>VSSQ01000091.1_pt1 | contig 126983 bp, 100 predicted proteins | sample 4763081 | NCBI WGS metagenome assembly VSSQ01 (sample SAMN12137344, study PRJNA551015) | bioreactor metagenome | isolation source: SDC9 anaerobic chlorinated ethene degrading culture | place: USA: Knoxville, Tennesee | collected 2015-01-01 | reverse complement strand
AAAAACCTCCCTTTTCCTCTTTCGCAAATCGGAAAGGAAGCAAGCAATTTGCAATAAAATTCATTTTTTTCTTTGTAATCCCAGTAAAGTTAGGCAGAGTAAAAATATTTCAGCTTTCGCATAAGCGACCTTCTAAAGTTGACCTTCCAAAACTAACATTCAAAGAATTGGAAAAACTGCTAAGAAATGAAACAATGGTCAAGTTTAGGCAGTCGTGTTGCGAAAGCGAGGCCCCGCGGCCTGAGCGGATAAAAAGTCAGAAGCCAACAGTTTGCGCTGACATCACTAAGCATTGATTGGAAGATCAATAAAAAGAAGACCTGACAAGTCGGAAGAAAACTTGTCAGGTCGGTTCATTGATTGTTGAAGCCAGGCCCTGTGAGAAAGTCAGGAATTACGGGTACAAAAAATAATCGTTGCGTCACTGTGTCTTTGCGCGGGATCCGTTATGCAGGTTTGATTCTGTTGAAGCCCGTGGCACGCGTCTGAAGACGCGCGCTAGCTGATAAAAAAGAAGACCTAACAAGTTGGAAGAAAACTTGTTAGGTTATATTGTTGGTTATTGTGGTCAGTACCTGTGTGGAAGTCAGGAATTGTGGGGAACCAAAAAAACCTTGCGTCGTAGCGTCTTTGCGTGGGATACGTTATGCATTTCTGTCACCCGGCCCTTATTCCTGCCGGAACAGATCCGAAATATTGATCTGACTCTCGTAAAGGTGGATCACATCATCAATCTCAACCACCTGAACCTTGTCGATGCGGTTGGATAACTGCTGATACCAGATTTCGACATACAGATCACCGATATGATAGAGTCTTACCACGTAATAAACATAAATGCGGTCAAGCAATTCCTTTCCGTTCGAAAGCACGGCAGATACCTGCTCCTGGACCGGAAGACTGCTGAACTCCTGTATAGTCATGACCCTATGCTGGTTTACTGGTTACGGTTCAGTTCAATATCATATTTGTCCCTCAGGTACTCCAGGCGGTTCAGGGAAGCTTTCCGGTCGAAGATACGGACCATTTCAACCACGCCTTTTTTGCAGTAGATGCCTGCCTGGGCAGCGTCGTAAACCTTGTGGTCCCAGTTGTTGCGGATCGAAATGCTGATCTCCTCAAATTTCGGCCAGGGCAAGTACTTGTCAACCATGATGTAATAGGTATCGGCCATTTCCGTGTCATGGTAAATGCGGGTGGCGATTTCTTCGAGAATCATGTATTTTCTGACGGTTATCAGACTGATGTAAGGCTTTACAACCCGGTTGGCCAGAAAGTCAATGCCGCTTTTGCTGTAATGCCCGATGATCGACGGCAGTTCCGCGTAATCTTCCATATTGATGCGGATGCAGCCCGTAGTGCTGTTCTGATACTCCAGCCATCCCATTACCGCGTCGAACTTCAGCCCTGAAGCTTTTTTGATCTGTACGGTGGTACGGATAAAATCATCCATTTCGTCCAGCCCCCTGGTCTTCATTACGGCAAATACAGACCTTGGTTTCTGCTCCTTTTCATTGACGGGAATATGATAATGATCGTAAAACCCCGGAAACGGATCCAGGTCTTCAAGTATCAGTTCGTTAAACCTGTAATCGGAAGCCAGGCTGGCAACCTTTTCCTTTTTGATTACAAATCCCAGAGATTCAACCAATTTCTTATTTTCCATATTCCTTTTCTGATTTTTATATCCGACACACCCTTTTCAGGGACATTGTTTAAGGCTATAACAGTAAAGTTGATAAAAAGTTAATCAACTGAAGCGTGAAAATGGTTGTTCGTAAAATCTATGGTTTGTTTATTTTGCCACAAAAACTCCAAAACTCTAAAAAAGTAATGTTTTCAAAGCAATATAGAAATTAACACCCACCTTCCGGGGAGCTAAAATGAAACTCAGGGATTAACGTTTTATTTAAGGTGCGGATTTTCAGCCCAACCTTTAGTTCCAGCGCGGCCGGAGCGACCGGAATTGAGCTTTGTTGGCTTACAATTTTCTCAATGTCAAGGAATAGTTGCGGTTTATACATTACCGGAGTAGTCTGAGGGTATTATCCTTCACCGTTTTTTCTGCTCTTTATCAGTCAGTTTCATTGGCCTGCATCAGCCTTACTGAATTATGAACAGCGGGCAGTTGAAAGAAAAGCAAAGCAGGTTGCCCGAACAATGGTTTCTATGGCTTAAATTTGAAAAAAATACACCGCCTTGAAAAATAACAGACCAATCATTTCGCAGATCCCCAACATGGTGACCCTGCTGAACCTCCTGAGCGGTTCCGTATCCGTGATCATGGTGCTGTCGGGCGAAACCCTGTTCGCTGCCATACTGGTTGGGCTGGCGGCCATTTTCGATTTTTTCGACGGCTTCCTCGCCCGTTTGCTGAAAGTGAAGTCAGCCATCGGCAAGGAGCTGGATTCCCTGGCGGATGTGGTTTCGTTCGGGCTGGTGCCGGCCCTGTTCCTGTTTATGCTTTTGCGGAACAACCCGGGACTCGGGCAAGCGGAAGAAGTTACAGGCCTGATCCCCTATTTTGCATTGCTGATCGGCGCTTTTTCGGCCTACCGCCTGGCTTTTTTCAACCTCGATACCCGTCAGACGGATTCGTTCCGGGGCCTGCCCACGCCGGCCAATGCGATTTTTATCGTGTCCCTCTCGCTGATTGCCGGTGAAGCGCCCTTGTTTGATGCCGGCGTTATTTCTTCGTTTGCCGGCAATCTGTGGGTTCAGCTGCTGCTGATCCCCCTGAGTTGCTGGCTGCTGGTGTCGGATATACCCATGTTTGCATTGAAGTTCAGCAGGGGATTCGGGGTTTCTCAAAACAAGACCAGGTATCTTTTTTTACTGCTCAGTGTGTTGTTGCTGGTTTTTTTTCGCTTCGGAGGTATTCCGCTGATCATCGTGATGTATGTCATGATTTCCCTGTTTACGGAGGGTGAAAAAAACTAAAAAAATGTTGATTTTAAAAAATTAAATATATTTTTGCGATCTGCCTTCCCGACTAACGACTAAATGATATTAATGCGCATGAAACATCTGCCCCGGCTGATTCTGACCCTGATGTTCACCCTGTTTTTTGCAGGAAACGACAGTCTCACTTCAGGAACGAGCTTCGACGAATCAGAAATACTGACTAGCCAGGAAGAGCTGGAGCTGAATAAAATACTTTCTGCCGACAGGATCCGGCGGCTTGATTCCCTCCTCAACGTTTATACATCGGTTAAAGGTTTCAATGGCAATGTGCTGGTAGCCATCAATGGTTACAAGGTATTTGAGCGCGCTTCGGGCTATGCCGACCCGCTGCGGAAAGAGCCGGTCAGTTCGGCTTCCGTTTACCAACTGGCTTCCGTCAGCAAGCAGTTTACCGCCGCCGCGGTGATGTTGCTCAAATCCGACGGCCGTCTTGACTTCGACGACATGGTAGTGGATTATATCCCCGAGTTGCCCTATCCCGGGGTGCGCATCTCTCACCTGCTGCACCACACCGGCGGTCTGCCCAATTACATGTACCTGATCGATAAATACTGGAGTAAGAATTACCCACCCGACACCGAAGATGTTATTGCCATGCTTGAACGTTACAGATTGCCGGCATTTTTTAAGCCGGGCAGCAGGTATGATTATTCCAATACCGGATACGTGGTACTTGCCGCGCTGGTGGAGCGGATAACGGGGATGAGCCTGAATGAGTTTCTGCAGCGCAGGGTGTTCATCCCGCTTGGCATGAAGAATACTTATGTTTACAGTTCAGCCGATTCAAACCTGGTAAAGAGGCACATTGATGGTTTCAGGGCGTTGAAAAGCGGTTATCTGCGGATACAGGAGTCGAAATCCAACGGGCCCGTGGGCGACAAAGGGGTGTGTTCAACCCTGGAAGATCTGTATATCTGGGATCAGGCGCTCTATTCAGGCTTCCCCATCAGCAGCGGGCTGCTTGATGAGGCTTTTTCACCTGTGCGCAGCCTGTCGGGGAAAGAAATACCTTATGGCTATGGTTTCCGCCTGAGGACGTATAACAAAGAGAAAGTAGTCTATCACAACGGAGTATGGGAAGGCTTCAGGTCGAATTTCCACCGTTACCCGGAGAGCCGTAACACCATCATCGTGCTAAACAATACCAGCACCAGGATCAATCATGAGCTGGTAAGTCAGATAGAATCCATTATCCACAATTATCCGGTTGAAGACATCACCCGTGCCATGGCAGGCCTTGCATTGGAGAAGGGTTGCGAAGAAGCCTATGACTTCTATCTTTTCCTTGAGGATACCGGGCAGGCGGAACAGGTGGATATTGAACGGCTTGCAGAGGTAAGCACCTTTATGCAGCAGAGCGGAAAGGCCACAAAAGCCGGGGAAATCAACAGGCTGATCAGCAGGATTCAGGGCATGGACAGGTCGTAAGCGGGGTTGTTTGCTGCAATTTTTCTATAGACATATGGCTCCTCCGGAGTTAGTGTTTTGGTTCGGATAGAGATTTGTGATCCCATCTTGGTCGCATGTGTATAGAAAGGACATCGCAAAGAGAATCATCGCCCCTGGCGGGGTCGTATGTTTTAATGACAGGCCTTACCTGTGGGATCTTTGCCATTGTGATTTAGTGGTAGTATTATAACTGAATCACTTCTATAAACATATGACTCCTCCGGAGTCTTGATCCTGGTTCGGATTAAGGATTTATGACCCCGGCGGGGTCATATATGTATAGAAAAAAGGTGACTAGAGAATTTCCGACCCAGCGGGGTCGTATGTTTTAATTATAAGCCTTTTCTGTGGGATTTTGTGCCTTCGTGATTTAGTGGCAGCTTTCTCAGCTCAATTTCAGAAAGCAATTTCCGGCATTTCTGATCATGAAACAGCTTTCATGCTTGTAAAGGCTTGTTTACCTTCTTAATTCGAAATTTTTACCGAGATACACATTCCTGACCTGTTCGTCGGCAGCCAGCTCTTCGGCTGAACCCGATTTAAGCACCGATCCTTCGAACAGCAGATACGCCCGGTCGGTAATGGACAGGGTCTCATGCACGTTGTGGTCGGTGATAAGGATTCCGATATTTTTCTCCCTGAGTTTGGAAACGATCTGCTGAATGTCTTCCACCGCGATGGGGTCAACGCCTGCAAAGGGTTCGTCGAGCAGGATAAACTTCGGGTCAACGGCCAGTGCCCGCGCGATTTCGGTGCGGCGGCGTTCTCCGCCCGATAGCTGTATGCCATGGCTCTTTCTTACATGGTTCAGTCCGAATTCCGAAATCAGGGATTCCAGCCTTTCTTTCCGGGCGGATTTACTCAGCGAAGTGAATTCGAGCACGGCGGCAATATTGTCTTCGACACTCAGATGCCTGAACACAGAAGCTTCCTGCGCAAGGTAACCAATACCCTGCTGCGCGCGCTTATACATGGGCATATCGGTGATTTCGGTATCTTCCAGAAATACTTTCCCCGAGAATGGTTTGATCAGGCCCACGATCATGTAAAAGGATGTGGTTTTTCCCGCGCCGTTGGGCCCGAGCAGCCCGACGATCTCCCCTTGCTCTACCTGCACGGATACATTATTGACAACGGTTCTGCTGCGGTATTTTTTTACCAGGTTTTCGGTTCTCAGGATCATAGGGAAATGAAATGGTGCATCAAAAGTAGGTAATTTCAGAAATCAAACTGCATGGATACCATAACGCCGAATTTGCTGATATCGGTATGGTCATAGTAACTAAGTCGCCACACGGCATCCACCCTGAAAATGCGAAAGATATTTTCGATGCCCAGGCCTGCCTCAACATAGGGTTTCCAGGTGGTGTAAGTGCCAGCCGGCAAGGCCGAGAAGGCAAGATTCTCTTTGGTAGCATTGCCGATTACCCCCTTTACCTGGGCCACCTCACGCCATTTGAGTTTCCGGAATACAGGGATTTTATTGAAGAATGCACCGACAAAATGGTGGGTGTAGTAAAAACTGACATACTGATCGCTGATGAATTCATAATAGTTCATTAGGTTAAATGCCGACTCGTCATACACATAAGTCTCGTTCCCCGGATGTATCTTCAGCAGTGGGTAAGGGACTTTCCCCCATATTTTGCCTGCTTCAATATTGTATTTCGACCAGCCCAGCGAAAGAATATTGAACCAGTGGCGCAGCGAAAGCTGAAGCCGGTGGTATTCATAATCCCCGCTGAACAAGCCGGGAATGCCATAGGTGTAATTGATTTCAAGAACCGGATATTTCCCGCCGAGACTGACGCGCTCAAACTCGCCCATCACCACTTTTTCGTGCATGGCAAAACGGGTGTTGATGCTGATCTCGGAAGTTCTGATCACATCCGTTTGTTTAAGGCAATCGCCGTTATTGCAATGAATGGTGAAAGGAACGCGTCCCGAACTCCACAGGCTCCGCTGGGTGAACGTAAACGTATTGGACAATCCGGTGAACCATTCGTGCTCATAGTATCCCTTGTACTGATGAACCATAGATAGCTTGTCGGCCGGATTTCTCCTGAAAAGGGAGGCCAGCAGGAAGTCTTCGCGGAAGGCGTTCTGGCTCTGCCCGAGTTGTTCCACATCGTATTTGACGGAACCGCTCACCACACGCCTCGGATTTTTATCAATCATGTATTTAAATCCTCCGCTGTACTTGATCTGCTGGTCCGACAACCCGTAAGCGGTGTAACCCTCCAGCATCAGATTTGTGCTGAAATGGTTGCTGGTCCTTCCGCTGAGCCTGAAACGATGGCCCTCAAGCTGATTGTAACTGTAAGTTGACATGTAAGGCCCCCATTCCATATTACCGTGAACGTAATAGCCGGTGGTGACCATCTGCACAATGTCGACCCAGGTTTTGAAAACGGGAAGCGAACGCAGGGTATCGACCATCTGATAAACCATATCCTCCCGCCGGGTAAGCGCTTCGTGGCGGGCGTCAGCCCAGAAGGCATCATCTTTAATGCCGGCAGCCTGATCTACCATGATGGTGGTGGGGGTGCTGTAGAACGCCTTTTCCCTGGGCTGGTTTATGACAAAGTCGCGGTACGAGCTGGTTTTCGATCCGAAGAAGCCGATGTTGCGGGCCGAATCCCTTTGGGTGATGTTAAAATCCACCAGCAGCTTGTCTTTTGCCAGCATCCAGTGCCGGCCGGCAACCAGCTCAAATTCCTGGGCCAACACCAGGTCGTTGATGAAATTGATGTTTGCGTCCGCGGCGATGCGCATTTCAAATTGTTTTACGGCGTAAGTGCTGTCGTGGATCCATATTTCGCCGTAAAAAGTAAATTCCTGTTTCCGCCTGGGCTTGAATGCCATTTTGTAGCACCAGTGCCCGTCGATGTTTGCACTGTCAACCAGATAATACCTGTATGAAAACAAGGCAGAACCGGCCAGCGGGCTTGTGAAATTCTTCTGAAAAAGGGTGATGTAGTTATCGTAGATGTTCACCTGCTGAATCATATCGCCCAGCAGTTGCGAAATGCTGGCATTATCGATGCCCGAAACGCGCGATGCTTTGATCACTTCCCGCCTTGTTCGCGGCGTGTTTCTGTAATAGACATCGGAAAGCGATTCGGATAGAAACACGGGCAGGTAAGCCTTGCCGCTATAGGAAGATGTGTCAATATAATCAAAGATGAAGGCGAAAGGCTTTAATATCTTCCGGTTCATAAACTTTTCGGAAAGGTTGTTGGCATCAAAACCTATTTTTGTGTATGCTTCAAACTGGTAGTATTCAAGGTTCTCCCTGTTGTTGACCTGCTTGTTTTCAATGACTTTGCGCAGCAGGATTTCGGCCGGGTTCTCGCCGGCTTTGATCACGACCTCCGAAAGGCTGATCTGGTCAGGCTGCAGGTTGAAGTTAATCTCCTGGAAGCGGTTACGAACGACCGGTTTTACCATGATATGGTATCCGACCGAAGAGGCGGCAAGCGAATCGGCGGCCTGCCTTGTTTCTATCGAATAATATCCCTGCTCATCGGTGGTTGAACCGCTGGTAGTTCCTTTGAAATACACATTGACAAAAGGAAGGGCTTCTCCGGTAACGGCATCGGTTATCCTGCCCCTGATTTTGGTTATCTGTGCCTTAACCTCATACGTGCCGGAAAATAGGAGGATGAGTGCGATCAGGGGCGCGAAAAGACCGGATTTTATTCCGGAAAGTCTGGGCTGTAGCCGGGAATGCATCATTGTTTTCAATATCTGATAGAAAGGGCAGTCATCGCAGTTCAGGCATTGAGATCGTCCCAGAATTCAAGGGCACGCCTTGTATGAGGAATTACGATGGTACCGCCGACCAGATTGGCTATCCCCATCACCTCCATTAATTCAGCTTCGGTCATTCCGTTTTCATGGCATCTGATCAGGTGATACCTGATGCAATCGTCGCAACGCAATACCATGGAAGCGACCAGGCCGAGCATTTCCTTGGTTTTTACCGGCAGTTCCCCTTCGAGGTAGGCATTGGTGTCAACGTTGAAAATCCGCTTGATCACCTTATTGTTTTCGGCGCCCAGCAGGCGTTCGTTCATCTTTTCGCGATAGCTGTTAAACGCATCAGATTGTGTTCCCATGATCATGTTATTTGTTTAGGGGGATGCCGGAGTCAGATAATTCCTTCTTTCAGGATGTCATGCAGGTGAATAACGCCGGCATACTCATTGTTTTCCATAACAAGCATCTGGGTAATATTGTTTTTCCTCATGATGTCGAGGGCGTCGGCGACCAGGATTTCCGCGTCGACGGTCAGCGGGTCGCGGGTCATGATATCGGCGGCTTTAAGGTTTTCGACCGGGGTTTCGCGGTGAAGCATGCGCCGGATGTCTCCGTCCGTAATGATGCCGGCGAGTTTTGATCCGATGAGGACGGCGGTGGCGCCCAGGCGTTTCGAAGAGATCTCAAGCAGCACGGCGCGCATATTGTCGCCTGCCTGAACCTCCGGCTTTTCATTGTATTTGTATAGGTCGGCAACCCTGAGGTAAAGCCTTTTGCCCAATGCGCCTCCGGGATGATACCGGGCAAAATCCTGGCGGGTGAATCCCCGGCATTCCAGCAAGGCTACGGCAAGGGCGTCGCCCATTACAAGTTGTGCGGTGGTGCTTGCGGTAGGCGCCAGGTTGTTCGGGCATGCTTCGCGGCTGACCGTTGAGTTGATTACCAGATCCGCATTCCCGGCAAGGTAGGATTCCGTGTTGCCTACTATGGCAATCAGTTTGTTGCCCATCAGCTTCAGCAAGGGGATCAGCACCTTAATTTCAGGGGTGTCGCCGCTTTTCGACAGGCAGATAATAACATCCCCGGCCCTGATCATACCCAGGTCGCCGTGGATCGCATCGGCTGCGTGCATAAAGCTGGCCGGCGTTCCCGTGCTGTTGAAAGTGCTTACCAGTTTGGCGCCGATGTTGGCACTCTTACCGATTCCGGTAACGATTACCCTGCCTGTGCAGGCAAGGATTAACTCAACACTGCGGATAAAATCATCTGTAAGGTAATTGCCGAGCTGGCCGATGGCTGCCGCTTCTTCAGCAATGGTCCGTAGTGCAATCTGCCTGATCTGATCTGCTGTCTTCAATGGGAGGGGGATTTTTATATGATAAAGGCGTACAAATATACAACATTCAGGCAAGGCTGACTGCACCTTTAAATCCGGATTGAACAACAGAAAGCCCGTTGTGGTTGAACTACTGATTTCATGAGCGGTAACCGGATTAAATAAATTCAGGCATCGGTTGCTGCCGGGAACCAGCTGTGACCGGGCAGGCTGTCCCATCTTATGGGTGTATTTCATTCCAGCCGGTTTGGTGATATTTATTTTTCATCCGAAAGATTTTCCGGAAGAACCAGGAATCTGACCTGCAAAAAACAGATTTTAAGAAAGTTGCTGAATGAATGATATTTTTTAGAAATTTGCACGCCTTTAAATCTGAGGTGAATGATGATTGAGCCCGGCCGGGATGCGCGGGTTGCAGCATCAGAATGGTCGTCCCTGCGGGGATTCACAGATTTGGGAAGCTGCCGGGAATACTAAATTTCGGGAGAATTCAGCTCTCCGGTCAGGGCCGGAAGTAGCGTATTTGGCCGGATTTTCGGATGAATTCCCGGTTGCCGGCCATCATGATTGAATTGTTTTGTATTGAAAAGTCAGTGGATAGTACATTGTTTTTGAAAGACAGATTGCCGGTTTCAGAAAATTGATACCGGGGGAGCATTTTTTTTGACTTTTCCTTACTTAATGATTACATTTGTTTTAAATGAAAAACTATAATCAGATTACCGCAACTGATCTGAGAAAAAAAAATAGCTGCAATGAAGAAAGTGAATAACTATTCGCTTAATGAATTACTGAAAAAGATTTTCGGTTTTGATTCCTTTAAAGGGAATCAGGAGGCGATTATAAACAACCTGCTCCAGGGCCGGGACACATTTGTGATTATGCCGACCGGAGGTGGCAAGTCCATGTGTTACCAGTTACCGGCCCTGATCAGTCCGGGTACGGCCATCATCATTTCTCCGCTTATCGCCCTGATGAAGAACCAGGTGGATGCCATCCGTAATTTCGGGGCCGAGCAGGGGATTGCCCATTTTCTGAATTCATCGCTGAGCAAGGCCGAAATCACAGAGGTGAGAAAGGACCTGAAAAACGGGAAAACCAAACTGCTGTATGTAGCGCCCGAGTCTCTCACCAAAGATGAAAATGTTCAGTTTTTACAGGAAATCGATATATCATTCTTTGCCATTGACGAAGCGCATTGTATTTCGGAATGGGGGCACGATTTCAGGCCCGAATACCGGAGGCTGCGCCCCATTATTGAAGCCATAGGGAAAAAAGTGCCTATTATCGCACTCACGGCCACGGCAACACCCAAGGTTCAGCAGGATATCCAGAAAAATCTGAATATGCAGGATGCCTCCCTGTTTATCTCCTCCTTCAACCGCCCGAATCTTTATTACGAGGTAAGACCGAAGGGAGAAGAGCCGATCAAGGATATCATTAAATACATCAAGTCGCAGCCGGGGAAATCGGGGATCGTATATTGCCTGAGCCGTAAAAAGGTTGAAGAACTTGCCGAAACCCTTCAGGTGAACGGGATTAAGGCGCTGCCTTATCATGCCGGCCTTGATTCGGCCACCCGCGTGACCAATCAGGATAAGTTCCTGATGGAGGAGATCGACGTGATCGTGGCGACTATTGCCTTCGGTATGGGGATCGACAAGCCGGATGTACGCTACGTGATCCACCACGATATGCCAAAGAGCCTCGAAGGATATTACCAGGAAACCGGCCGTTCGGGGCGTGATGACGGCGAAGGGAATTGCATCGCTTTTTACAGTTATGACGATATCCAGAAACTGGAGAAATTCAATAAGAACAAATCGGTGGCTGAACAGGAGATTGCCAGTCAGTTGCTGCTCGAAACCGTTGCCTATGCCGAGTCGTCGGTGTGCCGCCGCAAGCAGTTGCTGCACTATTTCGGCGAGGTTTATCCCGATGATAACTGCGGAAGCTGTGATAACTGCCTCCACCCGAAGACCAAGTTCGAGGGGAAAGACGCGGTGGAACTGGTGCTCGAAACCGTGCTTGCCCTTAAACAACTGTTCAAGGCCAAGCATGTGATCGGTGTAATTACCGGAAAGCCTTCGGCCAACAACAAATCATTCAAGCACAACCAGCTGGAAGTGTTTGGTAAAGGTTCGGAATACGACGAGAAATACTGGAATGCGGTAATCAGGCAGATGCTGATTGAGCGCCTGCTGGCAAAGGATATTGAGAACTACGGGTTGCTCAAGGTTACGCCCGAAGGGCATAAGTTCCTCAAAAAGCCTTACTCCATCATGCTCACCCGCGATCATGATTATGAGAACGCCGATGAGGAGGATTTCTTTGCCGGTGGTGCAAAAACAAGTACGGCCGATAAGAACCTGTTTACCATGCTCAAAGATCTGCGGAAGGAGATATCGCGCAAAGAAAATCTCCCCCCGTTTGTGATCTTCCAGGATCCATCGCTTGAGGATATGGCCATTCAGTATCCCATCACCTTTGATGAACTGAAAAATATTACCGGCGTGGGCGCCGGAAAGGCACAGAAGTATGGTAAACCATTCCTTGATCTGATCAAGACCTATGTAGAGGATAACGAGATCATCCGTCCGATGGATATGGTGGTGAAATCGGTGGTAAACAAATCGGGGCTGAAGGTTTATATCATTCAGAATATCGACCGTAAAATCTCGCTTGAAGATATCGCCTTTGCCAAGAATATGTCAATCAGCGAATTGCTTACCGAAGTCGAAAGAATTGTTTCGGCCGGTACCAAGCTCGACCTGAACTATTACGTGAACGAATACGTCGACCCCTATCACCAGGACGAAATTTACGATTACTTCCGCGAAGCCGAAAGCGATTCCATCGACAAGGCGCTGGAAGAACTGGGCGAGGATGAATTCAACGAGGAAGAAATCAGACTGATGCGGATCAAGTTTATGTCCGATCTCGGGAATTAGGCCTCCGGTAATTAAGAATCATACAGGGCAGCCGAATTATTGACCGGCTGCCTTATTTTTTATCTAAATTTGCAGCACAAACTACAAATACAACTTTTTATGCAGGAGGAAACAATGGATCAAATACCTGAAATGCCTGAAATCAGGGAAACAACACCCAAGAGTAAACTGAATGTTTTGCTGACGGTAGTTAATCTGGTTATGCTTGCCGGGCTGATTGTATTGTATTTTATTGTTCTCGGCCCCCGTAATGGCGAGCCGGTAAATCAGGCGCTGATTCAGAAGTCGGCTCAGGGCGGTGTTACGGTTGCTTTTGTGAACAGCGACAGCATTATGGTGCACTATGAGCTGGTTAAATCGATGCGTAATACACTTGAAACAAAGACACGGGCCCTTGAGAATGAACTGAAGCGGAAGCAGGGTATATTTGAAAAAGATGCCGCATATTTTCAGGAGCAGGTCAGTAAAAAAACGATTTCCGAAGCTTCGGCCCAGGAGATATATGCACAGTTGATGGCCGAACAACAGAAGTTGTATGAGTTGCGTGAACAATATTCGGCTGAGCTCTCGCGCCAGGAATTCGAGCTGAACCTCGTGCTGATAGACAGCCTGAACAACTTCCTGGAAAGGTACAACCGCAAGATGAATTTTGATTACATCTTCTCACATTCCCGCGGGGGCAATATCCTTTCGGCCAACGATTCGCTCGATATCACTGAGGATGTACTCAGGCAGCTGAATTCCGAGTACAAAGGAAAAACTTCAAAATAGTGAGTAAAGGATGGATCACCGGCGCCGGTTTTTTCCTGCTTGTGTCTGTTTTTGCTATCAGCTCATGTAGGGGAAAGGCGAAAATTGAGGGTGATGAAGTGCTGATCCCTAAGCAGGAGATGATTTTGCTGATGTCGGATATCGAACTTGCCGAAGCAGTGCTTCGCTACAAGCAGGGGAAAATATCACGCGACAGCCTGAATAAGCTTTCGGCCATGACATTTGATTCGGTTTATGCATGGCATCAGGTAACGCCCGCCCGGTTTAAGGCAAACCTTGCATATTACCAGAAGGATCTGGCCGGTTTCGAAAAGATGCTTGATGAGGTTATCCTTTTGCTAACGCGCGCCAAAGACAGTGTCAATAATCTGCCCCTGCCCGGAGGGGATACGGTGCAGCAAAGCAAAATCCGGGTCAGGTGAACCGTCTGCCCTGATGTTTTCCCTGAATTACAGAGGATTTTAAGATTGCAGTTGTTTACGCCGGCTTTCTGCTTTTACTGCCTGGAGGCAGAGGCGGTATAGTAATTCTGGTCTCCTCCGGCTGCAATGGTGTAGTCCCAGTTCATCAGATTCTGGCCTGATGAGCTTCCGGAACCGCTGACAAGAAACCCGGGCGCGATCTCCTGGGCAGGCACCGTGATGCGGTTGCTGGTTACAACCCCATAGGCTGAATAATTACCTCCCGCGTTGGCAAAATTTCTCAGTAACACCTGCGATGAATTGCCCGGGTCGTAGGTAATGGTTACGGTATAGCTGATGCCAAGATCGCTTTTAAACCCTTCTGTTTCCGTAAATCTCCAGGATCCAATGAATTTATCCCTGACATCACCATCGTCAGGATCAATATCTTCGTCAATCACACAGGAAGTAAAGGCCAATGCCATAAAAAAGAATAAAGCCGGAATTCTGATTTTTCCTGATTTCATATAAGGTTGGTTTGCTGGTTAAGCCTGTAAATGATGCATGCATTTCAAATAGTATGCCGCGATTGGTTTTATCCTGCAAATTTATAAAGAACGGTGCATAGCTGATTTTTTTTTGATAAAGAAAAAACAGGTTAAAATCCTCAGGAGTCCGGATTTGATTTCAGACGGATTATTAAGTTGAATTCCATGGAATGTTTTTGTTTGCAGGAGTTGTACTATGGCTTCCGCTAAATATTTTTTTGTTTGAATGTTTTATTTGTTAATTTTCGTCGCCCAAATTTATTAACTATGCATACACTGATCGATCTGTTTGAATCTGCTGTTTCGCGGTTTCCTGAGAATACCTATCTTTATGAGAAGCAGGGTGCCGTCTGGGCCAAAGCTAGTTATAGCCAGGTGCGCGACCAAATCTACACTTTTGCGGCCGGATTACTGAGCCTTGGGGCGGTTCCGGGCGATCGCATTGCCATTCTTGCCGAAGGCAGAAATTCCTGGATCATAGGGGAACTTGGGTTGTTGTATGTTGGTTGTTGCAGTGTTCCGTTATCGATCAAATTGTCGCCCTCCGAAGCTGAATTCAGGCTTAAGCACAGCGGGGCACGCAAAATCATTGTATCGGCGGGGCAGTTGGCGAAAATAACCGGTATCAGGGAAAACCTTCCGGATCTGGATCAGATCATATTGATGGATCCCGTTTCCTCAGGAAATGAGAATGATGTCGTTTTTGATGAGGTTTACCGGCTTGGGGAGGGATATCTTAAGACCCACGCCGACGAATTTGCCGGAGCCATGCGGCTGGTAACCCCGCAAACACTGGCAAATATCACCTATACGTCCGGGACTACCTCCGATCCGAAGGGCATTATGCTTACCCATTCAAATTATGTGAACAATGTGATGCAGTCACTGTCCCTGATGGATATTCCGGATACCTATAAAACCCTTGCTTTTCTGCCCTGGGACCACTGTTTTGCCCACACGGCATGCCTCTATTGTTTTATAGCCAAAGGCGCCGGAGTTGCCTCGCTGCAGGTTGGCAAGACCGCAAACGAAACACTCAAGAATATTCCGCTGAATATCAAAGAGATCAAGCCCGATCTGCTGATGAGCGTTCCGGCAATATCAAAAAATTTCAGAAAAAGCATCGAAGCGGGCATTGCCGCAAAAGGCAAGGCCGCCCGCACACTGTTTAACACCGGCCTGCGGATAGCTTACGCGTATAACGGCATTGGTATAAACCGCGGCAAAGGGTGGAGGTTTCTGCTGAAACCCCTTGTAAACTTGTTTGATAAAATCCTTTTCAGCAAGGTGCGCGAAGGGTTCGGGGGTAAACTGAAGTTTTTCATCGGGGGCGGAGCATTGCTGGATATTGAATTACAGCGTTTCTTTCTGGCCATCGGCATCCCGGTTTGCCAGGGTTACGGTCTGTCGGAAGCCTCGCCGGTGATTTCTTCCAATTCGCTGCTCAACCTGAAGCTGGGGACCTCAGGGAAGGTTGTCAGACCGCTTGAACTGAAAATCTGTGATCCCGAGGGCAATGAACTGCCTAAAGGTCAGCCCGGTGAAATTGTGATCCGTGGAGGCAATGTAATGAAAGGATACTGGAAGAACCCGGAAGCTACATCCGATACGGTCCGGGATGGATGGCTCTTTACGGGCGATCTTGGATATATGGATAAAGATGATTACCTGGTCGTGATGGGCAGATCGAAGAGCCTGCTGATCAGCAGCGACGGTGAGAAATACAGTCCTGAGGGTATTGAGGAGGCGCTGGTCGACAATTCAAAACTGATTGACCAGAGCATGCTGCATAACAATCAGAATCCTTATACCGTTGGGTTACTTGTGCCCAATATACAGGAAATCAACCGCCTTGTGGCGAAGCATGGGCTGGAACCCGGATCGGAACAGGGGATAGATTACGCCCTTAAACTCCTGCAGCACGAGGTGAATGCCTACAACAAGCACGGCCGGTTTGCCGGTATGTTTCCCGAAAGGTGGCTGCCTACCTGTTTTGCAGTATTGCCGGAAGCGTTTACGGATAAAAACCTGATGATCAACTCGACATTCAAAATGGTCAGAGGCAAGATCACCGAAAGGTATGGTCAGGTGATTGAATTCCTTTACACTGCTGAAGGGAAAAACACGCTGAATGATCTGAACAGATCGAACCTGAAAAACTGGTACATCACCGAAAACTGATCTTTGGAACCTGTCTGCGAAATTCTGTATCCTGCACGTCAACTCAACCTTCCAGACGGATTATTTTTTCGGATCCGGTAAACCGGCCGGAGGTGACCCGGATAAAGTAAATTCCAGGGCTGAGTTCAGAGGTATTGAATCTGATGCGGTTTCTGACTTTTCCCTTTACCTGTTTGTGCATGTGCTTAACGATAGCCCCTTTCAGATCGGCGATTTCAATTAAGGCATCGGCGGAATTATCCGGCACAAAACTCACATCCACGTATTCGGAAAAAGGATTCGGCATTGTTTCAATCAGTATTTCATCACTGAAAGGCGCCTGATCCTTTGTGTAGATGCTGTAGTCAAGCAGGAGCGAATCAAGGAAAATCATCGACCGCGTGAAATAGGTTTCAGGCATAGCATGCCCGGCCTTATGAGAAAAAAACTCATAGGAAAGATTATGGTGCGCAAGGGTATCCTGAAGCGCAAAGTTCGGGAAATAAGCCATCGTTTCATCGTACAAGCCACAGCCGTAGAGGATACTGACACTGTCGGCCGGACTGAGGTTTGAAAGCATGGTGGGAATGTTGAAAGCTTTCCATTTGGCATAAACAGAGTCAAGCAACTGGCAATATTGATTAAACGGGAACTGAATGATCTGCGGATTGATATAGGTTTGATTAGAGTTCGGGTCGGGCGAAAATCCGCTGGAGGCCAAAAAAAGACTCCGGGTAAAGAACCCATTTGGACCCATTGACTCATCATTCATAAACCCGTAGAAATTATAAAAGTAGGGAGGTCCGCTGTTTTCCAGCATCAGCATCTGCCTTACCGCCGGCATCCAGAGGTCGTAATTTACCTGTGCTGCATGGGATGAAATTGCCCTGAATTTGTCCTTGTGAAGAATACCGAACCTGAACGCACCATACCCGCCAAGCGATTGCCCGATCAGGCCCCTTGCCTCCTTCTGCGGAATAGCCCTGAAGTTATCCTCAACCCATGGGATTAAATCCAGTATGGTAAAATCCTCAAAATTGCCGGTAATCACCGAATTTACATAAACGCCTGTCCCGAAGGGCTGACATCCGTTGTCGGCACATACAACGATCATGGGTTGAATCTGCCCGCTTGTCAGTAAATGACTCATCAACATCTGCCTGTCGTCCAGTGCATTCTGGTTGCCTCCCCAGCCATGCAAAAAGTAAACAGCCGGGTAATATGCCTCCTGCTCCTGGTAATAATTATGGGGCAGGTAAATACTGACCTTCCGGATTTCTTTAAGTGAATTACTGTAAAACTCGGTGTCAATTTTGAAAAACTGGGCTTTTACCGGAAAGGGATAAAAGAACAAAAAAATAAGTGGCGCGAGGAATAATGTTTGTTTTTTCATGCGGGAAGAATTTGGCAACTATTTCAAAGATACATAATAGTTATTGAAATTATTCTTATCTGAACAAAAAATCATACCCGATATTTTTATCTGGGTATTCCGTGGTTCGTTAGTCTCTGCGCCCTTTTACCTGAGCCGGTGGACGGATGCCATGGATGGATAATGCATGATATAAGAGAGGTAAGGTGTATTTGCTAAGGATTTCTGGTTTGATCCGGTTTGAAAATGAAACAGTTGCATTTCAGCTTTATTGATCAGACTTAAATATTAAAATATGTTAAAGCATGTGATTGAATACTATTGTAAAATTTTTACAATCCCCCACTTTTTATAATTTTGCACCATGATAGATCAGTTCAGACAACACATTGCAGATTTCCGTCTGTTTGAGCCCGGCGATCCTGTTTTGCTGGCGGTTAGCGGCGGGGTGGACTCTATGGTTATGGCCGAGTTGTTTCACCGGGCAGAATATAATTTTGCCATAGCCCATTGCAATTTCGGTCTGAGGGGGGCTGAGTCGAATCAGGATGAGCGTTTTGTGGCTTCCATTGCCGAAGGTTATGGGGTGAAGCTTTTTGTGAAGCATTTTAAAACGCGGGAGTATGCAGGGTTCAACAAGATTTCCGTTCAGATGGCTGCCCGTACCCTCCGTTACGAGTGGTTTGATGAATTGCTGGCCACCGAAGGCTTTAAGACTGTTGCCACCGCCCATCATCTTGATGACCAGATAGAGACGTTTTTTATCAATATCCTCCGTGGAACAGGCATCAGTGGTCTGCATGGCATCCTTGCAAACCGCCGCAGCATCGTACATCCGATGATGTTTGCCTATCGCAGGCAGATCGAGGAATTCGCCGGCGATGAAGCCATCGGATTCCGTGAAGACAGTTCGAACCGCTCTTCCAAATACCTCAGGAACAAAATCAGGCATGACCTGATGCCGCTGCTCGGAGAGATCAACCCTGAATTCAGGAAGACCATTACTTTCACCATCGACCGCATGCGCGAAACGGAGCAACTGCTCGACAATCACCTTACGGCTGTGCGCCAAAAGGTAATGGTTGAGAGTGCCGACAGCATTTCGTTCAGGATCAGTGAATTGGTGAAACTAACCCCTTTGGAAGTTTATCTGTTTGAGTTGCTTCAACCATACGGCTTCAACCGGAGTGTTACCGATGAAATTGTCAGGGGTTTACAGGATATTCCGGGAAAGCAGTATTTCTCTCAAACGCACAGGTTGCTGAGAGACAGGGAACTGCTGATCCTTACCGAATCGGGGCCAGCAGGCAGCCAGCCGGCCGGTGAAGTGATGATCGATGAAGGGACCTCCGAGCTAAGAAAGCCAGTCCAGCTCAGGTTTTCGGTTTTAAAAAATGATGAAAACCTCATCATCAGCAAAAGCGGCGCCATAGCCATGCTTGATGCTGATAAGATCAGGTGGCCGCTGAGACTGAGGAAATGGAAAGAGGGCGATACATTTGTACCCTACGGCATGACAAATAATAAAAAACTCAGCGATTACTTTATAGATAATAAGTTTTCCATCGTTGAGAAGGAAAATGCCTGGCTGCTGATTTCGGGCAACGAGATTGCCTGGTTGATCGGGCACCGTATCGGCAACAGGTTCAGGATCGACCCGGGTACAGAGCATGTACTGCGCATTGAGCTACTTGATTAAATTTCAGCTTTAAACCAATTAACTTCCGATGAAAAAATTCCAGAAATTACTCCTGCTTTTGCTGATTATCCTTGGCAGCTCAGTAACTGCTTTTCCGCAGGTGCTGAAACCGGTTAAGTGGGGATTTACCACAAAACAAATCAGCAACAGTGAAGTCCAGCTGATATTCACCGCTACCATTGATCCTACCTGGCACCTCTATTCACAGGATATTCCGCCCGACGGGCCGGTGCCCACATCGTTCACCTTCGAGCCCGGACCGGGATATAAACTGATCGGAAAGGTGAAAGAGCCGAAAGCCAAAGAAGAGTTCGACAAGAATTTTGACATGGTGGTGAAATATTTTGCCGATAAAGCGGTCTTTACGCAAAAAATCGAGGTGCTGACCGACAAGGATTTCGTGATCAAAGGCTTTCTGGAGTTTATGTGTTGCGACGACAGCCGATGTCTTCCTCCCGATGAAGTGGATTTTGAGTTCCGGGTGAAAGGCAATCCTGATGCCGGAAAGATTGAAGTTCCCGTTACAGAATCAGTGGTTTCTCCCGGTGGAAATCAGGCCGATACGGCTGTGGCCGTGGCTGTGGCCGATACCGTTGCTACCGTTACGGGTGAGATCAAGCCGGCCGATGGCGGTGGGCTTGAAGAACATTCATCATTGTGGACGCTTTTCTTCTTTTCTTTCATTGCCGGACTGGCAGCCATTCTCACCCCTTGCGTTTTCCCCATGATTCCCATGACGGTGACTTTCTTTCTGAAGGAAAAGGACAAGGTAAAAGCCAAATTCCAGGCACTCACCTACGGGGTTTCCATAATCCTGATTTATACCATTATCGGAACGGTGGTCGCCATTACCCTGGGGGCCAACTTCGCCAACTTCCTCAGTACCCACTGGCTGCCGAATGTGCTTTTCTTCCTGATCTTTATGTTTTTTGCCGCATCTTTCCTGGGGATGTTTGAAATTACCCTGCCCAGCTGGCTGATCAATAAATCGGATTCACAGGCCGACCGGGGCGGAATCATAGGTTCTTTCTTTATGGCATTTACCCTGGTGCTGGTTTCATTCTCCTGTACCGGTCCCATTGTAGGGGCTATTCTGGTAGCTTCGGCCAGCGGACAGGTGCTTGAGCCCATCATCGGCATGCTTGGATTCTCACTGGCCTTTGCGCTGCCTTTTACCCTGTTTGCCTTCTTCCCGCGCTGGCTCAACAACATGCCCAAATCCGGCGGATGGCTGAATTCGGTGAAAGTAGTCCTCGGCTTTATCGAACTCGCCCTTGGACTTAAGTTTCTGAGTATTGCCGACCAAACCTACCACTGGGGCATCCTCGACCGTGAAATTTACCTCGCTTTCTGGATCGTGATTTTCACCCTGATGGGCTTCTACCTGTTGGGCAAACTCAAATTCTCGCACGACAGTGACCTGAAATTCATCAGCGTGCCGCGCCTTTCGCTGGCCATTATCACCTTTACCTTCGTGCTGTATATGATTCCCGGCATGTTTGGTGCGCCGCTTCAGGCCCTTTCAGGTTATCTGCCTCCTCAGGCCACCCACGATTTCGACCTGAACAAGATTGTCAGGGACAATGTGCAGGTGTTCGGTGGTGGTGGTGGATCGGCATCGGAAAAGCCTTCCGGGCTCTGCGATAAGCCCAAGCATGGCGAACTGCTGCACCTGCCGCATGGCCTCGAAGGCTATTTCGATTACGAGCAGGGCCTTGCCTGCGCCACACAGCAGGATAAACCCGTGTTCATTGATTTTACCGGTCATGGTTGTGTAAATTGCCGCGAAATGGAAGCGCGGGTATGGTCCGATCCAAGAGTACTGAAAAAACTGCGCGAGGAATTTGTCATTGTGGCACTTTACGTGGATGACAAAACCCAGCTTCCTGAATCGGAATGGATTACATCGACCTACGACGGTAAGGTTAAGAAAACGATCGGCAAGAAATACGCCGATTTCCAGATCAGCCGGTTCAATGTAAATGCCCAGCCTTACTATGTGCTGCTCGATACCAAAGGAAGCACCCTGGTTCCTCCAAAGGCTTACGATCTGAACGTGGAGAACTTCCTGGCCTTTCTTGAGGCCGGCCTGACGGAGTTTAGAGCCCGTCAGTAATAGCGCTCAGGCGCGGGCGAGGACGACCGCGCTAACGGGTAAGCACGGACGAGGACGTCCGCAATAAGCGGGCTTAATTGTTTTTATGCTTATCCGGGTTGTGGCAGCATGTTTCGGGGGTGCAGGTTTCGGGTTTTTCAACCACCAGCACTACGCTGAAGATGCCTTTGTCGCTGTCGAGATCGTTGTACGCATCAATTTCTTCCGGGCTCAGGTGTTTTCCGAGCATCTCATCAGGCAACCGCACTTTATTCACCTCAACAATGCCGCCTTCATTGAAACCCGTTTTCCGGAAGTAGTTCATAAAAATATCCACCTTTTCAGCCCCTGCAATGCATCCGGCGAAAGCGGAAGCCTCCTTCCTGAGCCCGTCTGGGATTTCTTCAAGGATTACAAAGTCTGAAACGCAAACAACCCCGTTATGCTTTACAATGCGGTACATTTCATCAGCGACGCGTTGTTTGTTCTGCTGAAGGTTGAACACACAGGTGGCGTAAATAATATCGGCTGTTTCATCGGCAACCGGGGCATCTTCAATGTTTCCAATCCTGAATTCCACATTGTTGATACCCGATTGATCGAGCAGATGTTGGGCTGCTCTGATGTTTTCAGGCGCGTGGTCGATGCCGGTTACTTTGCCGCTGACACCTGTGAGGCGCGCCATGATGATTGCATCATTACCGGTGCCAGACCCGAACTCCACGATGCGGTCGCCCTGCTGAATAACCTGAAACCTGGCCGGAACATCGGCGTCCGTTTCAAGCAGCTCCGGCGCTCCCGAATGACATCCGCAACCGCCGGATCCGCAGCCACAGGCTGTGTTATTTATTTTTTCAGTATTTGATGATATGTTGATGGCTGTTTCCATAGTTAGCATGTATTTTGGTTTTGGCAGGGATTTTATGAAAAACAAGCTTATCGCCCGATGGTTTAAATGATGCAATACATTTAATTGTTTGCGATAGGATGATTTTTTGTCCGGACTGATCCGAGGACATTGTATAACTGTCAGTAAAGCAAGGGAATATCAGATCGCCCGTTCTGCAGGCGGTTGGTTAATTATGTTAATAGTTACATATAATTTCATGAATAATTGTATTTTCACACCCTCAAAACTCCCTGCCCGGATGAAACGATATTCATTGATCCTGATTTTAACGATTTCCGCCATTTCTCAGGTTTATGCTCAGCCTTTTGTAAGTGTCAACTCCGGGTTGCCCGGTGTTGGCCGCGGTGCAGTCGCTTTTGCCGATTTCGACAACGACGGCGACCTGGACCTGATACTCAGCGGTCAGGACAACACCTACAGTCCGTTTTCGGCAGTTTACCGCAACGATGCCGGTCAGTTTGTTGGGGTGGAAAGCGGTATTGCGCCTCTTGAGAACTGCGCAATGGCTGTTGCCGACTTCGATCTTGACGGTTTGCAGGATGTGGTGATCACCGGTGTTGATTTTGACGGAAGCAAAACCCTGCTTTACCGGAATACGGGTAATCTGCTGTTCGTGCTGGTTCCGGCCGGTTTCTATAATGCCGGAGCCGGTGGTGACCTGGCGTGGGCCGATTACAATAACGACGGGTATCCTGATCTGGTTATTTCGGGCAATTGGCAAACCCACCTGTATACCAACAACGGGGATGGCACCTTTAGCCCCGACGAAGCCGGCCTGGTGGGCATGAACACCCCGGCACTGGCCTGGGGCGACTTCGACAACGATGGCGATCCTGACCTGCTGATGTCGGGAGATGCCGGATCGGTTGGCGAAGTTTATATTTACATCAATCAGGATGGGGATTTTTTTCGCCTTGAAGCACAGATTGAAGGCGCCGTTGGCGGAGATGCCCGCTGGGGCGACTTCGACAACGACGGCAACCTCGATATCCTGATTACAGGCAAGGATGCCTCGCTGACACCGGTTTCTTATGTTTACCGGAATAACGGCGACAACACCTTCAGTTTCGCCAATGCCGGGTTGGTAGGTACGGCGCTTGGCCCTGCCGATTGGATCGATTATGATAATGACGGTGACCTTGACGTTATGGTAGCCGGGCAAAACGCCGGATGCGGCAATGCCGCCACACGCCTTTACGAAAACAACGGTGCCGGAAGTTTCTATGAATTCCCGGCCGGGCTTGCCTACGCCGAAAGGGCCGCTTCCGCCTGGGGCGATTTTGATAACGACGGGGATTACGACCTGGTATTGACTGGGATTTCAACCGGTCATACCACCCGCTTATACCGCAACGACCTTATAACCGGTAGTTTTCAGCCAAATACCCCGCCCACGGCCCCCGGTAATCTGTACACTTATGTGTCGGGAGACTACGCGGTAATCAGCTGGGCCCGGTCAACCGACGCGCAAAGCCCGCAAAACAGTATTACATATAATGTAATGATGGGTACTTCGCCGGGAAGTATTGATGTGATCTCTCCAATGTCCGATCCTGCTACCGGCCACCGCTACATGACTGCTGCGGGCAATGCCGGACAGAATGATTTTATGGTTTTCCGGAATCTTGAGCCCGGAACTTATTACTTCAGGGTTCAGGCCATTGATCAGGCTTTTGCGGGTTCTGCCTTTTCGGATGAAGGCAGTTTTGCCGTGCTGGGCACACATACCACCGACCAACCGCTGCAAATGCCTGAACTGTTGTTGCAGCATGGTATAATCATGGTCAATTACCTGCCGGTGAGCAGGGGCGAGGCTTATCTGATCGGTCCTGAAGGAAGAATCGTTGAAACCCGCCATTTTGCAGGTAACAACTTTGAAATGTCTGTTCGGGACCTGACCCCCGGACTCTATGTGATTCGCCTGCTCGCGGAAGGGAAACAGTGGACATGGAAATTTGTGAAGTAGCAAAATCCGCTGCGCTGTTCCGGAAAAAATCTTTCCGATGAATTTATTCCGGTCTGAAATCTTTTCCGGCCGGTTTCTGATCAGAAGATACCCGATTTATCGCAAAGGCCTTCTTTACTTTAATTGAAGGCTGTCCGCTGAAAGCATACCGGTCTTCCGGCGGATGCCTGCGCATATTCGTTTGCGGCTGTGCTGATTGTTTATTGTGAAAATCCGCCAGGCGCTTCTGGTTGAACTAAAATTACCGTGATTTTGTTAAGCAAATAAAACAGGGATGAAGACCGCGTTTGTCATATTTGCCATTATATTTTTTATTTCTGGCAGCAGAGGTCAGACGATAAAAATCCCGGAACCGGTTAATTTTCTGGCGCTGGGTGATTCATACACCATCGGACAGAGTGTACCGGAAAATGAGCGGTGGCCGGTGCAGTTGATGAATGCTTTATCAGGGAGTGGATTTCAAACCGGTGAACTGCGCATTATTGCCCAGACGGGATGGAGAACCGACAACCTGAAAAATGCCATCAACCAGCAACTGCCATTGAATGGGTTTAATGTGGTATCGCTGCTTATCGGAGTGAATAACCAGTACCAGGGCGGCACTCCCCATGCTTATGCCCCGCAGTTCGAAGATTTGCTCAGCCAGGCCATTGCCCTTGCCGGTTACAACCCCTCCGGGGTTTTTGTACTTTCCATTCCCGATTATGCCTTTACCCCTTTTGGCAACGGAAATCCGGCCATCAGTCAGCAGATAGATGCATTCAATCAGGTTAACAGAAACATCAGCAGTTTATTTGGCGTAACTTATATCGACATTACGCCCATCAGCCGGAATGGCTTATCGAATCCTGCTTTGATTGCCGGCGACGGACTTCACCCCAGCGGATTGATGTACAGCCTTTGGGTGGAGGAAATCATGAAAAAAGTAACACGGGAATTAAGTATCGCTGAAGAGCCTTTTGCGGTTTCCGGGCCGGAGTGGTTTGTACAGGATAAATCCCTGTCAATCGTCAATTTAACTGAAAGTGCTGAAATTCAGATTTATCAGGCAAACGGAAGAATGGTATCAGCTGAGCGGCTTACCGGCCGTGGGCGGACCTCTGTAAGCCTGATGAATCTTCCGGCCGGCTTCTATTTTTTCAGGCTATTCCGTGATCCTGATTTCCGGATAACGGGAAAGTTTTATTTGCCTTGAAGGGGCCCGGGTCATCATAACAATGAATCAAGTGCTGAACGGCATCCTCCTGAATATCGGACTGCAGTTATGCTGTTTTCAGGGACGGGAATCAACAATAAGGATCCCATGAAATTAAAAGCCTTCCCCGAAAACCGGGGAAGGCTTTTGTCATATTCTGGTTTATGCTTACTCGCAGTAATATTTGTAGAAATAGGGGATGGTCTCGATGCCCTTGTAGAAATTGAACAGCGGGTAATTCTCGTTCGGTGAGTGGATGGCATCCGACTCAAGTCCGAAACCCATCAGGATGGATTTGATCCCCAGCACGCGCTCAAAAGTGGAGATGATGGGGATGCTTCCGCCGCTGCGCACGGGTACCGGCTTTTTACCGAAGGTAGTTTCATAGGCCTTACTGGCGGCCTGATAGGCTTTTGTATCGGTGGGAGATACATAACCCTGTCCGCCGTGCAGGTTGGTAACTTTCACCTTCACATAAGGCGGGGCAATTTTCATGAAATGTTCTTCGAATAATTTTGATATCTCTTCATGATCCTGGTGTGGAACCAGCCGCATGGATATTTTGGCATAGGCTTTCGACGGCAGCACGGTTTTGGCGCCTTCTCCGGTATATCCGCCCCAGATGCCGCATACATCAAGGGTTGGCCGGATGCCTGTGCGCTCCATGGTGGTGTAGCCTTTTTCACCGCATACTTCAGCGATGTCGATGGCTTTCTTGTATTCCTCGAGGTTGAACGGGGCTTTGGCCATTTCGGCGCGTTCTTCAGCCGTAAGTTCAAGCACTTTGTCGTAGAATCCCGGGATGGCGATGTGGTGGTTTTCGTCCGTCAGCGAAGCGATCATCTTTGAGAGGATATTGATCGGGTTGGCTACAGCGCCGCCAAACAGTCCTGAATGCAGGTCACGGTTTGGCCCGGTTACTTCAACTTCGAGGTAAGCCAGCCCGCGCAGTCCAACGGTAATCGAAGGGATATCCTGCGCGATCATGCCGGTATCAGATACCAGGATGATGTCGGCTTTGAGCATCTCTTTATGATCGCTGCAGAATTTCTCAAGGTTCGGAGAGCCGATCTCCTCTTCGCCTTCAATCATGAATTTAACGTTGCAGGGCAAAGTTCCGGTGCTGACCATGCTTTCGAATGCCTTGGCATGCATAAACGCCTGTCCTTTGTCATCATCGGCCCCGCGGGCATAAATCTTGCCGTCGCGGATCTCCGGCTCGAAAGGCGGGCTTTTCCAGAGGTCGGGCGGGTCAACCGGCATCACATCGTAATGCCCGTAAACCAGTACGGTGGGTTTTGAAGGATCGATGATTTTTTCGCCGTAAACCACCGGGTTGCCGGCGGTGGGGATGATCTCCGCTTTGTCGGCGCCGGCCTTCAGAATCGTGTTTTTCCAGTATTCGGCAGCCCTGAGCATATCCGGCTTGTGCTCTGATAGTGAGCTGATGGAAGGAATGCGGATCAGCCCGAACAATTCATCCAGAAAACGTTGTTTGTTGGATTCCAGGTAAGTGTTTAATTTTTCCATTATTTATGATGATGATTGGTTAATTTTCAATGGGATAAAGATAGGAATTACAGCTTTAACCGGTGGATGCAATTTGTTAATGATTTATAAATAGTTCGTCATGGAAATTTGTTCTGTCTGCAAACCAACTACATAAAAATTCATCATTGTCCGGAAAAAACGAAGAAAGAATTTGCCACAAAGACACTAAGTATCACTAAATGAGAAAATCAGGTTTTGTGCAACCTCGTGCCTTTGTGCCACTTCGGCAGGCTCAGTACATCGCTTAATGGCGAAATATGTAAAAGTAAGCTGTATGCTTTTTCAATCTTCTGAAACCAACACCTGTAAAGCATTCCGGTCAGGTTATAACAATTTCCCCGGTCAACAATGGTAAAAATTATGTACAAGGTAAGGATTGATTCCTGCGCATGATTTGTATTTTACTTTATAATAATTTTTATATTTGTCACCTGCCGGGGATAAAACAGTCTTTTGTTTCTTCAAGTGATACATCCTGAGAAAGTTGTGGTTTGCCCGCGTTCTGTTTCTTAAATCCAGCCAGGTGAGATGAAGAGAAATTATTGCTTTAATTGTATACCATTGTCATATTGGCATTTTTTCTGCCGGATGCTCAGGCTACCTGTTTTGTTGCTTTTCGCCCTGCTTCTGTTCAATAACGCCGGAGCGCAGATATTGCCGGATTATACAGTTATTGAAGGCGTTAATCCTGAAGTGCTGGTTAAGCAATACCTGATCGGGCAGGGGGTTGAAACTTCAAATATCACCTATTCAGGGCATGAAAATGCGAGGGGCAGATTTTATGGCTTATCAAATATAGGGATCGATGCAGGGGTGATCCTTACATCCGGGAGGGCCAGCCTTTCAAAAGGCCCGAACAATCAAGCCAACGCGACTTTTCAGGCCGGCACACCCGGTGATGCTGCCCTTAATCAGCTTTCGGGCAGTTCAACCCTTGATGCCAGTGTGCTTGAATTCGATTTTGTGCCCCAATCGAACATCGTTGAATTCAGATATGTTTTCGCTTCCGAGGAATATCCCGAGTATGCCAATTCCAGCTATAACGATGTTTTTGGCTTTTTCATCTCCGGGCCGGATATTTACGGGCCTTTCCCCAGTCCGCCGGGCTTCCCGAACGGTGCGCAGAATATTGCACTGGTCCCCCAGGTGCTTCCTCCGGCATACGTTTCCATAAACAACATCAACCATATTGTCAATAACCAGTATTATGTTACCAACGGAACAGGCAGCACCCCGGTACAGAACCCATATATCCAGTATGACGGATTTACCACGGTGCTTACTGCCCGTGCAGTTGTTATACCCTGTCAGACATATCACATTAAACTGGCTGTTGCCGACATCAGCGACCGTAGTTATGATTCAGGGGTTTTTCTGGAGGCTAACTCTTTTAACAGTGTCGGTGTGCAGTCGGCCGTTTCGTTTACCCATGCCGTTGTTGATACAGCGGTTGAGAACTGTAACAATGCCGCTTTGCGCTTCGAAATCAGCACCCTTCGTTCCCAGCCGTTTGTAATTCATTATGAACTTGGCGGAACAGCCATCAATGGGGTCGATTACGAACTTATTGCCGACAGCGTGGTAATCCCTGTCGGAGCTTTGACGGCTGAAGTTGAAATTATCCCGATTGTGGATAACCTCCCGGAGCCGACAAAGTATGTGCAAGTTATTTATAATACCTCGTTTTGCGAATATATTCCCGATACGGCGCTGATATGGATCAAAGACTATCCTGAATTCAAACTGCTGGCCAGTAACCCGCAATCCATCGAATGCGGGCAGGAGGTGTTTATACGGGCCGGGGCCAACGGAGGAATAGAACCCTGGGAGTATTACTGGGACAGTGGGAATCCGGCAGATACCACCGATATTATCCGGGTTTCACCCTTGACATCAACAGATTATACTGTTCAGGTAACCGATGTTTGCGGAAATGTTGTTGAAGCGATAATCCCTGTGGAAGTGCGGGGCCCCGTTGCTGTAATAACCCAGGGCAACGAAATCAATATATGTCTTTATGATGATCTGGTGCTTTCCGTGCAGGGTGGCACCAGCTGGCAGTGGAGTACAGGCGAAACAACCCAAAGCATCACGGTAGCCCCGCTGGTGAATACCGTTTATTCCGTTACGGCCTTTGATAACTGTGGCAATTCCGATCAAACTGAAATCCTGGTAACTGTCGGTCTTCCTTTTGCAGATGCCGGTGAAGATCAGGAAATCTGCAATGGAGAAACGGTTACCCTTACAGCCAACGATACCCCCAACGGCTCATGGTTATGGACTGATATGCTGAGCGGTGATACATACAACGGCAGGATTGTGAATGTTTCGCCGGCAACAACCCGTGATTATTGCGTAACGGTGACCGATAACTGCGGAAATGTAGTGGAAGACTGTATTACCATTACGTTAATTCAGATTACGGCCGATGCAGGGCCCGATCAGGTGATTGCTCACGGAACCAATACCAGGCTGACTTCGTCTGCCGCAGGTGGTACTCCTCCTTATACTTATTCATGGAGCCCCGCCGAGCTGGTAACCGACCCCACATCCTTTGAAACCTTTACACATAATCTTTATTCATCCCAGAACTTCACCTTGGAGGTGACCGATAGCAGAGGTTGTGTATCGACCGGAAGTACAGTGGTGACGATAGAAGGAGGCCCACTGCAGGTAAACCCGGTAGCCATTGAGCCCGTCATCTGTCGAAACGAATCAACAGAAATAAGGGCAATCCCCGGCGGAGGTTCCAATACATACCAAACCTTTAGCTGGACTTCCAGCCCTCCGGGTTTTACATCCTCAGAGGCAAACCCTGTAGTAAGCCCGGTTATCACAACCGTATATACTGTTGAAGTATTTGATGGATATAATACTGCAACGGGAAGCGTGACGGTAAGCGTCAACCAGCTGCCTGTTGTGTTGCTTGCTCCTCAGGATGACCCCAGGGTAGTGATGATAAGCCCCGTGGAAATCGGTCTGTGCGTTTACGATACTTTAACTCTGAGTGCCGGTAACCCGGGCTCCACTTACCAATGGAGTAATGGTTCGACCGATCAGACGATTGATATTGGAACATCAGGAATTTCTTTTGATATTCAAACATATCAGGTAATGGTGCACGACCCTATCACCGGGTGCAGCAACGAAGGAAGTATAACTGTTTATTTTACGTTTCAGTATTGCAGCTATGGAATAGGGGAAAAGGAATCTGATGACCGTTTGCTGGTTTACCCGAATCCGTCGGTTGAAGGGATTTTCAACATTCGCATCGAAGGGCTGAAAGGGGAAACAATGCTTGATGTCTATACAGCGCAGGGTAAACTGATCAAGTCGGAAGTGTGTTCGATTTCACCGGGAAGCACCTATAACTCCTCGCTGCTGCTGAGCCGGTCCGGAAATGGTTTTTATTTCCTGAAGCTATCCAATAATGAGGTTGTGATAATCAGAAAACTGATCATTCAACAATATTAACTTTCAGCTTCTCCGGCAGGATAAATACTTCAGACCATACTGGTCTGTTGAAATCAACCGGCACCAAAAGAAAGATACTCTGTTAGAACAAGCTGACTTTTGACCTGCCGATGCTGACTAACGCATTGCTGATGTTGCTTTTATCAATAGCCATGCGGATAACAGTTGTAACTGTTATCCTCCCCGCCATACTTACCATTGGTTGTTTTTTCAAATTGAGGGTTTGCAATCTGCAGATGCCGGTATATTGATCAGCATTCTTCCTGACGACAACCTCCGGTAAGGAAAATGGAATGTCGCCTATCCGGAAGGAATTTACTATTTTATACTGATGGAGTCTTGTTTATGGGACAGCAATAACGAACGGATAAATTTCGCTCCCCATGAAGGCCTTATTCTTCTTCTGTTCTGTACTTTTAGCTGCCTGGTTTTTTCTACCTTTGGCGCGTATTAACCAGCACTTGTTATGACTAAAATCAGGCTGGCCATCAATGGATTTGGCCGCATCGGGCGTATCACTTTCCGCGCTTTACTCAGTAAAAAGGATATTCAGGTTGTTGCCATCAATGACCTGACCGATCCTCCCACCCTTGCCCATTTGCTCAAGTACGATTCGGTGCATGGAAATTTCCCGGGCACGGTGGTTGCCGGTCCGGATTACCTTTTGATCAACCGCCGGAAGGTACTGGTTTTTTCGGAACCGGAACCCGGAGGGGTGAAATGGGGTAAGCTGGGAATTGATGTGGTGATTGAATCAACCGGAAAGTTCACCGACAGGGCTGCTGCCATGAAGCATGTGGAGGCCGGGTCGCGCAAGGTGATCATTTCGGCCCCGGCCAAAACTGACCATGAAGACGTTAAGTATGTGGTGCTGGGCATCAACGACCATATTATTGAGAAAAGTGATGTGATCATCTCCAACGCATCCTGCACTACCAACTGCGTGGCGCCCATGATCAAGGTGCTTGACGACCTGTGGGGAGTGGAAAAGGGATTTATCACCACTGTGCATTCCTATACGCGCGACCAGAACCTGATTGATGCGCCCCACGCCGATCTCAGGCGGGCCAGGGCCGCAGCTTACAGCATTATTCCGACCACTACCGGTGCTGCCAAAGCCGCTACCAGAATCTTCCCCCATCTGAAGAAAAACCTTGGCGGGGCCGGTATCCGCGTTCCGGTGCCTGACGGCTCGCTGACCGACCTTACCTGCACCCTGCGTCATTCTACCAGCATTGAAGAGATCAACGCCGCTTTCAGGGATGCCGCCAACGGTTACCTGAAAGGAATCCTTCAATACACGGAGGACCCAATTGTTTCGGTGGATATTCTCGGAAACCCGCATTCGGCCATCTTCGACGCCGGGCTTACCGCCGTGCTCGGCGATAAAAACAAACTGGTGAAAATCGTAGCCTGGTACGACAACGAAAGCGGATACGCCCACCGCTTAGCCGATCTGGTTGAAAAGTTTGTATAATCTGCCGATTTAGCAGGGAAGGTGGATTTATCCGTCAGCGCTTTCCGGCATCCGTGAGCCTATATACCCCTGAGATAATTGTATATTTCCTGCTGTGACCTGATCCTTGGCGTTTTGCCTGCGTCCTTGTATGGATTGATATCCGGATGGTTCACGATCCTGGCTTTGGCGTTATCTTTCAGCTGAATCAGCAGCATGGTTTTAAGTTCCTGCCTGAGTCCTGCATCGTTTACGGGGCAGGCTACTTCGATGCGGTTGTCAAGATTGCGGATCATCCAGTCGGCCGAAGATATGTAGTATTTTTCTTCACCGCCGTTATGGAAGACAAATACCCTGCTGTGCTCCAGAAAACGGTCAACGATGCTGATAACCTCTATATTTTCGCTAAGCCCTGTTATTCCCGGAACAAGGGTGCAGGTCCCGCGGCAGATAATCCTGACTTTTACCCCGGCATTGCCCGCCTGGTAAAGCTTTTTCACCATTTTATCGTCCACCAGGTTGTTTAACTTGATGATGCACCAGGCTTCCTTTCCGTTTTTTGCATTTCTGATCTCATTGTTGATCATGCGGGTAAAGTAATTGCGCATATGAAACGGGGCGACAATCAGGCTTTTAAATCTGGGCGGGTTGTATTTGCTCTCGAACAGGTGAAATACCGCGTTCACATCGGCAGTCACCTGCGGATCGGCGGTCAGCAGGCTGTCGTCGGCATATACCCTGGCGGTTTCTTCATTGAAATTGCCTGTGCCGACATTGGCATAGTAAACGTTTTTGTCACCTTCTTTCCGTCTGATCAGTAACAACTTGCAGTGCACCTTGAAGCCAGGGATGCCCTGTATCAGTTTTACGCCTTCTTCCTGCAGTTTGCCGGCCCAGTATATGTTTGCCTCCTCGTCGAAACGTGCCTGCAATTCCATGAATACAGTGACTGATTTTCCGTTACGCGCCGCATTGATCAGGGCGTTCACCACCCTCGAGTCCTTTGCCACTCGGTAAAGGGTCATCTTGATGGCTTTTACCCCCGGGTCGATGGATGCTTCGCGCAGCAGGTCAATGATATAGTGAAATGACTGATACGGATAATGAAGCATGATATCCTGATCGCGGATGATGTTCAGAATGCTTTCCCGCCTGGGAAGCCGCCGGTGTTCAAGCGGAGGAACGGGGGCATACAGCAGGTCGGAACGGCCTACATCCGGGAATGACATAAAGTCTTTGAAATTATGATATCTTCCGCTTTTCGATATGGTGTCCGTTTCACTGATCTCCAGTTTATGCTTGAGGATATCGAGCAGGTCGGCCGGCATGGTTTTGTCATGAATAAACCGCACCGGGGCGCCCAGCTTTCGTTGTTTCAGACTTTCGCTCATGATTTCGAGGAAACTCTTCGACACATCGTTATCGATGTCCAGTTCAGCGTCCCGGGTGAACTTGAACGTATAAGCTTTAAAAGCGTCATAACCAAAGATTGAAAAAATCTCATCCAGGCAATAGCGAATCACATCATCGAGCAGGATAATGAATTTACGTTCGTCAGGGGAGGGTAACAATACAAAGCGCGATAGTGGTTTTGAAGGAACCCTGATGATGGCATGCTGGAATTTACCAGACCGGGCTGATGAGGAAAGCCTGATGGCCAGGTATATGGATTTGTCAACCAGCGAAGATGACTTCAGGTTGTTGAGCATAATGGGGAAAAGCTGTGACCGTACATGCTGATTGAAGTATTTTCTCACAAATTCTCCCTGTGCCCGGTTAATCTCCCGTTCGGTAACAATCAGGATTCCCTCTTGGGCAAGCTTCCGCACAATATTCCGGAAAATGCCGGAAAACTCTTTCTGTTGTTCCCGGTCAATCCTGTTGATTTCTTTCAGCACCTTACGCGGGCTGAAACTCAGACCCTCTCCGCTGCGCTTGTTGTAATCAAGCATACGGTTCAGGGTGGCCACCCTCACCCGGTAAAATTCATCCAGGTTATTCGAAAAGATTCCGAGAAATTTGATGCGTTCAATCAGGGGAGTGGTTTCGTCGGCAGCTTCCTGCAGCACGCGCCCGTTGAACTCAAGCCAGCTGGTTTCTCGGTTTACCAGTGAAACGGATTGTTTGGCCATGTAAGCGTAATTTCGGGTTAGGATTCCGGAAATAATTCTGTTCTATTGCAAAGTTAAACAGTTTAGCCCTGAGATTTCAGCATTTTCGGATAAGTAATGAACAGCAGCCGGTGTCTGGCAAGCGGCAACTCCTCCCAACTGCCGGTTTCAAATGATATGCTTACAATGCCTGAGGTTGGCAGGTAATCGATCTTCTGTTGCAGAAACCGGTTGGCAAAGTTGGTGATCGCCGGATTATGGCCTATCAGCAATACATGGGCAACCTGCCCGGGGATATCGAAAAACTGGTCAAAGTACTCCTCCGCCGATGCAGTATAAATGCTTTTTTCTATCCTGAGACTTTCATCAGGAACATTAAATGCGTGTGCCATTATTCTGGCTGTTTCCAATGCCCTCACCGCATGGCTCGTAAGTATCATCTCCGGTTTGAATTCTTTCCCATGCAGGAAATCAATCACCAGGCGGGTGCGTTTCAGCCCTTTTTCAAGCAATGGCCTTTCCGGATCACTTTGAACGGCATCTTTCCATGATGATTTGGCGTGCCGCATCAGGGTCAGTGTTTTCATAGTGAATATTATTTTAAGATTTGAAAATGCTTGATCAACTCAAAATTACATACTTGAATAAAGCCAATTCAGCACTTATAATCATTTAACAATTTAATAATATGAAAGTCTACAGGCAGCATGGATTTTTCATCGCATTTTAGCATTGCTGATCCTGGCGCAGGGCTGCAAGTGCTGCATAAGGCGGTTGCGGCAGTGTGGCATGTCCGTATTTACTGACCGGCAGAAATAGTCCAGCCCGCTTGCCTTACCTCCCGGTGATAACCGGAGTTTCATACATGGGATTATTTCTTAAATTTGTTTGTCTTTTTTCAACAGGAAACAGCACTTGATATCAGATTCTGCCAGCATCGGTCAGGAGGGGAAACGTGTATTTTCCCTCTCGGAGATTACCGCGAGCATCGAACGGATGTTCAGTAAATACTATGCCTCCCCTTACTGGATCAGGGCCGAGTTGTCAAAACTGAATCATTATCCTCAGAGTGGTCACTGCTATCCCGATCTGGTAGAACGCCAGGAAGGGAAAATCAAAGCCCAGCTAAGGGGGGTGATCTGGCGCGACGAGTTGTTTGAGATAGCCCGGAAATTTGAAGAAGTTACCCGCGAGCCTTTCAGGGAAGGGATCAGCATCATGTTTCTGGCCTATGTAAAATTCACGTCAGAATATGGTCTTTCCCTGCAGATCATTGATATTGAGCCGCTGTATACGCTGGGTGAGCTGGCCCGCGAAAAGATGGAAACCATTTCAAGACTTAAGAAGGAAGGTATCTTTAACAGCAACCGCCTGCTTGAGCTTCCGTTGCTGCCTAAACGCCTGGCGGTCATCTCCGCACAAACCAGCAAAGGCTACAGCGATCTGATGATTACCCTGGAGAATAATCCCTGGGGGTACCGTTTCAATACCCGCCTGTTTCATGCCTTGCTCCAGGGCGACGGCGCCGTGGATTCGATCCGGAAACAACTGGGAATTATTCGCGATAACCAGGAGCAGTTTGATGCCGTGCTCATCATCAGGGGTGGCGGAGATGAAATAGGGATGGCCTGTTACGACAATTACCTGCTGGCCCGTGATGTCGCTTGTTTCCCGCTCCCGGTCATAACGGGGATCGGGCATTCCACCAATGAAACCGTGGTGGAAATGGTGGCCGGAATCAATAAAATTACGCCTACCGATGTGGCGCACTTTCTCATTGGTTGTTTCCGCTCATTCAGCGACAGGATAAAAGCGGCAGAACAAATGCTGCTGCCGGGTGTTATGGTGGTGCTGGAGACCAATGCGGCTCGTTTTAACACATTGTCAGGCTCCTTGCTCAATCTGGTGAAGAATACCCTTCGCGAAGAAAGTGACTTGGTTGAACAGCAGGCGCTTGTGGTCAGGGAGGCTACCAATGTAGCGGTTTTTAATCACCGTATTGCGCTGAGCAGGTATGAGTCAGGCCTCACAATGCGGCCTGCGCAGATCCTGGGCTCTCACAGGGCGACATTGCTTGAACAGCAGAAAATGCTGGGTCTTACCACCCGGTATCTCGTCAGCAATCAGTTGAAAGAAATCGGGACGGTGGATAGCCGGGTGAAGTTGCTTGATCCGGTCGGTGTGCTGAAAAGGGGATTTACCATCACCCGGTTAAAAGGCAGGGGAATAGCGCCGGGAAATTTGCCTGACCCCGGAGATTTACTGGAAACGGAATCCGCTTCGGGAAAATTTATCAGTGTTGTTAGTGAAAAAAAATCAATATGAGCAAGTCAATCACATACACGCAGGCCATTGCAGAGCTGGAAACAATCGTTTCGGAAATTGAGAATGCTTCCATAGGGGTAGATGAATTATCAGAAAAGGTGAAACGGGCAGCGGAATTGATCCGGTTTTGCCGCAATAAACTTACCTCCACCGAGAAGGAAGTGAATTCAATTCTTAAAAGCATTGAGGATGAAAATGATGAGTAACATATTGAGGCCTTGTTATCGGGCCATTTCATAAAAGTAAGATTGTAGTAAAGTATGATCCGTTGACGCAATGAAAGGAATTGGCAATAGCTCCGGTAAATTCAGTGCATTTTTCAATCTGGCCATGATCACAGTGGTAGCCATCGTGCTCTGGTTTATCCTGGATGCAGGAAAGATGCTGGAGTCAGCCATCCCTGATCATTTGCCGGGCGGTAATGCTTTAAGCGGGAGTAATGAAATGTTCAATCTGATTGATGTCATTAACCTGCATCATCCGCTCTCTGTGCTGATTCTCCAGATACTGGTAATCATTCTGGCTTCCAGGCTCCTTGGCTGGATCATGTCCCTGATCGGTCAGCCCACGGTAATCGGGGAGATTATGGCCGGAATCATGCTTGGGCCGTCCCTGCTGGGATTGTATTTCCCGGAGGCCACGCTGTTTCTGTTCCCTGAAGCCTCATTGGGCAACCTTCAGTTTCTGAGTCAGATCGGTCTGATCCTTTTTATGTTTATCATCGGGATGGAACTTGATATCGGTGTGCTGAAGCAAAGGGCCGGAGCTGCGGTATTTATCAGCAATGCCAGCATTGTGTTGCCCTTTGTGATGGGGGTGGGGTTATCTTACTTCCTTTTTGAAAGGTTTTCCACTACAGGTGGAAGGTATGTACCGTTCGCCCTGTTTATGGGTATCGCCATGAGTATCACCGCTTTCCCTGTTCTGGCGCGCATCGTTCAGGAAAGAGGGATGACACGGACTTCACTCGGGATGACCGCCATTACCTGTGCTGCGGTCAATGATATCACGGCCTGGGGGATTCTGGCCCTGGTGGTGGCCATCGCCAATGCCAGCGCCATCAGCGGGGCCCTTTTAACAATTTTTCTTTCATTGGTGTATGTGCTGATTATGCTCCTGATCGTCAGGCCCCTGCTCAGTAAAGTAGCTATGAAATATACCGTGCGTGAAACCATCAGCAAAATGGTGGTGGCCATTGTACTCAGCATCATGCTGGTTTCATCCTATGTCACGGAAGTGATAGGGATCCATGCCCTTTTCGGTGCATTTATGGCCGGGGTAATTATTCCGGATAATGTGCGGTTCAAGCAGATTATGGCAGAGAAGCTTGAAGATGTGAGTCTTGTGCTGTTGCTGCCCCTGTTCTTTGTCTATACCGGTTTACGGACGGAAATCGGGCTGCTGAACGAACCAGGTCTCTGGCTGACTGCCCTGCTGGTGGTTGCCGTGGGCGTTACCGGAAAGTTTGCCGGTACCGCGCTGGCCTCCCGGATAACCGGTTATTCATGGAAAGATAGTCTTTTGCTGGGCGCACTGATGAATACCCGCGGACTGATCGAACTGATAGCCCTCAACATCGGGTATGACATCGGTGTGCTTTCCCCCGAAATATTCACCATCCTGGTGCTGATGGCGTTGGTGACAACTTTTATGACAGGCCCGGCTATGGCGCTGATTAATTATTTTTATCCATTAGCTGATGCAGATTCTGCCGGGAAGTCTGTGCTCAGGGTATTGATTGCGTTTGGCCCGCCTGAAGCGGGTGGCCGGTTAAGCTCACTGGTAGCCAGCCTTTTCAACAGATCGCTCAACAACCTGAAAATTACCGCACTGCACCTGACTCCGAACACGGAGATATCGATAAAGAATGCAAAACTGTTTGAAGAGGAAGCTTTCGGGAAAGTGAATGAAGTGGCTGCCGAAAACGGGATTGAGGTTAAAGCCATTTACCGCACTGCTGAAAATGTTTCTCAGGAGATTGTAAAAACGGCAAGACGCGGAAAGTTCGATTTGCTGATCGTCGGCAGCTCAAGGCCATTGCTGAGCCAGGATGAAACCGGCGGTAAAGCACGCTATTTCTTCGAAAACGCCCGGTGTAACGTAGGCCTGTTTATAGACAAGGGCTTTGTAAAACCTGAAAAGGTGCTTATCATCACCGAGTCGGGCAGTGAGGCATGGCTCTACGAACTGGCAGCAAGGTTAAATCCGCTGTGCACGATTGAATCAGCTTGTATAGTTCCTTCTGCAGTTCCGGTGAAAGGCCGTGAAATCAAGGCTTTAAGGGAGATCGCCCTGCACGATATCACGGATGATTTCTCAGCTTACGACCTGATTGTTTCTACCCCCGATTGCTACCGTGATCAGCGGGATGCCGGAGCCGCCTGGATTGACGGAAAAGCCTCAGTTTTGCTGTTGGGCAGAAAGCACTGATTTACGGTCTGTTTTTAATTCATGATGAAGATTGACTCCATGCAAGGGTTTTATCAAAGCATTTTCTTAACCCTGATCTGCTGTTACTATTGAAATTTTCATTATATTTACTCTATATTCGTACCTCCGGTGCTATTGGCGGTTCAGCATTCAGGGAGGCTTTCTCCGGGGCTTCCGGCTGAATCGGGAAACCGGTCATATTTGTTTCTTAATCCTAAAATGCAGTTAAAGATGAATCGGTTCTTTTTTACAGGAATGGCGGCATTCATGCTGTTTTCTTTGTTTGTCAGCGGACAGGAGAAAAGCAGCATCGTGCTTTACCGTGAGAACATCTATCAGGGATCAGCGGTAACTTATAAAATTAACGTCAACGACACCTTGCTGATCCGGTTGAAGAATGCATCCTTTTATTCATTCGATGCGGCACCGGGCGAATATGCCTTCAGGATCAATAAATCACTGCAACCGGAGCTGACGGTGAAAGTGGAAGAGAACAAGGCCTATTATATCCGGATGGGGCTGAAGATGACTTTCTGGTCGTCGGTGCCCGAGTTAATACTTGTTGACAGTTTATCAGCGCTTCCGGTTATCCGGAGCGGGGCTTTGCGCGAACTGGATGGCGGCAATATGCCTGTCGACCGGCCCGACCACCGGATCGGCATCAGTTTTGGTGTTGGGTTCGGATTTGAAAACTTCCCGATGTTTACCACCGTTGACGGCGACGATTCAAAGGTCAGTTTCGGAGGTGGTTTTGGTGTAGGGATCAGGTATGGCTATGAGTTCAGCCGGCATTTCGACCTGGCTGGTGAAGCTATATACCAGAGCAGCGGGCTCAGGCCTTACCTGAAAAACGCCAGTGCCAGTTTCAACCGCTTTATGGTCTCTCTCACCCCCTCGTACATTATTCCGATTGATGGTGGTGATGGCATGCGGATCAAACTGGGCGCCGGGCCTGACCTGTTTTTGTCTCCTGAGCTGAAAATCAAAGGAAGCAAAGTTGCCGGCGGTTTTAACGATACCTGGAGTTATGGGGGTACTGCCGGATTCCATGTAACAGGCATATTTGAAATGAACCCGTCCGAAAAATGGTCGGTCATATACGGGCTGAAGTATTACAATGCTGCGTATAAATTTGAATCCGGTGGAGGGTATGCGCCATTGGACAACCAGTTGAGAACTCCTGACGGATCCGGTATCGATCTTTTATTCGGGTTTAATTATCATTTTTAACGGTTAGTTCCGGCTCCCGGCGATGTTTTGCAGTCTGAGCGCTGCTTTCAGCCGGCGTGTTGATCATAACCGGGATGGTAAATAAAAAGCAGGGACCCCTCCTTGATGGTTCGGATGAAATCATCGGTTAATTCGGGCGGGATTGCCGGGCATCCGTGGCTGCGGCCCAGCCGGCCGTGCGCTTTGATAAATGATTCGCTCACATAATCGGCCCCGTGGATCACAATGGCCCGCTCCCAGGCCTTGTCGTTGATGTTTTTCTCAAGCCCTTTTAACCTTAGTGAATGCCCGTGCTTTCCGGTATAAACCTGGTCGGTGAGGTAGAACCCCAGGCTGCTCTGATAGGATTGCGGGATGTTCGAGAATTTCTCCGCGATATTTTGCCCCGTATTTTTGCCGTGAGCAACAAGGGTATTGAAGAGGATTTCACCGGTTACCATGTTGATGGTCCATAAACGGCGGGCGGTGCTTGGCAGTGAAAAGTCAATAATGGTAATGATCTTATTGCTGGCCATTGGCAGGTAACCAGGTAACCGTTCGAGCAAACTACGGATCAGCGAGGGATTGAGTTTGTCGCCAAAGGCAGAAAGGTTAATCGCTTCGGTTGTTTTTCCGGTGGTCAGCGGTTCACCGGCCTGCACATCAAACGATGGGAAAGGCACATAAAATACACAAACCGCTGTCAGTAGCAGAATACGCAAATACTTGATAATAGGCACTTTAAAAACTGGTTAATTTTTGTATCAATGTCGTGCGGCAAAAATCTGTATTTCTTCAATTGGTTTTACCATGCCGATAAAAAAAAGTGAAGATCCGTGCCTGTTCAGTAAATGCCGGCGCATCCTGACTTGCCCGGATCAGTATACCGCGTTGACTTCCGCACTTAGGTATTCCATTTTGTATGCTTATTTTTTAGTGCTTTCAGCATTTCAGCATCGCGTTTATAAATATCTGAACGGTAATGAATGACGCCTTCTTTTGTCGCCCAGGCTGTGAGGTAGGTAAGATACACCCCGGGCGGATTCTTCAAAACGACAGTTCTTTCAATGCCGGCGTCCATTGCCTGCCGGATACGTTCAGGGGTCCATCCTTCCATATCCGACATCAATATCAGGGCAAGATCATAAGGCTTTTCGATGCGGATACAACCTGAACTGAAGGTCCGTTCGTCGCGGGCGAACAGATTGCGCGAAGGGGTGTCGTGAAGGTAAACGTTGTGTTTGTTCGGAAACATGAATTTCACCTTTCCCAGGGCATTCTGTGGTCCCGGTAACTGCCTGATGGTATAGCGCATACCGTCACGGTTCCAGTTTATACTCGCGGGATCCATAAGCTTACCTTTCGGATCATAAACTTTCATGTTTTTCCCTGCAAGATATCCGGTATTTTTGCGCACTTCAGGAACCACATCATTGCGTTGAATGGTCGGTGGTACGGTCCATGAGGGGCTGAAAACCAGGTAGGAGATGCGCGCATTAAAAACGGGGGTTTCACGGTATTCCTTGCCCACAATGGTGCGCATGCGCAGCAGGGTGTCGCCTCCCCTGAAGACATCCAGGCTGAAATCGGCGATATTTACCTGTATATAAGTGTGTTCCAGCGAGTCAGGCATCCACCGGAGGCGTTCCATATTGATATAAAGCTGGTTGATCCGTTGCTCCACGGTCATATTCAGGGCTTTGAGCGCGTTTTTCCCGATGGCACCGTCAGTGTTGAAGCCAAACTGTTCCTGAAGTTTCTTAACCGATTCCGCCATTCTTTCGTCGTATTTATCAGGATGTGTCAGGGTATCGGGCGTATATAAACCCAAAAATGCAAGTTTTCTTTTAATTTCCGCAATATATGCCGATGAGTCTCCGGGCTTGAGGGAACTGTTTTTCAGATCTGTTTTGATACTGAAATCCCCGCCTTTTATCGCCGTGAGCCTTTCTGCTTCCGCAACCATGGCCGCATAACCCGGATGGGGCGGATAAAAATGCCTGAAACCTTTTTCTACGGTTTCCTGCCTGAGCATGGTTTTCAGATAGCGGTCAAAGGGGATGTCGGGTTTGTCCCTCCGGATGCCCCACTGCGCCTCGAGGCTTTCAGGATCTATTTTGCCGAAATAGAGGTGCGATGCCGCCATAAACCAGGCGTCGCTGAGCAGAAGGTCGAGGTTTGCCAGAAATGCTGCATTAAAAATCAGCGCACTGTCATTCGCCAGTTCTGTCAGCGATTGTCTGATTTCTGCAGCATGATAGTGTTCAGGTATCAATCCGTGGAAAACTATACCTTCGAGAAAAGTTGCCATTTCATTCACTTTATTGAGTGAATCAAAATGGATGATCCATAACAGGTTGAAATCGTTTTCTATGTATAGTTTAGGAAGCAGTACCGAAGAATAAAGTGAAACTCCCCGGGCTTTATATCGGTCGCCGGGTTGTCTTGTTTCTATAATTTCTCTTATTTCATTGGCTGAAACCAGCGTGGCTTCCGCAAACCTGGCTTCTTTAACTTTTCTGATGCTGTCACGGAATGCTGTAGCCTTATCCGCGGGGCTTACCGGCTGCTGTTCTGTTTGGCTGCAGGCGGCAGCAAGTATAAGCATTATTGCCGTGAATAGGTTCTTAATCATTGTTGCAGTAGTCTTTAAGGTTATGTGAATTAAGTCAGGGTGTCCGGTTGTAAGGTCAGATCAGCTGGTTAACGCTTGCCAGCAGGTCGCGGTTGACTTCTTTGTGCATTTTTATTGTTTTGCTCAGGGGAACCAGGGATATTTTATTGTTAACCAGCCCTGTCATAACATTGTACTGATGGCTGATCAGCGCTTCTACGGCTGCAATCCCCATTCTGCTGGCCGACACGCGGTCGTAGGCTGTTGGTCTGCCGCCCCTCTGAATATGACCCAGGATGGAGACCCTCACATCCGAACCCGGAATTTCTTTTCTGACCAGCTCAGCCATTTCCCAGATGTTGGCTTCCCGTTCACCTTCTGCCACGATAATGATGGAAGATTTTTTTATTTCTCCACGACCCGCCAGGGTTTTCATCAGCTTTTTCAGCTGGCCTTCCACTTCCGGAATCAGGATGGCTTCGGCCCCGGAGGCAATGCCGCTGCGCAGGGCAATAAAACCGGCTTCACGACCCATTACTTCAACAAAAAAGATACGGTTGTGCGAACTGGCCGTGTCGCGTATCTTATCTACGGCATCCACTACCGTGTTAAGAGCGGTGTCATAACCGATGGTATAATCAGTTCCGTAAAGGTCGTTGTCAATGGTGCCCGGAATTCCGACTACCGGAAAGTTGTGTTCTTTGGCAAACTGGTTTGCGCCGGCAAATGAACCGTCACCGCCGATTACAATCAGTCCTTCGATGCCCCGGCTCTTCAGGTTTTCGTAGGCCTTCAGCCTGCCCGCTGCTGTCATGAACTCCTCGCTGCGGGCTGTCTTTAATATGGTTCCCCCTGTTTGAATGATGTTGCTCACATCTGTCGATAGTATTTGCTTGATTTCGTTTCCGATCAGCCCTTCAAAACCCCTGATTACGCCATAGACTTTGAGCCCGTGCGATATGCCCGAGCGCACCACAGCCCTGATGGCTGCGTTCATTCCCGGGGCATCACCCCCGGATGTAAGTACAGCAACTCTTTTTATTTTTTCCATAGTCTTCATCTACTGTTTAATGGTGTAATTCTCAACGATCCTTTGTACGGCAAGAATAACATCTGATTTAATACTTTCCTCTTTTCGCGTGGTTGTTGAGGTGTCGATCCAGAAACTTACACGGGCTTCAGGCCTGCCCGAAGCAATTCCGCTGATTCTTACCCCGGGAATCCGGTTTGTTGTGAGCACGCCATCCACCATTTTTACTGCACCCTGCATCTCTGCGATTATCGAGGAATAATCCTGCCCGGCCGGAAGGCTTACTGTGAAGTCAAGACGCAAAAATCCGTCAACAGTATAGTTGAAAAGCGGGGTTTTAATGATGTTGGCATTGGGGATGTAAACATCTTTTCCATCGGGTGTTTTCAATTGCGTAACCCTGATATTCAGAGAAACTACCCGTCCTTTTACGGTGTTTGGCGGGTTTCCGGTTTCTATAAAATCACCGACCCTGAAAGGGCGCTTGAAAGCCATCAGTATTCCTGCAAGAAAGTTTTCGCCAATGTCGCGCAGGGCAAAACCAATTACAAAAGCTGATATTCCCGCGCCAGCCAGAATGCTTGTGGTGATGCCTCCGAAACCAAGTATCCGCAACGCTAACAACAACCCTGTGATTAATATAAAAAGCCGGAGCAAGTTAGCCAGAAATCCAGCCAGCAGAGGATCGTCCATGCTCTTTTTAAGCCTGGTGTCTGCAGTTTTACGGACGGATCTGGCCAGAAACCACACTCCGGCCATTATAATAAATGCCAGAAGCAGCTTCGGGGTTATGTTAACCAGCCAGTCATAATAAGATTCAAGCTGTATGTATACATCCCTGAAAAAACTCTTCATGATTGTGTAGTTGTTATCAGGGCTAAATTAGTGATTTTCCGGGTTTCGTTGCTTTCTGTATTCTTCCTGTGGAAAACTGCTTCATGATGTCTGGCCGGCTTTGCTGGTTCTGCCTGCAAAGGCTGTTCCGGAAAATAAAAGAACCACCCGCATTGGGTGGTTCTGGTTATCGTAAATACTGATGGATTACCAGGCAAACAGCGGAAATTCGCTCATCATTTCATTTACTTTTCCGCGGACGGCGTCAATTACCGTTTCGTCTTCCGGATTTGAAAGTACCTCGTCAATCAGGTTTACTATTATGCCCATGTGTTCTTCTTTCAGGCCACGGGTGGTAATGGCGGGGGTTCCTACACGGATGCCCGAGGTGGTAAACGGTGAACGGCTGTCGAAGGGAACCATGTTTTTATTAATGGTAATATCAGCTTTCACCAGGGTGTTCTCAGCCACTTTGCCGGTAAGATCCGGAAATTTGGAACGGAGGTCGATCAGCATCAGGTGGTTGTCGGTGCCTCCGGAGATGACGTGGTAACCCTTATCGACGAAAGCCTTCGCCATTACCTGGGCGTTTTTCTTCACCTGGATGATGTACTCCATAAACTCGTCGCTGAGGGCCTCGCCGAAAGCGACAGCCTTGGAGGCAATCACATGCTCCAGCGGACCGCCCTGAACGCCGGGAAATACGGCGGAATCAAGCAGGGCCGACATCATTTTTGTTTCGCCTTTGGGTGTCTTCAATCCCCAGGGATTTTCGAAGTCTTTACCCATCAGGATCATACCACCGCGGGGGCCGCGCAAAGTTTTGTGGGTGGTGGTGGTTACAAAGTGGCAGTATGGGATGGGGTCATTCAGCAGGCCGCGGGCGATCAGTCCGGCAGGGTGGGCCACGTCTGCTAGCAGCAGGGCGCCGATCTTATCGGCAATGGCGCGCATACGCTTGTAATCCCAGTCGCGCGAGTAAGCCGAAGCGCCGGCAATGATCAGTTTGGGCCTGGTCTCAAGGGCTACGGCTTCCATCTTATCATAGTTGATGGTGCCGGTTTCCTCTTCCACACCGTAAGCTACCGGTTTGTAAAGGATACCCGATGAGTTCACAGGCGATCCGTGCGACAGGTGTCCGCCATGCGCCAGGTTCAGCCCCATAAAGGTATCGCCGGGTTTCAGCACGGTCATCAGTACAGCCATATTGGCCTGGGCGCCCGAGTGGGGCTGCACATTGGCCCATTCAGCACCAAACAACGCCTTGGCACGGTCAATGGCCAGTTGTTCCGTTTGGTCAACAATCTGACAACCACCATAATAACGTTTTCCGGGATATCCTTCGGCGTATTTGTTGGTAAGTACCGAACCCATGGCGTCGAGCACCTGCTGGCTGACAAAATTTTCAGAAGCAATCAGCTCAATGCCATGCATCTGCCGCTCTTTCTCCTGCTTGATGAGGTCAAAAACCTGCTTGTCTTTTTTCATGATGAAATTGTAGTTTATATGTTTGATTTTGTGCAATATGACCTTAGTAAATGCTGTGTTTTGGCTGTGCAAAGGTATAAAAAGTAATTCACCGCCAATGGTAAAGCCTAATTTTAAATACTTTGCCAAACCGCCTGAGTTTCAAAAAAGTCGGAGCGTCTGTCAGATGCTGCCGGATCTGCCTGGCCGGAGCGACTGCGCCGGCATTAACTGTCCGGTTTTTCGGCAGGGTTATCTGCAGAAACCCGGAAAAAATAACGGGCGCTTCTGCATGAAGCGCCCGTATGTTGAGGTTCATTAGGGAATTCCAGTGCCCGGTTATTTCATAATCACCATAACATGATTGATCATTTTTTCTCCGGAATTGACGCGGATCATGTAGGATCCGGATTTCACCGCGCTGATGTCAATCACATATTTTTCCTTGCCGCTGCATTGTTTCGAGAGTATTTCGGTACCTGTAAGGTTCAGCAGTTGAACCTTAAATTCGGGGAAATCGGCAGGATTAACCTCCACAACAAACTCGTCCTTTGCGGGGTTAGGATAAATTCTTATGGATTCGCTGCCGGTTTCGCCTATGCCCAATCCTGTTCCGCCCTGGACTACCGAAACCTGCTGAGGGTCAAGTCCGGCGGCATTCACCGTAATGATGCTTGTTCTTGAACCGGAATGGGGGTTGGCCTGATAAACAGCCGACAATGCCCCGTTGCCGCTGCCGGTGCCGGTAACATTCAGCCATGCCGAATCGGCCGCTGCCGACCAGTCAACATTGGCCGTGACGATAAAGTTGAAAGATCCGGCTTCGTATGTAACCTCGGCAATCAGCGGCGTCACGGCCAGGCTGGGTGCGGCGGCTTCCTGCGTAAGGGTGACCGTTTGCTCCAGGCTGCTGCCCGTGATGGTGATGTTGGCGGTGCGCGCCTCAATAACAGTGTTTTCCTGGTAGCTGAGGGTCAGGGTACCGGTTCCGTTGCCCGTTTGGGGTACAACACTGCACCAGGCGGCGTCCGAGCCGGCAATCCACTCGAAATTGGCCTGAATATTTACCTGAACAGCGCCGGCATCAGCGCTCACCTGCAGTGCCAGCGGTTCCGCGATGAGGAAAGCCTCGGCTCCGTCCTGCATCAATACCAGTTCCACGGGGCTGGCGCCTTCAGCCGAAAGGGTGATGGTGGCCGTGCGCACTGCAGCCCAGCTGTTTTCCGTAAATTGAATGTCAACAATTCCGTTGCCCGATCCGGCAGGGGTTACCGTACACCATTCAGGCTGGTTGCTGATGGCTGTCCATGAGGTATTTGAAGTTATACTGCTTTGAACGCTGCCCGCTTCGGCGCCGACCTGGAAGGTGAGCGGACTGGCAATGAGTGTGGGCGCTGCCCCTGCCTGAGTAAGGGTTACAGTCTGAGGATCAAGCCCGGCAACGGTAACGGTGATGGCGGCCACCCTTGGTGCAGCCATTTCATTGGTTTCATAAACGGCTTCAATGATGCCGTTTCCGTTGCCTGACAGAGTAACGGTGCACCATTCAGCATCGGATACGGCGCTCCATAACGAATTGCTGGTCACGGTAAAGGATGCATTTCCCTGATTTTCATCCACTTCGATGTTGACTGGTGAAACGGCCAGGGTAGGCGGGGCATTCAGCGTGGTGGCCGAGGCTTCCAGACCCGGCGAATAGTCCATTGCCGGGGTCATGGAAAATGCCTTGTAGTTGTAAGTTGTTAAAGCAGTCAATCCGCTATGGGTAAATGCGTTAAGTGATCCGGTGTACAAAACGGTTCCGCCCCCGGGCAGCGTTTCGCCCGTGGAATAAGTGGTTCCGTTGACCGGTTGTCCGATCCCTGCTTCAGACCAGGCGATCAGTACATCGTTATTCTCGGCATTCTTCTGCCATTCCAGGCCTATCTCAGAATCGTTAAGGGCTGCGGCTGTAAAGGATTGCGGAGCGGTTACCGGACTAAAGCAGGAGATATTTGCCACCCATCCGGGGTAGTTCCCGCTGGCATTGCTTCTGAAAACGAAAGTAAGCGCACCGCTGCTGTTGTCGGAAGTGATGACGCCAGGGGTGTCGCTGCCGCACCATTTGCCGAGTTGCGGCGCGAAAGGCGTCAGGCCGTTGTGTACCGACAGGTAGTCGTTGGCGCAGTTGGCGCTGCTTTCAAGTTCAAATTCAGTGAATTCAACCCTCAGTTGGTTGCCGGGAATGGTTGATTTGAAAACCATAGTCTGGTTCAGGTTGTTGGCATAGTTCTGCGATGGGCCTCCGGCATCATAAAATGTTCCGCTGCATGTATTGATGGTGATGTTGCTCATGTTGAAGGAGTCCGGAATCACGTTGATGTAGTCAGTGCGCGTCATGGTATTGTTGCCGTTCACGGTAAGCGCAACCGTTTTGGTCCCTGTGGTAACATAAATCACCTGATGAGGTCCCGGTCCGGTGGCTGTGGCCGGCTCGGCGCCTTCCCCGAAATTCCATTCCCAGGAGTTAACATCGCAGGTGGATTCATCGGTAAACATTACCGGATTGTTCACCACAATGTTCTGGGGTGTGGCTGAGAAAGCCGCATTCGCTTCATTCACCGTAATGTAATTGGTCTGGGTAACCGCGTTGCTGCCGCCGGCATTGGTGGCCGATAAGGTAACAGAATAGCTGCCGAGGGCGTTGAACTGCACCCTGGGATTCTGTGAGTTACTGCTGGTTCCGTTCACAAAGGTCACCGTGTTGGGAATGAAAGACCAGCTCCACGAAGTAGGGCCGCCGGTGCTGATATCGGTGAAGTTTACGGTCTCACCTATGCATGGCAGGGTGTTGTTGACGATGAACGATGCATTGGGCCCCAGCGGGCCGATGTTGAATGATGCAATGCGTGTCCTTTGTCCGCCGCTTACATACTGATTGGTGTACCAGAAAGTTTCATCATCGGCGGGATCAACGCTCAGCAGGGAGTAGTCGCCCCATCGGTTGGCTCCGGTTTGCGAGGCAGTGCCTTCCCAGATAATCCCTTCGGGAACATCCATAATACCGCTGGCCAGTGCGTATTCTTCGGCTGTTTGTCCGGTATACCGTATGCCTGGATAGACACTGCTGCTCGAAATGGAATAACCAAGACCGATCTCATTGGATCCGTTAAGCATAATGCTGCCCATCCATCGTGAATGCCCATCTGGGGCGAAAGTGCCCTGCTGGCGGATGGTCCAGTTACCGGTGGTTTTGCGCAGTTCATACCAGCGGATACCGGCGTGATCGGTTGCATCCACATCCACGGTATGGCAGCACACTATGGTCTGGTAGGAGCCGAAATTGCGGTACTGGGGCACGTTCATAATTACCTGAGGAATGGCGTCAAGCTCCTGACTGGTCCCCGGTTGTTTGATGTTGTTCCAGTTGTTGCCGAAGTTGCTGTCGAAAGGTTCCACATTGATCTGTTGAACCCTTGTAAACGTTGAGTTTGACGTTGTTGTCCAGTCTACGGCAAGTTCATAGATCCAGAGTTGATCAGCGCTGCCGCCGAAAGCGTCGTCCTGATGGGCGATGAAGATTCCGGGAGATCCGGCCGGAGCTGCGGGCCCGTCATTGTCAACCGGGGGGACCATCATAAAGCCGTCAACCGACCCCGGTCTCCAGGGATTGTCAAAAGACACCATTTTTGGATTGGTGCCGCCGTTCAGCATCACTTCACGTTGAAAAACATAGATGTCAGTGTTGTTCGAGGTGTTGGTCCCCATATAATATCCATCGGGCCAGATGCCGAATTTTTCGTAGTCGGGCATGCCGCCCATATTAAAGGAGTACTGGTACCAGCTACCCGTCGGGTCATTGGTGGCCGATACGGCAACCAGCATCCTGTCGGGCGATCCGCAAAGGGAAAATTCGGCGGCCATCCAGCGGTCGGCCATCTCGTCGTACAAAATAATTGGGTCGCCATCGTTGCAGTTAGCTCCGGGAACACTGCCAAACAGCAGGTTCATATTGGTCGGACCGGCAAGCAGGGTGCCTGTCTTGGAATAAATGGCATAAGTGGTGTTCACCGTTTGCATGTAATGGTTAGGCCCGGCTGTACCATTCTCGTCAGGAGGAAAATAAGGAGAAGTCTGCCCCTGAAAATTAACAATGGGATCGCTTTGCATGGCCTTGTTTGTTCCCATGGTTTTCTGCCACACACCATCAGGCCCTTTGGGTAATGCAGTTTCGGCATAGGGATATGTTCTGGTGCGCAGTTTGGGGTTAAGCAGCTTTTCGTGCGCTTTGGCTTCCATTTCATCCCACTCCGCCCGGGTAAGTGCAGGCAGGTCGCGAAGCGGCGGGGTGACGCCAATCAGGGTTCCGTGACCGACTACGGCGGGCCTTACGATGCTGTCCTGCGCAAATACGGATGCAGCAGCACATAATAGCGACAAAAGCAGTGTATAGGTTATTTTCATAGTAATGGATGTTGTGTGTGAAGTAAAGGATTTGGTAGTGTTGAAAAAGTGATTGATTATAGCCGGCCAAAATTATTGTTTTTGATAATACAAATCATCTTGACCGCTAAACTTATGCTTCTTACCGGGTAAACAATTCTGAAGCGGGGAAGGTTTCCTGCCTGCACTTTTTGACGTATTTCAAGGATAAGACTTGTTAACTTTTTGCTGTTACAACCGGCTGCAAAGCCCGGGTTTGAGATAACCGGCGCAGGGGATAGCGGTTTGCGCAACCATCAGGAATAATATTTCATGATTCATTCAGTTATTAATGAATCGTCTCCGGCTGTTTCGTAACTTTGGAATAAGTTAGGGGTAAAAGTGAAATCGTGGTGCTCAGAAAACTATTAACCGGCTTAATACTGATTGTACACAGCGGGTGGGCTGCTGCCCAGCCTACGCCTCAGCTGGTGGCACTATCTGTTAAGTCTGACGGTTCCGTAACTGCCTCCTGGACTATTCCGGCAGGTAGTTTCGATGGATTCAGGCTCTATTATAGACCATCAGGCACTTCCATACCTTACTTCTCCATCGATTTTTCTTCATCAGAAACAGGAGGGGTCATTCCTGTCACAGACGCGATGACCACCGGATATGAAGCATTTCTTACCACTTTTCTCGGAACCGATGTGTCGGATGAATCAGGTACGCTTCGTACCATCTTATTGTCAGTTTCTAACGCTGGGTCCGGTACGGGTATTGCCCGGCTTGACTGGAACAAGATGAATGCTGCTGTTGCCGAAGTTTACAGCATTCAACGATCTGACGATGGGATTACTTATAATCCGGCAGGCGAAACCGCACAGCAGTTTTTTTATGATACCATACAGCGGTATTGCAATCCGGTAACGATTTACTACAAGGTTATTGCGGGGCAGGGAATGCTGGATGCAGCATCTTCGGTATCAAGTGGCATATTTGAAGACGATAACCTCCCGGAGGACCCGGTGCTTTCTTATGTCACCATAGTTGACGGAAAAGCGGAAGTGCACTGGGCGCACAGTCCTACGCCCGACGTCAGCGGATACGTGATAGGGGTGAAGGAAGGGCCAAATTTCAATGATCATACCACCACGGGCTATACCGATTTTTTTACGGATGACCTTACCGCCCTGCCGACCTACCACGACCCCTGCAATGAAGTGGTTACGTACGTTATGCGCGCCATCGACCAGTGCGGCAATTCAAGTTCGGGCGCGGTGAACTACCTGAAGCCGCACAATACCATCCTGATCAGCGGGGATACGGAAACCCTCTGCAACCGGAAAGCGTCGCTCAGCTGGAATTCCTACAAAAACATGATGCCGCCCGTAAGCGCCTACATTGTTATGCGCTCCTTCAACGGAGGACCGCCCGTGGAAGTTGGCTCCGTTCCTGCGGGTACTGCGGCAAACTACACTTTTATCGACGATGAATTGCTGGAGCCGGGAGGCAGTTATACTTATTTTGTCAGGGGCGTAAATCAGGATAACACGCTTAGTTCGGAAAGCTGCAGGCTTGAGTTGTTCCCCGATCCGGAACAGCTCACTGCTTTTGCCCTGGATAACCTCACGGTGCTGAATAATGAACGGATAGACCTGTACCTATCGGGATCACCGGCTTCCCTGATTGCTGAAATTGAAGTGCTGCGCTCATCAGAAGGGCCTGCCTTGCTGCAACCTTTGGTGAGGACGGGTTGGGGCGCCGGAAGCTCGCTGATTCTGCCCGAACCTACCGCTGAGGTTACCGGATCGAGCTATTATTACCGGGTAGTTGCCCTGGATCCCTGCGGTTTTGAACTTGCATCCTCGGAAGTGATGAGAAGCATTTTTCTGGAACTTACCGATATGGGGAGCGGCAACATCCGGCTGAACTGGAACGCCATTGAGGGATGGCCTGACGGCCCGGTGGCTTATAATGTTTACCGCTTCGACAACGGACAGCCGGCAGCGGGGTTTCCGCAGCAGGTCTCGCCTTCAGTGCTCTTTTTCAACGATTACGCTTCAGGAGCGGAAGCCGGCCGCGTAACCTATTACGTGGAAGCCCTCAGGGCGGATGATGCCGTCAGCCGTTCCAACGAGGTGCTGCTTCCCGGAGAGGCAGATATCCGCATGCCCAACGCATTCAGGGCCGGAGGTCTTTCGCAGGAGTTTAAACCCCTTGTAAGAAATATCGAGCCGGGTTTTTACAGTATGCTGATCTACAACCGCTGGGGTCAACTGGTCTTTGAAACCAGTGATTACACCGCGGGATGGGACGGCTCATTCAACGGACAGGCAGCAGCTGCCGGGATATATGCTGTAATTGTCAGGTACAGGGATTTTAACGGAGCAGACTATGTCCGGAAAGGCTTTGTTATGCTTTTCCGCTGATAGGCTTATTCCTTTACCCCTTTGTTTTTCACATATTTTTCCAGCCAGGCATCCGTTTCCCAAAGCATGTGGAGTACATTTTCCCTGGCGCTGTATCCGTGGCTTTCATAAGGTAGCAGCACCAGCCTGGCCGTTCCCCCTAATCCTTTAATCGCACCAAACAGCCTTTCGCTCTGCAGGGTGAAGGTGCCCGGGTTGTTGTCGGCATCACCGTGGATCAGCAGCAGGGGTTCGTTGATTTTATCGGCATGCACAAACGGCGACATTTTCAGGTAAACATCCTGTGCTTCCCAGAAGGTGCGCTCCTCAGCCTGGAAGCCGAAAGGTGTCAGCGTGCGGTTGTATGCGCCGCTGCGCGCGATGCCGGCGGCAAACAGGTCGCTGTGGGCCATCAGGTTAGCGGTCATAAATGCCCCGTACGAATGGCCTCCGATGGCCACACGGTTTCTGTCGGCAACCCCGCGTTCAACGGCAAAATCTATCGCAGCGGCGGCATTGGCTACCAGTTGCTCAGCAAATGAATCGTTGGGTTCAGTTTCTCCTTCGCCTATAACGGGGAAATCGGCATCGTCGAGGATGGCATATCCGCGGGCAGCCCAGTAAACCGGGGAACCATAGTATAGCTGCACGAAGGTATGCGGCGACTCTTTCACCTGCCCGGCCTGCCCGGCATCTTTGTATTCCCTCGGATAGGCCCACATCAGCATGGGCAACCGCCCGTCGCGCGCTTTGTCATAACCTGCCGGCAGGTAAAGGGTGGCCGAAAGGTCAACCCCGTCGGCGCGTTTATAGCGTACACTTTCCTTACTGACGTTCATAAATGAAGCGTACGGATTCGGGAATGCGGTTAGTTTCCGGAGCGATTTGCCTGAACGCAGGTAGAAGTTGGGATTTTCGGTCTTGCTTTCTATGCTGGTAATCAGCATCTTTTTTTCGGGATTGACAACCCTAACCACTGATTCGTAGGTTGAAATGCCGTCAGCCTGCCACAGGCGTTTGGTTTTCAGTGTTTTCAGATCGAGTTCGTCCAGGAATGGTTTGTTCCCTTCCGGAGAGTATCCCTCGCCCTGGAGGTATAACCGTTTTTTGTCCGGTGAAAACCAGAGTGAATAGGCATTCAGGTGGTTGCGCTTTTGCAGGAAATCGCCGGGGTCTCCGTAATAATCTTCTGTGGAGCGGTCAAAGATCACTTTCATGGAACTTTTTCCGGCCCCGGGATTTACCAGAAAAGTGGTTGATCTGCGGGTTTTCCACCAGCCATCATATATAAGTGCTGTCTCTGAATTCCCCCATGTTACGTAACGGAAGCGGTTGGGGGTGGCCGCCAGGATAAAGGGTTCGCCCGTGAACGGGGCATCGAGGGTGTACACCTGGTCTCTGACCGGGACACTGACTTCAGGATCGCCCTTGTCCAAGGCTTCAACCCAGCATAGTGTCGCCGGAAGATCACTCCGCCACTGAATATTTCTTTTGCCAGTTTCCACCGCATCGAAGCCGGTAGGCAGTTCTTCAATAAGCGGTCGTTGGTGAAAAACGCTGAACAGGCTTCCGTCAGCCTTATGAATGGCATACGTTACCGGAAATCTGTAATAGGGCACAATATAGGAATAGGGCCGCTGAATGGATTGAACCATCAGATACTTGCCATCCGGTGAAAAACTGAGTGAGCGGTAGATGGCCTTCGGAAGAAATGGTGCAGCCGCTCCTTTCAGACTGACCCTGACGATTTCGGATTCTGCGTAATGGTGAAAAGCCTTCTCATCAGCCGGTGAGCGCAGCAGGTCCTGATAAGTCCTGACCGGGGCCCTGCGCCCGGTACTCTCCTGTACTGCAGGACCTTCCGGCAGTTGCAGTCCGGTGGTAAGCGTGCCCCGCGATGAAGGGATCGTAAAAACTAGTAGCGACTCCGAATCCGGGGTCCACAGATACGGCATTCCAAGGCTTGCATTGAGGTTGGCATCCGTAACCCGTTCTGCCTGGCCCGAAGCCAGATCTACCGTCCACAGTTCAATACCCGGGGACAGGGTATTGGTGAATGCGATTTTCGATTCATCCGGCGAAAAACTGAAATCCGAGATTTTCAGTTGTTCAGGTAATCCTTTTACTACCGATATTTCCCCTGATGCGATATTCAGAATGGACATGCCATAGGTGTAATTTGCCCTGGAAGGCCCGTTGGTCAGCGGATTGATGCGAAGGCCCCCGAGCCTGACCTCCTCTGCAGCCATCTCTTCAAGGGTTTTGAAGGTGCGGCGTTCCAGCATGACCATGGTCTGATTCCGGGAGTCGATGCGTATCAGCGGTCTTGGGCTGATATCAACAAGATCAAGAATCTCCTTCGGGGGCAGCTGATAGGTTTGGCTGGTCTGCGCCATGGCGAGGTTGGTTACTGTCATAAATAGCAGGATTAGTCTTTTCATGGGTAAGTTGTTTTGGTTTTTGCCGGGCAAATCAGAAGCACAATTTTAAAGAATATTTTGATGCCGTGCCAATTCAGAGTATATAGCTGAGGAATTTCAAAGCGCATCCATGACAAGACCGCCGGTAAACCTCAAATCCGGTTGCCGGTTTTTTTAGTAAAGGGTTATCCTCTATTTTTTGATAAACCTGCCTGTGGCAGTGGTGTTGTCGAAGATAAATTTTACAAAATACATGCCTGGTTTGAACCGGGATAAGCTAGCATTCCAATAGAATACGCCTTCGGGGCCGGCAATAATTTTTTCTGAAGCAACCACTCTTCCGGTTTTGTCAGTTATCACTGCGGTACAACCGGTTCCCGGATTCTGGTTTGCAACAACATGTACATAATCGTCAGCCGGGTTGGGAAAAATTCTCAAAGAAGGACTTTGTACCGCCTGATAACTGTTGTCGATGCTGTAGCAGTTTCCCGGAAGATTGGCGTCCATCCATTCCAGCCTTTGATAAATCCAGTTTTTCAACGATTCAATCTCAGCGGCATAGGTAGGGGGGTAGGGCCATGGATTGGGCCAGACGTAAACTCCCAGGATCGGCCAAACTGTAAAGTTTCGCTGCTGCGATTCATTCAGCAGACCGGCAACACTGTCGATGGTTGACTCAAACCAGGCGTTGCTGAGTATGTTTGTTCGCAATACTTCCCACCGGCATCGCAGGTTATTGGCAAAGAGGGTGTCTTCGAGCATTCTCTGCCACCAGAAGGGTACCTGCCAGTAGTCGTCGGGGCAGGGAAACTGATATGCCCAGCCGGTGAGTTCATCTCCTCCGCAGTAGTTGGCATTGTGCCACGCGATGTCATAATCCCACACCGGACCAATGCGGATTTTGCCTCCCAGGCTTTCGCGTTGCTTGTGAAGGAAGGTGCTCAGGCGGTAGCCATCTACATTTTTACTGATTTCATTGACTAAAAAATAGTCTATAAAACTGTACTCGTCAGCATATTTTCTAAAGCCATTGACCGGGTCGTCAAAACCGGGGCCGGACAGGGTTGCTTCGAAAGTATTCACATAGTCACTGATGTATTGCTTTTGTTGCACGGTGATATCAGCGGCTTTCGGATATTCGTACTGAAAGAAAATGGTTTGTCCATTGGGATTTTGCGGAGGGGGGAAAGCCGAAGTCCAGCCATCGCCGCCGCTTCCGGTGAATTTGTCAACCTTAAAAATATATCCGCCGGTGAGTACATCCCCACTGTTCTGGTCGGGTTTTAATTTGGCAATATTTACACGGTTCGGGTCGCGCTTTATTTTTTCCGAGAAAACATAAATGCCTTTGTACATTCCGTTGATGACTACTTCGACATACTTGTGCCGGGTGGCATAATGCCCCATGTTCTGCGACACCTGATACGCAAGGGCATTTCTGACCAGGGTTTTATCGGTATAATTGGCATTCAGGATCCAGTCACTTTCGGCAGGCATCCCCAGTAGTGAAACGTCGATCTCTTCTCCGTTCGCATCCCAGGTTTCAAACCCATAGCTTTTTTTGGGAAACATCTGCGAGCTGGATCCCCTGATTTCAATACCGGCAAATCCATCATAGACAGGGTTGTCGGTTACGGAATTCCGTTCGCCCGGTCCGTTGTCTATGATTTTCATTCCTGCCTGTATTTTAGGATCGTCAGGGATTTCCTGTCCGTAAGTGTCAATGAGCACAATGGGCAGGTTAGATGATTCAAAAACAAAAGGCCCGGTAACATTTTCGGCAAAGGTGATGCTCCAGTTCAGCAGGGTGCCCTGGTCGGCAAAAGGGTAAAGGTCATGAATGTAAAGATGCCAGGTTCCGTTTCCTTCACGTCCGTTGTTAAGGTTTCCTAGGATTTCCTGAGGTTTGAATACCCCGGTAAAAGGAGGAAATCCGGCTGAAATCGAAATGGATGCCGTATCGGAGAAACGGGTTTGAATATAATTGTCGCCATCGCCGCCATTTGATGTCGAAAGCAGCACCGATGCTCCGTCGGGACATATCAATGCTATGTAGAGGTCGGCATCGTATGGATGGATGATATTTACCCTGACCTCGGCAATGCCATGTGCAGTGCTGAGGATTGAGGGATTCAGGCCCGAAACGCTAACGGGAAAGGCTACCGGGTTGCCGTTGTCGGGAATCGCTCCACCTGAACCATTGAAAACCTGAGCATTCAAAAACCATGAAATAAGCCATAAAGGCAAAAGAATGAGGTAGTTTTTCCGCATAATTGGTGTGATTAATGGTAGTTTCTCAGGGAACGACAAGTTTAGGAATTTTTAACATTATAAAAACGAAATCAAAGTAAATGCTTTCCAGGGACAAATGCAAAGCAAAAAGCGCTGATTATATTATGCTGATTAGTTTTAATTGAGTTTATATCAAATTGATAATCAATAATAAATGATTTTTACTGATGGCATTGACTTATGACACTCTCATTTATTACCGGGTCCTGGTCTATTCCTGAAAATGGATATGCTGAATTAAGTGAACCAGTTATGTGCCATCTGCATCGGTGGTCAGGCCCGTTGAAAATCTATTTTTCATAACTTTGCGCATCCCAATCCGGAAAAACATGTCAGTAATCAACGATAAGTTTACGGGCGAAGGCTTAACATTTGATGATGTTTTGCTGATGCCGGCCTATTCAGAGGTTCTGCCGCGCGATGTTGACATTTCCACCCGGTTTTCGCGGAATATTCAACTGAACATCCCCATTGTTACGGCCGCCATGGATACCGTGACTGATGCCGTGATGGCCATCGCCATTGCCCAGGAAGGGGGGATTGGGGTGTTGCATAAGAACATGACGATTGAGGATCAGGCAAACGAAGTACGCAAGGTGAAGCGTGCCGAAAACGGGATGATCCTGGATCCGATTACCCTTACCGAAGGCGCCCTGGTTGCGGATGCCCTGGCAATTATGCGGGATTACGGAATCGGGGGAATTCCCGTGGTTGACGTATCCGGAAAACTGGTCGGGATTGTTACCAACCGCGACCTCCGTTTCGAACGCAATCCCCGGAGGCCTGTTTCAGAAGTGATGACCGGCAGCAACCTGATCACAACCACTGAATTTACCGATTTTGAAAAAGCAGCCGATATTCTTCAGCAGTACAAGATAGAGAAACTTCCTGTAGTTGACAAAGATTTCAAACTGGTAGGCCTGATCACATACAAAGATATCATCAAGATCAAGGCGCGGCCGAATGCCTGCAAGGATGAGCGTGGCCGGCTGAGGGTAGCCGCGGCTGTCGGCGTTACCAACGATATGCTTGACAGGGTTCAGGCACTGGTAAGCAACGGGGTTGATGCGGTGGTGATTGACACGGCCCATGGCCATTCCAAAGGGGTAATGGATGCCGCGAAATTATTCCGGAAACATTTTCCCGGTGTTGACCTCATCGTCGGCAATGTGGGCACGGCCGAAGCGGCACGTGATTTCAAAAAACTGAATATCGACGGGATCAAGGTCGGCATAGGCCCCGGTTCCATATGCACAACGCGGATCATAGCGGGCATCGGTATTCCGCAGCTTTCTGCCATTTACCAGGTGGCTTCCGAACTGAAAGGCTCAGGGATTCCGGTAATTGCCGATGGCGGGATCCGATACACCGGCGATATTCCCAAAGCCATTGCGGCCGGCGCCGACTGCATTATGGCTGGCGGATTATTCGCGGGCGTGGAGGAGTCGCCCGGGGAAACCATTATCTACGAAGGACGCAAGTATAAGTCATACAGGGGAATGGGTTCAATGGAAGCGATGCAGAAAGGGTCAAAGGATCGTTATTTCCAGGATACGGAAGACGACATTAAAAAACTGGTTCCTGAAGGTATCGTCGGCCGTGTGCCGTTCAAAGGCACTCTTTCAGAGGTGGTTCATCAACTGGTAGGCGGGTTGCGTTCCGGCATGGGTTATACAGGGTCTGAAAATATTGCCCGGCTTCAGCAGGCCAGATTTATTAAAATTACCGCTGCCGGTGTTGCCGAAAGCCATCCCCATGACATCACCATTACCAGCGAAGCGCCGAACTACAGCAGGTAAAATTAAATGGTTCCGGCTCTTTAACCAGCAGTTTTGCGAAAACTTCGTGAGTTAAAACAGTAACAATTGATAAGCATTAAAACGATAAAAAAATGAAAAAGTCAGTATTTGGTTTGATTGTATTGATTTCCCTTACGATTACTGCAATTCCGGTTTTTGCGCAGGATAGTGATCCTGTGATACTGAATGTGGCAGGAGAAGAGATTTCGCGCTCGGAGTTTCTGAATGTTTACATGAAAAACAATGTGAACAGCGAGGTGCTCGACCGCAAATCGCTGGAAGAGTACATGGAGTTGTATATTAATTTCAGGTTGAAGGTAAAGGAAGCGGAAGCACTTGGCCTTGATACGGTGCGCTCGTTCAGGGATGAGCTTGCCGGATACCGCAAACAGCTGGCGCAGCCTTATCTGATCGATGAGGAAATGAATAAATCGCTGTTGCAGGAAGCCTACGACCGTAAGAAGACGGACATCCGCGCCAGCCATATACTGATCAGGGTTGACCGGAACGCGGCGCCTGCCGATACGCTGGTGGCTTACAAAAAAGTGATGAACCTTCGTAAGCGGATACTTAAAGGTGAGGACTTCGGAAAAGTGGCCATGGAAGCATCCGATGATTTATCGGCACGCGACCGGCAGATGGAAGGCCGTACGATAAAGGGAAATCTCGGGGATCTCGGGTATTTTACCGTTTTTGATATGGTTTATCCTTTCGAAACCGGAGCATATAATACCCCGGTAGGAGAGGTGTCGATGCCGGTACGCAGCGACTTTGGCTACCACCTGATTAAGGTAACTGACCGGAAACCGGCACTCGGACGGGTGCAGGTGGCCCACATCATGATGCGCCTGCCGGCCGATGCTTCTGCTGAAGACAGCGCCAGGATAGCCGCAAAGGCAATGGAAGTTTACACGCGCATTCTCAACGGCGAGGATTTTGCCCGTATGGCTGAACAGAACTCCGATGACAAATCCACTGCATCAAAAGGCGGCGTACTTCCCTGGTTTGGCGCCAATAAAATGATTCCTGAGTTTATCAGCGAAATCACAAAACTGAAAAACCTGAATGATGTCACCAAACCGTTTCTTACCTCCTTTGGCTGGCATATTGTTAAGCTGCTCGACCGTAAAGATATAGGAGCCTACGAAGATGTTGTCAACGAATTGAAACAGAGCCTGACCCGCAGCGACCGCGCCAAAAAGAGCGAAGAAGCACTGCTCAACCGGATCAGACGCGAATATAAGTACACCGAGAACCTGAAAGCAAGGGATGATTTTTACAAAGTTGTTACTGATACCATTTTCAGTGCGAAATGGTCGGCGCAACAGGCTGCCGGATTAAAGAAAACCATCATGACCATTGGCCGCCAGAGTTTCTCGCAGCAGGATTTTGCAAACTGGCTTGCAAAAAACCAGCGCAAACGTGCCAAAGAAGATATCAGGACATTTGTGAACGGCATGTTTACTACATTCGTAAATGAAACTCTGTTGGCTTATGAAGATTCACGCCTCGAATCAAAGTATCCTGATTTTAAAATGCTGGTAAAGGAATACCGGGATGGAATCCTGTTGTTTGAATTAACCGATCAGAAGATATGGTCAAAGGCAGTGAAGGATACTACAGGACTTGAAGCGTTTTATAATCAAAACAAGGGCAACTATATGTGGGAGCAGCGCCTGGATGCAACGGTTTATACCCTTGAATCAACGGATGATAAGATGATCGCCGGCTTACGCAAAGCGATCGCCGAAGGCCTTACCGATACTGAAATGCTGACCCGGTTTAACACTGACACAACCTCATTGCTGACGATTGACCACCGTAAGTTTCAGAAGGGTGATGATGAACTGATCGACAGCCTTGAATGGAAACCCGGGCTGGCACCTGAATCAATAGATGACGGTAAGGTCCGCCTGGTGAATATCCATGCGCTGCTCAGTCCGGAACCCAGAAAACTGAATGAAGCCCGGGGGCTGATCACTGCTGATTACCAGAATTACCTCGAGCAGGAATGGATCAGGGAGTTAAGGGCCAGGTATCCGTTTAAGGTGTATGATGAGGTCCTTTCCTCTATAAAATAAATGATTGCCAATGTCCCGAATGACCCGTTTTCTCTTGATTCCGGCTGTTTTTTTCTCGGCCTGCCGCTTGATAGGCAATCAGCCTGAAGAAGAGGTGATTGCCCTTGCGTATGATAAATATTTGTACCGTTCGGAGCTCGCCGGTGTGGTTCCTGACGGGGTTTCTACCGCCGATAGTCTGGAAATTACGCAGCAGTATATCGATAACTGGGTCAGGCAGCAGGTATTGTTGCACCATGCGCAGGGGAACCTGCCAAAAGATAAAATGGACTTTGAGAAACAGCTGGAGAATTATCGCAATTCGCTTATTATCTATGAGTATGAAAGTGAATTGATCAGGCAAAAACTCGATACCATTGTCAGCGATGAGGAGATCAGGACGTTTTATAATGAAAATGAAAGTAATTTTCAGTTGCGCGAAAATATAGTCCGGGTCAGCTACGTTAAAATCCCGCGGGGCTATGAAAACTCCCCACAGGCAAAAAAAGCGAAACAATATCTGATGTCATCCAAATCGGGTGATATGGAGAAATTAATTGAACTGTGCGATAAATCAACGATTTCGTGCAGACCCGATGATGAGAACTGGATCGTTTTCAATGACCTGATGCGCGAGTTGCCGCTTGAAATATATGATCAGGAAAACTTCCTGAAGAACCGGTCATTTCACGAAACCGGGGATTCCCTTTTTATATACCTTATCCGGTTCAACGATTACAAGATCATGGAAAGTACTTCCCCCCTGAGCCTTGAAGTTAATCGCATCCGGAACATGATCCTGAACATGCGCAAGCAGAAGCTGATCAACCGGATGCAGGAGGAAGTGTTTCAGGAAGCATTGAAAAACAAAGAGTTTGAAATATTTTAATTAACCCGGGTTTAATTTATTACTAAATGAAGATAGAAAAAACTGTTGCACTGCTGATACTGATAATGATATTGGTTGCCGCGGATAAGAGTTATGCGCAGGAGCAGGTGATTGATGAAGTGGTTGCTGTAGTCGGTGCCAATTATATCCTGCAATCTGACATTGAAACTCAGTATATACAGTTTCGGATGCAGGGCAATATCAGTGACGCCCGTGCCACGCGTTGCCGGATACTGGAGGATCTGTTGTTTCAGAAATTGTTGCTGAACCAGGCAGAACTCGACAGTATACAGGTTACCGATGATGAAATCGAGCAGACCATGGATGCAAGGTTCAGGTATTACATACAGCAGTTTGGTTCACAGGAAAAGCTGGAACAATTCTATAAAAAGCCATTGATCCAGATCAGGGAGGAGTTCCGCAGTCTGGTGAAAGAACAACTGATGGTTGATCAGGTGCAGCAGAAGCTTGTCAAGGACATTAAGGTAACGCCTTCCGAAGTGCGCAGTTTTTTCAACAGAATTCCGAAGGACAGCATTCCGCTGATCGAGATGGAATATGAGGTAGGAAGGATTGTAAAGGAACCATCGATCAGCAAGGAAGAGATGGATGCAACGCGCGACCGTTTGCGGGCACTGCGTGAACGATTGATTAAAGGAGAGAACTTTGCCGCCCTGGCGGCGTTGTACTCCGATGATCCGGGATCGGCAAAAAAGGGCGGAGAGGTTGGTTTTGTAAGCCGCGGTCAGTTGTATCCTGAGTATGAGGCTGCAGCATTTGGGTTAAAGAAGGGCGAAATATCCGATATTATTAAATCAAAGGCTGGATATCATGTAATTCAGTTGATTGAGCGAAGGGGCGAGATGATCAATACCCGCCATATCCTGCTGATGCCCAAAATATCCGATGGAGACCTGGCGAGGGCATCCCGTTTGCTCGACAGTGTTGCCGGGCTGATCCGCGATAAGCAGATGACTTTTGAAGAAGCCGCGTTGAAATTTTCAGATGACCCCGGAAAAATCAGCGGAGGCCTGATGGTAAATGAAATGACCGGAAATACCAGGTTTTCGGCCAAGCACCTGGATCCGAAAATCTTCTTTGCCATTGATAAAATGAACGTGGGTGATGTGTCGCGCCCGATGATAATGATGAATGAAGAGGCCAAACAAACGCTGAACCTTTATTTCCTGAAAACCAGAACAGAACCGCACCGTGCCAACCTGAAAGACGACTACAGCACCATTCAGCAGTGGGCACTCAATAAGAAACAGGATGATGCGATCAACAAATGGATCGGTGACAAGATCGGGAAAACCTATTTCAGGATTAATGAAAGCTATCAGGATTGCAATTTTGAACATAACTGGAGCATTCGATAAATGAACCTGTTAAAGAATTTAATTATGACTCCTTATAAAAGCGATGTTGAGGCGGTGGACGCCTTTGTTGATAAATACAGGATACTGACTGCCGAAATAGGCAAAGTAATTGTAGGTCAGAATGATGTAGTAAAAGATGTGCTGATCTGCATTTTCAGTAAAGGGCATGCCCTGTTGGTAGGGGTGCCGGGACTGGCAAAAACCCTGCTGGTGAATACCATCGCGCGTTCGCTGGGACTTTCATACAGCCGTATACAGTTTACCCCTGACCTGATGCCTTCGGATATTCTTGGAACCGAAATCCTCGATGAAAACCGCAGATTTAAATTCCTGAAGGGGCCGGTTTTTGCCAATATCATCCTGGCTGATGAAATCAACAGAACCCCGCCCAAAACCCAGTCGGCTTTGCTTGAGGCCATGCAGGAAAAGGCAGTAACCGTTGCCGGTGAAAGTCACTTGCTTGCCGAACCTTTTTTTGTGCTGGCTACCCAGAACCCGATAGAGCAGGAGGGAACTTACCCCCTGCCCGAAGCCCAGCTCGACCGTTTTATGTTCAATATCTGGTTGGATTATCCTACGTTCGGACAGGAAATAGATGTCGTTAAAAATACCACGACAGAAAAAACATCGGCACCTTCGGTGGTGCTGACCGGCGAAGAGATCATGTATTTCCAGAACCTGATCCGCCGCATTCCCGTTGCCGACAACGTTTATGAGTATGCTGTAAGGCTGGCTTCACGTACCCGTCCCGGCACGGAAATGGCCCACCCCTGGACCAATCTCTATCTTACCTGGGGAGCAGGTCCCCGCGCATCGCAATACCTGATTCTCGGGGCCAAATGCCATGCTGCCATCCGTGGCAAGTATTCGCCGGATATTGAAGATGTTCAGGCGGTAGCCACCAGCATTCTCCGGCATCGCATCGTGCGGAATTACAAAGCCGAAGCGGAAGGCATCGGTGTGAAACAAATTGTGGAGGAATTGCTTAAATAATCAGGCGCTGATCAACGTTTGAACATAGCTGTTCGGCTTATGCATGGCGTTCAGGGATATTCCCCGGAGTATGAGTGACGGCTTAGTGATTTATAACCCGGTTTTCTGATCGGGAGATTATGCTGAACGGGCTGCCTGTTTTCGCCCGGTTTATCCCGTTACAGCGCGAGTTGCTGATGGTTTGGGCCCTCATCAAACATGCATGTTTATTTCAGCTTTCTTTTATGCAAACTCAATAAATGGCTAAATTTGCCGTTACCTTGAATAAAGATATTTTCAATATTATTGATCAGTATTAATCGTTTTCTTATGTCATTACCAAAACCTGGCCGGAAATTCTGGTATATATTTCCGGTTGTTATCCTGGCCCTGCTTGCAAGTTGGTATTATTTCTCTAATTCCGGGAAATCCGGCCCCGCGGTAACAACAAAAGTACTTTATGGTGACTTCAGCATCAATGTTACCACCAGCGGGGAGCTTGAGGCTAAAAATTCCGAAAATATCCTGGGCCCTCCCGGCTTGCGTGAAGTACGGATATGGCAGGTTCAGATCAGTGATATCATTCCTGAAGGAACCATTGTTGACTCCGGTCAGTATGTGGCAACCCTCGACCGTACGGAGATTACCAACCGATTGAAAGACCTGGAGAGTGAATTGGAGAAGCTGGAGTCGCAGTTTGTGAAAACAAAGCTTGATACCTCCATTGATATGCGGGCGGCCCGTGAAGAACTGATTAACCTGAAGTATGCACTTGAGGAACGCCAGATTACTGTAGAGCAATCCATTTATGAGCCGCCTGCAACCCAGCGTCAGGCCCGCATCGAGCTGGAAAAGGCCCAGCGTGCCTATCAGCAGGCGGAAAAAAATTACAAACTCCGTTCGGATAAAAATAACGCAAACATGCAGGAAGTGGCTGCGTCGTATACCCAGGCGCAGCGCAGGCTTGAACAGATAAGGGATGTGCTGAAAGGCTTTACCGTTACTGCGCCAAAACCCGGTATGCTGATCTATAAACGCAACTGGGACGGGTCAAAGATGGGGATCGGATCAACCATGAGTTCCTGGGACAATGTGGTGGCAACCCTGCCAAACCTTAATGAAATGATATCGAAAACGTATGTAAATGAAATAGACATCAGCAAAGTAAAAACCGGACAGAAGGTGCAGATTGGTGTGGATGCCTTTCCCGACAGGAAATATACCGGTGAAGTAACCGAAGTGGCCAATATTGGTGAGCAGATGCGGAACTCAAATGCCAAGGTTTTTGAAGTCAGGATCAGGGTAAATGAATTTGATTCCATACTTCGTCCGGCCATGACAACAAAAAATACCATCATCACCTCTGTGATCCCGGATGTGTTTTTCCTGCCGATAGAATGTGTGCATACCAGCGACAGCATCTCCTTTGTTTATAAAACTTCAGGACAGGTCCGCCAGCAGGTTAAAACCGGTGTTACCAACGAAAACCAGATCATTATTACCGGAGGATTGAAAGAAGGGGAGGAGGTTTATCTGTCTCCGCCCGAGCATGCGATAGAATGGAAACTGGTTGGTTTGTAGATGTTCAGTGATAACAGCAATTGATTCATGAAAAAAATATTTTTCACCGGCCGGAAACTCTACATACTTACCATTGCGCTGGAAGCTGTTTTTGCCAACAGATTCCGTTCTATGCTCACAGCGCTGGGAATAATCTTTGGCGTAGCTGCGGTAATTGCCATGCTTGCCATCGGCAACGGGGCAAAACAGGAGATTCTTGAACAGATGAAACTGGTGGGGGTCAACAACATCATCATCATGCCTAAGGTGGAGTCAAAAATGGAGGAAGCTGCCAAGGAGAACGGACAGGGAAAGAAGGCTACTGAAAAATTCTCTCCGGGATTAACGCTTGCCGATGCAGCCAGTATTGCGGCCATTATACCTTCTGTTGAGAAGGTCAGCCCGGAAGTGGTGTATGAATCTGTAATTATATCAGAAGGGGTGAGTACCTACGGGAAAGTAAGCGGTGTCACCCCCGGCTTTTTCGATGTTTTCAGCCTCCCCCTCGAGCGGGGAGAGATGTTTAACGAAGAGCAGTTGCGCGAAGGAAAAGCGGTCTGCATTCTCGGGGCTACCATCAAAGCAAAGTTATTCCCCCATGCCGATCCGGTCGGAAAACATGTAAAGTGCGGAAACGTCTGGCTCAAGGTTGTTGGTGTATTACAAAGCCGCGCCGTGAATGCCGATATTTCGGAAAACCTGGGCATCAGCGATTACAATAACCAGGTTTATGCGCCTATTCAAACGATGCTTCTGCGTTACCGCGACCGTTCTATGGTTACAACGGCCATGATCAGGGGAGGGAGCAGTGGTAGTATGGTCATTGATGGCGGCTTTATGTCGTTCTCTTCTTCCGGCGGAAGCGATGAGGGCATTGCAAACCAGATAGATAAAATTGTTGTACAGGTAAAAGAAACCAACCTGATCGGCCAGACATCGGAAATCATTCAGCGGATGCTTAAACGCCGGCATGCCGGAGTGGATGATTTCGAGATCAAGGTACCCGAACTCCTGCTGAAGCAGGAACAACGTACAAAGGATATTTTTAATATCGTGCTTGGGGCCATTGCCAGCATTTCACTCATTGTCGGCGGTATAGGAATTATGAACATTATGCTTGCTTCAGTGATGGAACGCACCAAGGAGATCGGTATCCGTATGGCTACCGGGGCCACGCGGAAAGATGTTATTTTTCAGTTCCTTGCCGAAGCTACCCTGATCAGTCTTTCCGGCGGGATTGTCGGCATTTTCCTGGGCATGGCCCTTGCGAAAATCATTATGGAAGTTGCAGGGATTCTTACCATCGTTTCAGTGGCCTCCATTGTAATTTCTTTCGGCGTTTCAGCTACAGTTGGAATTGCCTTCGGTTATATGCCGGCCAAAAAAGCCGCGATGCAGGACCCGGTGACTTCTCTCCGGTATGAGTAAAATCATTTGATACATATTCGTGACAGCAAAATCAGCAATCATCGGATTTAAGGTTATTCAAAATGCGTAGTTTAAAATTTTCTTTTCTCATTATTCTGATTGTTTCAGCGCTCGGTTCGGCACATGCCCAGGCCCGGGTTAAAGTTCTTACCTTACCCGAGGTAATTGAGATAGCCAAAAGACAATCGCCCGATGCTCTGGTTGCCCAGCACCGGTTCAGGAGTAGTTACTGGCAGTACCGGAATTATAAGGCGGGATTGATGCCTATGCTCACCCTCGACGGAACCCTGCCCAGCCTGAGCCGGAGTATTGAGAAAATCACCACTCCCGAAGGGGATTTTTTCTATGAACGTAACCTGGCCAATTATACAGCTGGCCTGTCCCTTTCCAAAAATATCGGGTTAACCGGAGGACAGGTGTTTCTTAACTCAGATCTTCAGCGTATCGACCTCTTCAGCGACAGTACTGTCACTTCTTACCTCTCTTCTCCCCTCAACATCGGAATAAGGCAGCCTTTGTTCAACTATAATCCTTTCCGCTGGGCACGCAGGGTGGAGCCAATGCGCTACAACGAAGCTGAACGCAGATATATCGAAGATGTGGAGCAGGTAAGCATCTCGGCTGTCAATCTTTTTTTCAGCCTGCTGGATGCACAGATACGCCAGAGAATTCAACAGATCAACCTGGCAAACAACGATACCCTTTATCAGATCGCCAGGGGAAGGTTTAACATCGGTACCATTGCCGAAAATGAATTGCTGCAGATTGAACTGAGTCTCCTCAATGCCCGCGCTGCCGTTGAAAGTGCCAGCCTGGAGGTGGAAATGAAAATGTTCAGCCTGAAATCATTTCTTCGTATACCCGAAGATGTGTCTTTGCAACTGATTGCGCCATCGGCGCCAGCTGCTCCCGTGATCGATGCACAACTGGCCGTGAATGAAGGACGCGAAAACCGCTCCGATGCCCTGGCCTTCGATCGCAGGATGATAGTCGCTGAAAGCGGCGTGAATAAAGCAAAGGCTGAAAACCGCTTTAATGCAAACCTTTATGCTGTTTACGGACTGACCCAAAGCTCCTCTGACTTCAGTAAAGTTTACAAAAATCCTCAGGATCAGCAGCGGCTGGTACTTGGAATACAGGTACCCATTCTCGACTGGGGATTGACCCGGGGAAAAATCAAACTGGCCGAATCGGACCGCGAACTGGAACGTACTGCCGTACAACAGGAAATGATAGATTTTGATCAGGAAATTTTTCTGAAAGTGATGCAGTTCAATATGCAGCGGAGACAGCTTGAAATTGCCGCCAAAAGCGATACTGTAGCCGTGAAGCGTTACGAAGTCACCAAGCAGCGTTACCTGATCGGTAAGATCGGTATTATAGACCTGAATCTGGCCCAGACGGAAAAAGATAATGCCCAGCAAGGTTATATTGCATCGCTCTCATCGTACTGGCGCAGTTTCTACGAGCTACGTAAACTGACACTGTTCGACTTTATTGAAGGACGACGGATACTTTTCAATTTCAACGACATTCCAGACGTCGAATAGTACCCCCGGGCCAGCAAGCCGTGATACGGATTATTTTTCTGACTGTTATTGCGGCTTATAGTCAGGGATTTACCTTGCCTGGTGCAGTTGTCGGTTTTTTTTGCACCTTTGTATCAAACTATCTGACCTGAATTATGAGCGGTGATATCCCGGTTTCAGTAATTCTTTTTGCTTTCGGTTTAACACTGTTTGCCGGCCTATCAACGGGAATTGGTGCGGCGGTGGCTTTTTTTGCAAAAAAGACCAATACCCGCCTGCTGTCCACGGCGCTAGGATTCTCCGCCGGCGTGATGATCTATGTGTCGATGATCGAGATTTTCCAGAAGTCGAAGGAAAGTCTGATCAGTGAACTCGGAGAGGCGCAGGGATATACATTTGCCGTACTGGCTTTTTTCGGCGGAATCTTTATTTCCGCCATTATAGATAAGCTGGTCCCATCGGGACAGAACCCGCACGAGCAGGTTTCGCTCAGCGAGATCAGCGATGTACAGCATGCGGTACGAAAAAAGCAAGCGCTTTACCGTATGGGTATTTTTTCGGCTATGGCCATTGCCATTCACAATTTTCCCGAAGGCCTCGCCACTTTCTTCTCGGCCATCGAAGATCCGGCACTGGGTATCAGCGTGGCCATCGCAGTGGCCATTCATAACATTCCCGAAGGAATTGCAGTCTCAATCCCGGTATTTTATTCAACGGAAAACCGGAAAAAAGCCTTCTTCCTTTCTTTTATGTCTGGGCTTGCCGAACCGGTCGGTGCACTTTTCGGCTTTTTGTTTCTGCTCCCTTTCTTCAACGGACTGACCTTTGGCATTACCTTTGGCATTGTGGCCGGTATCATGGTCTTTATCTCGCTCGACGAACTTTTGCCCACCGCCGAGCAGTACGGCGAACACCATCTGACCATTTACGGACTGATTGCCGGTATGGCTGTGATGGCTGTAAGCCTGCTGCTTTTCGTATAAATGAAGGATATACCGGATCTTTTTTCCTTACATCCCCGGCCTGTTTCAATTCCTCTTGACAATGGAATGCTGAATTATTATCCAGCATTTCTTCAACCGGCTGAGTGCGGGCAATATACCTGTCAGCTGAAAACCGAAATCAATTGGAAACAGGAAAACCTCCGCATTTTTGGCAAATCGTACCTGACTCCGCGCCTCACAGCCTGGTACGGTGATACCGGGGCCGCCTACAGCTACTCAGGATTGAAACTGAGTCCTGAGCCATGGACGCCGGTGCTGATACAGCTCAGGGACATGATTGTTGCAGCAACCGGATGCAGTTTCAATTCCGTGCTGCTTAACTGGTACCGCGATGGGAATGACAGTATGGGCTGGCATGCCGATGACGAAAAAGAGCTGGGCGTCAATCCGGTGATAGCAAGTCTTAGTCTGGGGCAGGAAAGGGATTTCAGGTTCCGGCGCAAGGACAATCACCGTAAGGTTTTCAAGGTAAAACTGGCTAATGGGAGCCTTCTGGTCATGGGCGGATCCATTCAGCATTTCTGGCAACATGCATTGCTCAAATCAGCCGCCATTAAGGGTGAGCGTATCAATTTGACATTCAGAATGATAATGGCGGTAAATGTGCATGGGCGTTAAAGCCCGATTTCATCGGCGATACCGGCCATGGCAGTTATACTCAGGGCTACGAATTCATCCAGCGTCAGACCGATTTTCTCGCATTCAAGAATAACTTCCCGTCTTACTGAAGCTGCAAAAGCTTTTTCCTTCATCCGTTTCACAACCGATTTGGGCTTCACGGATGCTACCTTTTTATCAGGGTAAACCATGGCTGTTGCGGTGATGAGCCCGGTGATGGTTTCTCCGGCAGCAAGGGCGTGCTGAAATTCAGTCTCCCGCTCCAAACTGGTAGCCATTTCGTTGTGCATACGGATGGCATCCACCACATCTTCTTCCAGCCCCATTCCGGTAAGGATGCGCGCGGTCTCCAGGGCATGGACAGCCGGGTCCGCATTGGTAATTTCCACATCAAGATCATGAAGCAGTCCTGCCTGTGCCCATTTTTCCGGATCGCGGCCCAACCGAAGGGCGAGTGCCCGCATCACAGCTTCCGACGCCAGCGAATGGGCGATCATTCGTTCATTCTTTATATAACTCCTGAGCAAATCAAGTGCTTCATTTCTTGGCAATAACATAGTTTTCCTCTTCTGAATTTTTGTGATTCCCTTTCAATTCATGCCCTGCCAGCCGGAAATAATCCCTTTTTCAATTTATAATCAATGCAGGTCCAGCCCGTTCATCATAAATACCGAGTGTTTGATTGTACTGCTGATGACGGACAGGTATTCTTCTACCGCCTTCACGCTACCCGGAAGCGTGTAAACAAGAGCCGATCCGATCACCCCGGCAACACCCCGGCTCAGCAGGGCATTGGGTTTTTCTGAACCGTATTTCTGCCGGATCATTTCCATGATCCCGGGTATTTCCTTGTCAAGCATCGGTTTTACAACATCCACGGTAATATCCCGCGGCCCGATGCCTGTCCCGCCTGTTGAGATAATTATATCTGCGTTGGCCGCCCCGTTGATTTCCTGCCTTATCAGCCCTGCTTCATCGGGAATCACACTCCTCGCGATCTCAGCAGTCCATCCAAGGCCGGCAAAGTATTCTTCAAGCAACTGAACTACCCGGGGCCCGCTGCGGTCTTCATATTCGCCGGATGCTGCACGGTCGCTCAGCGTAATGACTTTTACCCTGAATACCTTCGGATGATAGGTTATTTCATCTCCGGCTTTTACGATGCCCGGTTCCAATACCCTGCAGAAAATGCCCTCTTTCGGCATCACACAATTGCCAACCTCCCGGTATATTGCGCAGCTGTCGCCGTGGCATTTTTTTCCTATCTGGGTTACTTCGAGCAAGGCATCGCCGATCGTAAACCGGTCGAGCGGATGGGTTTCGTAAAGGATAATACCTTCAGTGGTGATGTTTTCGGCAAACTCGCCGTATTTCAACGGCCTGCCGGCGACTTTCTCGAATTTCCTGAAGCTTTCTGTTCCCAACAGGCTTACCTGACGGTGCCATTTCCCGGCATGGGCATCTCCTTCAACACCGTTAAGGGTAAGCGCGATATGTTCCACAGGCACCTTAATGGTTCCTTTTTTCTCAGAGATGTTGACGGACTTTATATCTATCTTCATTGGTAATAATTATCAGTTTTTAAACGGCATTATCTTCAACAGCACCGCCTGAATGATTGCTGTCAGGATCCTTATAAAGAAAACCCGCATTGATAAACATCAATGCCGACAAAAGCAGTGATCCGCTGAGTGCGATATAGAAGACTCCCTGAAGATACAGGGGAATGACCTCGAATCGGACAAACAGTATACCCATGGTTGCCATAATCGCGATCATCAGGTAGCTTTTCCACGCGAAGAAGGCGAAAATGCATGGATTTTTCTGTTCCATACCGGCAATCCGGGCTATATACTTCCGGCTTATTTTCAAAAATACAAAATTGAAAAATACGGCAATTCCCGCCAATCCTGTCACTACAACCATCCACAGCGGCAAAGGGCCTTCAGGAGCGAAGTCATAAGCCAGCCCGAAAACCCTGACAGCCGCATAAGCCCACACCCCGGCTGCGGCAAAAAAAAGCGCACGCCTGGGAACTGCGGGTTTAAGACTATGACTTCTTTTATTCATTGTATGCTTACAAATCGGTTTTGATTTTTTCAATCAGGCTGATTTCACCGATAACCATTTCTTTGTCGACAGCTTTGCACATATCATAAATGGTAAGCAGGGCCACACTTACAGCGGTAAGTGCCTCCATCTCGACCCCTGTTTGCCCGGTACATACCGCCATTGCAGTTACCTTGACACCGGTTTCGGTGAGCCGGGTCTTAACATCAACTTTGGTAAGCTGCAAAGGATGGCAAAGCGGGATCAGCCTGCTGGTTTCTTTGGCGGCCTGTATGCCGGCAATTTCGGCAACGGTAAGCACATCTCCTTTTTTCATCTCGTTTTCACGGATCAGGTTCAGGGCATGCTCCGAAAGTCTGATAAGCCCTTCGGCGGTTGCACTCCGGCGCTGAAGGGGCTTGTGCCCCACATCCACCATATTGGCTTTGCCTTTATCATCTGTATGTGAAAAGCTGCTCATCGGCCGTTGGTTCTTTTATGTGTTTTGATTTGGTTTATTTCAAGGAATGATTGGTGCTGCCGTTTAGCCGCCGATATTGTAAAACTCCCCTTTCAGGTTCATACTGCCGCAGGCCGGTTTATTTGCAATGGCGGCACGAATGGCTTGTTCTGCGCCCATCTTTCTGATGTCATATTCTATTCCGCTGAACAAACACGGGAGCAGCTTGCCACTGGCTGTGAGGCGGATGCGGTTGCAATGGCTGCAATCACCGCCGGAGCCACCTTCCACCACCGAAAAATGACCTTCCGTGAGGCTCATTTGATGAATGAATCTTATCTCCAGGCCGTTTTCTTCGCAGTAAGCAGCAACCTCAAGGGCATCCTGTTCCCGGGAGGATGATTTCACCACACAGTTGATCTTTATGGGTGTAAGACCGGCTTCGCGGGCTGCCATGATGCCTTCCAATACCTGTTGCAGATCCCCGCCGCGGGTTAATATGCGGTATCTGGCGGGATCAAGGGTGTCGAGGCTCACATTCACCCGCATCAGCCCCGCGTTTTTCAGCGGCTGAGCAAATTGTTTCAGCAATGTACCGTTTGAGGTCATCGACAAATCCCTGATGCCGGGGATATCGGCCAGCATTTCCACGAGCGACACTATCCCTTTTCGCACCAATGGCTCCCCACCGGTGATCCTGATTTTATCAATACCAAGCTTCACGGCAGTGTAAGCAACATTTGTTATTTCTTCAAAAGACAGGATCTCGTTGTGCTGCAGTTGTCTCACTCCGTCTTCGGGCATGCAGTAAACACACCGGAGGTTGCAGCGGTCGGTTACTGATATGCGCAGGTAATTAATCTGTCTGTTAAAGCTGTCGAACATACCTCATTTCTCCTTTTGCGATTTGTGCTTCCCCTATTTCAACGGCCATCAGACCATTGGCCTCCTCATAAGCATGAATATGCGCCGATCCGTGATACTCGAGTTGTTCAATCAGCCCCTCAGCATTGATCCTTACAGGTATGAATGATTTGCGCACCGCTTTACGCCGCGAATAATCCGAGGCCATCGGCAACCTGAGGATGGCAGGTCTGAACTGATGACCCATAATGCGATAGATCAGTTGCTTGACCAGGAGTTCAAACTGGACGAAGGAGGAAACCGGATTACCCGGAAGCCCGAAAATATATTTATTATCCCTGATGCCAAAAACGGTCGGTCTTCCTGGTTGAACCGCGACACTTTTAAACAGTATATTTACCCCTGTCTCTTCCATAACAGCCGGTACATGGTCAAAATCGCCCATGGATACGCCGCCTGTAAGCAATACGATATCACTTTTGCCAAATGCCTCCTGGATATGCTTTTTGACGCTTTCAGGGGTGTCGGCTGCAATGCCGGTGTACACCGTCTTGAGCCTCAGCTGGTTTGTCTGCGCCATCAGTTGCCAGGCGTTGCTGTTTCGGATCTGACCGGTACGGGGTTTATTTCCGGGCTCCGTCAGTTCATCTCCGGTTGAAATGATCCCGATTACCGGCTTCCGGAAAACAAGCGGTTCCGGAATGCCAACGGCTGCAAGTATGGCAATGTGTTGCGGCTTCAGCAGGGTGCCCTTGTTCAGCACCTGCTGTCCCTGTTTAACATCTTCCGCCCTGTAAGCTATGTTGGCAGAAGTCTTTTCTTTCAGAAATCGTACGCTTCCATCTTCTGTTTCCTCAGTATGCTCCACCATGATGACCGTGTCAGCGCCTTCCGGCACCATGGCCCCTGTCATGATTCTTGAACATTTTCCGGCAGCGACCGCTTTTTCAGGCTGTTTCCCTGCGGGGATAACCTCTATCACCTCGAGTAATCCATGCAGGTCGGCACGGCGACAGGCAAAACCGTCGACAGCGGCCTTGTCGAAAGGAGGCATTTCAACATCCGAGTAAATGTCCTCAGCCAGTATCCTTCCGGGTGAAGTTTCAAGACTTACCTTTTCGGTTGTGCATGAAACCCTGGTATTGTTAATGATAGAAAGTGCTTCTTCAAAAGTGATCATATCAGATCGTTCAGATTTGCGGCAAAGATAATTAACCCTTGCGATACGGAATCTTTTTCCCTTCCTTTCTTTAGCTCAGGGATGATCTATCGGGGCAGCCAGTGATTTTTTAAACCGGAATCTGAATGTAGTCAAGGTGGATTTCCTGCCGGTTAAGTGATTTCTCAGATCAGCCCCTTCTCTTTCATCTCTTTGTACTGAAGCAGCACCAGCCCGTCGGCCAGTCCGATTTTCGGGGCAATCACGGTGCCGATACCTGTCCATTTCAGGATGCGGACAAAAATCCTGGCAGCCGGCACAATTACGTCAGCGCGGTCGGGCCTCAGCCCCATTTTTTCAATGCGGGCCGTCAGGCTCATGTTGTTGAGCTGCTTGTAGGCAAAAACAAGCTGATCGAAGGTGATGATGTTGTTGAGCGCGTGGCCGTATAACTTCGTGATTTTGTTAATATTGCCGCCGGAACCAATGCAGTTCATCTGGCCGAAATCAGCCCTGAATTGCTGCAGCCACCTGCGCAGATTTTCCCATTCGGCATCTTCCACCTTGTCGGCCAGCAGCCGGATGGTGCCTATTTTGAATGAGTTTGAAGTAATGAACCGTTTTCCTTCAAGTACCGACAATTCCGTGGACCCGCCCCCAACGTCGATATACAGCGTTTTGCTGAAGTTTTTATTGACAAAAATATTGCTCAGCGAACTGATGATGTTGGCTTCTTCAATCCCGTCGATCATGCCAATTTCAAGACCGGTTTCACGCTTAACCCTTTCAAGGATCAGTTCGTTGTTGGCGGCCTCGCGCATGGCAGAAGTGGCGGCTGCGCGGTATCCCGCCGGCTGATATACATCGATGAGCAGCTTGAATGCCAGCATGGTCTTTACCAGGTCATCGGCCCGCTGCTGTGAAATGCTGCCCCCGTTAAAAACATCGAAGCCGAGCCGCAACGGGATTCTGATCAGGGAGGCTTTCTCGGTTACAGGACCGGCCTTGCTGTCGAAAACATTGGCGAATAATAACCTTACCGCGTTGGACCCTATGTCGATACTCGAAAATAGCATATTCCGTTCTTTTATTCAGCAGGCGGCAATGCTGCACGCACGCCATCCCTGAAAGTCATTAAACTGAGTTCCTTCCCGTCGAAAACGGCATAGGTAAAATTGTTGACCCAGTCGCCAAGGTTGATAAACCTGCTTTTCCCGCTCAGGGGCAGGTCAACGGCAATGTGACGGTGCCCGAAAATAAAGTAGTCAATGTCCGGATCTGATTTCAGATAGTCGCTGGCAAAAGCATAAAGACGCTCTTTGGAAACATCAATTTTTCCTGATTCCCTGATTTCTTTCTGATCGCGCAATTCGTTGGCGTACCTGCTTTTCCGTGAAAAGTAGAGCGCCATTCTGGTGCCGATATCGGGATGCAGCCAGTTGAACAGCCATTGGTTGGGCCTGAATTCAAAGACTTTTTTCAGGAATTTATAGCCGGAATCTCCCGGACCCAAACCGTCGCCATGCGAGAGGTAGAATCGTTTCCCGCTCCATTCCCTGATAACTGCTTCGCGCTGCAGACTGATCCCCAGTTCTTTTTCAAAATAATCGAAAGCCCAGATATCATGATTACCCCTGAAGAGGTATACGGGAATTCCCTGGTCGGTAATTTCAGCAAGTTTGCCGAACAGGCGGGCAAATCCTTTCGGAATAACCGTGTGATATTCGAACCAGAAATCGAAAATATCCCCCATTAAAAAAATCTCGGAGGCATCCTTGCTGATCAGTTCCAGCCACTGCACCAGCAGCTTTTCGCGTATCAGACTTGAATCATGATCGGGAATCCCGAGATGGAAATCAGAAGCAAAATAAATCTTCAAAATGTTTGAATTTTACGATTTTCAAACCTACAAAAAAACATCCGGAATCCGGCAGGCAAATTTATCCGGATTGTTCCGGTAGTAATTTTAAAAGGTAATTTTCCAGAGCCTGCAATGAAATAAACCGGTCAATTATTCTCTGTTCATGGTCGAGCAGCACATAAACAGGCAGTTTCCTTATCAGGTAATCTTCAACCACGGCCGATCTGAATCCGAGGGTGTCATTGACATTGGTCCACCAGAGTTTATCCATCGTTATGGTTGTCTTCCACCTTTCGGTTGACAGATCAAGGCTGACGGCATACACCATCAGTCCCCGCTTACGATACTTTTCATAAAGGTTTTTAAGATCCTGGACGGCCTTACGGCTAAGGGCATCCGACGGCGCCCAGAAATACAGCAGGGTAAAAGCATTCCCTCCATCGGCCGGCGTAACCATTTTTCCGCCTGTGTTGGGCAGGCTGATTGGCGGTGCTTTTCGCCCGGCTTTAAGTACCTCACGCGCTTTTTTTTCCCCGGAAAGAACAGTCTTTAATTCCGCAACCCTTTTACGATGATTGATTACATGCCGGTTTGCCGGAAAATGACCCTGAAGCGTTGAATCGGTATAAAGAAACCATTCGGCATCGGAATATGTTTCAAAAAGGGCTGTCTGCCTGAGTTTGCCGTTGATAACCAGCAGTTGCGACAGAAAATCCGGATGATCCTTGAGAAATCTGACGGCTTCGGAGCGCAGATTGTTGTAAATCGAAGCATAAACGGAACCGGCCCGGTTTTTCACCTGCAGGAAATCCTTGTTGTGACGGCTTTGCTGAATGAGCAATGCCAGTGAGTCCATGCTTCCGAGGGCGGACTGTATTTTTGCCGAAAAAATACTATATTGTCCGGCTTCCCGGCCTCCTGTAATAAGGCTTATTCCTTTGTCCGTTAAGGTTACATCAACAGAATCGCCCGGATGCAATATCAGGATTCCGGATTGTCTTTTTCCAGCCTTCAGATAGTAGAATCCGGCTTCTTCAGGGGTAAAACGGAAGGCAAACCCGCCGTTTTTTTTGGGTCTGACCGAGTCAACGGGTGCGATGCCCGAGGTGTCGATATAGTAAAGATGCACCCTGCCCTTTGACGGAAATGTCAACTGGCCTTTCAGCAGGATGCTTCCGGGGTCATATTTATGCTGACACCCGAAGGGTAGAAAGGCCGCAAACAGAAAGTATGACAGAACTTTTAACAGAGTTTTCATTGCTTTCGCTGATAGGCCGGATGAAGCAGCATTCTGGCTGCTTTTCCTGAAAAATAAGCATGGTACGTCAGAAGCTGATTTCTTTCAGTAAATCGCTGATGATGCGGGTCATTCTGGGCTCGGCTTTGCTGGCTGCATCGATTACGATCTGGTGCGACACCTCAACGATTTTGCCGGGAACGCCGAGGTCGGAGATCACTGAAACTGCAAAAACGGGAAGGTCCATATGCCTGGCCACAATGACTTCCGGTACGGTTGACATACCGACTGCATCGGCGCCCAGAATATGGATGTAACGATATTCGGCAGGCGTTTCAAAAGTAGGTCCTGTTACTGCAGCGTAAACTCCCGTGCGAAAAGGAACGCCTGCGCGGCTGGCAATATCAGCAGCCAGATCGAGGATACGCCTGTCGTAAGCTTCACTCATATCAGGAAAACGGGGGCCCAGGCCGGTATGGTTCCTGCCGATCAGCGGATTGTCGCCCATCAGGTTGATATGGTCTGTAATAAACATGATATCACCCACTTCAAATCCGGGGTTCAGCCCGCCGCTGGCATTTGAAACAATCAGCATCTTAATGCCAAGCAGCTTCATCACCCTGATGGGAAATGTAAGTTCCTGCATGGAGTAACCCTCGTAGTAGTGAAACCGTCCCTGCATGGCCACAATGGGTTTGCCCCCCAGCGTGCCGAAAATCAGCTGACCCTTGTGCCCTTCAACGGTGGATACCGGAAAATGCGGGATACTGCTGTACGGAATTTCACATTCGGTAACGATTTCACGTACCAGTCCGCCCAGCCCTGTGCCAAGCACAATTCCGGCTTCCGGAACCATGCCGGTATGCGTCTTTATGAAATCAATGCTTTCTTTGATTTGTTCTAACATAATTAAGTATTTGTTCGTCAAACGCCTGCTTGTCATTCCTGTGAAATTCAACGACAATCGGCAGATAGTGAACCGGCAGCTGTCTCGCTTTTTCATCGAGACCCGGGCTCAGCAGCCGCATAGCGTCTTTTTCAGTTGTAACAAGCAATTTATTCCGGCTGTAAAGATCGTCAAATTTTCGCTTGATTCTGTCAAGGTCTTCCAGGGTATATTGATGATGGTCCGGATACTGCAGAATGGTAAGGTCCTGGCACATCTTTGAAAGATGGTCCTGCAGGGGGTAAGTATTTGCAATGCCAGCAAATATCAGAATATGGCTGAATTTTTTTTCCGGAAAGGTCTTGCAGCCGGTACTCCAGAGCGGTACAATGTCGCTGTAGCGGATGTAAGAGAAGTAAACTTTCTGGTGGGGTGCAGGTTTGATTTCCGAGATTATCTGCCGCTTGAGGATAGGGCTGAGGATTCCGGGGGTTTTGGTTACCACGATGATGTCAGCCCTGCGTGCCCCCCGCCTGGCTTCACGCAGGGATCCCACCGGAAGAATATAATCTTTATAGTATAGTTTGTGATAATCGGTTAGTAAAATGGATAAACCGGGTTTGACATAACGATGCTGAAACGCATCGTCGAGCAGAATTACATCCGTTTCAGGTTCAGTTTTCAGGATGGTTTCAATTCCCCTTTGCCGCTTCTCGTCCACATGTACCCCTGCTTCGGGAAACTTCCGGAAATACTGCATAGGCTCGTCTCCGATGCTTGCAGCAGTTGATCCCGCCTTCGCTATCAGATAACCCTGCGTCCGCCGGCCGTATCCCCGGCTGAGCGTACTTACTTTATTTAATGGTGACAACAGCCGTATCAGGTATTCTACATGCGGTGTTTTACCTGTGCCGCCGGTCGAAAGGTTCCCTACCGAGATTAACGGAACCTCATACTTTTTTGAATGAAGTATTCCCAGATTGAAAAACAGGTTTCTCATACCGGTAATCAAACCGTAAACAAACGAGAACGGGAGCAACAGAAGCCTGAGAAATTCCATGGCTTAAAAGTATAAAAATTAACCTTCGATGCAAGTATTTTTACATTATAATTATGTTAATTTCAGAATCCTGGCCTGGATGAGCAAATGACAATCTGAAACTATTATAAAATTCATTATATCAGGTTCCCGGACCTGAAGTATACACCGGATATCCTATTATCAAGCCGCATTTCCCTGACAAAACTTTCAAAGATATCTCCATGCGGTTCGTTCAATTTATTATGACAAATTATAGACCTTTTCCCCTGTTTTTTGTTAGATTTGGCCATTGTAAACCATAAGGACTATGAAGATTGGAGATATCATCCGTGCAATTGAGGAAACTGCACCATTACCTTACCAGGAAGCATACGATAATTCAGGGCTTTATTGCGGTTCAGTGCAGGATGAGGCTAGCGGGGCACTGTTTACCCTTGATGTTACGGAAGAAGTCGTAAATGAAGCCATCGAAGCCGGTTACAATCTGATTATCGCCCATCATCCGCTTATTTTCAAACCGTTGAAAAGGATTCTTGATGATAGTGTGACCGGGCGTTGCATCATCAGGGCAATCAAGAACGATATAGCTGTGTATGCTGCGCATACCAATCTCGACAACGCCCGAAGCGGCGTTAATGCGATGATATGCGGTAAACTGGGCCTGGTAAATTGCCGTATCCTTCAGCCGGCTGCGGAGTTGCTGAGGAAGCTGGTGGTTTTTGTCCCGGAGGATCATGCTGAAACTGTCCGTCAGGCCATGTTTGCTGCTGGCGCCGGACATATCGGGAATTACGATTCATGCAGTTTTAATTCCGGAGGCCAGGGAACTTTCCGGGCACTGCATGGCGCCGATCCGTTTGTGGGTGCAATGGGCTCACTCCACAGCGAACCGGAAGTCAGGATTGAAACCATCTGTGAATCCCATGCCCTCAACCGTATTGTAAAGGCTATGATTGATTCCCATCCTTATGAAGAGGTGGCCTGGGATGCTTATCCGCTGATAAATGTGCATCAGGGTGCCGGTTCAGGTATGGTGGGTGAATTTGAGGAAGCGATGGACGAAATGGATTTTCTCAGGTTGTTGAAACAGGTATTCGGCCCCGGATGCCTGAAGTATTCACCGCTCACCGGACGGAAGGTGCAGCGTGTTGCCCTCTGCGGAGGTTCGGGCAACTTCCTGGTACAGACAGCAATGGCGCAAAAGGCTGATGCCTTTGTTACCGGAGAACTGAAATATCACGACTATTTTCTTGCAGAAAACAGAATTCTGCTTGCCGAAGCAGGCCATTATGAAACAGAACAATTTACCAAAGAATTATTGGTTCAGATTGTTAAAGAAAAATTTACTACCTTTGCAACCCGAATTTCCAGCATTCAGACCAATCCTGTCAATTATCTGTAAATCAACAATATAATCGGAAATACTATGGCAAAATCAACGTCAAAAGCCAAAGCAGCCACTGAAAATGAATCCGTAAATCCTCAGGAAACGGAAGTTCAAAGCCAAATTTCTGCACACGTTTCGCTCTCACAGTCTGACGTTGAGGAAACCGAAATCTCGATTGAAAAGAAACTCATTGCCCTTTATAGCCTTCAACAGATTGATTCACAGATTGATAAAATTAAGATTATCCGGGGTGAACTTCCGCTTGAGGTAGAAGATCTTGAGGATGAAATTATCGGGCTGGAAACAAGAATCGATAACTATATCCAGGAAATTGAAGCCCTCAAGGTTTCGGTGAAGGAAAAAGAGGCGCAGATCAAGGACAGTCATCTGCAGATTAAGCGATACGAAGAGCAGCAGATGAATGTGCGCAACAACCGGGAATATGATTCGCTCTCCAAGGAAATCGAATTTCAGAATCTCGAGATCGCGCTGGCCGAAAAACGCATCAAGGAGTTTTCTCAACTGTTATCCCTGAAGAATGAGGAAATTGAAGCTGCCCAGACAGTGCTTGATGAGCGTAAGAACGACCTGGAAATAAAGAAAAGTGAGCTTGCCGACATTGTCAGTGAAACCGAAAAAGAGGAAAATTCCCTGCAGGGTAAATCGGAAGAATACCAGCGCTATATTGAGGAACGCCTGCTTACTGCTTACAAACGGATTCGCAAGAATGCCCGCAATGGTCTGGCAGTGGTGAGCGTGGAGCGTGATGCCTGCGGTGGATGCTTCAGCGCAATTCCTCCACAGCGTCAACTGGATATCAGGATGCACAAGAAAATTATCGTCTGTGAATATTGTGGCCGTATTCTGGTGGATCATGGCCTGGCTTCCAGTGTTAATCACTAGGATTTTATCAGGATTTAATGAAACAGGGGAGGGCTCGCTTTCCCCTTTTTTGTTTTAATTTTGGGTAGTCATGAATAAAACCATCCTCACTTTACTGTTTCTGTTATTGCTTTTAAGTTCCCGGGCAGGGAATGAGCTGACGCCTGGCCAGGTAAAAGCTTATGAGCTGGTGCTGCAGCTCCGTTTTGATGATGCCCGGAAACTGCTTGAACAAGAGACAAATGCAAAAGAGGATCACCTCGTACCTTATCTTGAGCATTACATTCAGTTCCTGAGCATAATTATTTCTGAAGACGAAAAAATTTTTAAGTCCTGCTCAGCCGGAAAGGAAACGATCATCCGGCAACTGGAAGCGGGAAATGCCGCCTCTCCCTGGCATCTTTACAGTCAGGCGATGTTTAACATGCAATGGGCTTTTGCGAGGCTGAAGTTCGGAGAGTATACCACCGCCGCTGTTGAAATGAACCGAGCTTACCATTTGCTGGTGCGCAACAGGGACCTGTATCCCGGTTTTGCACCCAACCGGGCGGCACTTGGCCTGATGAAAGTCCTGATTGGCTCAGTACCGGATAATTATCAATGGATTGCCCGTTTGTTCGCTTTGCGGGGCAGTGTCAGTGAAGGCATTCATGATCTGAAGCAGGTAACGGAAGCGGTTTCAACCGATGCAAATTACCCTTTTCTAAAGGCAGAAACCCTGTTTATGCTGACGTTTGTGACATTTAACCTTTCCGGAGCTGAGGCTGACAGGGTGATGACCGGGAAGTTGATCGACCTGAACCATACTATGATTCAGCGCAGCCCGCTGTTGGTTTATGCTGCTGCGGTTTTCCACATGCATTACGGGGAAAATGAAATTGCCCTTGATTACCTGAAAAAGCGCCCGGCGGGTACTGCATATTATCCTTTTCATTATCTTGATTATCTCACCGGACTGGCAAAACTCAACCGCCTCGATGAAGATGCAGGCATCTGGTTTCTGAGATATGTCAACGGGTACAAGGGTGGGAGTTTTATTAAATCAGCTTACCAGCGGCTTGGATGGATCGATTTGCTCCGGGGCGACAAGGAAAGCTATCATGCATACATGTTCAGGATAAGGCGTGCCGGACGCGCCCTGATCGACGGTGATAAGCAGGCCCTGGCCGAAGCGGAAAGCAGCCGGCCACCGGATGTCAGGTTGCTCAGGGCGAGATTGCTGTTCGACGGAGGGTATTATAAACAGGCCGGAGATCTGCTTGCTATAATGACTCCCGATGATTTCTCTGATCCAAAAGATAAGCTGGAATTTATTTACCGGAGGGCAAGGATTTATCATCTTAAGGGACAGGAGCCGATGGCCATTTCAACATATCGTCAGGTGATTGATGCCGGTGTAGCCGGACCATGGTATTTTGCTGCCAATTCGGCACTGAACCTGGGATTAATCCATGAGCAGAAGGGAGATTTCAGTCAGGCTGAGTACTATTTCCGGAAATGCCTCGCATTAAAGTACTCTGAATACAAATCCAGCATCAGCCAGAAAGCCAGGGCCGGGTTGAACAGGCTTGATAAAAAATGAAGCGGCTTTTCAAAGACCGCTTCAGGGAGTATATTGAGAAAAGTAATAAGTAGGGTTGAGAAGTATTAGTATTTAATTCCCAGGGTTACCATAAAAGCGTTGTTCATGGTAGTGGTGTTGGCTGCTTTCACATTGCCGCTGTAGAGATAATACATATCATCGTATGTTGAGTAAACCCAAGCCATGTCAAAGTAAAATGAGCGCTCGCGGATTCCGATTCCCAGCGAGTATGAAGAAAGTGCCGAATTGGTTCCATAAACGTAAGGATTTGCTGAGAGCCCGTAGCCTCCTCTGAAGTTCAGTGCTCCGTAACGCCATTCAGTTCCGAATCGCAGATTATTGGCTTTCTGGTAAATGGAACGTATGGCATTGTTTTCATCATAAAAGTCATAATCAGAAGCCCTCAGCCTGGCGGCACTGTAATCCACAAACTCATAATCGGCGCTGATCACGCCTGCTTTGCCGATAATAAAACCGATACTGCCAATGGCACGCATTGGGGTGGTAAGCTCATATTCATAAAAACCGTTTGCTTTTGCGCTTGCCGAATAACCATTGTCAAACCTCGATCTCATGGTGGCAGTATAATCATCCGACATGGATGTATAGAAGGTTGGTGTATGTATGGCTCCGCCCAGGCGTAACCAGTCGGTTGCCCTGAAGATAAGCCCGAACTTGAAATTCAATCCGGTACCGGTGGTTTCAAGTAAGTCAGTGCGGGTCATGCTGTTGAACACGGTGTTGTCGTCAGCAAGCGCTGTTTCGGTATAAGTTGCGGTTTCGTAATACCTGATATAAGGTACGCCAATGGTTGCGCCCAGGTATAGCTTGTTATTGTAATTCGCACCCAAAGTAAATACCATCTCATTGATGGACCCCTTACTTTCAATGTTTTTCCGCTGGTTCACGCCGCCAAAGGGTTTGTCGATGCCATATTCCCAGCTTGCCGAGTCGGTGATAAACAGCAATTCTGTGTCATAGGCCAGCCGGGTATCAAAAGATCCAAGGTCGTCAGGGTGGATTCCCTGGGCGTTTTCCCAATAGGAAGTCAGGAAAGATGATACGAGGTTTTCCGATTCAATACTGACCCTGTTGTTGAAATTGGCCATTCGGTTCAGTCCGAAGCCAAATTGAACGTTTTTCCAGAGAGATTGCTGATTCCGTGATTCAAGGTTGTTGTTCATCACAATACCAACGCTTCCAAGATTGAAATTATAGCGTGAGTCATCGCGGAATGTCCCGTTGAGCGTAGCTTCGGTATTAGAGATGTTTATTGAAGGGGTAATGCTGATTTCGGAGCTGCGGTAAAGCCCGATACCGGCCGGATTGTGACTCAGGCTGGTGAAATCGGCGCCCAGGGCTCCGAATGCGCCGCCCATGGAGACAAATCTGGCTGATCCCGAGTAATTCAGGCGCGAGTATCTCAGTGCGTCAATCTCATTCTGCGCTTTAAGTCCGTAAGTGGTAAAAATGGACAGTATGCCTAGGATAATGAGCTTTTTCATGATAGCAATGTTTTTGAGTTTAAGTCAGTAAATCCATTTGTTTACCTGCGTCCGCTTCCGGAGGAGGATCTGCCACTGCCTGAGGAAGATGATGACGATGATGAAGATGATGATGAAGAGCGCGAAGGGGCTGAATAGCTGCCGCCCGATGAACCGGATGAGGATGAACGGGAGGGCGCTGAATAACTGCTTCCGGAAGAGGGCGCAGAATAGCTTCTTTCGGATGATGAAGAGCGAGAAGGGGCGGAATAGGTCCCTCTGCTTTCGTTGGAGCGGGATGGTGTGTATGAAGGATTTGACTGCCGCTGCGGGGTTACTTCACGGGGTGCCTGCTGCCGCTGTGGTTCTGATTGCTGAGGGCTGGAGTACCTGGGCGTGACACCTGTTTCGCGGATATTGCGGTACCTCGGACTGGTATACTCGTTGCTTGATTTGGGCTTGTTGTATCCCGGTGAACTGTATGACTGCGGCGTTCTGCTTTCCTGCATCCTGGGTTCCTGGTTTGTGGCAGGTTTTTGGTATACAGGCCGCTGCTGCGGCTGAGTGTAGCGTCTTTCGCTTCCCTGGCCTTCACCCTGCGGGGCGGTTGTTCTGGTATTTTGTCCTGAAGGTGCGGTATAGCGTGAGGGATCGCTGCCTTGTCTTGTGCCGGTTCCTGACGGATTTTCCTGATCGGTGCGTACCGGTTGAATTACCCTGCCGGGATTGATGGTTTCATTGCTCCTGCCGGGTTGTTCTGTGCGGCCCGGGGTAACAGTACCCTGACCGGTGCCGGGCTGAGTAGTTCTTCCCGGATTTACAGTGCCGGTGCCAGGCTGCTCAGTGCGTCCCGGAGTTACAGTTCCCGTTGTTTTTCCCGGGGCCTCGGTGCGTCCGGGAGTGACCGTTCCGCTGGTTCTTCCGGGTTGTTCGGTGCGGCCTGGCGTTACGGTGCCTGAAGTTCTTCCGGGCTCTTCGGCGCGTCCCGGGGTAACCGTTCCGCCGCTCCTTCCGGGATCGGTGGTGCGGCCAGGACCGGAAACTCCGATGGGTGAAGTACGCTGGCCTTCAAGACGGCCGCTGCTGACAGCGGCTTCATAGCGCTCGCCGAATGAGGCTGAACGCCCGCTGCCTGAACCACCGCTCAGGCCTGATCCGCGCGGACCGTAGTAATATGAGTTGTAATCGTAGCTGTTGAAATAGTTTGACCCGGCATAAAAGCCGTCCCAGTAACCGTGACGGTATCCGCTCCAGTAGCTTCCGTAACCGTAATACGGATATCCCCATCCGTAATAGGGATAATCCCAGGAAGAATAACCCCAGTAATTTCCATATCCGTATCCGTATGGATACCCCCAGCCCCAACGCATGTAAAAGCTGGGATACCACCAGTTGTAACCCATGTAAATGCTGGTTCCCCAGCTCCAGGGATTGTAGTCATACCAATACATATTGGTGTAGTAAGGCGAATAGTAGCTGCTGTAGTAAACATTGGAATGGAACCTGCGCAGCCTGGCAGCATAAGCGTAGTCGTAATAATCGTCGGAATTGTAATAGTTGTTGGTAATGTAGGTATTCCCGGTTTGAGGGTCGGTATACTGTTCGCTGGTCTGATAGTCATACCCTTCCTCCTGGTAATAATTTTCGTCGTAGGCATAGTTGTTCTCTGCCTGTGCTTGTTGTTGCTGCTGATATTGTTCTGTGGGTGTATATTGATCAGGCTCAGTGTATTCGGCTGATTTTGCCGTAGTTTCAGGGGCCTTTTGGGCTACTGCATCCTTGGGCGAGTAATACAGGTCATCGTAGGTGGCGCGGGCCTGGTATTGCGTTGTGCATCCCGTAAGGAGTAAAGCAGTTGCAGCAACCAATGTGATTAAAGTTTTCATTTTTGGGTCCTTCCTTTGTTTGCAGTGTTTGTCGTACTGGTTTTGTCCTGATGTACGGACTGCGGTAATTTTATTAATTTTGTGCCGCTTTCGCGGGTGTGTTTCACACCTGAAAATTAACAAATACTATACCATAAAATAAGAAATGGCTAAAGATTTTCCTACAAGGGCTGAAAATTACGCTCAATGGTACAACGACCTGGTTATTAAAGCCGATATGGCTGAAAATTCAGCTGTAAGAGGCTGCATGGTGATTAAACCTTACGGATATGCGATCTGGGAGAAGATGCAGGCAGCCCTGGACAAAATGTTCAAGGACACCGGCCATGTAAATGCCTACTTCCCTATTTTTATTCCCAAATCATTTTTCAGCAAGGAAGCCAGTCATGTTGAGGGTTTTGCCAAGGAATGTGCCGTGGTGACCCACTACCGCCTCAAGAATGATCCCGACGGCAAGGGCGTTGTGGTTGATGAGAATGCAAAACTGGAGGAGGAGTTGATTGTCCGCCCTACCTCAGAGACCATTATCTGGGACACCTACCGTAACTGGATACAGTCCTACCGCGATCTGCCCCTGCTGATAAATCAGTGGGCAAATGTGGTAAGATGGGAAATGCGTACCCGCCTTTTTCTCCGCACTGCCGAATTTCTATGGCAGGAAGGGCACACCGCTCATGCTACAGCCGAAGAAGCGATTGCCGAAACCGAACAGATGCTGAACGTTTACGCGGATTTCGCCGAAAACTTTATGGCTGTGCCTGTCCTCAAAGGGGTGAAATCGCCCAACGAACGGTTTGCCGGAGCGGTGGAAACCTACTGTATCGAAGCCCTTATGCAGGATGGGAAAGCGCTGCAGGCCGGAACTTCACACTTCCTGGGGCAGAATTTTGCCAAAGCGTTTGATGTTCAGTTTCTTAGTAAGGAGAATAAGCTTGAGTATGTCTGGGCTACTTCCTGGGGTGTTTCAACCCGCCTGATGGGCGCATTGATCATGGCGCATTCCGATGACCATGGCCTGGTGTTACCGCCGAAACTGGCTCCTACCCAGGTGGTGATCATCCCGATTTATAAAACCAATGAACAACTGGCCGCCATCACCGAAAAAGCCGATGAAATTGTTAAAAATCTGAAAGCCAGGGGAATTACGGTTAAATATGACGACCGTGATACTTACAAGCCAGGATGGAAGTTCAATGAGTATGAGTTTAAAGGTGTTCCCGTACGCCTGGCAATCGGGCCCCGCGATCTTGAAAACGGCACCGTGGAAGTGTCAAGGCGCGATACCCTTGAGAAATCATCTTTCCAGATTGCTGATATTGAAACCAAGATTGAACACTTGCTTCAGAATATTCAGGATAACCTGTTCCAGAAGGCCGTTGATTTCAGGGATCATATGACGACCAAGGCCGATACATGGGAAGAATTTGTTGATCTGCTTGACAACAAGGGCGGATTTATCCTGGCCCACTGGGACGGGACTCCGGAAACAGAGCAGGAAATAAAGGAGAAGACAAAGGCTACCATCAGATTAATCCCGCTCGATGCCAGACCTGAAGAAGGCAGATGCATCCTCACCGGTAAACCTTCGGCACGCAGGGTGGTTTTTGCCCGGGCCTACTGATGCAGGGAACAACAGGCTAACATAACAACATCGAAGGGGATCTGAAAGGGTTCCCTTTCAGTTTGTGATGAGTAATGTCTGGTAATGAAGATTGACAATAAATGCCTCAGGTTTCAGGGTATCCCTAATCCGCTTTTATCAGTTTTCCGCTGCCTGAAATGCTGGACTTTAATTCATAAGGATTCCCGGTATAATAGATGTTGCCGACAGAAGTGATTTCAGCTTCAAGGATATGTTCAGCGTGAACATGGCAATTGTTGGTGCCGCTGTTCCGGATATATACAATATTTGATATCAGATCATTGCAATAAAAAGGTCCGTAGCTGTTGGCAAATATGGTGGTAATCACGGACCTGCCTTTGACGTTCAGGTCAACTGTACCGTAGTGCAGGGCGAGATTTAGCTGGTACGCCTGCAGATCAAGATTGAACGATCCGGCACCGCCCCAGATGCTCACCTGCAGTGAGTCGGTAATGAACGGGCCTTCGGTTCGCACATCTCCAGATCCTTCGTACCTGATTTCGCGCAGGGCGGGAGCAGAAACATACACTGTGATTTCTCTTTCATAACTTCTGACCCAGTTACATTTCAGGGTATTACGGATCTGCAGGGTGCTGTCGCTGATTTCGGTTTTGATGGCTTCAAGGAGTTTTTCACCTGCTTCTACTTTTAGAACTGGTTGATTACCTTCAATAAGTACAAGATTTATGTTGTCATATAATTCAATCCGTTCGAAATAGCCCGACGGTCTTTCTTCGGCAGTCATGGGACCGGTCCGGGTAAAACAGTCGTCCATCTGTTCGCGGTTGCATGCTGTAAGAAAAAACAACAGGGCGATGATTGCCGGTTGAGCATATAAAAACAGTTTACAACCCGCATTCACGGATCGGTATGCTGTTTTTATATTCTGATTCTTTTTCAATTGGTTCTATCTGGTTTAAAATCGTTTATGAGAATGAGGCGAAACCGGCAATATTATCCTATTTAAGGTAATATCCCCATTTGAACCTGTAGCCCAGGCCGATACCGACAAAATCGGCCCGTGCGTAATGGGTTTTAAGGGTAAGATTGGCAAAAAGGTTTTTCGAGATCAGGTAGTGAATCCCCAGTTTGTAATAGGACATGCCTTCGCTTTTGTCTTTTCCGCCCAGATAAAAGCCCAGGTTGAATGCAAAGGAAGTTCTGTCGAGCACCAGCTCATAGGCGGCGCTCAGGCCGGGTTTGGTAAGCTGCCGGGCCGGGTATGGTTCATGGTTGGTCCGGGCAACCAGCAGAGCGTCTGAGCCGTCCCATGACAGGTCGAAACAGATCCCGAGTTTATTTTTATAATCGAGGTTTTTCATGGTGGAGAGAAATCCTGAATAGACCTGATATTTTGTACCGTCGGTATCGCCGGACTCTTTATAAGCAAAGGTCGTGCCCAGCTTCACTTCGATAAATTCCCTGCCATCGAACTCGTACATTGTCAGGCTTGGACGCACGCGCTGCCGTATGGGGTTGTTCACTTTATTCAGCCTGAAAGCTGCCCCGGCGCTGACCGCGGGAATATTCAGGCCGAAGTTGGGTGTTTTGGTCGAACCATTTGAAAAATGCATCAACTGTATGCCGGCAGAAAGTTGCAGCTGTTTCAGCGGTTTCCACCGGTATTCTGCCATCAGGTTAACTGCGGCGTTCAGGTGCGATCCGATGGCGTTGAATTTGTAATTGCTGAGGCGGTCAAATTTTTTCGTGAGATAGGCAAGACCGGCTCCAAGCCTGAAATTTACCTCACTTTTATCGTTTTTTATAAGCGGGAAACTGATGTAAGGATATAGCGCATGCGCTTGCCCAAGGTCCTTCGAGTTCCCGAGCCATGCGTTCCAATAGGTAAACCCGGTTACAGGGTAGTTGTAGAATGATTCCCACTGCCGTTTGCCATAAGTTTCGCGTGAAATGGAGAATTCAAATGATGGGAAATGGCTGTTAAAGATATCCATCTCGATATGGTGTGCCATTAAGAATCCATAGTTAACCCTGGGTTCGAAAAGCAGGTTGGGCATCTGGAAACGATGCTGTGCTGAAGCGTCTGAAAATGCAGCTGAAGCCAGACACAGGAAAAGGAATGGCCTGAGGTACCCGGAATAAATGATATGGCAGTGGCGGATGATCAAAACAGCGTATTTCAAATGGCGGACAGTGCAACAAAAATACAAAATCCGGCCCCGCTAAAATGATTACTTTTGCACAAGGTAAAAATCCGCCAATGGAAATCCTGTTTTTGCACAAAGCATTACTTTTACTGCTTCGGCCGCGACCATAACTGAACCTGTTTGCTGATAAAAAACCTGACAGAAATACTTTAGAATATGTAAGGATGTTTCCTGAACTTTGCTTTGCAGTTTCCGGCAGATGTTCAATATTGTATTCCTGATACGAACAATTAATTAATTTTTGAATTTTTGAATCTTTGAATTTTTAAACCTTATGGATCCCCGTCTTGAAGCATTTGAACGTTTGCTCACCATAATGGATGAACTGAGGGCCGGTTGCCCCTGGGACCGCAAACAGACCCTGGAAAGCCTGCGCTATCTTACCATTGAGGAAACCTATGAACTGAGTGATGCCATTCTTGAAAAAGACATGGATGAAATCAAAAAGGAGCTTGGTGATCTGATGCTTCACCTGGTATTTTATTCAAAAATTGCATCCGAACAGCAGGCGTTTACCATTACAGATGTGCTCAATGGAATTTGTGAGAAGTTGATTCACCGCCATCCGCACATATACGGCGATGTCATGGCCAAGGATGCAGAAACAGTGAAAAATAACTGGGAAAAGATCAAACTGAAGGAAGGTGAACGCAAGACTGTGCTTGGCGGTGTTCCGGCTTCGCTTCCGGCCATGGTGAAAGCTTACCGTATCCAGGAAAAGGCGCGTGGTGTTGGTTTCGACTGGGATCATGTCGGTCAGGTTTGGGATAAAGTGCAGGAGGAACTTACTGAACTGCAATATGAAAAGCTAAATGGTTCTCCCGAAAAAATTGAGGACGAATTTGGTGACCTGCTGTTTGCCCTGATCAATTACGCCCGCTTTATCGATGTAAATCCCGAGGACGCCCTGGAACGCACCAATAAGAAGTTTATCAGACGATTTAATTACATCGAGCAAAAAGTGAAGGAAACCGGCAAGTCGATGCATGATATGAGTCTTGCTGAGCTTGATGTTTTCTGGAATGAGGCCAAGGCTGCGGAAGCCGGGAATGATTAGACATCAGTGCCGGTCTTTTCCGGCGTATTATATTTTTCATTCCGAATTCTGATTATTTTTGTGAAGCAAACCTGCGGTTATGTGGAGTAAAATTCCGGCCTTTCTTAAAAACAAGTACCTGCTTGTGACTATATTGTTTCTGGTATGGTTAACCTTTTTTGACCGGAATAATTTTATTTCACAGGTTCGTTACGGGCGTATCCTGAACAAACAACGGCAACAGATGGAATTTTATAAAAGTGAAATCCTGAAGGACAGCGCTGCCCTGAATGAATTGATGTCAGATTCATTGTCGCTGGAGAAATTTGCCCGGGAAAAATACCTGATGAAAAAGAATAATGAAGATATCTATTTGATTATCAAGGATAAAGACGATAAGCAGAAATGAACTCCCGGTCCGGGGACTGCTTATTCATTTACTTTTATGAACCACCTGCTTTTAACTTTCGGCGTTTGTCTTACTGCGTAAGCCGGTATCGCTTTTCCGATGTTTACTTAAGCCTCAGCCAGCCTGTCATTTTCAGCGAAAGATCCATGAAGATGATATTTGCAGATCCGTTGCGTTCGATATGATAAGAGGCTGTATTAAAGGCTTCATTAAGGAGGTTAATGTTGGCCCGGTTGATAAACGGTGTGAAATCCCTGATAAATTTGAGTTCTTCTCCTTCCGCCCTAATGGCATTTTCATTCCCGATGCTGTTCATCAGGCAGTATCGGGTAGCTTTGAGCGCGTAGCTAAAGAACTTCTTTTGCTTCTCCCTGCCCAGACTATGAAATTCAGCAGTAAGTTTGTGAATTTCAGAGACATCCTTTCTATAGCATATACGCATCCAGTTTCTGAAAAGTTCGAAGTTTGACTGATCCGATTCACCTGTCTGCAATATCTTTCTTGCAAGGTTCAGGTTGCCGTTGGCGACATACCTGATCCTCCCGGCTGTTGCGGAATCTGCCGATTCGTTCATTGTCAGTGCGGCAACCAGCTCATCGTCGTTTAAGGCCCTGAATTTGACCAGTTGAGTTCTTGAAAGAATAGTAGGCAGTATAAGGTCATTATGCTCTGAAATCAGCAGAAAGAGGGTCTTGTCAGGGGGTTCCTCCAAAATTTTGAGGATTTTCGGGGCAGCCGCGTGATAAAGCTTCTCAATCATCCAGATGATCATAACTTTATATTCTGACTCGTACGATTTGTAGCTGAGAGTCTTGATGATTTCGTTGCAATCCTCCGAATTGATAATGCCTTGTTTATTCTCCAGCCCTATTTTCTGATACCAGTCGGCCAGGCTGACATAGCCTCCGGTTGATTCGACCAATGCGCGCCAGTGATGAATGAACTTTTTACTGATCGGGTCTTTGTCAATTTCTTTGGTTGTAGTAACCGGATAAATGAAATGCAGGTCAGGGTGGGCCAGTTTTGCATACTTGATGCACGAGGGACATGATCCGCACGAGTCTTCAGGAGTGCGGGCGGTGCAATTGATGTATTGGGCGTAAGCCAGGGCCATGGCAAGCTTGCCGGAGCCTTCCGGCCCCAGAAACAGCTGTGCATGGCTTACCCGGTTGTCGCTGACTGTTCTTCTGAGCCTGTGCTTGATCTCTTCCTGTCCTGCGATATCACTGAATTTCATTCGGGCGGTTAATTTTTGATGCTAAATTAGACGATTTGGATCAATCTGGTTGATGAATCATCAGTTTTATTGCGCGCTGCGACTCCCGGGTTCTGATGATCAGCATATACAGGCCTTCTGAGAGTTTCGGAAACCTGAGCTGAGTGCTTTTTTCCGGATGATGAACGTTGGTTTCAAAGACTGTCCTTCCCGAAAGGTCAATCATTCTGATATTCACTGACTCAGGCCTGTCCGGGCAGATCAGTGTGGCCATTCTGCCTGCGGGATTCGGATAAACAAAATAGTTACTTTCAGCATGCTCATCCATTCCGGAGCAGTTTTCCACAAGAATGTAATCCTCAAGTGTGAAAGTGTTGCTGCCTGATGCACCATCTTCAACAGTCAGGCTTACGTTGTACAAGCCTGGGGTATTGTACCTGATCTGCGGATTTGCTTCTTCTGACATATGGGGTTCGCCTCCCGGGAAGGACCAGCGCAGCCGGCTTATTGTTCCGCTGGTAAATGCCGTATAATTTATTTGATTATTCCTGCATACCTGAGTGTTATCAGCGGTAAAGCTTGCACACAGGGGTGTTGTCCGGAACCCGAGGAATTCCAGGTAGTTGCGCATAAGCTGTGGCCTGCCCGGGCTGTTAAACATAAAGGTTCCGCCGAATTCCACCGTTGAAGCGATGGCATTGTACCTTGCCGAATCCAGTCCTGCTGTAAAGCAATAACCGGTATTTTTATCATGAAACCATGGAACGGCAATTCCTTCGGCCTGAAGGTTTTCACCTCTGAAGTTATCGCCGCGGTAATGAAAAGTGAACCCTTCGGCCGGGGTGCCCGGCATTCCGGTGAGGGTGTCGGCAGGATGTTGAAAAGACTGGCTGAGTCCTGTTACGCTGAATTTTTCACGCAGCGCGGTCGGTGGATCAAACCGGAAGAATGAACCACCTTCAAGGTACAGATTGCCCCCGTTCTCGAGAAAACTTACCAGAAGACTGTCCTCGTAAGCATTAAGTTTATGATGCTGAGGAAAGAAGCCCAGCGACAGGAATACGGTACTGTATTTATTGAGTATCGAATCAATCTGATCCAGCTTTTCGCATGCCAGGTTTATTTCATTGATGGCAGCGATGATATGGACTGCCGAATTGTAGTTTTTGTCCTTGTCGATAACGGCAATTGCAGCGTTGCCGATCTGAATGCCAAAAGTTTCAGTATACTGCTGCCCGTATTCTGTTAAAAGGTTAAGGTTGACCTGCATATAACTGCCAGCCGGAACTGCATCATTGATTTTCACAGGAAAAACCAGCTTAATACGGTCATGCCCGCTGAGGAATCCCGCTTCGATAGTATTTTTTCCGCTCACCGCCGCATAGGGCGTCGCAAGCCCAATAGAAGCAGTAATATTTCCCACGGGAGATTTGCCGTAGTTGTATAGGTTAAAGGCCAGTGATATTGCTTCACCGGGTTCAGCAAGGTTGTTTCCGTTATCCAGAACTGCTGGCGGGGTAATCACTATCTGAATCCCTGCAATGGTGAATTCACCGGAAACATCTGTTTTTCCGGAGCCGGTGTCCAGCGTGCCTTTTAATAAAAATGGCTGTTCTCCCTGAATGGTGTCAGGGATAATTACGCTGAACCGGTCCCGGATATGAATCGTCTGGCCGGGTTGAATATTTAAGCCTGTAACGGGATCGCCGGCAACGGTAATATTTGAGGACGCGGTCTTAAGACTGAAAATGGCCTGACTGACAGGAATAGTACTGTGATTGCTAAGGCTGATGGTAAGGTCGTTTACTGTTCCCGGGCGCGGTAATATGCCGGGGTTGGTTAAACTGATCTTCACGGCCGGACCGGTAGTCAGGGTAATTTCCTTGTGGCAGGTAAGCCTGTTCCTGTCTCTGGCTATCAGCAGCATACTTCCTGCTGCAGGCCGCCGGATGTTCTGAATCGTGATGTTTCTGTCATCGGTTATTGTAACATTCCCCGGCAGGTCCGAAGGAACGAAACGGAAAAATTTACCGGAAGCCGGCCTTTTTCCTGAGAATGAGGTAAGCAGGCAGGCTTCATGATTTCCCTTGCTGATGCCGGAGACCGGTATAGTTTTATCGCCTCCTGCTGAATTTCCATACTGAAACTCAATGGTGCCGTCGGGATAAAGTATTGCAGAAAATTCAGCGGATCCGGGTATTGTACCAAAAGTTAATTTCCAGGTAAAAACAGCTTTTTCGGGAGTAAGATTGACTTTCAGGTAATCTCCGCTCGTGTTCTGCCTGAGGTTTCTGTTGAGAAAAGGGGCGATGGCCCTGATCTGACGCAGATATTGTTCGTCATATAACTGGTAGTAATAAGGCATATCCTCCCCGGTAAACATGAGGTATCCGTTTACATGCATGTAGAGGGTGTCGAATGTTTCGCCAAAAAATGGAAATGAGAAAGGCATGGCTACCCTTGCAAATCCATTGGTTCGATTGGATGGCTGCAGATCTTCTCCCTGGTGCTGGGGATAGATGCCAGTGCTGTCGCCCTGAAAATATATCTGGCCGTACATGAGTTCAACCGGATTGGTTCCGCCGCTGATAACAGGAGTAAATGAGAAATCCTCTGTATCTTCAGGTATTATTATGATATCATCAGTAAGAATTACCGGAGGGTCAGGCTGAACCTGAATGATGGCTGAAACGAGTGTTCTGCCGTTGTCGGCGATGGCAACCGGGGTTTCATCACCCGAAAAGGTTTCCGGACTTCCCGTAAGGTAACTGATGGTGCTGAATTCCAGGATTAATCCTTCACCGCTATGGTCGGGATCATTTTCATCGATAATCAGGAAAATCCTGGCAGGCTGTCCCGGATGGATGTAGCTCAGCAAAGGGGTAATATCGAGGCCCATTTCAAGCGTTTTGCCGTCGGGTAAACGACTCCCGGTCATATAGTAATCACCTCCCTGATAATTAAAGATGGAAAACTGCAACTCCTTTTCAGGATAGAATCCTGAAGTGTCGGTGCTTACCCCGGCTGAAATCCTGATCCGGCCCCTTTTGTTGTATTTTACTTTTGCTGAAATGGTCAGTCCGGGAGTATAAGCAGTATCCGGGAACAGCACATGCGCCGAATTATTCCAGATGCCTCCTTTCCCATACTCTGTAGCCAATGTGGAATAGAGCATATAACAGAATCCGTTGTTCTCCCAGTCAGGGCCGTAGGAGTTTACGAATTTCAATCCACCGGTTTCCCAGTCTTTCATGTCAACAATGCCATCATTGTTGATATCCAGATGATTGGTGAACATGTTATCCCCGTTTCGGTCGAACCTGATGGAATCGTTGTAGCCGACAATGGTCATGGCATGGGAAGCTGTCGGAAGCCAGGCGGTAACCACTGATTTTCCTGCTTCCGGGGAAGCAGGGGGGAGATGGGCGACGTTATTCATCCCTGCATAAAAGCTTGCAACCCCACCGATGGCCGAGCCTTCATGATGATTATGGATCCAGTGCTTCAGAATTTCAAGGCCTTCGGGGGTTCCGGCATGTATTGACCGTACTGAGCCAAGTCGGTTTTTCATCGCACTGTAGTACTTTTCGTAGCCACTCATCCAGAAAAAATCATCCTCCAGCGTGATCGGCCCGTAAACGGCTTCAGTTGGATTGCCGGCATCGTAAAGGATGTCAAAAGTGTGAAAATAGCTGACCCCTTCACCATAATATGGCTCGGTGGCATTCATAAAATTATAGGTAAAGTGGTCGGGATAAGTATTCAGCGCGGTGTCGGATGGCAGCTGTCTGAGTCTGTTGATTTCGTAGCAGAAATTATAGCCAACGGTGGAGGATTGTCCGCATGAAGCGCCTGCCTGCCTGAATACCGGCCTGAGATAGGGTTGTCCCGAATTGTCGGCTACCGGGGGAAGGCTTATGTGCTTCGCCTGTTCAGGGAGGGTCAGTCTGGGATAATCCGGCAATGCTGAGCCTGGCTGAATGGAACGGTGAATTCCGTTGATTTCAGGTAGTGCGGTTTTTCCCCGCGCCGGGGCCTGCTGACAAAAACTGCTTACTGCGGTGATTGCAGTAAGCAGCAGGATAACCAGAAATTTCATACCGGATAATTTAATAACAGTAAAAAGCAGCGGTGAAAGCTGATTGGGTTAAAATCCTCCGGCTTGTTCTTTAGGAATCTGCGCCCCGACTTTGGCCGAGAGGAATTCACGGTTCATCCTGGCGATGTTGCTGATGGAGATTTCCTTGGGGCATTCGGCCTCGCATGCGCCGGTATTGGTGCAGTTGCCGAATCCCAGTCGGTCCATTTCGGCTACCATGGCCTGAACGCGTTCTGCCGCTTCGGGTTTCCCCTGAGGCAGCAAAGCAAACTGCGATACCTTGGCCGATACAAAAAGCATGGCCGAAGCATTTTTACAGGCGGCTACGCAGGCTCCGCAGCCGATACAGGCGGCGGCATCCATCGAAAGTTCGGCACTGGCCCTGGGAATGGGTATGGCATTGGCATCAGGAATTCCACCGGTATTTACAGAGATATAGCCCCCGGCCTGTATGATTTTGTCGAAGGCAGTGCGGTCAACAATCAGGTCTTTCAGTACCGGGAAAGGTCTGGCCCTCCATGGCTCGATCACGATGGTGTCGCCATCCTTAAACTTCCGCATATGCAACTGGCAGGTAGTGATGGCTTTGTCAGGGCCATGCGGCCTTCCGTTGATATACATGCTGCATGCGCCACAGATGCCTTCGCGGCAGTCGTGGTCGAAGGCAACGGGGTCTTCGCCTTTTACGACCAGCCCTTCGTTCAGTATGTCCATCATTTCGAGGAAGGAACTGTTAGGCGATATGCCGGTTACCTTGTAGGTGACGAATTTTCCTTTACTGGTGGCGTTTTTCTGACGCCATATCTTGAGTGTAAGGTCCATGTTCGGTAGTTTTTACTTGTAATTCCTCTGTTTTACTTCCACAAATTCGTAGTCGAGCGCTTCCTTGTTGAGCCGGGGTTCGGCGCTGTCGCCGGTAAATTCCCAGGCTGCAACGTACATCAGGTTCTGGTCGTCGCGCAGCGCTTCTCCTTCGGGGGTCTGGTATTCCTCGCGGAAGTGGCCGCCGCATGACTCGTTGCGGATCAGCGCGTCGCGGGCCATCAGCTCGCCAAGTTCCAGAAAGTCGGCCACACGTCCGGCCTTTTCCAACTCGGGATTGATCTCGTTCAGCTCACCGGTGATTTTCACATCTTTCCAGAACTCTTCCCTGAGTTTTGCTATCTCAACAATCGCTTTTTTCAGCCCGGCTTCATTGCGGCCCATACCTACATATTCCCACATGATGTGGCCCAGCCGTTTATGGAAGCTGTCAACGGTTTGTTTTCCCTTTACTTCCATCAGCTTGCGGAGCCTGCCCGCTGCCTCTTCCTCAGTTTGTTTGAACTCAGGCAGATCGGTCGAGAATTTGGGAACCCTGATCTGGTCAGAGAGGTAATTCTGAATGGTATAGGGAAGAACGAAATATCCGTCGGCCAGGCCCTGCATCAGTGCCGAAGCACCGAGGCGGTTGGCGCCGTGGTCGCTGAAGTTGGCCTCACCGATTGCATACAAGCCCGGAATAGTGGTCATCAGTTCGTAATCAACCCAAAGACCGCCCATGGTATAGTGAACGGCCGGGTAAATCATCATCGGCGTTTCATAAGGGTTCTCGTCCACGATTTTTTCATACATCTGGAAGAGGTTGCCATAGCGTGCTTCTATTACTTTCTTGCCCAGGCGGTTGATGGCATCGCTGAAGTCGAGGTAAACGGCCAGGCCTGTATCTCCCACACCGTAACCGGCGTCGCATCGTTCTTTGGCGGCCCGGGAGGCCACGTCGCGGGGTACCAGGTTGCCGAAGGCCGGGTAACGGCGTTCGAGGTAATAATCGCGGTCTTCTTCTTTTATCTGTGTGGGTTTCAGTTTGCCCTGCCTGATTTTTTCGGCATCTTCCTTGCTTTTGGGCACCCAGATGCGGCCGTCGTTACGGAGGCTCTCACTCATCAGGGTGAGTTTCGACTGGAAGTCGCCGTGGACCGGGATACAGGTAGGATGAATCTGTGTAAAACTCGGGTTTCCGAAATATGCTCCGCGTTTATATGCCTTCCAGATGGCAGTGGCGTTGGATCCCATGGCATTTGTCGACAGGAAAAAGACATTACCATAACCACCGGTGGCCAGTACTACTGCATGGGCGGCATATCTTTCGATGGCCCCGGTAACCATGTCGTGAACGACAATACCCCTTGCACGACCTTCGACAAGCACTACGTCGAGCATTTCGTGACGGGTGTAGAGTTCAACATTACCTTTTTTTACCTGGCGGCTGAGGGCGCTGTAGGCTCCGAGCAGCAGTTGCTGTCCGGTCTGGCCGCGTGCGTAAAAGGTACGCGAAACCTGTGCTCCTCCGAAAGAGCGGTTGTCGAGCAATCCGCCATATTCGCGGGCAAACGGAACACCTTGTGCCACGCACTGATCAATAATGGCGTTGCTCACTTCGGCCAGCCGGTAAACGTTGGCTTCCCGGGCACGGTAGTCGCCCCCCTTGATGGTATCGTAAAAAAGGCGGTAAACACTGTCGCCGTCGTTCTGGTAGTTCTTTGCTGCATTGATACCTCCCTGGGCTGCAATGCTGTGCGCCCTGCGCGGGCTATCCTGATAACAGAAATTTTTTACCTTAAAACCCAGTTCAGCAAGGCTGGCAGCAGCAGATGCTCCTGCCAGACCGGTTCCTACAACAATAATTTCCAGTCTGCGTTTGTTCGCCGGATTAACCAGGTTGGTATTCGCTTTGTAATTGGTCCATTTCTCGGCCAACTGCCCTTTGGGTATCTTCGAATTAAGTTCAGCCATATCTGAAGTGCTTTTTTATCAGTGAATGATTAACTTATGTAAATGATCAACGGGATAAGGATAAAACCACCTGCGATCAGAATGGCCAGTGCCCGGCTGAGGCCGAAAGCTGCCGGCGTGTATTTGTTGTGGTTTAATCCCAGCGACTGAAGCGCAGAATGAAAGGCATGATCCAGATGAAATCCCAGGAAAAGCAGCCAGAAAATATACATCAACACATAAGGTAAGCTCTTGAATTTCTCAATCACCAGCAGACCCATATCTTCATATTGTTTATCGCCGATCATTATTTCGGGCATTTCTCCGAATTTGGCCCTGAAGAAAAAGTTGATCAGGTGCAGTACAAGAAATGCCAAAATAATTGCCCCTGTATGGATCATGAATTTGGAGAAGAAGGAAGTATGGGAGTATCCTTCAACCTTGTAGCGCGTTGGACGGGCCATCCAGTTCTGTATCTGCAGCACTGTGCCAACAAGGATATGAATGATAAAGCCTCCGAACAGCACCCATTGCATTGCCTGTATCAAGGGGTTTGTGACCATGAAATGGGCGGCCAGGTTGAATGCTTCCCTGCCGTCGTTTTTAAGGATCAGCAGGTTGATGCTCAGATGAACGATCAGGAAGCTGATCAGGAACAATCCTGCCAGCGCCATTATGATCTTTTTGGTGATGGATGAGTACTTTAATGCCATGAGCGATAAGTGGTTATTGTTAACAGAAAATTAAATGCTTTTGCCGGGTCAGCAAACAATATGTTCTTACATTTGTTCTGCCCGCACATATTGAAACTTGTCAATACTTTGGTTAACAAATTTAATCATTAACAGAGTAGATACAAGCCCACGGCCTAAATTAAAATAAATCTAAATTATTTCAACCATGCGATACAATACCATTGACCCTGATTTGTTCAGGAAAAACCGTGCCAAGCTTGAGAAAAAACTTAAGCCCAATGCCCTGGCTGTTATAAATGCAAATGATGAAATGCCCCGCAATGGCGACCAGTGTTTCGTTTACAGGCAGAACAGCGATTTGTTTTACCTGACCGGACTAGACCAGGAGAAATGTATACTTACACTTTTTCCTAACCATCCGGTTGAAGCCATGCGTGAGATTGTTTTTACTGTCAGAACAAATGACCGGATGGTTACCTGGCATGGTCATAAGTATACACTTGAACAGGTGACAGAGATTTCAGGGGTGAAAACGGTCAGGTGGCTTGATGATTTTGATAACACATTCCGTGATCTGATGGCCCGTGCAGAATTTGTATATCTTAATCAGAATGAAAACCCCCGTTTTACCACCGAGGTGCCTTCGCGGGACCTGCGGTTTATGCAGCAACTCAGGCATGATTATCCGCTGCATGCATTTGAACGGCTGGCCCCACTGCTTACCGACCTGCGGATGGTTAAGGAACCTGAAGAAATTGAGATGATCAGCCGGGCCTGCGAGATTACGGGGGATGCTTTCGGAAGGGTATTGAACTTTGTGAAACCAGGGGTTCTGGAATATGAAGTTGAAGCAGAGATTTCCCATGAGTTTCTGCGGAACGGAGCATCGGGACATGCCTATCCGCCCATCATTGCGTCAGGGGCAAATAATTGCATTCTGCACTATAATCAGAACGATCAGGTTTGCAAAGACGGTGACCTGTTGTTGCTGGATTTCGGTGCAGAATACGGCAATTATGCCGGTGATTGTTCGCGCACCATTCCGGTTAACGGAAAATTCTCTCCCCGCCAGCGTCAGGTGTATGAAGCGGTATTGAGGGTGTTACGCAAGGCATCCAGGATGCTGGTTCCAGGAACAACTATCGATAAGTATCATTCCGAAATCTGTAAAATTGTTGAAAGCGAGTTGATTGATCTGGGTTTGTTCAGCCGCGAGGATGTTGAAAAACAGGATCCCGAAAACCCGTTATTCTTTAAATATTACATGCACGGCACTTCACATTTTATGGGCCTGGATGTGCATGATGTCGGAAGCAAACAACATCCTTTGCGTAAGGGGATGGTGCTGAGTTGCGAACCAGCTATCTATATTCCGGAAGAAGGTTTTGGCATACGACTGGAAAATGATATTATTGTTGATGAAGAACCTGTTGACCTGATGGCCCACATCCCCATTGAGCCGGATGACATTGAGGCGCTGATGGCAAATTAGCCGCGGGATATTTCAGCCAATCACAAGTTGCCTCATTTGCCAGGGTTATCTTCGGTTGATAAAGGATTAGGTCCCTGAATGTGCTGTAATCAGCACGAAAGGAAAGCCCTTTTTTCAGGTTCCCTGGTAAAAGACGCCGGCATTCCGGTTGAAAATGCTATTTTTGTCAAACTGAACACCTTTTTTTAAATCTATAACACTTAAATATATGTTTGCTCCAGGAACATACGCCGGCAGGCGTGAAGCCCTTCGCAGGGAAATCAAATCAGGAATTGCCGTTTTTCCGGGTAACACCGAAGCTGCTTTCAATTATCCGGCCAATACTTACCATTTCAGGCAGGACAGTACGTTCAGCTACTTTTTTGGCCTTAACCAACCCGATCTGGCCGCTATTATTGATTTCGACAATGGGACGGATATGCTTTTCGGCAACGATGTGGATATGGACGACATCATCTGGATGGGGCCCCAGCCTTCGATGGCTGACCGGGGAAAGCTGGCTGGCATTGATCGTACTGCTCCACTTCCGGAATTTGGCGACACCATCGCCGAAGCGTTGAAAAAAGGGCGTAAAGTACATTTTTTACCGCCATACCGCGGCGAAACCAAAATACAGCTCTTGACGTTGCTGGGTATTCCGGTGGCAGAGCAGAAAGCGGCTGCCTCGGTTGAACTGATCAGAGCGGTTGTGAAACTACGCAGCATCAAGTCGGCCGAAGAAATTGCCGAAATTGAAAAAATGGTCGATGTGGCTTACCTGATGCACACTACCGCTATGAAAATGGCACACCCCGGGATCGTAGAACAGGAAATTGCAGGTACCATCGAGGGAATCGCCCTGGCGAATGCCGGCCCGGTTTCATTCCCGGTTATCCTGAGCATCAACGGGCAAACCCTGCACAATCACTATCATGGCAATACCCTTTCCGAAGGGCGCATGATGGTGGTGGATGCCGGTTGCGAATCGGTTGAGAGCCTTTATTCGAGTGACATTACCCGTACGGTTCCCGTAGGCGGAAAGTTCAACGGGCGGCAGCGCGGAATTTATGAAATTGTGCTGAACGCGAACCTGAACGCCATTGCCGCCATAAAACCCGGTATCCCTTACCGCGAAGTTCACCTGCTGGCTGCGAAAACCATTGCTGATGGCCTGAAAGCCCTTGGTTTGATGAAGGGCGATACCGGTGCAGCGGTTGAAGCCGGCGCTCATGCCCTCTTTTTTCCGCATGGACTGGGCCATATGATGGGTATGGATGTGCACGATATGGAAAATCTGGGCGAAAACTATGTAGGCTATGACGAAGAGATTACCCGCGCATCCCAGTTCGGCACGGCATTCCTCCGCCTTGGCCGACGCCTGCAACCTGGCTTCGTGCTTACCGTGGAGCCGGGCATCTACTTTATCCCTGCCCTGATTGACCAATGGAAAGCCGAAGGCAGGTTCACGGAATTTATCAACTACGAAAAAGTTGAAACATATAAGGACTTTGGTGGCATCCGTATCGAAGACGATGTGCTGGTGACTGAAAGCGGTAACCGTGTGCTCGGCAGGCCGATACCTAAAACGGTTGCCGAAATTGAAGCCATCATGAAAAAGTAAAAGACCTTTACCAAACAGTTCATTCATGTTGTCAGTCCCGGCCTGAAGGCGCGAAATTTCCACCGGTCGGGACTGTCGTATTATCACATTAAATATGTCAGAATCAATCACATATCAAAACACCCCGTTATTTTACAGGAAAACCGGGAAAGGGCCCTGGGTTGTGCTGTTGCATGGTTTTATGGAATCGGCGGAGATCTGGAGCGGGCTTGCTGCGGTGCTCGAAAAGGATTTCAGTGTATTGATGATTGACCTGCCGGGGCACGGCCGGAGTGGGTTGCTGGGTGAGTTACACACCATGCCGGATATGGCGGCTGCGGTATCGGCAATTCTCAAATACGAAGGTGTGGACGATTTTGCGCTCTGCGGGCACAGCATGGGCGGATACATTGCTGCTGAGCTGGCCGCCGGTTCAGGTAATCATGTTAAAGGAATGGTGCTGTTGCATTCGCATCTTGCACCCGACGATGAGCAGGCAAAGGAGAACCGCAGCCGGACTATAAATGTAGTTAAACTCAATCACACCGGGTTCATCCACCAGTTTATACCGGACCTTTTCGCCATAGAGAACAGGGAAAGGCTCTCAGGGGAAATAGAGATACTAACGAACCGCGCGGCTGCCACCCCTTCCAGGTCGATTATCGCATCGCTTGAGGGCATGAAGATCAGGAAGGGAAGTCTGGATTTCCTGATTCAGACGGAATTGCCCCTTTACTTTGTGATTGGTAAAAACGACAGCCGGATGCCTTACAATAAGGTGATGGCCCAGGCAATGCTTGGACGAAATGTTCAGGTAATGTTACTGGATAATGTTGGCCACATGGGTTTTCTTGAGGCCCCTGAAAAAGTGTTTCCCGCCCTGCGCGATTTCTTCAGGCGTTGCTGCGAAATCTAACGAAGGTAGAACCCCATTTTCTCAATGATTTTCATAACCTTATCCGGAAGGAAATACCGGATGTTTTTGCCGTTCTTGATTGCTTCGCGGATAAAACTTGCCGATATTTCGATGCGGGGGGCGTTCACCACTGTTATCGACGGATGGCTGAGCAGGGGGTGTTCCTCATCTCCATGCCTTGGATAAATCATCAGACGGTATTGATTGAGCAGCTGTTCATAATTTTTCCACTTATGAAACGAAGGCAGGACATCTGTCCCTGCAATCAGCACAAACTGCCGGTCGGGGTGTTGCTCGCTCAGTCTGGTAAGGGTATCGATGGTGTAGGATGGCCGTGGCATCCGGAATTCAATGTCCGAGACCCTGAAACGCTCATCATTTTCAATGGCAGCTTCTGCCATTTCGAGGCGGTACTGGTCCGAAAGAAGGGTTGCCTTGTCCTTCAGCGGATTGTGAGGTGACACAATAAACCATACTTCTTTCAATCCGCCGAATTCAACCATAAATTCAGCGATACACAGATGGCCGGTGTGAATGGGGTTAAAGGATCCGAAAAACAGCCCGGTTAGCTTAGATGGAGTCGGTTTTTCCGGTTTGTTCATAATGTTTCAGCATCTTTATCAACCGGGACATGTATAGGTATGGTCCCTGCAGCAGGATGGTATTTCCGTCAACCCGTGCCCTGAACTTGCGCATTCCGAGTATAAGGAAGTTCCCCGGTTCCGGTTTGAAAAGCATAAAACCTTTGGCATGTACAGGTTGGCGATAGCCCAGTTGCGACATAATGTACGACAGGATACGGTCAACTTCCCGCACATCATCAAACACTGCACGCATTTTTCTTCTGGCATAAAGGGCTGCGAAGAACAGTGAAGCCGGAATTACGGAAAAGTATAATACAGGAGAATTCAGCCACATGGACAGGATGTCGGAAAGCCCGGTGCTCGTCCTTTGAGCCTGAATGCCTGCGCCCATGATCAGGATCACTGAAAAGAATGTGAGTGCAGCAAAGGCTGTGGAAGCAAAGGAAGTGCCCCTGCCCGGGAGGTGTTCAATCTCTTTTATTTTATACCGGAAATCTGATTTATGATGAACCGCCGGTCTGCCGATCTTAAATTCATCACGGTAAATGGAGAGCGTTTTGTACACGTTATGACTTCCCGGAAGGTTTTCAATCTCCACATCCCGGTATTCAACTACCTTGAGGTCAATCATCTTACTGATGGCCGAATACATGGCATTTGACATGCAGATACAGCCCGGTTCTGCCATGGCCTGCAACCTGGCAACCACATTCACCTGCTCGCCGATCACCACCGAATTGCGGACTTCCGCTTTTCCTTTGTGCAATCCGATACTTACCAGAAGCCGCCTTGGCTTTTCCTTATTCCGGTTAAACGCTTTGAGCCTTTCAAGGAAGTCAACGGCACACAGATAGGCATCGTTGACCGACACAAATGAGGCAAGTACTGAGTCGTCGAGCCTCTTTACCAGATGGCCGTTGTACTCGGTAATGACCTGCTGCGAAATCTCATTATGCCTGGCCAGCAACTCAAGGGCTTCCTGCTCATCAAGCTCAAGAAGCCTTGAATAACCGCGAATGTCAGAAAACATTAATGCCACTTCCGCTTTTTGCATTAGTAAATCAATATTTTGGCTTCAGAAATTCAGAGACCACCTTAAGGATCTCATTTTTTGCTGTTTCTAAATCATTATTCACCAGTATGTAGTCGAAGCGGGGAGCAAAACCAAGTTCCCAGCGGGCTTTTTCCATCCGCTTTTTTATCGTCTCTACCGAATCTGTTTTTCTGGACCTGAGGCGATTCTCCAGTTCTTCGGGTGAGGGCGGCGAAACAAATACCGATAATGCCCGGTCGCTGAAATGTTTTTTTATATTCAACCCGCCAACGACATCAACATCAAATATAATGTTTTTTCCCTGATCCAGCAAAAAATTTACCTGCGATTTTAATGTGCCGTAAAAATTTCCTTCATAAACCTCCTGCCATTCAAGCAGATCACCTTCTTCGATTTTTTTTCTGAATGCTTCGGGCGTAATAAAAAAGTAGTCTATCCCATCAATTTCATTTGGCCTGATCTGCCTGCTTGTGGCTGAAACCGAAAATCCAAGATTGAGCCCGGAAGACAGCAGGAATCTCACGATAGTGGTTTTCCCTGCCCCTGAAGGTGCCGAAACTATGATTAATTTTCCTTCCGTTTTTTTAGATTTATCCACAATCAGAGAATGTTGGCCAGTTGTTCCTTTATTTTTTCCAGTTCATCCTTCATCCTTACTACCAGCTTCTGAATGTCTGCATCATTCGCCTTTGAGCCCATGGTATTGATCTCTCTGCCGATTTCCTGCGACACAAAGGAAAGCTTCCTTCCATTGGCGGCATCCTCGTCAAGGGTATCGAGGAAATATCTGCAATGCTTGGCCAGCCTGACTTTTTCCTCGGTAATGTCCAGTTTTTCAAGATAATAGATAATCTCCTGTTCAAACCGGTTGGTATCGAAATTGTTATTTTCGATAAAATCAGCAAAGCTGTTTCGGAGTTTTTCACGGAGCTGAAGGTTTCTGTTCTGTTCGAAAGGCTCAACCTCAGCCAGCAGCGTTTGTATGGTCTTGATCCTGAGAATAAAATCTTTTTCCAGCAACTCACCTTCATGTTTTCTGAATTCGTCGAGTTGCTGTAATGCTTCATTAAGCGCGGTGAATACTGAATTCCGGTCTTCTTCGGTTAATTCCTCCTTTGATAGCCTGGTAACTTCAGGCATCTTCATTACAACAGACAACAGGTTTTCTTCAACTGCGCCCAGCTCCCTGGCTAATGAACTCAGTTCATTGTAATATGAAATGGCGACCGGTCTGTTGATGACGGCCGGTAAGTCAGTACCCGTAAAATCGATATTTCCGGTAAGTTCTATCTTGCCTCTTTCAAGCATCCTGTTCACAGCCGCCCTGATCTCCGGCTCATTGTCGCGCAGAGCAGGATGAAGCCTCACGTTCATATCCAGTTGTTTGCTGTTAAGCGATCTGATTTCAATGGTTACCGACTTTCCGTTGAGTTTGGCAACAGCTTTGCCGTAACCGGTCATTGACCTTAGCATTGGCTCATTTTTATTACAAAGGTACTACTATTCTTTTTGGGCAGTAATGCCTTTGCATTATTTATCAAATCTGCCTCAAGCCGTATCCGCGGCCTGCATCTGGATTTCCGGCTTATCGTTGTAATAAAAATGGTGCTGCAATTAAGCAGTTATCAATACATTTGTATAAATTTACAATTTGCTTTCATTCGGTAATGATTGAAGACAGATTGCTAAAGTCTGTCAGTTCCAGTCGCTTTAACCAGAAGAAATTATGATCCGCATTGTAATCATTGATGATGAAGCCCGGTCAAGAGAAACGATCCGGGAGATGATAAGGCTTTATTGCGCCAATACTGAGGTTGTTGCCGAAGCAGAGGATGTGAGGTCCGGGATTTCTGCTATAAGGACGCACAAACCTGACCTTGTGATCCTGGACATAAAAATGCCTGACGGTTCGGGGTTTGATCTGTTGAGGCAAATTATGCCGGTAGATTTTCGGGTTATTTTTGTCACCGCTTTCGAAGAGTATGCGATTAAGGCGTTTAAATTCAATGCAGTGGATTACATCACCAAACCGGTAGATCCAATTGAGCTTCAGGTGGCGATTGACCGGGTTTCAAAGATCATTGAAACCGGCAGCATCAATAACCAGCTTCAGAAAATGATGGATGGTTTCGGAAAGCCTGCATCGCAGGATAATAGAAAGATCATTTTGAAAACTGCCGATACCATTCATGTGCTGGAGTTTGACGACATTCTCAGGTGTGAGTCGGATCGCAATTATACGGTATTTATTCTGGAAAATGGTGAGCGTATTATGGTTTCCAAATCTATCAAGGAGTATGAAGAATTTCTGGAGGAGAATAATTTTTGCCGGATTCATCAATCGCACATTATAAACCTGACACATTTGCGAAAATTTAAAAAGGATGAATTAATCTGCATTCTGAAGGATAATTCTGAAATTCCGGTTGCATACCGAAAACGTGATGACCTGCTGAAAGTGTTACGCAATCTTTAGCCGTTTTTTACGGATTCCGGCTTTTTACCCTACGCTTGATAAAAAAACCTGTGCGAATATACATTTGATAACATTCGTGCTTTCTGATTGAATATTATTGCAAAATACTACTCACCGGATTTAATAACTCAGTTTCAGCGTTTATTCGATTGATGTTTATAATATGGAAAGAAATATAATGATCCTTAATTTATTGGGCTTGGTGCGAAAATGCCCTGCTGCGCAACGTTCTGCCGGTTGTGTATGCCGTGGCGCCATCAGGCATTTTGGCCTTCATCAGGCATACATGTTTTTGCAGGCTATGGATGACGATTTTTTGTCATCGCTGCTTCAGCAGCACCGGGCATGTTTGGGGCAGGGTGAATGCAGGTTTGAGGGAAATATAAATCAAAAACATTTTATGAATAATTAAATATATGAATATGCTTGTGCCATTTCATTTTGTCAGATTCAAGTCAAGTGTGATGAACGGGGGAAGCTTGCTGCATCCCGAATCAATTGAAATAGATGAAACATTTGTTACTTTGAGGAAGAAAAGAGGCCCTTTTTCAGGGATAAAATCAATCTCAATTCCCATTCTGAATATTATCAATGTTGAGGTAAGTCCTAAAGCTACAGGGGCTGATATTTTGATTGAATCCTTCGCTAAACGCCAGATCGAGGGCAGGGGTTTTTCACCTTCAGCCGCCCGGAAAATTGAGAGCCTGCTGCGGGAACATGCGCCAAGGTGCAGATAAATAAAACCCGGGCCGGCCGGCTTGTGTTTTTTCTTTTTCCGGGGCACTAATCAATGTTTTGTATTGATTCCGTTGATTTCATAACTTTGCCTATCGGGTAAACCACTATTTCAGTAATCAGATGAAGCCCCGCGGACAGCATGCTTCAATGCTTTTTGATGACCCGGCATTGTTCCAGCAAGCCATGCTGAACGACATTGCCGGAGCAAGCAGTTATATTTTTCTTGAGTTTTACCGTATCGGGAATGATTCGGTAGGGGAGCGGTTCAGGGATTTGCTGATAAGAAAATGTAAAGAAGGGGTTAAGGTTAAGCTCCTGCTTGACTCATGGGGGACCAGCCTGCCGGAATCATTTTTTGAGCAGCTCATACAATTTGGCGGAGAGGTGCGGTATTTTAAAAAAATCAAATTCTTTATTGACTTTTTCACAAAGAACCACCGCAGGAACCACAGGAAGCTTCTAATCATAGATGATCATATCTGTTACATCGGTTCGGCAAATCTGACGGCCTATTCCATGAAATGGAGAGAGTCGGTGCTAAGGGTGGAAGGTTCACTGGCACAGGTTTTCCGAAAAGCATTCAACGACAGCGCTAAAATTTACAGAAAGTATATTTTCAATAAGTTTGCATACAAGCGCACAATTTTTTACCGTGGGTTTGAAATAGTTCAGGATCTGCCATCCATATACAGGCAACAGATTAAAAAGCGTTACGAGAAGTTGCTTCAGAATGCAAGAAAATCAGTTTATATTGAAACGCCTTATTTTCTCCCGGGGTATAAACTCAGGCGCTACATGATGCAGGCCGCCCGGCGTGGAGTTGAAGTGAATGTAATTATCCCTCTGCACTCCGATGTAAGGTCAGTTGATCTTCTCCGGAGCAAATACATGGGTTTTTACTATAACAGCAAAATCAGGATCAGGTTTTATACTCCGGGTAACCTGCATGCAAAATGTGTGCTGGTGGATGATGAAACCTTCGCCATAGGTTCGGCCAACTTCGATTATCGAAGTTTCAGGTATCAGCACGAGATTATGCTAATTGGGAAAGACCGGGAAATTGTAAGCCTGCTGAAGGGCCATATCGGAAAAACCCTGACAGACTGCATTGATTTTGACTATGAAGCCTGGCTTCGCCGGCCGGTACTCGAAAAAATTTTTGGCTGGATGCTTATTCCTTTCAGGCATTTGTTTTAACGGCAGCCGGGCGGTTTACAAGGTAAACACCTGTAAAAATCAAAACAGCGGCAACTATTTTGACCATGCTCAAAGCTTCACTGAACATGAAAATCCCAATTGAAGCCGCTATCACCGGCTGCATGTAGATGTAATAACCTGCCACCCCGGCGCTTAGGGCCTTCAGCGAAAAAGTTGTAAGCAGATAAGCCAGGAAGGTAGTTCCCACAACGATATAGCCCAGCGAAAGCCATGCGGAAGGGGTGAAACCCTGCCAGTTGATGCTGAAAGCATCTTTTACACTGAAAGGGATTACCATCAGAAAGCCGTAGAGAAAAATCCATTTCATCACGGTAACGGCGTTGTATTTCATCATTAGTGGTTTTACAAGCACGAGGTAGAGGCTATATGCTGTTATGTTTATCAGGATAAGGGTATTGCCGAGAAGCTGATTTTCTGCTGCTGCCGCACCGGAGCCCTGCAAAATCAATAGAATTGCCCCTGCACCGCCTGCCAGGATGCCGGCAATTTTCGAAGTGGTCACTTTTTCACCGGCTATGATGGCGGAAAAAGCGATTACCATGAGCGGGCTGCCGGCATGGATCAGGGAAGTGTCGACCGGGCTGGTATAGCTGAGGCCTGTAAAAAAACAGATCTGGTTTATGGCAATGCCCAGGAGGCTGCAAATGATTAACTTAATATGGTCGGAGCGGTGAATCTTCAGCGGTTGCAAGCTGACGGATAACAGCCAGAATAAGAGCATGGCTGCAAAACCACGTACAAAAATTATCTGCATAGGCTGCATGTAGCCAGGCATCAGCCCTTTGGCAATCCAGTAGTTGGCGCCGAACAGCAGTCCGGATGCAAACAGTGCAGCGTGGGCTTTGATTTTTAATTTCTCCATGCAATCTTCAAACGGCAGCAAAGGTCGTGAGAATTCCGTCAAAATGAAAAAGCCGCCATTTGCATGAAACGGCGGCTTCTTGGGGCGAATATATTGATGTTATGAGATTGCAATTTCCCTGCTGAGTTTCACTTCTTTCTTAACCGGAATGTGAATTTTCAGGATGCCATTCTGATAGTCGGCTTTGATGTTGTCGTTGTCAACGGTTTTGGGGAGCACAAAGCGCTTGTTGATTTCACCGGTGCCGAATTCGCGGCGCAGATATTTTTCGTTTTCGGTTTCCCTGTGCTTTTCTGCAGCCGAAATACTAAGTACCTGCTGCTCCAGGCTGATGTTGAAGTCGTCTTTCGTATAGCCGGGAGCGGCCAGTTCAATGAAAAATGTATTGTCCTGCTCGTAAATATTGGCCGGTGGATTGCAGCTGTTGCAGTTGCGGGTTGGGTTGCTGAAAAACTGGCCATACGCATTGTTCATGGCCGGATGATTATGAAAGCGGATAAGTGTCATGGGGCTGTCCTCCTTATATTGGTTTTTGAATTTGTTTATTTCCGGATTTTCAACTTCCGTGCCAGGCGGAAAACGGTAAGGGTTTCGTAGAAAAAAGCGACAAAATGACATATATCCCTGGCTAATAGTGACAATATGGCGCATTTTAGTTGATTATTACTGCCCTGATTTTGCTGAAGCAGCAGGGAGAGGCAGGCGTTGTGCAGATTTTCTTTTTTGTTTGTTTATCCAATAGCCACAGGCCTTAACTTTGCTTTTTGAATTTTGCGCTTATGCCCAGTCAGCAACGACGTATTCTGAATCTTTTTGCTTTCCGGAGAATCATCATTCCGGTAATTCTCGGACTGGGTGTAATCATTTACATGATTGCCGGTGATCTAACCCGCAGCGATCTGGCTTCCATTAACTGGCGATGGCATTCGATATATTTTTTTGTCCTTGCCTTCATGATGATGGTAATCCGGGATCTTGCCTATATGTACCGGATCCGCCTGCTTACAGGGGGGGCGCTCAACTGGAGGAAATCGTTTGAAGTGATTATGCTGTGGGAGTTTGCTTCCAGTGTTACCCCTTCGGTGGTAGGAGGGTCAGCCATCGCAGTTTTTATATTGAGTAAAGAGAAACTGGGAACAGGCAGGTCTACGGCCATTGTGGTGGTTACCGCTATGCTCGATGAATTGTTTTACATTGTAATGGTGCCGGTTATTTTTCTGCTGGCCGGGTACGAAAGACTTTCAGTAAGCGGTAAGGTTTTTACCATGTTTGGTGCCGATTTCAGCCCAATGGGCATTTTCTTTATCGGATTCACACTGATCGTCATCCTGACCTTATTGCTTGCATACGGTATTTTATTTAATCCCGGCGGATTCAAATGGTTGCTGATGCGGATTACCTCATTGCGAATGTTCCGGAAGTTCAGGGAAGGTGCAAAAATTACAGGTGATCAGGTAATCATTACGTCCCGTGAGCTGAGGGGCAGGAAACCCGGCTTCTGGCTAAAAGCGTTCGGAGCGACGATTTTTTCCTGGACAGCCCGGTTCTGGGTTGTGAATTTCCTGATTATGGCATTTACCGGTTCTATCGCTTTATCGGAGAATATGCTTATTTATGCCCGCCAGCTTATGATGTGGGTAATTATGCTGGTAAGTCCTACCCCGGGAGGGAGCGGAATTGCAGAGTATTTTTTTCCGGTTTTTCTCCGGGAATTCATTAAAGGGCCAGCCGGCGACCTCACCACACTGGTGGCATTGTCGTGGCGATTGCTCAGCTACTATCCTTACCTGATCATTGGTGCAATTGTTTTACCATTGTGGCTCAGACGGGTGTATCTGGGACGAAAGCTGATCAGGTTCAGGAAAATGGAAAAGGCCCCTCAGCAATGAGATGCAGAAGGGCCCTGGAATACTGTTTTAATAAACAATCTATCCGCAGTGGAAGTACTGCTCCACCAGAGACATGATTTTTTCCTTTTTGCAGCTGATTTCTTCACGCAGGTGTTCGTCCTTATAACTCCTTAATTTCCGGGCGACCCCGTCGATCACTCCTTGTGAAAACACGCCGTATTTCAGATAAATCTCTGCCTGCTGCTCAAGCATTGCAGCTGATTCCCAGCATGATACAGGGAGTTTGTTGAGCTCTGCCAGCCTTTCTTTGTGCTTCTCATCGAAAATATTCACATCCACATAGGTTTTTTCGGCTTTCTGAAGGGCGTCTTCCATTTCCAGCCCATGCCTTGCGGCAACAGTCAGTCCGGCCAGCAACAGGTAAATATCTGCGGAGCCGTCGGGGCAGCGGAATTCTACAGTCTGGAGTTGTGACAGATCATCATTGGTAGGTTTTTCAAGCGGGTTGGCATGGTAAATCATGGAGTTGCCTCCTGTCCAGCCCAGGGGGACCCTTACCAATACGCTGCGGTTGCGGTCGCCCCAGCAGATGTTGGTAGGTGCTTCCTGATGCGGAACCAGCCTGAAATAGGAGGTTGGGTTGGAATTCCCAAATGCCGTAAGCGATGGGGCAAGTTCAAGGTAACCGGCAATGGCTTTGCGCGCAGTATCGCTCAGCTTTCCGTTTGCTACCATCTGATTTTTGCCGCCCTTCACAAGTTTGGTGTGAATGTGCAATCCGCTTCCGGCTTTGCCAACTGTGATTTTTGGGGCAAAAGTTACGGTAACACCATATTTATATGCCAGAGAGCGGAGAATCCATTTGGCTATAACCAGCTGATCTGCGGCTTCTTCAAGATTGGTAGGCATGAATTCAATTTCGTTCTGTTCGTACAGCTTTCCGTCCTGAGAGAAATTACCAACTTCCGAGTGACCGTATTTTATCAGACAGCCGGCTTTGGCCATGGCTGTCATGGCTTCGGTGCGCAACTGCTCCCATTTGGCAAATGGGAAGGATTCATGATACCCTTTCTGGTCAACTGCCCTGAAGAGATCTTCTTCTTCACTGATAACGTAGTACTCCAGTTCGCCCATCACATTAAAGGTAAATCCGGTTTTTTCCTTCAGTGCCAGGTGGGCTTTGCGAAGTATGTATTCAGGAGAACTTTCGAGCGGTTCGCCGTCTTTGTTGTAATATGAACAGAGGATGTCAAGCGCGGGCACGTCCGAAAACGGGTTCACAAATGCAGTCCTGTAACGCGGAACCACGTAAAGATCGCTCGACCCCGCCTGAATAAACGGGAACAGGCTTGACCCGTCAACCCTTTCACCTGTAGTCAGGATAGAGTTAAGGTGATCGCGCGAACTGATTACAAAATTGAGGGTTTTCAGCCTTCCATCACCTCCGGCGTACCTGAAGTTGACCATCTCAATGTTATGGTCTTCAATGTATTTGATGATGTCGGCTTTTGTAAATTCTTCCGCGGATTTGTTAAGATATTGTACCAGCGGGTTCGGGTTTAATTCTGTGAAAACAGTCATATTATTGAAGTTTTTATGAGTTTTTCCGGCAGTCAGAAAAGTGAATCAGCTTTTTCGTTGACTATGGCGCAATAGAAAAAGTGCTCAAAATTAGAAAGTTTTTGTTACAAAGCAGGTGTAGGTGTTTTTTGGTTGTTGTTAATGATTTAAATTCAACTTTTAGAACAAATTAGTCATCATAGCACTACTTTTGCACCTCCAAATCATTAAATACCTGATGAATCACAGTGAACTGATATTTTTTTCAGTTTTCATAGCAATCATTTCCGGGGTATTGCTCCTCGACCTGGGCGTTTTCGACAGGAGAAATCATGTGATTCCTTTCAGGGAAGCGCTTTTCTGGACTTTGCTCTGGATCGCTTTTTCACTTGGTTTTTATGTACTGCTTATTACCCACGGGGAGTGGATACACCTGGGGAATAAAGGAACAGTTCAGGACTTGCAGCATCTGGTATCTAAGTATAGCCATCCGGTGAAAACCGAAGGATTGGCTTACCCTGAAGCACTCAGGATTTACAAGAATAACCTTGCCCTTGAATTTCTCACCGGTTATCTGATCGAGAAAGCCTTGTCGGTCGACAATATTTTCGTCATGGTCATGGTATTCTTTGCTTTTGGCGTCGAACCACGCTATTACCGCCGGGTTTTGTTCTGGGGAATCCTGGCCGCCATTGTGCTCAGGTTTGCCTTTATATTCTCCGCCTCTGCCATCATACAGCAGTTTGCATGGGTGCTTTATCTTTTCGGCGCTTTGCTGATTTTTACCGGAGTAAAGATGTTTATCACACGTAACCGGAAGGAGAAAATAGATGCCGCCACCCATCCGGTGGTAAGATTCGCTTCAAAATACCTTCCGGTATACCCTGTATTCGTAAGGCACCATTTCTTTATCCGGAAGAGCGGTAAGAGATATATTACACCCTTGTTTATAGTTTTGATGGTTATTGAATTTACTGACCTGATTTTTGCGGTGGATTCAATTCCGGCAATCTTTGCTGTAACAAAAGACCCCTATATTGTTTTCTTTTCCAATGTTTTTGCAATTCTTGGACTCAGGGCTTTATTCTTTATGGTGGTCAACATCATTGATATATTCCGTTACCTCAAAACCGGCCTCTCTGTATTGCTTGTATTTATCGGCATTAAAATGCTTACTCACCACTGGCTGAAAGAAATCGGCTTTACCACCGCGCACTCGCTGTATATCATTCTGATAATTCTTGGTGTAAGTATCGGCGCTTCACTGCTGTTTCCGGAGAAAAAGGCGGCCTGATGATCTGTACGACTTAGTCGTAGACTTTGCCGAGCGGAGAACGGTGAAATATTTGATTGGTGATTATCGACGCAGGTACAGACTTTGCCGAACGGTGGAAATAAAAAAGCCGGAAAGTTGTCCGGCCTGAGAGCCACTCAGGGGACTCGAACCCCCGACCCGCTCATTACGAATGAGCTGCTCTACCGACTGAGCTAAAGTGGCAAAAAGCCTGCCTGGGAATAACAAGCAGGCTTGGTTGTTGGTCGGGATGACAGGATTCGAACCTGCGGCCTCTTCGTCCCGAACGAAGCGCGCTACCGGGCTGCGCTACATCCCGAGGGAACTTTTATGATTCAGGGCTGCAAAAGTAATAATTTCCCCGGTTTGATGTGACAAAACCCGGGAATATTTTTTTCTCCTGATTTTATTTTTGAAATACATCCTGCAAAGCGGGTTTATTGTATATTGCGGTGGGATTCAGGAGTGGCCTGCTTTTGTGAATCGTAGCTATTAGATTATGTCAGCGTTGCAGGTGTGTATGATCATATAATGATATGATAATGGGGTTATTCCGGGGATTTTCAGGGTTTCCGGAGGGAAGCATTTTAATGAGCATTAACATATAATTAATTCTTCTTACTAATATATTTATTTATGAAAAAGGTTCTTTGTTGTGCCCTGGTATTGTTTTTTTGTTTCAGATTCCTGAATGCGCAGAACTGTAACCCCCAGGGTATTATCTTTTCAAGCCAGGCAATGGTTGATAATTTTTCCGTGAATTTTCCGGGTTGTTCGGTGGTTGAGGGTGATGTAACTATCCGCAGCTATGGCTCCCAGATTACAAACCTCAATGGATTGAGCCAACTCAATTGTATTTGGGGGTCACTGATTATCCAGGGAAACAGCCTCCTGCCGGATCTGACCGGACTCCAGAACATTGATTCAATCGGAGTCTCTTTATGGATTTTTGAAAATGCCGGCCTTTTAAACCTGAATGGTTTGCAGGGGCTGCATACCCTGGGAGCGGGAGGACTTTACATTAGCAATAATCCTGCCCTTCAGGATATTTCAGGTTTATCAGCGCTGGGCCCGCAGCTCGGGCAGGTGGAAATCTGTCATAATCCTGCCCTCGGTTCATTAACCGGGCTGGATAATGTTGTTTCAATGTCAACATTAAGGATAGGTGGCAATGGACTGTCAGATCTTACAGGGCTGGGGAGCCTTCAGAATGTAATCTGGGAATTCAATATTGGTTTTATTAGGGTTAACATATATCCGTTTGGCCCTGAACTTATAGGCACCAGTCTGACAAGCCTGGCGGGAATGGAAAGCCTGACAAATATCGACGGAAATCTTTCGATTTTAGCTGATACACTGCTGACGGACTTGTCCGGGCTGGAGAATCTTGAATCAATCGGAGGGTCTTTATACATAGACAGGAATTCAAGCCTGATCAGTTTTGCCGGATTGAATAGCCTGACTTCCATCGGTGGTAGTCTGGGGATCGGTGGATCGGGGACAGGGTTGGGAAATCCTGTTCTTGTGGATATTTCATCTTTGGCAAGTCTCTCTCAACTGGGTGAATACCTGTCGGTTGCCGGAAATCCTGCATTGGGCTCGCTCACGGGTCTGGAAGGCCTTTCTGTTGTCAACAGCGCGCTTTACATAAAAAGTAATGGCTCGTTAAGTAATCTTACCGGACTTCATCATATTGATTCTGTCGGCGGTGAACTCCGGATAACAGGAAACAGTCAGCTTGGTGATCTTACCGGCCTTGATTCTCTGCGCTTTGCCAGGGATTTTTATATCGGAAACAATGCCTCACTCGCGAGCCTTTCCGGGATGAGTTCCTTGCCTGCGATAGCGCAGACAATGACTTTGATAAACAATCCCTCCCTGCCTGATCTGCAAGGAATGGAGCAGTATCAGTACTTTCAGGGATCACTATATATTGAAAACTGTGCTGGGTTGCTAAATTTTCAGGGGCTGCACAACCTTGATTCCATCGGAGGAAATTTAAGCATCAATTATTGCCAGGGTCTTTCGGATATCAGCAGCCTTGGACATTTAAAGAAGATTGGCGGAACGCTGGAACTGGAAAGTAATAATTTTCTTGGCAGTCTGGCCGGACTTGACAGCCTGAGTATTATCGGTAATTCGTTAAGAATTGTCAGTAACAGCCTGTTGACGAATCTCTCCGGGTTGGGCCGGCTTGGCCGCGCGGGTAATTCAATAATAATACAAGGGACCAGGCTGACGGAGCTCACAGGGCTTGGTGGCCTGATCTCAGTGGGAGGCAATCTTGAATTGCATAACAACAGAGACATTGTGAACCTGAATGGCCTGGATAATCTGGTTTCTGTTGGCGGTACACTAAGTATTTCGGGGAATAATTCATTGTCGGATCTTTCGGGTATAGAAAGCCTGTCGTATCTGGGTAACGGAATGATCATCAGTGGAAATGGAAGTCTGGTCAATCTGAATGGCCTTCAGGGACTTGAAGATGTTAACGGGTCTTTAGAAATTAATGATAATCTTGCTTTAAAAGGGTTGCAAGGTCTTGAAAGTGTTAAACGGCTAAGGCATGCCACACCGGATACAGGACTGAAGGATGGTGAACTAAAAAGTACACTGCAGCCCGGAAATTTACGTGTTACCGGAAATCAGAGTCTGGTGAATCTAACCGGACTTGAAGGAATAGCTGAAGTTGACGGGAACGTGGAGATCAAATCAAATCAGGGGCTTGAAACCCTGGATGGGCTTCAGAATCTGGTTACCATTGGAGGTGATCTGATTATCGGCAAAAAGATACTGAATCTGGATTCCGGAAATCCTGACCTGGTCAGTCTGGATGGATTATCCGGACTGCGAACCGTGCACGGTCAACTTTTCATCGCACATAATGGTTCTCTTTTAAGCCTTACAGGTCTCGACAGCATTAATCCGCACGAGCTGAACAGCCTTGTTGTCAGGTACAACGATGCGCTAGGTACTTGTGATGTGCATAGTGTATGTAATTTCCTGTCACTCTACCCTGAAAAGGCGTTTGTTTACGGAAATGCACCGGGATGCATCAGTGAGACGGAAGTGCTTGATGCCTGCCTTGTGGCGGGTGGTGGAATGCAGATTCCTCCGCTATTGTCATTTATCCCGAACCCTTTTGCGGAAAGTGTCGGGATATCATTCTTTATGGCTGAACCGGGATGGGTTAATATTGAGCTGCTGGATGCCCGGGGCCGTCAGGTTTTTCGAATGAACGGGCATTACTGTCAATCAGGGATCAATTCAATTGTCCCTGATATCCGGCATCTGGCACCGGGGCCCTATTTCTGCCGTCTTCAAACCGGAAAGTGGACGGTTACGGAAAAAGTTGTGAAGTTATAAAGCTGGCCTGTAAAAGTAACGCCCGTTTCAGTGAAGAAGCGGGCGTTGCTTTTGTCTCCCCGGAAGGACTCGAACCTTCGACCCAATGATTAAGAGTCATTTGCTCTACCAACTGAGCTACGGAGAGTTTTTTGTTCGGGGCTGCAAATTTACGATGTTTTTAAATAAATCGATAAATTTTCCTGTTTTTTTGCAGGGCAAACGCATCTAATTTTTAAGGGTTTTTAAAAGGAATTCATTATCCCAACCACAAATTTTGCGTCTGCTTTTTATGCCGACTTTTAAGTTGTTCTTTTTGAGAAGGTTAATTGCGATTCTGTTAAGTGATGAGAAATTTTGAGCTGCATTTCTATCTCTTTTCCTGCTAAGATCTTCTCCAAATGCCACATCTAATACCCAATGCACTTTATTTTCAATTCCCCAGTGCTTTCTGGCACTTTTTCCAATTATGGGTGCTTTTCTCAAAGTACTGATGTAATAGTTGATATCCTTTTCAACTTTACCAGTTGCTTTAAAAATTCTTTCACGTTCGATTTTCACCACTGATTTCAGTCCGGCCCATTTGTTGCTACAAAACATTAAACTAAGGTCTGTGATTATAGAACATTTGCGGTTCTCAATACGGCCATGACCATAATCTACTTCCTCATAATAGTCATTTATTGGTAACATTCTGAAGCTATCTACTATCTCTTCCAGTAATTCAGGTTGATTATCTTTAACAGACAGAACATAGTCAGCTTGTTTTTTGACGATTTGTCTTGCTATTGATTTTTGACAGCCCATTGCATCAATGGTTACCGTACTCCCTTTTATTAACAAGGAATCTAAAAGCAATGGTATTGCCGTGATCTCGTTTGACTTATCTTCCACCTTTATCTGCCCAAGTATAAGCTCATTTTGGTCGGCCCAGGCACTGACTATATGGGTTGCCGATTTGCAACCTTGCTTGCGCGAACCTCTCATCGTTTTTCCATCAATATGAATTGTTTCTCCTGAGGTTATGTCGACCAAAGAGGCAACCCATTTCAAAAACCTGCTTTCAAATTCATCTGGATCTAAAGCAGCAAAAAAGCGATTGAATGTGTCATGTGAGGGTATTCCGTTAGGTAATTCAAGAATGGTTGAAAGCCAGTGCTGCTTATTCTTTCCATACAGTTCCATTTCGTCCCATGATTCAACTCCACTTAAAACAGCCGCAATGGATATAAAAAGTATATCGTTCATCAGGTGACGTTTGGTTCTTTCAATTCTCGGGTCTTTCATGTCCGAAAAAGAAGACATTAATCCATTTCCTTGCATACGTTTATATTAGTCTGATTATCAGGCAAATATAAACATTTAATTTAGTAAAAACAAATTATTCTATTGATATTCAGTCACTTAAATGAAAAAATATTTAGATGCGTTTGCCCTGTGTTTTTTTGTGCCCGGTCGGAAAATATCGGGTCGTTCACTATTTGATGTGCCGGAGTTAAAGATGAACTTTGTAATCCGAAGGTAATTATGAGAGATTTTCATTTATAAGGTCACAGTGTTTTATAATCTTCTCTGTGTTGTTCTGTGATGCCTCGGTGACCTCCATGTAAATAATTGTTTCACAGAGATTCACGGAGTAGTCACAGAGGTTCACAGAGTATAGTATTCTTCACAGTAATGCCTCAGCAAGCTTTTTGAAACTGTTTATTTTACATAGATCCAACGAGTCACATTCTGAGGGACAAACCTTAACCCGACAGTATACTTTACCTCATACAAATATTTGGTTTTTATTTCCTGATGACATTCGTGATGGCATGAAACCAGCATAGCATTAAATGGATAACCCAAAGTGTCAACTTGTAAAGTTGTTTATTGTAATCAGGTGAATACATAGTTATCTGTATTTCAATATGAAGATTGACTGTAATGGACAGGTTGGCCGGTTTGTTTATTTTGCGGTGATAACTCCGGGGCCGCGTTTGGAATTTTGGCTTCTGAATTGTCTAACTTTGTCATGTCCTGAAGCCGGTGTTTTCCGGAACTCTTCCGGGCTTTGGTTGTTTGATGTCAGCAACGGCCGGGCATGCGCTGCATGGCCGGTTTATCAGAATATTTTGTCATGGAAATGAAAAAGAAGCATGAAAAGGAGTCCTTTGATTCTGCCCTCAAGGTACAGGAAGGGATTCCACAGCCGCCGGTATTGAATGAATCGGCCGTTAAAAAGTTTAAGCGGACCCGAAGGCAACTTCCTTCTGTGGAAGCGTTTATGGAAGGGATCCTGAACTTTAACCGTACCATTTTCAGCCAGGCGATCACCCTTGTTGAAAGCGCCCTGCCAGAGCATCAGGCACTGGCCCAGGAGATTATCGCCCGCTGCCTGCCGCACGCCGGTAATTCGGTGCGTCTGGGTGTTACCGGGGTGCCGGGGGCAGGGAAGAGCACGTTTATCGAAGCACTGGGGACCTTCCTCACCAATAACGGTCACAAGCTGGCGGTACTGGCCATAGATCCCAGCAGCTCCCGTTCCAAAGGCAGTATTTTAGGTGACAAAACCCGGATGGAAGGGCTTTCGACCCACCCCAATGCATTTATCCGGCCTTCTCCCTCGGCCGGCTCACTGGGCGGTGTCGCGCGAAAAACCAGGGAAACCATTATTATCTGTGAAGCCGCCGGGTTTGACACCATTATCGTTGAGACCGTGGGAGTTGGCCAGTCAGAAATTGCCGTGCATTCCATGGTTGATTTCTTCCTGTTGCTGATGATTTCCGGTGCCGGCGACGAGCTGCAGGGCATCAAGCGCGGGATTATGGAAATGGCCGATGCCATTGCCGTTAATAAAGCCGATGGCGACAACAAAAGCAGGGCGCAGATTGCCTGTACACAAATTAAAAATGCGCTCCACCTGTTCCCCCTGCCCGAATCCGGCTGGTCACCTCCTGCAATCACCTGCTCTTCACTTACAGGCGATGGCATACCAGGGGTGTGGGATACCATCAAGGAATACAACCGTTTTACCCAGGCCAACGGCTATTTCCGCCTCAAGCGCCAGCAGCAGTCAAAGCAGATCATGATCGACAGCATAGACCACCGGTTGCATGATCATTTCTATCTTAATCCGGAAATAAAAACCGCCCTCCGGCAGGTTGAACATAGAATGCTGACTGATCAGGTGACGCCATATCAGGCGGCTGCGCAACTGCTCGAACTGTATTTCAGGGCAATGGGAAAGTAAACAGGGTGAACAATAATGAAAAAGCCTGCAACTTGTGTAAGTCAGGTTACAGGCTTTTTCAAATTTATGTAGAATCAGAGATTTTCGTTGTAGTAGGTGGCCAGTTTCCTGAACAGGTGCGCCCGGTCGATTCCCCTGACATTGTGTTCGTGGGTGGGGTAGACAAAATAATCCACCTGTTTCTGCTTTTCGACGGCTGTTTTCAGGAATTGAAGGCTGTGCTGCCACACCACGGTATTGTCCAGCGCGCCGTGAATGATCATCAGTTTGCCTTCCAGCTTTCCGATATGGTTCATCAGGCAGGCTTCGTTGTAACCGTCAGGATTCTGTTCAGGGGTGTCCATGTATCTTTCTCCGTACATTACTTCGTAGTATTTCCAGTCGGTAACGGGTCCGCCGGCGGTGGCAACCCTGAATACCCCCGGGTTTTTCAGCTTCAGGGTGATGGCCATAAAGCCGCCGTAACTCCATCCGTCGACGCCGATGCGCGTGGAATCTACGAAAGGCAGTGATTTCAGGTATTCAACCCCTTTCATCTGGTCAGCCATTTCAAGAACTCCCAGACGGCGGTGGATGGCACTTTCAAATTCAAATCCCCGGTTGGCCGAGCCGCGGTTGTCGAGTGTAAATACCACATACCCCTGCTGCGCCATATAGTTGAGGAAGTGCCCGGCGCCACCCAGCCAGCTTTCGGTAACCAGCTGGGCATGCGGCCCTCCGTAAACATAGATAAAGACCGGGTATTTCTTTGCCGGATCAAAGCCGGCGGGCTTGATCATCCTGCACCAGAGGTCGGTGCCGTCGTCCGCTTTCAGCGTAAAAAGGCTGGTTTCGCCCAGCAGGTAATCTTTCAGCGGATCGGGAGAGGTGAACAGGCTTTTCACTTCTTTGCCTTTCAGGTCGCCGGCAAAGATGCGGGCAGGCGTTTCCAGGTTGCTGTAACGGCTGATGAAAAACCTGCCATCGGGCCGGATGTTGACGTTGTGTGTTCCCTTTTGCCCTGTGAGCAGGGTGGTTTTTCCGGAAGAGATGTCCAGATAATAAAGCCGGTTTTCGAGCGGACTGGCGGCCGTTGAGGTATAGAAAAGGCCTCTGCCGGAAGCGTCGAAACCTTCCAAACCGGTAACCACCCAGGGGCCTTTGGTCAGTTGTGTGGCCAGTTTCCCGTCAATATTGTAAAGATAGAGATGGTTGTAACCGTCGCGCTGGCTTTGCCAGATAAACTGCCCGGGATTGTCCGGAAGGAAGGTCATGGGGTTGAGCGGCTCGACATAGCGGTCGTTTTGCTCTTCAAACAGCGTCCTGATGAAATCGCCGGTACCGGCATCATACTGGTTCAGCCACATATGGTTCTGGTCGCGGTTCAGCACGGCGATGTAAATGGTTTTTTCGTCGGGGCTCCACGCGATATTGGTAAGGTACTGTTCTTCAGGGGTGCCGGTTTTTACAAAAATGGTTTTTCCGGTTGTGGTATTGAAAATGCCCAGGGTTACATGATGACTTTTCATGCCGGCCATAGGGTAACGGATATTGTCTGCTTCAGCCACCCTTGCGGTGATGTCCACAAGGGGATATCCGGTTACCATGGTTTCATCCATTCTGTAAAATGCCAGCAACCTGCCGCGCGGCGACCAGAAGGTGCCTTTGCTGATGCCGAACTCGTTGCGGTGCACCGATTGCCCGTTCACGATGCCTTTGTCGGTATCGTTGGTTACAGCAATCTGAGCTGTGCCTGTGGCTATATAAAGGTTATTTCCGATGGTATAGGCGATAGATCGGGTTTTGGGGGCGGGATCGGTATTTTCGGCCAGGGTATCCACGGTATTAACTACCTGTAACTGTTTACCGGTGGTCTGATATTCAACCCACTGATTGCCATGGGTGAAACTGAGGGTGGTTTCATCTTTCCACGAGAAGAAGGGCAGGCGTTTGATTGTTTTTAATCCGGCTTTTTCGAGAATATCATTGAATTCATTGGTCTTGAGCAGGGTGTCGGTTGTTTCGTTTTTCAGGTTGCCCTGCAGGAGGTTATTTCCGTCCTGCCAGGTATAAAAACCTGAATTTCCTTTCCATTGCAGGTTGGAGAGGCCTGCCGGGTAAAGATTTCGGTTCGACATAATCTCTTCGGGGACAAGCATTTTATCCTGAGCAAAGAGAAGTGAACTAAAGAGCAGCAGTGAGAAAAGGGGTAGTTTTCTAAAAAGCATGGGATTGAAAAATTTGAGTGACGGATTTTTTATTTACCAATGGCACTGCACATTTCGGCAATAAGTGATGGATTGTGTTCGGTGGCATTGCCGATGATCAGGAGGTCGGCGCCTGCATTGGCACTGGCTGCTGCTTTTTCAGGTGTGCGGATACCGCCTCCGACAAGCAGAGGGATAGAGAGGCTTTGTTTTACCTGGCTGATCATACTTTCCGAAACGGCATTCAGGGCCCCGCTGCCGGCATCCATAAAGATCAGTTTCAGTCCCAGCATTTCGCCGGCCATGGCAGTGCAGATGGCGATGTCGTTTTTGTCGGAAGGGATGGGGTCGGAATTGCTCATATAGGAAACCGCGGTGGGGCGGCCGCTTTCTATCAGCATATAGCCCGTGGGAATGACCTCAAGATTGCTGAGTTTCAGATAAGGTGCAGCTATGACATGCCTGCCGATCAGCATCTCGGCGTTACGCCCCGAAATCAGCGATAAAAACAAAATGGCGTCTGCCTTGTTACTCATCTGAAGGGTATTGCCCGGAAACAGAATCACCGGAATATTTCCGGCTTGTTTCAGGATTTTAATACAATCGTCCATTCTGTTGTTGATGAGTAAACTGCCGCCGACAAAAAAGTAATCAACTCCTGCTTCTGACGATCTGGCCGCGATTTCTTCAAGTGTTTTATTGTCGGATTTATCAGGATCGATCAGCACGGCAAGTTGTTTTCTGCCCTGCAGCATCCTCTGGTTTATCTGTTCATATACTGTCATAGTAATAAGGTAATAACGGCCTGCAATGATACATAAATATCACGGATGAACGGGAAGACTAAGCTTAATTTCATTGTGGATTGATGTTTATCTTGTTCAGTTTGAATAAAAAGAATCACTATTATCCGACTAATCTGTAAGTTGGAAGATTATGGCTTCTAATGCTCTG
>VSSQ01000006.1_pt8 | contig 128478 bp, 104 predicted proteins | sample 4763081 | NCBI WGS metagenome assembly VSSQ01 (sample SAMN12137344, study PRJNA551015) | bioreactor metagenome | isolation source: SDC9 anaerobic chlorinated ethene degrading culture | place: USA: Knoxville, Tennesee | collected 2015-01-01 | reverse complement strand
TTTTTAAGGTTTTTTTATTTCTAAAGTTCTTTTATTTTTAAGATTTTTTATTTTTCACTGTTCTTTATATTTTTAATATCTCATTATTCTTTAAATCTTTAATTTTTTCATATATATTAAATTTTATCATGGATTTATTATTGTTTAAATAGAAATTTATTTGGGCGTTATTATTTTATCTAGAAATTGATATTACTATTTTGTATTGATTTTTGATAATTATTCATTTTTAGTAAATTTTATAAAAATAAAAAATAGATAAATATTATTAATAAGTTTAACAATATAGTATTATATTATAAAAATTATCTATGAAAATTACTTTTGATTTTCATACTTATTATTCATTGATAGAATTTTACAGTTTAAATAAAATTGTCTTTTTTATCTAAATTTTTTTAATTCAAAATAAAAAAAAAATTTTGCTTTTTGATGGGAATTTTAGGTTTAAATGAAATTTTGCTGTTTAAAAAATGAAATTTACTGTTTAAATTATAATTAATGGTAGAAATCTGATTGTAAGGAAGGTAAATATTATGAAGACTACAAAAATTACAGAAACTGCCCTAAGAGATGCTCATCAATCCCTTTTAGCTACTCGGATGAGAACAAGGGATATGATTCCAATTGCTGAAGAAATGGATAAGGTAGGTTTTTTCTCAATTGAAGCATGGGGAGGGGCTACTTTTGATGCTTGTATTCGTTACTTAAATGAAGATCCATGGGAGAGACTTAGATTACTTAAAGAAAAAATCACTAAGACTCCTATTCAAATGTTACTCAGAGGTCAGAATTTAGTAGGTTATAAACATTATCCTGATGATATTGTGGAAAAATTTGTAGAAAATGCTTATACAAATGGAGTCGATATTTTCCGTGTTTTTGATGCTCTTAATGACATAAAAAATATGGAAACAACTATTAAAACAGCTAAAAAACAAGGAGCTCATGTCCAAGGAACTTTAAGTTATACTACAAGCCCTGTTCACACACTTGATAATTTTATAGACCTTGCAAAAGATTTAGAAGCATTAGAATGTGATTCAATAGCTATAAAAGATATGGCGGGGTTAATAAATCCAAAAAATATTTATGAACTTGTGACTCGATTAAAAGAAGAAACTGATTTGCTAGTAAATTTACATTGTCACTGTACTAGTGGAATGACTCCAATTAGCTATTATGTTGCTTGTGAAGCTGGAGTTGATGTATTAGATACTGCAATTTCTCCATTATCTTGGGGAACATCACAACCTCCAACTGAAAGTATTGTAGCTGCATTACAAGGCACTGAATATGATACTAAATTGGATCTTAAACGATTAAATCATATTAAAAAATATTTTGAAGGTATAAAAGAAAAATATGCATCTTTACTCGATCCAATTACTGAAAAAATTGACACTGATGTTCTTATATATCAAATACCTGGGGGAATGCTTTCTAATTTGGTTTCACAGCTAAAAGAACAGAATGCATTAGATAGATATCAAGATGTTTTAGATGAAATGCCAAGAGTTAGGAAAGATATGGGATATCCTCCACTTGTAACTCCAACTAGTCAGATTGTTGGTATACAAGCAGTTATGAATGTTCTTGGTGGTAAAAGATATAAACTTGTTTCTAATGAAGTTAAGGAATATATGAGGGGTAAATATGGTAAACCTCCTGCTCCAGTTAATCCTAGAATAGCTAAAAAAATAATTGGTGATGAGAAACCTATAGAACATCGTCCTGCTGATGATTTAGAACCACAATATGATTATTATAAACAAGAAGGGGAAAAAGAAGGTTTAATTAAAAAAGAAGAGGATATAATAACTTTAGCATTGTATCCTCAAGTAGCTGCTAAATTTTTAAGAGGGGAAGCTGAAGAAGAAAAAATTGAACCTAAGAAAATACAAAACCTAGAAGAATCAGAATTTGCAATCCCTACAGAATATAATGTTGAAGTAGATGGGGATGTTTTTGATGTTAGAATAATGCCAACTGGTTTCATGGAAATTGGTGAAGCAGATCCATCCACTCTTTCTAGCCCAGTTGAAGGAGGTTTAACCTCTACAATGCAAGGTATGATTTTAAAACTAAAAGTTAATGTTGGGGATAAAATCAAGAAAGGGGATATTTTAGCTGTTATTGAAGCTATGAAAATGGAAAACGACATCCAAGCAGAAGAAGATGGAGTTGTTAAAGAAATATTTGTATCTGAAGGCGATGCAGTAAATGCTGGAGATACTATAATGATAATTAATTAGGTTTACCTATTTAATTTTTCATACTTATTTTTTTAGAACTTTTTATGTTCCATTTGGTTATTTTTATATCATTTTCATTGTCTATTTATCATTATTTTTAAGATTGAATAATATTTTCTCATTTTTTTGTTTTTATAGATTTTATTATTGAGTTATTATCTTTTCAAATGTTTTTTTTTTTAATTATTTTAAAAGCTTTTTTCATTATAGAAAAATATTTTATTTTTATCATAAAATTTTCCAAAAACATAGAAAGATTTATATAGAGAGTGGTTACTATATAATAATATAAAATCATAGTGAATGCTCATATTTTTATATGTAGTTTTTATTTTTTTAAATTCGTTATATCATTTTCAACTTCGTTAAACCGCAGTATAACGAAAAATAATAAAAAATAAGAGTTATATATAAAGAAAATAGTATTATTCTACATAAATGAATATAAAATCTACAAAGCTAATGCAAATATAATAAAAAAATATAGAATAATTAATAAATTTTATTTAAAATTAAATAATTACTAAAATTTGTAAAAAACATTATAAAAATAATAAAATTATTATATAATTAATTAAAGAATGTATTGTTTTTAAAAACAATGTAAAAAATAAAATTTATAAAAATTATATATTATTATAAAAAATACCATAAAAATAATAAGATTATTTTTAAAAATAAAGAATTTAAAACAAGTCAAATAACAAATACACCATTAAATAGCATATTTCCAATTTTATGTACTACGTTATACTGCGGTATAACAAAGTAAGTTTTTTTCGGGGGTTTCATCGGCAGTGTTTAATCTTTTTTTAGTTTAGTGAGTATTCATTATAGTTATTAATGAGAAAAAAATTAGTTTATAAATCATAATTTTTTTTATGGGTGTAATTTTCTTCTGATTAATAATAATTTTAGCAACGAAGAACAATAAGTGTAATGATTTTTTTCATGTTGTTGTTTAGCTTTATTGTTAATCACATCATGATAGGTTATGGAGAGATTAATATTCTTTTAAAATAATTATATTGGGTTTCTCTATTTTACTAATATATTGTGATGAAAATAATAATAAATAATTTTTTAATCTATTATAATGGAGGTGAAAAATGTGAAAAAAAAGCAAATAACTATATTAACAATCTTAACCCTATTTATCACATTACTATTTGTTTTCAGTTTGTCAACAATTAGTGCAGCAGATCAGACTATAGATAATTCAACTGGAATAAGTACAGGAATAACCAATACAGGAAATGAAGAAACATTAACTTTACAAGAAGGAATCTACAATAAATCAACTGACCATGGTATCACAATCAACAAAAATATAACTATACAAGGAAATACATCAACAAACAATGTAATCATAGATGCACAAGGACTTACTAGAATATTTACAATATCTAATAATCGAAATGTTGTTTTCATAAACTTAACATTCATCAATGGATACACAACAGCTAATGGTGGAGCAATATACAATAACTACGCAAACTCTAAAATAACATTCATCAACTGTAACTTCATCAACAACACAGCAAATAACGGAGGGGTAATTTATAACGTTGGAAATAGTCTTTTGGTGTTTAATTCTACTTTTACTGATAATATTCTTTTATCTAATTATGGTGGTGCTATCTATAATTCGGGTAGTGATTTTTCTGTGAGTGACTCTACTTTTGAAAATAATGTTGCTGGTAGTAGAGGTGGTGCTATATATAATAATGGAGGAAATAGTTTTTCTGTGGTTAATTCTACTTTCATTGATAATTCTGCTAATCAAGGTGGTGCTATCTATAATAATGGTATTGATTTTTCTGTGAGTAATTCTGCTTTTACAAGTAATATTGCTTTAAGTAATAGTGGTGGTGCTATCTATAATAATGGTATTGATTTTTCTGTGAGTAATTCTACTTTTATTGGGAATAATGCCTCTTTTGATGGTGGTGCTATCTATAATTCGGGTACTAATTCTTCTGTGAGTGATTCTACTTTTAAAAATAATACTGCATATAATTATGGTGGTGCTATTCGTAATAGTGGAGGTAATGTTTCTGTGATTAATTTAACTTTCATAGATAATTTTGCTAATCGTGGCGGTGCTATTTATAATACTGGAGGTAATTCATCTGTTAGTGATTCTACTTTTATAGGAAATAATGCTACTATTCATGGTGGTGCTATTTATAATGTTGGAAGTAATTTTTTTGTGAATGATTCTATTTTTACAAGTAATATTGCTTTAAGTAATAGTGGTGGTGCTATCTATAATTCGGGTAGTGATTTTTCTGTGAGTAATTCTGCTTTTGAAAATAATGTTGCTGGTATTAGGGGCGGTGCTATTTATAATTATGTAGGTAGTGATTTTTCTGTGAGTGATTCTACTTTTACAAGTAATATAATTGTTTCAACTGGTAGTGGAGGTGCTATTTATAATTATGGAGGTAGTGATTTTTCTGTGAGTGATTCTACTTTTATTGGAAATAATGCTACTAGTAGTGGTGGTGCCATATTTAATTATCGAGGCTATGATTTTTCTGTGAATAACTCTAATTTCATGGATAATAAAGCAAATAATGGTGGAGCTATTTCTAGTAGTACTGGTAACTTTTATATAAGTAATTCAATTTTTAAAAATAATACTGCATATAATTATGGTGGTGCTATTCGTAATAGTGGAGGTAATGTTTCTGTGATTAATTTAACTTTCATAGATAATTTTGCTAATCGTGGCGGTGCTATTTATAATACTGGAGGTAATTCATCTGTTAGTGATTCTACTTTTATAGGAAATAATGCTACTATTCATGGTGGTGCTATTTATAATGTTGGAAGTAATTTTTTTGTGAATGATTCTATTTTTACAAGTAATATTGCTTTAAGTAATAGTGGTGGTGCTATCTATAATTCTGGAATTAATTCTTCTGTGAATAATTCTACTTTTACATATAATTTTGCTAATCGTGGCGGTGCTATCTATAATTCGGGTAGTGATTTTTCTGTGAGTGACTCTGCTTTTGAAAATAATTTTGCTAATCGTGGCGGTGCTATATATAATTATGTAGGTAGTGATTTTTTTGTGAGTGGTTCTACCTTTACAGATAATTCTGCTAATCAAGGTGGTGCTATCTACAATGCTAATGGAGGCATGTTTGTTGTTGGTAATGTTATGTCTGGTAATACTGCAGTTTCTTCTGGTCCGATGATTTATAATGCTGGTCATATGGGTATTTTGAACCTGACTTTTCTGAATAATATGACTGTTTTGGTTGATAGTGGTAGTGTTATTTTGTATGCTCTTTTGACTGATGATATGGGCAATACTGTATCAGGACAAAGGATATATTTCTATGTTGATGGAACTCTTGTTGGTTCTGCATCTTCTGATAAAAATGGAGAAGCAAGAATAAGTTTCACTGTACCTAATTCATTGAGACCATCTATAGTTCCTGTGACTGGGGATTATGCTGGCCGTGATGGATATAATATTAATATCCGTGGTGGTGAGTTAGATCTTCCTGTAATTACTAAACTAGAAACAAAGTCAACTATTAATGTTACAAGTGTTGTTAAAGTTGGTCAAAACATCAATATTAATGGTATTGCAACTGATGAAAATGATAATCCATTAGTTAATATTATAGTTAATGTTACTATTGATGGTCAAATATTTTATGTAACTACTAATGAGTTTGGTTATTGGAATTTATCTTATGCATCTCTTGAGGTAGGTGATTTTAATATTATGGTTCAATGGGCAGGTAATACTACTCATACTAGTTTTGTCAATATCACTGAATTAGATGTAATTCCTTTTGTAACTAATTCTACTGTTAATGTTTCTAGTAATTCTAAAGTTGGTCAAACAACTACAATTTCTGGTATTGCAACCGATGAAAACAGTAATCCAATAGCTAATACTATCATACAAGTTACTATCGAATATGATGAAGAAAATTCATGGTCTTTTAATTTACTGACTGATAGTGATGGTTTTTGGATATTAAATTTCACTCCAACTAATGCAGGTAACTTTATTGTAACTGTATCTTGGAATGGTAATACAACTCATCTGGACTTTACTAATACTACAACGTTTAATGTAGCTAAAGCAATAGCTAACTCTACTGTTGTAGTTTCTAATGGTAAAATCAATCAACAATCCACTATTAGTGGTGTTGCAAAAGATGAAAATGGTAATCCATTAGCTGAAATTGACATAATAGTTACTATTAATGGTCAAAGTTACACAGTAACTACTGATAACAATGGAGCATGGAGTTTATCTTATACTCCTAGTGTTTCTGGTAATCTTAGTGTTGTTGTAACTTGGGCTGGTAGTGCTGATCATCTTAGCTTTACCAATAGTACAATATTCAATGTAGCTAATCTAACTACTAACTCAACTATTGCTGTTGTTAATATTACTGTAGGTAAATCTACTACTATTAATGGTACTGCAATTGATGAAAATGGTAATCCATTAGCTAATGTTCAATTAACTGTTACTGTTAATGGTATAGCTTATACTGTTAATACAGATGCTTCTGGTTTTTGGAGTTTGTCTTATATTCCAAATGTTGTTGGTAGTTTAAATGTTCAAGTTAATTGGACAGGTAATAGTACTCATGATGGTTTTATTAATGTAACTGTTCTTAATGTAAGCAGAGCAGCTACTAATTCAACAATTGTTGTTGTTAATAGTACTGTGGGTAAGTCTACAACTATTAATGGTACTGCATTTGACGAAAATGGTAATCCATTAACTAATGTTCAGTTAAATGTTACTGTTAATGGGGTAGTTTATTCTGTAACTACTAATGACCTTGGTTTCTGGAGTTTATCCTATATTCCAAATGTTGCTGGTAGTTTCAATCTTCAAGTTAATTGGACAGGTAATGCTACACATAATGGTTTTACTAATGTAACTGTTCTTAATGTAAGTAAGGCTGTTACTAATTCTACTATCGGTGTTTCTGGTAGTATTGTTGGTAAAAATGTTACTATTAATGGTACTGCAATTGATGAGAATGGTAATCCTTTAGTTGGTGTTACCTTGAATGTTACTGTTAATGGTGTGGTGCATAGTGTGGTTACTAATGGTGTTGGTTTTTGGAATTTAACTTATGTTGCAAATGCTAGTGGTGTTTTCAATGTTCAAGTATCTTATCTTGGCAATAGTACTCACTTCAACTTTGTAAATGTAACTAATTTCAATATAGTTAATGCTAGTACTAATTCAACTATTAATGCGCCTACTGGTAAAATTTCTCAACAAACCAATATAACTGGTGTAGCTACTGATGAAAATGGTAATGTTTTAGTTGGTATCACAATTACTGTTACTGTGGATGGTATAAGTTATACTGTTACTACTAATAGTACTGGTGGATGGAGCTTAACATACACTCCAACTGTATCTGGTAATCTTAATATTACTGTAACTTGGAATGGTAATTCTACTCATAATGGTTTTACTAATGCTACTGTTTTGAGTGTAGCTAATGCTAGTAGTAATTCTACTATTAGTGTTCCTAGTGGTAAGGTTTCTCAACAATCTAACATAACTGGTGTAGCCCGTGATGAAAATGGTAATGCTTTAGTTGGTATCACAATTACTGTTACTGTTAATGGTGTAAATTATAGTGTTACTACTAGTAGTACTGGTGGATGGAGTTTATTATATACTCCTAATATATCTGGTGATCTTAATATTATGGTTTCTTGGGTTGGTAATGCTACTCATGTTGGCTTTACCAATAGTACTGTTTTTAATGTAGCTAATCTAACTACTAACTCAACAATAAATGTTGTTAATAGTACTGTAGGAAAATCTACAACTCTTAATGGTACTGCAACCGATGAAAACGGTAACCAGTTAGTTAATGTTCAGTTAACTGTTACTGTTAATGGTGTAAATTATAGTGTTACTACTAATGGTGTTGGTTTCTGGATTTTGACTTATATTCCAAATACTAGTGGTAGTCTTGATGTTCAAGTTAATTGGACAGGTAATTCTACACACAATGGCTTTACTAATACAACAGTTTTGAATGTAAGTAGAGCAGCTACTAATTCAACTATTAATACTCCAAATGGTAAGATTGGTCAACAATCAACCATAAATGGAGTTGCAATTGATGAAAATGGTAATTTATTAGCTAATATACAATTAACTGTTACTGTGGATGGTACAAGTTATACTGTAAACACTAATAATGCTGGAGCATGGATTTTAAACATAATTCCTACAGCTTCTGGTAATCTCAGTGTTGTTGTAACTTGGGCTGGTAATGCTACTCATGTTGGCTTTACAAATAGTACTGTTTTCAGTGTAGCTAATGCTGGTAGTAATTCTACTATAACTGCTCCAAACGGTAAAGTTGGTCAGTCAATGAATATCACAGGTGTAGCTACTGATGAAAATGGTAATGCTTTAGTTAATATTCAAATTACTGTTACTGTTGATGGTTCAAGTTATAATGTAACAACTAATAACTCAGGGGTTTGGAGTTTAAATTATACTCCGAGTGTTTCTGGTAACTTGGATGTTGTTGTCTCTTGGGCTGGTAATGGTACTCATAATGGCTTTACTAATGCTACTGTTTTTACTGTGGTTAATGCGGGTAGTAATTCTACTATCGTTGTTCCTAGTGGTAATCCTGGTCAGTCAATGAATATTACAGGTGTTGCTCTTGATGATAATGGTAATCCATTAGCAGGTGTTCAGTTAACTGTTGTTATTGATGGTTCAAGTTATAATGTGACTACTGATGGTGTGGGTGCTTGGAGTATTATTTTTACTCCAGGACGTGAAGGTTTATTTGATTTGTCTGTTAGTTGGGCTGGTAATTCTACCCATAATGGATTTACTAATGATACAGTATTTTCTGTTCCAAAAATCCCAACTAACTCAACAATCAATGCACCAAATACTAAAGTAGGTGAACAATCCACTATAAGTGGTGTGGCATTGGATGATAATGGTAATCCATTAGCTAATATTCAATTAACTGTTGTTGTTGATGGTACTGTTTATAATGTTACAACTGATAGTACTGGTGTTTGGAGTCTTAATATTACTCCAATAAACTCTGGTAGCTTGAATGTTGTGGTATCTTGGATTGGTAATAATACTCATCATGGTTTTAGTAACTTGACTGTTTTTGTTGTGGCTAAATTAGCTACTAACTCTAGTGTTATTGTTTCTAATGCTACAGTGGGAAAATCAACTATTATTCGTGGTGTTCTAGCTGATGAAAACAACAAACCAATTGTTGGTGCTAATCTTACTGTTATAGTTGATGGTAAATCATTTAATGTGATTACTGGTGCAGATGGAAGTTGGAATCTATCCTACACTTTACTTAAAGCCGGTAAACTCACAATAAAAGTTGACTATCTAGGTAATAGTAATTATTTAGCATCTACTAATAGTACTGTTCTTACAGTTTCTGAAGGTCCTGTTAATCCTGTAAAACCTGATATTCGTTTTATCAAAAGGACTAATAAGAAATCTATTAAAAATGGTAAAAAGGTTATTATGAAGTATTTGACTTATAAAAACTTTGGAGGTTCTGGTTCACAGAACCTAAGTGCTCAAGTTTTATTTAAAAACTTTAAATATAAAGTTTTAAACAAAATCAAACTTCAGTATGCAAAAAACAAAGTAAAATTCAAAGTCACACTAAAATCCGGTGGAACATTCACACTAAAAATAAAAACCTACCGACCAATAAAAGCAAAAACATAAAATAAACGCAAAAAAATTCAAAGGAAGAAAAAATAATAAAAAATGTGTTTAAATGATTGATTAAAACGTTTATTCAATTAATAAAAAACTCATTAATTATTAATTCTTCCCACTTTTCTTTTTTTAAAAAATAATATTTATTCATTAATTTAATAAATAATTGATACTAATACTTTTTTTCTATAATAAAATAATGATTTTATAAAAAACAAAAAATTCCTTTTTTTATAATACTAAAACCAGATATATAATTATAAATATTATTCATATGCAAAAGAGGTGATTTAATATGATGAGAAAAAACGGCTCATATAAAGAAATAAAAGGACAATCTAACACAGTTCATGCCGCAAAATCAAAAAAAATCAAAGTATATGAAGAAGAAATAAAAAATGCTAAAATTCACAAATGGAGCAGAAAATAAAACACAAAATTTTCTTTTTTTTAAAATTATAGAGTTCCATGGCAAATGACCTTTACCATAAAGTAAGGTTGGTTGCATATTTATGATAAAGTAGATAAAAAGAACAACCGACGAATTAGACATGTACATGACTTTTTAACAGAAAATAACTACTATGATATAGATTTCACTGGCACTGACTTTTCTAGCTTAGAAATAATAGGAAGAAACATCAACTCCGAACTAGCTTACTTTGAAAAAGAGGGCATAGTAAAAGTATCACTCTCCCCAATGAATAGATGGCCAAGTACAACAGATCCTCAAAGTTAGCATGAAAAAATAAAACTTAAACATATAAGAATTGACATAGGATATAACACACTCGAAAATGAGTTTGAGAAAAATAGTAGTATTAAGATATGAAGCAGTAAATTCCAAAACATTCTTTTTCATACCTGCATTAGTAATAATCGCTTTTGCTTTATCAATAGCAGAACTATTTTCATATCAACTATTAGGCGTTCCTTTTATAGCTTTTATATCAGTAGGAGTTCTGTATCTTGGTTTAAAAAATCAAAATTATGAAATACCTTTTGAAAGAATGGTAAGATATTTGTTCTTTTTAACTATAATAATACTACTAATAAAATGTGTTTCATTAGCATATCATGACTATTTATTTCCACAATCTAATACAAGTTTTATAAAATTTATTCTAAATTACCTAAATTCTACTAACTTACTTCATTTTTTAAATTTTAAATAATTTCTCAATAAACTTTAAAGATAATGTTTTAAATGTATTAAAATATATTAATTCTTTGTCTTTTTTTATTTATTCTTTAAAATTTTAAATTAAAAAACACGTTTTATAAAGATATATTCTCATAAAGTATTATATAGGAAAAAATATAAATTATATTATTATAATTAATAGAATAATAAAATATCAGATTATTATAAGATTTCTATTTTAAAATTCTGCATATTATTAATCTATATTAATTCCTATTAGAATGATTATAGTTTATCATATAATTTTATAAATACTAGGTAATTTATAGTGATTATAATATTAATAAAGCAGATTTATATTGAATAAATTTATTAAAATATTATATTGCTAAAATTTTTAATATTACTAAAATTTTTATTAAAGTATATTTTATTAAAACATACTTTATTAAGTATATTTTAAAATATATTTTGTTAAAGTGTATTTTATTAAATTTTATTTTATTAAATTTTATCTTATTGAATTTTAGATTATTGAATATAATTTAATATATTTATTGTTAGAATTATGAGTTATTAAAAGTAATTAAGTTTGAATTAATTTTGGAGGAGAGTTTTTGGCAAGAGAAGAACCAACACAAGAATTTAGAAGAGTAAGAACACCAAGAAGGGGAGAAATTCCTGGAATTGTAGAACAAATTATGGGGCATGGAAAACTAAAAGTTAGATGTGCTGACGGACATATTAGAATGACAAGAATTCCTGGTAAAATGAAAAAAAGAATATGGATTAGGGAAGGAGATGTTGTCCTTGTAAAGCCATGGGATTTCCAATCAGATGAAAAAGCTGATGTTATATGGAGATATACTAGAACAGAATCTAATTGGCTTGAAAGAAAAGGTTTCTTAAAAATGTAACTTTTTCAAATATTTTTTTATTTTTCTAATAATTATTCATTTTCATATTTAATGGATATATTAATAAAAATCAATGTTTATAGTTTAATATGTACTTATTTTAAAATTTTTAATGGTTTTCCTTTGATTTATTAATTTTATCCTGTATATCTAATTATTATTTTCTTATTTTATTAAAAGTAATTTATATTAGTATCTTTAAACATATTTTTTATTTAAATCATATAATGGTATATAAAAAATTTAGAAAAGAATTTATAAAAACTATAAAACATTTTATAAAAAGTTTAGAAAAGATTATCCATGAATCCTAAAATAGCTAAAGCTGATGAAGAAGTTCAGAAACTGATCTCTAAAAAGAGAAATAAAAGTGTTGAAGATAGAAGAGTAGGTAGTGAAATCTTTGATAAACAAACACTTGAAACTTTATATAAATTAGCTAATCAAGGTTACATCAATATTTTAAATGGGGCTATTAGTACTGGAAAAGAAGCTAATGTTTTAAAAGGAGTAATTGATGATTCTTATGTAGCTGTTAAAATATATAGGATAGCTACTTCTGATTTTAAAAAAATGCAATATTATATTCAGGGAGATCCTAGATTTAATATACGTTCTAATAATAAACGTAAGCTTATAACTAGTTGGGTTAATAAAGAGTTTAGAAACCTAAAAAGAGCTCTTGAAGCAGGAGTTAATGTTCCAAAACCTATTGTGGCATTGAATAATGTACTTATTTTGGAATTTATTGGTTCTAATGATGGAAATCCTTCACAAACTGTAAAAAATCAAAAACCAAAAGATGTGGATGATTTTTTAAATAAATTATTATTAGAAATGAAAAAATTTATTAATGAAGCTAATTTAATTCATGGAGATTTATCAACATTTAATATTTTAAATCATAATGAAAATCCTGTAATTATTGATGTTTCACAATCTGTTGTTAGGGATCATCCTATAGCTAATGAATTACTGGTTCGTGATGTTAAAAATGTATATGGTGAATTTAAAAAATTAGGTTCCTCATATTCATTGGATGAAATTGTAAATAAGCTTGAAATAGATATTAATTTAGATTAGATGCTCATTTTAACATTATTTTGTATAAATTTATATTAATTTAGTTTTGATTTCTGTATATTATTTATTAATACTTTTTATATTCTTATTTTATTTTTACATTATTTTTATGAGTTAGTTTAATATTTTTAATCAGTTGTTGCCTTATTTTTTGTTTTTTGCGAATATTTATAATCAATATTTAAATATTACAATTTATTACTTTTCATTTGCTCTTTGATTTAATTTATATATTATATTTTATTTAATTATAATTAGTTTTGCAATATATCCTTATATAATATATTTAAAATTGATAAATGTTGAGATAGAAATAAATAAATATAAGTTAATGTATTAGATAATAAAGTATTATAAGAAATTATAATTTAATATATTATAATTTAATATATAGAAATTGATATTTATTAAATTAGATAATTAATAAAATTAAATAATTAGCTAAATAATTAGCTAAATATTTAATTGACTAAATTAGCTAATTATGATTCATTAAATAGTTAATTAATTATTAAATAATCCATTAAATAGTTAATTAATTATTAAATAATCCATTAAATAGTTGATTAATATATTAAATAATATATTAATAGTTAATTAATTAATACATTAAATAATTTATAATAATTTGTAAAATATTAATTCGAATACTAATCTAAATATTAATCTGAATAATATCTAAATATTGGTCTAAATATTATTCAGAAATTAAATTTAGACATTATCATTAAATTTAGACATTAATTTAATATTAATTTATATTACTAATTAGAGGTGAAAATTTGCCAACAACAGAATATCTCAAGATTCCTCAAGATAGGATAGGAGTCTTAATAGGAACAAATGGTGAAACTAAAGAAAAAATTGAAAGAGCTACTAATACTTGGTTAGATATTGATGGTGAGGAAGGAACTGTTGTTGTTTCTCCAAATGACAAAATGGAAGATCCTCTCGGCGTTTGGAAAACTAATCATATTGTCAGAGCGATTGGAAGAGGCTTCAATCCTGATGTAGCTTTAAAATTAAATGAAGATGATATTTATCTTGAAATAATAAAATTAACATTATATGTAGGTAAATCAAAAAAAGCTTTAGCTAGACAAAAAGGAAGAATTATTGGTAAGGATGGTAGGACTCGAGAAATTATAATAAGCATGGCAGAAGTTTCAATGGCAGTTTATGGTAAAACTGTTGCATTTATTGGTGAACTTGAAAATGTCATGGTAGCAAAAGAAGCTGTTGAAATGATTCTCAATGGGTCACAACATAAATCTGTTTATGGTTTTTTAGAGTCTAAACAAAATGATAGAAAAATGAGAGAATTCAAATCTATGGTTGGAGTTGAAGACGATAAAATAGAATTTAGAGACGATTTAGATGATTAATAATTCTCATAGATGTTTATTGATACTTGATTATTTGTTAAATAAATCAAATTTAATTATCTCTTAGCAAAATTTCATTTGATTATTCATTATCACATATTATTTGATTGCTTATTATCAAATGTTAATTTGATTGTTCATTATCAAATATTATTTGATTGCTTATTATCAAATGTTAATCTGATTGTTCATTATCAAATATTATTTGATTGTTCATTATCAAATGTTAATCTGATTGTTAATTATTAAATATTAATTTGGTTATATTGTTAGTCAAATATTATTTATTCATCTTTTATATTTATTTATCTTTATTTCGTGTTATTCTTATTTTATTCTCATATAAATCTAAATTTTTTTATCATGGATTTAAAACATATATTAAAGTTCAATAAATTAAATATTAATAAAATTACATTCATATGCTTTAATTCATCTTTTTCTATAGAAATATGTGCATATAGCACAAAAATATTATATTGGTGTATTGGACATAATAGGTATATAAGTAAATATACTATGGATTTCCAATATTAAGCAGTTATATAATGAATTAATTGTTTATAATTTTTATTAGTATATATTTATTATAATGGTTAATTAGAATATCTTATTAGGATTCTTATTAAAATATTTTATTAATATAATTTAATTAGGATATATTGTAGGTTAAATAATATTATTTTTAAATGATATTATTTAATATAAAATTAAATTTAAAAATTTTTATATGGGAGGTTTAATTTGTCACAACAAGCATCAGAACTCTTTGATAATTTTCAAGAATTGACACCTTCAGAGTTCTTTAGAAAAAATAAGCAGATGTTAGGGTTCACTGGGAAAATTAGGTCTTTAACAATTGTATTTCACGAACTTATAACAAATAGTTTTGACGCAGCAGAAGAAGCAGGTATTCTTCCTGAGATTAAAATTGATCTTAAAAAAGTAGATAGGGATCATTATATTCTCAGACATTCTGATAATGGACCAGGAATACCTGAAGAGTATATAATGAAAGTTTATTGTACTATGTTTGCAGGTTCTAAATTTAGAAACATTCAATCAAGAGGTCAACAAGGTTTAGGATGTAGTGGTTGTGTTTTATTATCTCAAATGACTACTGGTGAGCCTGCAAGAGTAAAATCTGCATGGAAGGTTGATGGTGAACTTAAGGGAGCAGATTTAGAATTTAAAATGGATGTTAAAAAGAATAGGGGAATGCTTTTAAAACGTAAGGATTATGAACCAAAACATACTGGGGTGTGTATAGAGCTCGAATTTAAGGATGTTTCTTACTCTTTAGCTGAGCAAGGAGCATTTGAGTATATTAGAAGAACAATGATTGGTAATCCTCATGCAAAAATCACTTTTCGTGACCCAACTGGCCATAACTATATTTTTAACAGAGCTGCAGATATGGTTCCAATACTTCCTAAAGAGGTTTTGCCTCATCCAATGGGGATAACTGCAGATGATTTAATATTCATGGCTAAACATACTGATAAAAGAAGATTCAGAAGTCTTCTTACAAGTTCTCTTTCAAGAATGTCAAATAAAAGAATAGCTGAAATTGAAGAATTGACAGGTATAAATTTAAATAAAAGACCAAAAAACATGAAATGGGAAGAAGCAGAATCTATTGTTGATGCATTCTCTAAAATGGATTTTATGGCACCTCCAACATCAGGTCTTATTCCTATTGGAAATGAACAAATTGAAGATGGTATGAAAGAGATTTTAAAACCTGAATTTATCGCTGCAACTACAAGAAAGCCAGTTACTTATAGGGGAGGAGTAGCTTTCATTATTGAGGCAGGAATTGCTTATGGTGGAAATTCTGGAAGGCTTGTAAATGATCAAAGAAAATCTGAAATCATGAGATTTGCAAATAGGGTTCCTTTATCTTTTGATCAGGGTAGCTGTGCAATTACTGAGTCTTTAAAAAGTATTGATTGGAAAAGATATGGTTTAAGGGATTTGGAAAACACCCCTATTACAATATTTGTTAACATGATTTCTACTCAGGTTCCTTATTTATCAACTGGTAAACAAAGTATTGCTCCAGAGCCTGAAATTCTTCATGAAGTAAGACAAGCTACAATGAAAATAGCTAGAAAACTTCAAAAATATTTAAGAGCTAAAAAAGCAGCTAAAGAAGAAGCAATGAGGTCTAAAATATTTGAAGATTATGTTCCTATTATAATTAAAGAATCTGCTAAGCTTGCAGAAACTGAGGTTCCAGAGTTTCAAGAAGTTTTAGCTAAAGTAACCAGAAGATCTCTTGCAGAATTACTGGGTGAAAATCCAGACAAAGCTGAAGAAGAAGTTGAAGAAGAATTTGCATCTAATATTGATAATGCTATTGAAAATGATAGTGATAAATCAAAAAAAGTGGCTAAATCAAAAAAAATAGATAGGTCGCAAAAGATAGATAAATCACAACAAACATTATAATTATGGAATAATTGGAGGATGAGTTAATTGTCTGAATCAAAAGATAATAAAAATTTATCAAGAAAGGAACTTTCTTATAATAAACTTAAGGGGTTAGGTGAGGAGATAATTGAGGATGTTGTTAAAAAAGACATTCCTTCTTTAAAGGTTCCATCTCGTGGCACATCTAATATTGTATATGATGATGCTAAGCGTTATTTTGTTTTAGGGGATAGATATGGTAAAAGATCCCTTGGCAATGTGAAACAAATTAAAAAAATAGGGCAAATGGTTCAAGTAGCTAATTTTTGTAAAGATTTAGTTCAAAGAGAAAAAACAGCTACTTTAAGGGAGATGTATTATGTTAGTGAAGGTTGGGGAATTGGATTTGATAACCAGCAGGAATCTAACATTGTTGGAGAAGATATTGAAGTAACCTTAGGAATGAGTCGTGAAGACTTAGGTTTAATGCCAGAAGAAGATGGGGCTTCGGTCTATGGAAATATCGTTTTCCAAGAAGGAGATATTGAAATTAATGCTCTAAAATCAGGAAAATCTGGATATACAATTTCTCCTACTATCGATGAAGTAGACTTCCTTGACCATGATGTTGAAAGAGTGATAGCTGTTGAAACTATGGGGATGTTTCATAGGATGGTTCAAGAAGAAGCTTATAAAAAATTTAATACATTGATTGTTGGGCTTAAAGGACAAGCTGCAAGAGCTACAAGGCGATTTTTGAAAAGAGTAAATGAGGAACTTGATCTACCTGTTTATATATGTAATGATGGTGACCCTTGGGGTTTCCATATCGCTATGGTTATCATATCTGGAAGTGCCAAACTTGCGCATGTTAATCATGATTTAGCTACTCCAAATGCTAAATTTTTAGGGGTTACTGCATCTGATATTGTTAATTATGAACTTCCAACCGACCCATTAAAGGATATTGATGTTTTAAGGTTAAAGGAATTAGCTAATGACCCAAGATATAGGGATCCAACTTGGCAAACTGAAATTAAAAAAATGCTTAAAATTGGTAAAAAGGCAGAACAACAATCTTTTTCTAAATATGGGCTTGAATATGTTGTAGATACATATTTCCCAGAAAAATTGGAGTTATTAAGTTAATAAATAACTTCTCTTTTATTAATCTATTTCTCATAATTTTTATTTTATTCTTCTTTATTTTTATTTTTATTTTTCTTTATTTTTTTTATTAATCTATTTTTATTGATTTTTATTTTATTTTTCTTATTTTATCATAGCCTTTTACTTTAATTAATTTAATTATTTATTTTCATTATTTGATTCATAACCTTAAATTTAATTCTAATATTAATTTTTCTATATTTTTAATCTATCAGATAAAATATAGATAGACTTATTATACTAATCTGATAAAAGTTTAATATACACATGATAAAAAATAAATAAAATTAATTTAATATATTTTACTAGATTATACATAATTTTTTGGAGATTATTTAAGATGAAATCAGTAGCTATTAATGGATATGGGACAATAGGAAAAAGAGTAGCTGATGCTGTTTCAGCTCAAAATGACATGAAAGTTGTAGGTGTCAGTAAGACCAAACCTGATTTTGAAGCTAGAATGGCCGTTGAAAAGGGTTATGATTTGTATATAGCTATTCCTGAAAGAGAAAAACTTTTTAATCAAGCAGGAATTGAAATAGCTGGTACTGTTGATGAGATGATATCTGATACAGATATTGTAGTTGATTGTACACCGGGAAATGTAGGACCACAAAATCTTGAAAAATATAAAAAAATTGGCGTAAAAGCTACTTATCAAGGTGGAGAAGATCATGAGCTCACTGGCCTATCTTTTAACTCATTTTCAAATTATGATGACTCTTATGGTGCAGAATATTCTAGGGTAGTTTCATGTAATACTACTGGACTTACACGTAGTTTAAAACCTATTGATGAACTTTGTGGAGTAAAAAAAATTAGAGCAGTTATGGTAAGGCGTGGAGGGGATCCTTCTCAGGTAAATAAAGGCCCTATAAATGCAATTGTACCTAATCCTCCAACAGTTCCTTCTCATCATGGACCTGATTTAAAAACTGTTATGTATGGTGTAGATATCACCACTGTTGCACTTCTTGTTCCAACTACTCTTATGCATCAGCATAATTTGATGGTGGAGCTTGAAAATGATGTATCGTTAGATGATGTTATTGATGTTCTTGAAAATAGGTCTAGGGTTCTTTTATTAAATGCAAATGAAGGTTTAGGATCAACAGCCGAATTTATGGAATATGCTAAGGAACTTGGAAGAAGTAGGAATGATTTATTTGAAATTCCAATATGGAAAGAATCTCTTAATATTGTGGATGGTGAACTTTTCTATATGCAAGCTGTACATCAAGAATCTGATGTTGTTCCTGAAAATGTGGATGCAATAAGGGCTATGTTAGAATTAGAGTCTGATAATGAAAAATCTATAGAGAAAACTAATAAAGCTATGGGAATTTTATAAATTTCTATTTCTTATATAATTTTTTTTATTTATTATTTTGTAATTATTTTATTTTTTTATTTTTTATTATAAATTTTGTAAAGGGTAATATGAAACCTAAAGTTATTTTTGGACCTGCTGGAAGACCAATTGATTATAAAGGGGCTGCTTATAAAGCATCGGAATATATAGCTAATGAAGGTTTAATGGCTTATGAATATCAAGCAGGAAGAGGACTTAGAATTGGTGAAAAATCGGCTAAAATATTAAAAGAAGATTCAATTAAGGAAGATATTCTTGTATCAATTCATGCTCCTTATTATATTAATTTATCTGCTGTTGAAGAAAAAAAATTGGAAATGTCTATTGAGACATTAATGAAAGCTGCTCAAGTTGGAGAATGGATGGGGGCTTATAGAATTGTATTTCACCCAGGATATTATTCCAAAAACAAACCATCTGATGCATTAGCTATAGCAAAAAAATCTGTGAATACTCTTATAGATAAACTTGAGGAAAATGGAATAAAAGATTACACTTTTGCTCCTGAAACTACTGGTAAAAGATCTCAACTTGGTAATATAGATGAAATAATAGATTTATGTTCAAATTTTGACTGCTTTGAACCAACTATTGATTTTGCACATATTCACGCCCGTGGAAGAGGTTATATTCAGAAAAAAGAAGATTATAATTGTGTTTTATCTAAATTAGAGGAAAGTCTTGATATAGACCGTTTGCACTGTCATTTCACAAGAATTGAATATACTGGTGCAGGTGAAAGAAAACACCATACCTTTGAAGAGGAAGAATATGGTCCTGAGTTAAAATGGCTACTTGAATCTTTTATAGAAAATGATTGGAAAGCTACAATAATATGTGAAACACCTTTGCTTGATAAAGATGCTTTGAAAATGAAAGAGCTTTATGAAAATTTGATTATTTGATTAAATTTTTAAATATAATATTTTTATAATTATTTTTTATTATATTTCTTAATTAGCATATATTTAGCTCAACCTAAATTTTATATGTTATTATATTCAAATATATTAACAATAATAAAAATTTTATTTAAAAATTTTAATAAAAAGGTGATAAAAATGAATATAGAAGAAAATTCTCTTCCTCTTTTAGGGGATGATTTTCCAAAATTGAATGTGCAAACAACTCATGGTATGATGAAACTGCCTGATGCATTTGAAGGAAAATGGTTTATTTTATTTAGCCACCCATCAGACTTTACACCGGTTTGTACTACAGAATTTGTATCTTTCCAGAAAAACTATGGGGAATTTAAAAAGCTTAACTGTGAATTGATTGGTCTTAGTGTTGATCAAGTGTTTTCACATATAAAATGGGTTGAATGGATAAAAGATAACCTTGATGTTGAGATAGAATTTCCAATAATTGCAGATACTGGTGTGGTAGCTAGTTCTTTAGGAATAATTCATCCTGGAAAAGGAACTACTACTGTCAGATCAGTCTTTGTTGTAGATAATAATGGTAAAATTAGGACAATACTTCATTATCCTCAAGAAATGGGAAGGAATATAAAGGAAATTCTCAGAATCGTTAAAGGTTTACAGACTGGTGACAAAAATAAAGTAGCTATGCCAGCTAATTGGCCTGAAAATGAAATTGTGTCTGATGAAGTTATTATCCCTCCTATACCAACTATGGATGCAATAAAAAAAAGAAATAAACAAAGAGAAAATGGTGAAATTAGTGGTTATGATTGGTGGTTCTGCCATAAAAAGTTGTAAATAACCATTTTTTAATTATCTATTATTTATTTATTATTTATTTTTTTTATTTTACTTATTCTTAATTTCAGAAATATAATATTATTTGCACTTATTTTTTAGATTAATTTTTCTAATTAAATCATAAAACAATTCAAATTTTTGCTTGTTTTTTCATTATTTCGGCGATACATTTATATATTATAAATTAGAGAATATTAAACTGTAATAGGCTTAGGTCTATTATAAAAATTAAAAACATAAATGTGGAGATGTGATTAATTATGAAAAAAACTGAATTACCAATTGCACCAGTTGCAAGAATCGTAAAAAATGCAGGCGCAGACAGAATTAGTGAAGATGCAAAAGAAGCATTAGCTGAAGCTTTAGAAGAATGTGCAACCACTGTTGCTCAAAAAGCTGTTTCCTATGCAAAACATGCTGGTCGTAAGACTGTTAAAGCTGAAGATGTAAAATTAGCTGTCAGCTCTTGCAAGTGCTAAATTTTATAACTTAGGATGAGTTAAATACTTTGTATTTAACCTTTCTTTTATTTATTTTTTAAAATATATTAGATTAATATAAAATATACTATTTTTTAACAATTTTTAAATGAATATATAATTATAATATTCATCTGTAGATATAATATTTCTAATTGGTATAATATTCATATATGGATATAATATTCATCATTTGTATAATATTCCTCATAGCTATGTATTAAATGCTTATTATTCCTATTTAATGCTTATTGTTTTTATTCTTATTTTTATTTGATTGATAGTTATTTCTATCTTTATTTAAAACTTTAATCTTATTAATTTTAGATTTTATTTCATTAATTTTAGATATATTAACTTTTAAGAACTATTTTAAATATATTGATAATTAATATAATCAATTTTCTGTTATATGTTTTTTAGATTTATATAAATATCAGATTTATATATAAGATAAATTTATTATCTTTTATTCAATTATAAATATAAAATTACAATCACCTAAAAAAATTTAATAATTAAGTTCTTATACTTGTAATTTCAAATGTAATATTATTAGAAATATATTTATAAAGTATGTTAATTATGAAGTATATTGATTATAGGTTATACTAATTATATAGTATGATATTATTTTTATTTAATAGGTGAACACTTGAAATCTAATAATAAAAAACATGAATCACAGATAACATGTAATAAATCAAAAAATATTAAATCTGAATCAAAAAAAGAAGCTAAAAAGGTTATAATTCAGAGTGTAGGATATCCTTTCAACTTCCCTCTTATGGAAGCTCATAACTTAGAAATTTCAGATAAAAAATTATTTGAACATTACTCTAAAGAACAATGGTTAGGCTGTGATGTAAAAAAGGGATCTTATTTATTTGACCAAAAAATACTTCCTGATTATGGATTTAAAGTATTGGAAGCTTTTCCAGATGCTTCGATTATTGGAGAAAACACTTCTATTATATTGAAAACTGAAGAAAATATTGTTAATGATATCAAATCTATTTCAACTGATATAACTTTAAATGATATAATAGGTCAAGAAAAAGCAAAGAATAAATGTAAAATTGTAATGAAATATTTAGAAAACCCTGAAAATTTTGGTGAATGGGCCCCTAAAAATATTTTATTTTATGGTATTCCTGGTACTGGTAAAACCATGTTAGCTAAATCATTAGCCAATGAACTAAATGTTCCATTGTATTTGATAAAAGCAACATCATTAATTGGTGATCATGTTGGTGATGGTGCACGTCAGATTCATGATCTTTTTGAAATGGCTAATAAAACATCACCTTCAGTAATTTTCATTGATGAAATCGATGCTATTGCTTTACATAGGAAATTTCAATCAATACGCGGAGATGTTTCTGAAATTGTAAATGCTCTTTTAACTGAAATGGATGGAATTAATGACCATGAGGGAGTTGTTACTATCGCTGCGACTAATAATCCAGAACAACTTGATTACGCTATAAGAAGCCGTTTTGAAGATGAATTTGAATTTGTTATGCCTTCTTTTGAAGAAAGAGTAATAATGATTGAAAAATTTATTAGTACTATGCCATTTGAAGTTGAAGTTTCTTCTAAAAAACTTGCTGAAATGGCTAAAGGGATGTCTGGAAGAGATATAAAAGAAAAATTGTTAAAATCTGCACTTCACAGAGCTTTGTATGAAGACAAAGAAAAAATTGAATTAAAACATTTTGAAGATGGATTAAATAGTTATAAATCTAAAAATGAAAGCAATAAACATATGTTTGCATAAATAGGTTTATAAAATTTATTTATTTGTTTTATTTTTAATATATTTTCCTTTTTATTTTTTAATCTATTTGTATGTTTTATTCTTAATTTATTTATATTATTTTTAATTTATTTTTATTATTTTTTATTCATTATAATTATTTTTATTAATTATAATTATAATTATAATTTAATGTATTATATTAAACAGTAGCTAAGAAATAATTAGTTAGTTTCTTATTTTTGTTTAACATTTTTTCATTTTTTTTTAACAAATTTTATATAGTATCTACCATAAATTAATATTTGGTCATTTATTATAATGAACACTCAAACGTTTTTTGCGATTTATCATGAATCCAATTCAACCGGACAACCTCTTAATTATAATAAAATGACCAAAGAAGGGATAAAATTAATAAATCAATTTTTTGATTCTTTTTTAGTATCCCTTCTTAAAATCACCATATTAATTTTAATTTTAGTTTTTTTATAAAATTTTATTTATATTTTTTCTAAATTAATTAATTTTATTATAAAATTATAATATTAAATAATAAAATTATCAAAATAAATTAAAAAAATTAGAATTTGGATAAAATTTAAAGATAAGAAATAATAATTAAATTTTAAAAAAATATTAAAATAAAAAAAATATTAAAATGAGATATATAAAATAAGAGATATTAAATAAGAGATATTAAATAAAAATTAGCGAAATAAAAAATATATAATTAAGATTTTTTATTCACTTTCTAATTCTTCTTTAAAATTTAGCTCAATAGCTTTATTTATAGGTAACCATGTAACTTCTTTATCTCCATACTCAATTTTTAATAGTTGATCAGTAAGTTCAATGGTTTTAACAATTTTATCAGGATCAGGCTTTATTCTAACATCACTAACAATTGTTTCCATAGGGGTTCCAACAATAAAATGCCTTGCACTGTTTTGATATACTACTTCAATTCTTTTTAAAAACATCTTCATGCCTCAAGTTATTTATATAATAAATATACTATTATATATGTATTTTATAGTACAAATAGATTTTTATATAAATAAACTAAGCAGTATAAAAATAAAAAATAAAAAGTATAAATTTATTGTAAAAAAAATTATTAAATAAAATTAAAATATATAATTATAAATGAATTATATTATTAAAAAATAAGATAATTATAATATAATTTATTAGCTATTGTAAAGTAAATTATATTTATTAGCTATTGTAAAGTAAATTATATTTATTAGCTATTGTAAATTATATTTATTTTTGAATTCTTCTTCTAAAGTATTCCAAATATCTTGATTATTACATTTTGAATCGAGTATTTCTACAAGATCTTCCATCATATTGGTACTTCCAATATCAACAAAATAATCATGGGCTAATATGCTCCAACTATAATATTTTTCTTTATCATCAATAGGATTAGTCAAAAGAGACATTAATTCCATTCTTAAATCATTGAAAAACATTCCTAATCTAATATTTTTTCTAGTTATTACTCCAATTTCTTGTTTATCTTCTTCACTTAACATAATATCTCTCTTTTTAACTATTGTATTTTTTTTATATTGATACTAATTTTATTATTTTCTTACTTCAACTGTCCATTTTTTTCAACAATTTCTAAAAAGGCATCTGCAATATAATCGCGTTGTTCTTTACTCATACCATAAGTACTACATTTAAACCATTCTGTCTGCCCTCTTTTTATTCCTGCTATATTTCGTGATTTTAACTCTTCATAAAGGAAAAATCCTTTTCTAGGATGAAATTTTGATATTTCATTTAAAATGGGCGTATCAAATCTTACAAGATCGTGTTCTGTTGGTTTTATTCCAATTTGGAAAATTCCCTCAATTTTTTCTAATTTGGATACAAATAATCTTGACAATTTCACTTCTTCATTCCAGTTCTTAACACGATTTACTACATGTGGAAAAGAGGCCATCAATGTAGCTATTGGAGCACCTCTACTTGTACAACCTAACATTTCAACCTCTTTTTTAATATGCCTTGGAGAACGTTTGAGCAATATGTCTGCCCATTCATCTTTCATCCCAAGAACGCCAATAGGGCCAGAAGCAGCCATACTTTTATGTCCACTACCAACAACAAAATCTATATTCCAACTTTTTGCATCTATGGGCAATCTGCCCATAGAGTATGCACAATTTAAAAGAGAAGGAACACCTAACTTATTACAGAAATTCCCAAAAGTATTGGCATCTGTTAGATTACCATAATCTCCATCAACATGTGTGAGTACTGCTAATTTTATCTCCCCATATTCATCAATAGCATTTTTTAAAGTTGTTTCGTAAATATCCATGTCGATTCTAAATTCTGGGTATCCTGAATTAGGAACTTCAATAATTTCAAGCCCTGCTCTTTCAGCAGCTAAATGTGTTGTATAATGTGCATTACCATCAACTACAATAACATCTCCTGGTTGACAAATGCTATGCATTACTGTAAATTTACTTTCACGTGCTCCATGTGTTGTTCTAACATGATCTACATTTAAAAATTTAGATAAATCTTCTAAAAAACCACAAATAGAAGGTTTAGCTATTTCATCTAATCTTCCTGAGCAATAATCACATACACTATAACCATCTCCAAAATCATGCAATGCCTCTCTAGATTCCCTTGGGAGAACTCCTCCTCTTTGAAGAGGATTTAAATTAAGATTTTTTCTTTCTAAATCTCTTGTAACATTGTAATCATTAAATTCCATTATTCCACCTTTTATTTAGTAATAAATCAATCATGTTTAACTTTTAGTATTATCCAACCACTCTTAAATTGTTAAACATAATTTTAGGTATTAAAAATGGCCCATATTGTTTTATTTCACTTTTTACTCCTTTACAATCGGATAATGCTTGAAATATATTTCCAGAAATCATTGCCTTTTTCACAGGTTTTGAAATTTCTCCATTTTCTATTAAAAAGGCGTTATTGGCCTCTACTGAGAAATCTCCAGATATTGGATTGGCTGTATGCGCTCCTAATACATCAGTAGCTATAAAACCGTTTTCAATTTCAGAAATATCGACTTTTTCCTTAAAATCAAATATTATATTTGAAGGAGAAACAGAGGGTGTACCTGCATATGAACCTCTAAATCCATTGGATGTACTTTTAATATTGTCCTCACTTTCTTCATCAGAATTTTGTTTTTTAGCAGTATATGTATCATAAATAAAGCTCTTTAAAACTCCTTCTTCAACTAAACAAGTTTTTCCTGATCCTACACCTTCATCATCAGATTTAGAAGAATTTAAACCACTTTCAAGACTTCCATCATCATATATTGAGATATTTTTACTAATAATTGATGTATTTATTTTATCTTTTAGAATTGATCTGCCTCTTTGAACATTATCTGCATTGAAAGCGTTTACAAAAGTGCTAAGAAGTCCAACCGCTCCTCGATAATCTAAAATTACCTCTGTATCTTTAGTTTCAATGCTGACTCCTCCAATAGAATCTTTTGCAACTTGACATGTTTCCTTAGCTAATTTTTCCCCATCAATTTTAAAAATACAAGAGGAAGTGCTGTCATATGCAGTAGATTTTTGCCCATCTTTTTCAGCATTAATAGCTATAAATGCTGAAAAATCAGTATATTCATTGAATGCTGAGACACCATTTGAATTAATAATCAAATTATTCTCAAGAGAAGCTGAAAAACCACCAGAAGTTGGTTCACATCCCTCTTCAATACATGTAGCTATTGTTGATTCTAGGAAGCTACTTGCTTTTTCAACATCTAAATTTTCAAATTCAGGATCATAAATGTTTTTAACAGTTTTTAATTTTGTTTTATCTGCAAAACAAAAGTTTTCATCAGGTTCATTTAGTTTTGAATTTAAATAAGCTTTTTCAGCAACATCTTTGATTTTACTTACATCCGAACTATAAGCAAATCCTAATTTTTCTTCAGATATTACTCTTATTCCAATTCCCATATTTATTTCTTCTTTAGCAAAGCTAAGATTATTTTTCTGAGCATCTAATTGTAAAACCTTTTCTAGTTCTAAATAAATCTCATAATCATCGGAATATTTTGATATTTCTTTTTCTGCTTTATCTGATATTTCAAATAACATAAAAATCCCTTTTTTTTTATCTATATTAGTATAATAGTTATATTTAAAACAATATTATCTCATTCAAATAATATTATCTCATTCTATTTAATATTTTTAAATTAATATTTTTAAATTAATATTCTTAAATTATAATTAATTTTATTATATTCTATTTAATAGTATTATATTAATAGCATTGGATTAGCATTATAGTTGAATTAATACTATTAAATTTAATTAATGTGGCTATTAGATTACTATTAATTAATTTTTTAATATAAATTTTTCAATAGCTTCTTTAACGCCATCACCATATTTATTTTTACAAATGTAATCTGCTTTTTCTTTAAGATTATCATCTGCATTACCAACAGCAACTTTAAATCCACAAACATTTAAAAATTCAATATCATTTTCACTATCTCCTATGGCCATTATTTCATCAGTATCAAAACCTGTTTTTTCACATATAATGCCTAAAGAAGAGCCTTTGTTAATATTTTTATCGGTTATATGGATTGCAAACTGTGTGTCATAAATTTCAACATCAAGTTTTTCTGAAGAATTTTTTAATATGTTTTTTAGAATTTTTTCATCAATAGTTCTATAAATCGCGATTTCAGACAACCTGCTATTAGAATCATCTACTTTTTTAAGTTCAAAATTATCATATTTATTTTTAATTTCTAAATCGAGATATTCAAAAGCTTTCACAACTTTATCAAAATTTCCTAAAACTTTTATTTTTTCAATTCCTTCATTATCTGTCTCAGAGATTACTCCACCGTTTTCAGCAACTATGCCTCCAGTAGCACCAATTAGTCTTGCAGTTGCATATGCATAAAAGAATATGTTTCCTGTAACAATAATAGTTGGGATTCCAATATTTTCTGCAGATCTAATAGCTTCAATAGCACTTATACAAATTTTTCTATCGCCATCTGTAATAGTTCCATCAACATCCACGGCAATTGCTTTTATTTTTCTTTTCTGCATAAAAACATCAACTAATTACTTTTTTTTAATGAATGAAATTGATATAATTGAATTCATCGTGTTTTGTCTGATTTAATTAAATTTAAACTATTATGTTCTATTTAATTGGTATTAAGTTAATTTATTTAAGTTAATTATATTTATCTTAGCTATATTTATCTTAGCTATATTTATCTTAGCTATATTTATCTTAGCTATATTTATTTTAATTTTATTTATTTTAATAATATTTAGCTTAGTTATATCTAATTTCATTTTGTTTAAATATGTAAATCATAAAGTACCATATCTGTGAGCAATATTACATGTTCCTTCTTTACTAACCATACATGCACCAATTGGATTCATAGGATTACATTTAGTTCTAAATAAACTGCAATCTTCTGGTCTTGCGACCCCTCTTAATATAGGCCCACAAATACAACCTTTAGGTGCTTCTTTAACTTCTTTAACTTCAATATCAAATTTTTCCCTTGCATTGTATTCTGAAAACTCTTTTTTAATTTCCATTACAGAGTCAGGAATTTTTGGAAAACCTCTCCATTCACGACTTGTAATATCAAATACTTGTTCAATAGCTTTTTGAGCAAGTAGATTCCCTTCTTCACGTACTGCACGGTTGTATTCATTATCTATTTTAGCTTCACCTTTTTTCACTTGCCTAAGGATCATATAAATTGCCATTAAAATATCTAATGGGTTGAAACCAGCAACTGCTTGTGGAATATTATAATCTGAAGAAAATTTCTCAAAAGGTTTTGTTCCAATGATTGTGCAAACATGTCCTGGCTCTATTAATGCATTTAAGTTTGTTTGTCCAGATTCAATTAAAAATTCAAGAGCAGGAGGTATCATCCTATGAGATGAGAGAATTGAAAAGTTTTCTGGAGGATTATTTAATATTTCTGAAGCTGTTGTAGGAGCAGTTGTTTCAAACCCTGCTGCAATAAAAACAACTTCATTATCTATTTTTTCAGCTAATTCTACTGCATTGTTTATTCCATAAACTATACGGACATCTGCACCTTCTGCTTTAGCATCGGCTAATGATCTATTGGATCCGGGGACTCTTAACATATCTCCAAATGTAGCTATTGTAACTCCTTTATCAATAAGTTCAAGACTTTCATCGATTTCTCGTGAAGGAACACAACAAACTGGGCATCCTGGACCTGCAACAACTTCAACTTCTTTTGGAATAAGGGTTCTAAGTCCATTTTCCATTATGGTATGTTCATGAGAACCACAAACATGCATTATTTTAATCGGAGTTTTTAATTTTTCTATTCTTTTAATTAATTCTTTAGAAATATCTTTCATCCCATTACTCATATTAACACCTGTAAAAATGAAAATAAATAATTAAACAACTAACTTAATTAACTAATATTAATGGATATATTAAATAAAAATATCTTAAATTATATTCAGTAAAGTTATTTTTCCTATAATAAATATTATAAAAGAAGTATATTTAATAATTCAAGTAAGATCCTATTTTTTTAATAATATATTGAACTACCTTATTAAACATTACTTCTAAAATTCAACATTAATATAATTCAATATTTATATAAAATTATATTATAATTAATTTATATTATTTTATTTAAAATATTAATTTATATTATCTTATTTAAATTGAGGTATTACCACTTTTACTAATTTATTCTATTATCTTTTATTATATTCTAATTTTGCCCATGATTTATTTTTACATATTTTTAATTTTATTGTTTATATTAGATTCTTGTTAGAAAAGTTTATAATAGAGAATGTTCATTATATATTAATATAATATTTTTAATTTATTAAATATAATTTTTTAATTTATTAAATATATTTTTTAATTTATTAGATATAATTTATATTATTTATATTAATGAAATTTAGTATATTGGTAAAATTCTCAATATTTGCTAATAAAATTATATATAACTAATATTCTAAATAAATTTTCTATCTTAAGGTTCTAAAAATCTTAAACAAAGGATATACATTATTTTTGATTTGTTTTATTAATTTTATTAAAATTTAAGGATATTAAAATTTAGGGATATTAAAATGATTAATGAAAATATAAAAAAGAGAACATTCTTTTTGCCATTATTTTTTATTTTTTTTATTTTTCTAATTTTTACAATTATTAATGAAGTTAGTGCTTCTGATATGGGTACTATAACTGTGAATACAACAGGTGTAATTAAATTGGATAATAAAAATGTTTCTAATTTTGTAATTGCCAAAACATATTCTTATAAAAAAAACCATAAAAAAACAAATATAAAAACAAAAAAAGGAAATAAAAACTATACTTATGTAACTAAATATTTACTTCCTATCAAATGGAAAAATGGGGGCAAAAATGTAAAAACAGAATATTGGTACAATTGTCAATCATTTGTTATAAGTGGGAAATATATCTATGTTTTAACTTCTAGTGGATATGGCAATAATAAAGGATTTATAATAAGATATGACTCGAAATTATTAGATAAACTTAAATTATCTTCTTCTAAAGGGTTAAAAGATTTAAGAATTTTAGGTAATTCATTAGAAAATGGAAAAAAACTTTCTAAAAGACAAAAATCGATTTTAAAAGCTTTAAAAATAGGCCCTATTATTAATGTTGGTCATGGACAGTCATTATGTATCAATCCAAAAGATAAACACTTATATTTGCTCCAAGGAAATTCAAATCACACTTCTACAAGAATTAAAATGGTTAAAATAAACATGCAGACTTTTAAACCATTAAAAACCTTTGAATTTAGAGTCAAACTTAAAAATAAATTATTAAATAAAGTAAAAAATTTAGCTTTTGATAAGAAGGGGAATTTTTATTTTAATATAAAAAATAATAACGGAACTTCCAGTTTTATATTTAAGGGAAGTTTCATAGAAGAAAAATTAGAAATTAAGCTCGTTTTAAAATTATTTCAAAATCCTGGAACATACATACAAGGAATAGCTATAAATCATAAGCTTAATAAGTTTTATATTTTTTCTGATGGTGCTATTTATGCAATACCATTAATTAAATTATATAAAAGAAATCTTAAAATCTCTGATTTTGAATGGAGTATTTTTAATACAAAAAGGGAATTTCAAGGTCTCAGTTTTGATAATTTTGGAAGATCATATTTGCTATTGATTAGAGGATCAGAAATACTAAAATCAACATCAATATGAAAATAAATGCCCATTAATATCTAATGTTTTTGAAATAAATTTAAAATAATTTTTAATTTTTAATAAAAAAATTTATATAATAGTTTGATATATATAATATACATACTACCATAGAGAATGTTCGTTATAACAAATTCATGGTAGTAAAGTTTTAAGTCCAAATGAGATGAACATTGAATTTAAATTTTGTATTATTTTGGTCTTCTCTATAAAATATTATAACTACCTGTTTAGAATATTATCTATCTTTTTTGCATTTTCTTTTATGGAGAAGACTACTAATAATACCAAAATTATTTAATTATTTTCTAATTTACAATTTATTTCATTTATAAATTATTTTAATTTATAATTTTATTTTTGTTTAAAATATTTTTTCATTTTAATAATTAATTATTTTAAACAAAGTTTTCATTAATAATTATCTTTAATAAAATATTATTAATTATTCTTAAATTTTATTAATTTTCACCTATAATTATAATAAATAGTTAAGACAAATGACTACATTAAATAGATAGAATATTATTAAAACACTATTCATAAATCTAAAACATTATTTATAAAGATTGTGGGTTATTATAATTTTAATTCATTGTTTATAAAATTTAGGTATAATTTACAAATTTATGGTTTTCCTTTATATAATTAGTATGTAATTCAGGGGATTTTATTTTTTAATTAATTAAATAATACTTTTTATAAATATAAAAATAAAAATTTATAATATTTCAATAAGATTTAGTATATTATAAGATTTAGTATATTATATAGATTTAGTATATTATAAATAATGTTTAAAGAATTAAGAAGAAGAGTAGGGGAGTTATTATGAGTTATATTATTAAAACTGACAATATAACAAAAGATTTTGGTGATTTCAGGGCAGTTAATTCTATAAACCTTAAAGTGCCAAGAAATAGTGTTTATGGAGTTTTAGGGCCTAATGGTGCGGGAAAAAGTACTTTAATATCAATGTTATGTACAATACTTTCTCCGACTAGTGGAACAGCTAAGATAAATGGCTATGATATTATAAAAGAAGCTAATGATGTTAGAAGATCTATTGGTATTGTTTTTCAGACAAGGGCTCTTGATGATATTTTAACTGGAAGGGAGCATCTTGAAATGCACGCGGCACTTTATGGGGTTCCTAAAGATGTTAGGGAGGATAGAATTGATGAAGTTCTTGATTTAATAGCTCTTGGTAAAAAAGCTGATGAAGAAACTAAAAATTACTCTGGAGGTATGAAAAGAAGGCTTGAAATAGGGAGAGGACTTATTCATCATCCAAAACTTTTATTTTTAGATGAACCTACACTGGGATTAGATATTCAAACAAGAGAAAGTATTTGGGAATATATTGAGAATCTTAAAAATAATATTGATATTACTATTTTATTAACTACTCATTATCTTGAAGAAGTAGATAATCTTTGTGATGATTTGTCAATTATTGATCAGGGAGAGATAATAAAATCTGGAAATCCTAAAGAACTTAAAGCTGAATTAAAATCAGATACAATCACTCTTTTTTCACAAGAACCTAAAAAATTATGTGATATCATGCAAAATCAACCTTTTGTTAAAGATATAATAAAAACTGAAGATGAAATAAGGCTTTTAGTTGAAAAAGGCGAGGATTTAATCCCAGAAGTTGTTAAAATAGCTGATAATAATAATATTAAAATTAATTCGATTGAACTTAAACATCCAAGTCTTGAAGAAGTGTTTATTAAATACACTGGACGTAAGATTGGTGATAGGGTGAAAAAGTAGGGTGTGTTAAAATGAGTGAATTTGAAGGAATTTATACAATTTGGTTAAGAGAAGCTAAAAGGTATGTTAGATACAAATCCAGAATAATTACGGCTATTTTCACACCTTTATTATGGTTACTTGTATTCGGTGTTGGTCTTGGTAGTGCAATCCAATTTGGTGGAACAAATGGCGGATATGAAGCTTTTATATATCCCGGTATTATTTCTCAAACAATTCTATTTACTTGTGTAATGGCAGGAATAGGGATAATAATAGATAAACAATATGGATTTTTAAAGGAAATTATGGTTGCTCCTTTATCAAGAACATCAATAATATTTGGTAAAGCATTGGGAATAAGTACTGGAGCAATAATCCAAGCTATATTACTTTTATTACTTTCATTTGTAGTAGGAGTTCAAATGACTCCTTTAATATTTATTGAAGCTAGTTTAATTAGTGTAATAATATCTATTGGATTTTCAGGACTTGGTTTACTTATAGCATCTTTCATGGATAGTATGGAAGGTTTTAATCTAGTTATGAGTTTTGTCATTATGCCTATTTTTCTTTTAAGTGGGGCACTCTTCCCTGTTACAAATTTACCTAATTGGTTAAATTTTGTTGTTTATCTCGATCCTCTAACTTATGGAGTTGATGCTCTTAGGGGAGTGATTCTTGGTAAATCTGCATTGCCAGTAGAAATAAGCTTAATAATAATTTCATTTTTCGCACTCTTGATGATATTGTTATCTGCAATAGTTTTTACAAAAAAAGAGCAAAATTTAATGTAATTAATTGAACCTTATAATATTTGGGTAAAAATATGTATAAAAATAAAAAGATTATTGTAGTTATTCCTGCTAGAGGAGGTTCTAAAGGGATTCCAAGAAAAAATATTCGATTATTAGCTAATAAACCTTTAATAGCTTATTCTATTGAATCAGCTATAAAATCAAATTATGTGGATATGGTAATAGTCACAACAGATGATGATGAAATTAAATTTGTCGCTGAAAAATTTGGAGCATCTACTATAAAAAGATCTGGAGATTTAGGTAAGGATGATGTGCCGCTTGACCCTGTTATACATGATGCAGTTAAAACAGAAGAACAAAATTCTGAAGTAGATTATGATTTTGTAATTACTATTCAACCAACTTCTCCATTATTGAAAACCGAAACAATAGATAGGGCAGTAGAAAAACTATCTATGGGTTCTAATGATACAATAATTAGTGTTGTAGATGATAGGCATCTTAATTGGGGTTTTGATAGCGAAAAAAACAAATATTATCCTCTTTATAAGAAAAGATTAAATCGTCAATATCTTCCAAAAACTTTTAGGGAAACTGGTGGCATATTTGCAACAAAAAGAGAATTTTTAAATGAAACTTCTAGAATGGGAAATAATATAGATTTAATAGAACTTAGTTCTCATGAAAGTATTGATATTGATAATTATGAAGACTGGTGGGTAGCTGAGAGAATAATAAATAAAAAAAGAGTGATTATAAAAACTGATGCAACTAATAAAATCGGTACTGGCCATATATATCGGGGTTTAGCTATTGCTTCTAAATTAGCAAATCATGAAGTTCTTTTTCTTTTAGATGAAGATAAAAAGTTGGGGATTGATATTATAAAAAGTTATAATTATCCTTATTTGACTCATAAATCAATTAAATCTATTGGTGAAAATGAAGAAGAATTTAACATTGAAAGTCATAATAATGATTTAATAGAGAAAATAAGAGATTATGATCCGGATATTGTAATAAATGATATTTTAAACACTAGTCATGAATATATTTCTATATTGAAAAGAAATAACTATTTTGTTGTTAACTTTGAAGATATTGGAAAAGGTTCAGAAATTGCAGATATAGTTTTTGATGCATTATATGAACATCAAATGCCATCAAAGAATATTTATTCTGGTTATAAATATTATATTTTAAAAGATGAGTTTTACTTTCAAGAAAAAAAAGAAATTAAAATTGACAATAAAGTAAATGAAATTCTCTTAACTTTTGGTGGAACTGACCCAAATGATTTAACTCGCAAAACTTTAAATTCTATATTAAATAGTAAATATGATGGTATTATCACAGTCATTTTAGGGCTTGGATACAAGGATAAAGAAAGAATAAAAGAAGATTTTGTTCATTATGATAATATAAAAATTTTTGAGAATGTTAAAAATATTAGTGAATATATGTATAATTCAGATTTGATTTTCACTTCTGCTGGAAGAACAATGTATGAGATAGCTAGTATTGGGGTGCCATGTATTTGTTTATGCCAAAATAATCGTGAATTAAGTCATACATTTGCAAATGCTAAAAATGGTTTTATAAATCTAGGGCTTGGTAAAGATATTGAAGAGAGAGAAATAATAAAAATTATTGAAGATGTTATTCATGATATTAATCTAAGGATGGAAATGAACAGAAGGATGTTATCCATCGATTTAAAGCATGGATTTGAGAATATAATGAATATTGTTAAGATTAAATATAATGAATATATGAAAAATGATTATTGATTAATTTAGAATAAAGGAGATTTTATGAATATATTTCAAAATAAACCATTTTTAATAGCTGAAATTGGTGTAAATTATTACGATATTGCTAAAAAAGAGAATATTTCTAATATGGATGCAGCTAAATTAATGATTAAAGAAGCTAAAATTGCTGGTGCAGATGCAGTTAAGTTTCAAAGTTATAAGGCAGATACAATTGCTTCTAAAAATTCTCCATCTTATTGGGATACAAATGAAGAACCAACTACTTCTCAATATGAGTTATTCAAAAAGTTTGATAGTTTTGGAAAAGAAGAATATATTAAATTGGCTGAATATTGTGATAAAATGGGGATAATGTTTTTATCTACTCCTTTTGACTTTGATTCTATTGATTATCTTGATGAAATAATGGATGTTTATAAAATATCTTCTTCTGACCTTACAAATATTCCTTTCATTAGAGCTATAGCTAAAAAACAAAAACCAATAATCTTATCTACAGGTGCTTCTACAGTCGAAGAAATTGAATTAGCTATAAAAACTATTAAACATGAAGGAAATGATGAAATTGGACTAATGCACTGTGTACTTTCTTATCCAACAGAATATGAGGATTCTAATCTTTTAATGATTAAATATCTTAAGGATAATTTCAATGATTATGATATTGGTTTCTCTGATCATACTAAACCTGATGATAAAATGCTTGTACTTACAACTGCATATTTATATGGTGCAAATATAATAGAAAAACATTATACTCTTGATAAAAATTTAAGGGGAAACGATCATTATCATGCTATGGATCCTGAGGATATAAAAAAGTTTAAAGATAATATAAATTTTATAAAAAAGATAAATGGGAACTACAATAAAATTCCCTTAAATTGTGAAAAAGAATCTAGAAAACAAGCAAGGCGTTCAATTGTAGCTAATATGGATATATCTATTGGTGAAATAATAACTGAAGATATGTTATCATTTAAACGTCCAGGAACAGGTATATCTCCAATAGAATTGGATAAAGTTATAGGTAAAACTTCAAAGATTAATATAAAAGAAGATGAGTTAATAGATTATTCTATGCTGAAATAAAAATTTAAATTAGATTATATACTACTATTTTTTTCATTCATCTTATTTTTATTATTTTATTTCATCTCTTTTAATAATTTAGAAATAATCTTATTTTATTTTTAAGAGAATATCCCATTATTTACATTTTTTATTTATATTTTTTATCTTTTTATTATTTTTTTATTATTTTAATTTTATTTTTCTTATTTTTATTTTCTTATATATTATTTTAATTTTATTTTTCTTATTTTTATTTTCTTATTTTTTATTTTAATTTTATTTTTCTCATTTTAATCTCATTTCTTTGATTTTTTAGGATATTATTTTATATTTTAAAAATCTAATGCTATTTTATCTTTTTAATTGAAAAATTAAATTATTTTTATAAAATTGTTTAATTAAAAAATATTAAATATTATAAAAACTAAACAAATAAATTTAACAAAGGGAAATATTTGAACAAAGGGAAATATAGGAACAAGAGAAAATATTCTAACAAAGGAAATATCATATATGTCAATGATTAATGAGAAAAAATCAGTAAAAAATATTAAAGAAATATGCGATATTATATTTTCTTTAGAGAAAAAATATGATTTAAATCATATGAAAATCCAAGGAGTTTATGCTTGGCAACTAGTTAGAGTATATGTTTATTATGAAATATCTCGAAAAATTGGTGTTTTTGGTTCTCCACAACAAGGAAAAGTTAATCTTAAAGATAAAGCATTTTCATTTATTCCTTTCATTAAAAATAGTTTATTTTCAAATCCTTTAAATGGAAAAGATCATAAAGATGTAATGATATTTGATCACCCAAGAAAAGTAAAACATAATGGGGAGTATAAAGATATATATACTTATTTTCTATTGGAATATTTAAATGACGCTGGAAATAGCTATGAATTAATTGAAAGTCCTTATTTAAATAAACATTATTCCAAAAAGGAAAATTTTACTAAATATAATGATAGGATTCTTTTTGGTTCTTATTTTTATAAGAAAAAAAATAATCTTAAATTTAAAACTTGTGAAAAAAATAAAATATCTAATCTCCAACGGGAGATTATATCCATGTTCAATATTGAAATTGATCTATTTGATATTTTCAGAAAACATATCTTAGATTTTAAATATCAATATTCTATGTATGATAAATTATTTAAAAAAAGGACTCCTAAATATGTTTTGGTTGTTGTTGCTTATGAAAATAAAGCTATGGTAGCAGCAGCACACAATAATGAGATTGAAGTCATTGAATTACAGCATGGAACTATTAGTGAATATCATTTAGGATATAATTACCCTAATGATGAAGATAAAGGGCTTGAATACTTCCCAGATAAATTATTTACATTTGGTGAATATTGGAATAATGTAGCTAATTATCCAATTAGTGAAAAAAACATTGTTTCTATTGGATTTCCTCATTTAGATTACACTATAAAAGATTATTTTAATAATAAAAAATTAAATCAGATTATATTTATATCTCAAGGAGTTATTGGCGAATATTTATCTAATTTTGCTTATGAATTAGCTCGTAAACTTGAAAAAATAAATGAAAAAATAAATGATACTGATAAAAAAAATCAGAATAATTATAATATCATTTATAAGTTACATCCAGGGGAATATTCTAATTGGAAAAACAATTATGATAGTCTAGTCAAAGCTCAAAAATTAGATAATTTTCAAATTATTGATAATAATGAAATTTCATTATATGAACTTTTTTCAAAAAGTAAATATCAAATTGGAGTATTTTCAACAGCTATTTATGAAGGACTTTTATTTAATTGTAAAACATTTATAATAGATTTGCCAGGTTCTGAATATATGGATGGCTTAGTTGATAAAAATTATGTTAAAAAGGTAGATAATGTAGAGGATATAATTAATTTTATGAATAATTTAAATATGGATGAATATGATAGAGATTTATTTTTTAAAGAATATGATAAATCTATTTTAGATAGGACATTTAAAAAATAAAATTTAATATAATCCTTTTTATAGAAATAATGCTTTTATGTAATCGAAAACAAGTGGTGATTAGTTAATGAATGAGTATAAACGTTTTATCCAGAGAATTGGAATTGTTGGAATAACAAATATACTCATATCTATTAGTGGATTAATTTTTATTCCAATAATAACTAAAAATTTTCCAGTAGCTGATTATGGTATTTGGGCACAGGTAAATACTACTATTGCTTTAATTCCTAACATAGCTAATCTTGGGCTTCCTTATACAATGGTAAGATTTTTATCTGCAGAAAATGATAAATTAAAAATTAGGGACTCTTTCTATTCAATGTTGGCAGTTGTTTTTGCTTCAAGTTTAATAATTTCTTTAATTTTTATATTATTTAAAGTACAAATTGCTAATTCTCTTTTTGGAGGAAATTTAAATATACTATATATTGTTTCAATAATCTCCTTTTTTGCATGTATGAATTTAATGCTTATTAGTTTCTTTAGAACTTTTCAACAAATTAAAAGATACTCTTTATTTTTAGCTTTACAAACATATATTGGGGTCATTGTAAGTTCATACCTTGCTTTGTCAGGCTATAATATCGAAATAGTTGTTCTTGGACTTCTTGTTGGATATTTAATTGTTTTTATTATAATGTTACTGATAATTGGGGGTTATTTGGGTTTAAATATTCCAAAATTTAAAAATTTGAAAGAGGAGTTGGAATTTGCTATTCCAACAATTCCTAGCAATGTTTCATCATGGGTAGTTGATTCTAGTGATAAATATGTTATAGGAATATTCCTTGGTTCGGCCGCTGTAGGGTATTATTCTCCAAGTTATGCTCTTGGGAGCATACTTTTAATGTTTTTATCTCCATTTGCACTTCTTCTTCCAGCAGTACTTCCAAAATATTTTGAAGAGGGTAATTTAAAACAAGTAAATGTCTTTCTTAAATATTCTATGAAATATTTTTTGATTATAACAATCCCTGCAGCAGTAGGCCTTTCGGTTCTCTCAAAACAACTTTTACTAATTATAACAACTCCAGAAATAGCTATGAATGGCTATTTAATAACTCCATTTGTTTGTCTTGGTGCTATATTTATGGGAATGTATGGAATAACAAATAATATATTAATATTGGAGAAAAAAACAAAAATTCTTGGTAAAATTTGGATTATTGTAGGGTTCTTAAATATTATATTTAATATTATTGCGGTTCCATTTATTGGAATTATTGGGGCTGCTATTGTAACTTTATTTTGTTATCTTTTCTCATTTTTGATTACTGCAGTTTATAGTAAGAAATATTTAAAACTTCCTTTTGAAATTAATTCTTTAATAAGAATAATCATATCTTCAATTATTATGGGGATATTTGTATTTTTGATGAATCCTTATGGTTTATTAAATGTTTTAGTCACAATAATAGTAGCTATTGCTATTTATTTCATAATTCTATTTTTAATAAGGGGAATAAATAAAGAAGAAATTAACTTCTTCAAAAAAATGATAAATGAAAGCTGATTTATTATTTTTATTATTTAAGTTTGTATTTGAATAATTTTTAAATAATATCAATTTATAATTTTTTATTATCAAAAGAAAATATAAAATTATATAAACCTAAAAAATTAATTTAAATTATTGGACTATATTTAACTAAATTTAAAATATAGATAAACAAAAAGGTTATTAATTTGATTGCTGTATTATCTGGTGGAACTGGAACTCCAAAATTAATTCAAGGAATTAAAAATATTCATGATCCGTCTGATTTGAATATAATTGTTAATACTGTTGAGAATGATTACTTTTCAGGAGTATATGTAGCAGCAGACATTGACACTGTTCTATATACTTTAGCTGATGTTATTAATGATGAAACTTGGTATGGAATTAAAAACGATACATTTTTAACAAATGAGTCTCTTAAAAAATTAGGCTGTCCTGAACTTCTAAGAATAGGGGATAAGGACAGAGCTACTAAGATTCAAAAAACAATATTAATGAAAAAATATGGGCTTAGTCAAGCTGTAGATATTCAAAGAAAAAAGATGGGTATTAAATCAAAAGTAATTCCAATGAGTGATGAACACTCTGATATAACTGTTAAAACAAGCATAGGGCACCTTAAATTTCATGAATTTTTAATAGAGCATCAAACTAAACCAGAAGTATTTGGAATAGATTATACTAGTGTAAAACCAAGTCCAAATATATTAGAAATAATAGAAGAATCTGAGATGGTTATTATCGGACCTTCAAATCCTATAACTTCAATTCTCCCGATAGTAAATCTCGAAGGGGTTGAAAAAGCATTAAAAAACAATTATGTGGTTGCTGTTTCACCTATAATTGGAAATAGTCCTTTCAGCGGACCTGCTGGGAAATTTATGAAATCTATGGGTTATGAAGTTTCTTCTTTTGGTGTTGCATCTATTTATAAAAATTTTTTAGATAGGTTTATAATTGATGATGTTGACAGAGAATTAAAAGAAAATATAGAAAAACTAATTGAAGAGGTTATTGTAGCTAATACTAATATGAAAAATATTATTGATAAAGAAAACTTAGCTAGAATAGTTTTAAAATAAATATTTTAGTTTAATCTTTTTTATTCTATTAAATCTTCTATAGTTAATTAATTTATTATAAAATTAACTTATTATACATTTAAGTTATTATAAAATTAACTTATTATACATTTAAGTTATTATAAGATTAATTTATTATAGAATTAATTTAAAAATATATTAATTTATTCAATGAATAAATGGAAGATAAAAATAAGTTTAATAGATAATTAAGAGGTAACTATTTAAAATTTAATTAATAACTAGGATTTAAAATACAATAAATTTAATATAAATCTTATATTTATACTCTTTAAAAAATTTTATTCTTCTTGAAAAATTTTAAAATTATATAAAATTATATAACAATATATTTAAGTACTAACAATAAAAGGCTATATGTAATATTTATTTTAAGTATTAAGGTGAGATTAATATGATACAAATGACATTAATTCAGATTGATAATTATGGGCCATGGACTGTCACTCCAAACCCTAGGAATGAATCAGACCTCCAAATTTTACAGGCAGAACTTTTTGCAGATGTACAAAGACAAATCGCAATGAAAAAAGGTTTAGTATTTTATACTAGGTTTGATAATATGTTAGCAGTCACAAATGGTCTTAATGAAGAAGATCATATGAGGATTCAACGTTCTATAAGAAATAGATATCCTATAACCATTAGTATGGGAGTTGGAACTGCAAAAACACCTTATGAAGCACAAAAAATAGCTACTGAAGTTCTTCAAAAGAAGGGAGGGGCTCAATCTGAAGATAGAAAGGAAATTTTAGCTATTGATTCTCTTGTGAAACCTGAAGATAGCTTTGTTCAAATGGCGCATATAGATATTAATGGGATTACTGACTCTTTAACCGATATAATTCCTGCTTTTGACACTAATTTTCTTGTAAATAAAGCTCAACATTATCTCATGACAAAATTAATTGAAAAAGGATCTTTACTTTTCTTCATTGGTGGGGATAATTTCATGTCTCCTTGTAATGAGCTAAGTATTGATGAATTAATGGAAATTATCGAGGAAATTGATGAAGAAATTGATATTCCTCTAAAAGCAGGTGTTGGAAGGAGTGACAATGCTGAAGATGCTGCTTATATGGCGGATTTAGGTTTAGAAGAAATAAGGGAAGGAAATAATGAAGAATTAGTTTATGTTTTAGAAAAAATAAATTGATCTCAATTATTTAAATAATGATCTAATGTATAATATTTATAGATAAATATTAATTAATCTTTAAAAACCTAAATACTTAACAATTCTCTTTTATTTTTAATAGATATGAATTGAAGATACTATACAATAAAATAACTAAAAAATATTTTTAAAATAAGTTATTTAATTATTTAATAAGTTTTTATAAAATTAAGTATTTATTAATCTACTTTTAATTTATATTTTGTATAATTTTTTATTTTTAATTCTATTTATTTTATTTATATTATTAATTTCATTTATTTTTTAATTCTATTTATTTTATTTATATTATTAATTTTATTTATTTTTTAATTTTATTTTATATTAAATTTAAATTTTATATTGCCTAGATAATTATTTTTATTGTTTTAATTGTATTATTCTATCTATATATGGTCTTAAATTATAATAAAAATGATTAAATAAAATATTTAAATTAATAAAAATAAATATTATATAATCATTTTAAAAAAATTAAAAATTTTTAAGTAATATTAAAATATTATTAGGATGATAATATTATTGTAGAATTTGGGGTAAAGATTAAATATTTAAATTGATATTATTATAAAATGAAATATCTAATTTATATTAACCTTTGTTATTTTATTAACTTTTATGCCCTAAACTTAAAAATAATAACTAAATTTTTATTATGTGGAAATTTTTATTGAAAATTGCCATTATTAGATATTCATTTGTAATTTTTATATTTACTGGAGAGAATATGATTAAAGTAATTGCTCCCATGGCAGGAATAACTGATAGTAACTTTGCATTAAAAGTCATACCCTATGGATTTGATGTTTTTACTCTTGGAGGGTATAATACTGATTATAAAACAGTAATTGCTGGGGAAAAAATTTTAAAAAGGGGTAGAAGTGAATTTATAATTCCATTGGAGGAATTGTATTCGTATATTGAAAATGAAATAAATATAATAAAAAACAGGCATCCAGAAATTAAAATTTCTGTAAATTTACGGGCTACTTCTCCCGATTCAATTATAGCAATTAGTAAGATAAATAATTTAGATATTATTGAAATAAATGCACATTGCAGACAAAAAGAATTTTTAGACATTGGTTGTGGTCAAAATATGCTTAATGATCTAAATAATTTGAATGATTTTGTCAGTGAAGTTGTTAAAAAAGTAAAATCTAATCAAAAAGTTTCTGTAAAGGTTAGAGCTAATGTTAAAAATGTAGATAACTTAATTGTAGCTAAGGAAATAGAAAATTCGGGTGCAGATTATATTCATATCGATGCTATGAAACCAGGGGTCCCTAATGCTGATTTTAACTTAATAAAGGAAATATCTAATGAAACAGATATTTTTATAATTGGTAATAATTCAATAATTGATATTGAAAGTGGAAAAAGGATGATTGATGCTGGTGCTTCAGGAATATCTATTGCAAGAGCTTTAATTGATGGAAAATTAAATTTTGATATTTCTAAAATATGAAATTATATTAAAAAATTATCAATAAACATTAATTTTAAATGCTATAAGTGCGAATATTATACTATTGGGAGTGTATTTAGATAATAAAATAAATATAACGATAATTATATTATTAAATCGTATAATAATATATTTTGAATATTAGATTAAGATATTACTAATATACAATCAATTTAATTTTTAAAGGTGGAGATATGTCTTTTATAGAGCTTAAAAATATTACAAAAACATTCAATGGAGTTATTGTTCTTAAAGATTTGAATGTTGAAATTGAAGAAGGAAGTGTTCTTGGAATTCTTGGTAGGAGTGGATGTGGTAAATCTGTTCTAATAAATATGCTGAGGGGAACAAAAGAATATGAGCCAGATAGTGGCCAAATGATTTTTAACATAGCTATATGTAATAAGTGCTCTCATGTTGAACCTCCATCAAAAGTAGGCGAAACATGTAATTGTGGAGGTAAATTAGAAGCTAAAACTGTTGATTTTTGGCATTCCGATAGAAAAGATTATGTAGAAATTCGAAAAAGAGTTTCAATAATGCTTCAAAGGAATTTTGCTCTTTATGAAAGAGAAACAGTAATTGAAAATGTTTTGAGAGCAATGGATGAGGGAGAATATGAAGATAATCTTTATAAAGCTTTAGATCTTCTTGACATGGTTCAAATGAGTCACAGAATTACTCATGTTGCTCGTGATTTGAGTGGTGGTGAAAAACAGAGAGTTGTTCTTGCAAGGCAAATGGCTAAAGAACCTATGTTATTTTTAGCGGATGAACCAACAGGAACATTAGATCCACAAACTGCTGAATATCTTCACCAAACCTTAATTAATGGTGTTAAAAACAAAGGTACAACCATGGTAATTACTTCTCATTGGCCTGAAGTAATGAATAAACTTGCCGATAAAGTTATTTGGTTAGATAATGGGGAAATAATTGAAGAAGGATCTGCAAATGATGTTGTAGGACATTTTTTAGAGACTGTCCCATTACCTAAAAAAGTAGATGAAGTAGAATATGGTGGTCCTGTTATTAATGTTGATGATGTGAAAAAACATTATTACTCAATTGAAAGAGGGGTTATTAAAGCCGTAGATGGTGTTGATCTTAATATTAATAAGAATGAAATATTTGGTATTGTAGGACTTAGTGGATCTGGAAAAACCACTCTATCCCGGATGCTAATTGGATTAACTGAACCTAGTTCTGGTGAAATAGAAATTAAATTAGGGGATGACTGGATTGATATGACTAAATCTGGTCCATTAGGTAGAGGTAGAGTTATACCTTATATTGGTTTACTCCATCAGGAATACTCTTTATATCCTTATAGGTCAGTTCTTGAAAATTTAACAGAATCTATAAGTTTAGAACTTCCTGCAGAATTTGCTAAAATGAAAGCTATACACACATTGAATGCAGTAGGTTTTGATGATGATAAGGCTAATGTTATATTAAATAAAGAACCTAATGAACTAAGTGGTGGAGAACGTCATAGGGTTGCAATAGCTCAAGTATTAATCAAAGAACCAAATATTATAATATTGGATGAACCAACTGGAACAATGGACCCTATTACAAGAGTACAAGTAACAGATTCAATATTAAAAGCTAGAGAAGAATTAGAACAGACTTTTATAATTATTTCTCACGATATGGACTTTGTGATTGATGTATGTGATAGGACTGCTTTGATGAGGGGAGGAAAAATTCTTAAAATAGGGGAACCTAAAGACATAGTAAAAGAATTAACTCCTGAAGAAGAAGAAAAGATGTTAGGTTAATTAATATTAATAATTAATAGATTGCTGTTTTTGGATAAGAATATGTAATCTAAATATTATTAATAACTCTTTTTATTTTAATAATAATTATAATAATCATAAATTATATGATTAAAAATACATAATTAAAAATTATAATGTATCTTATTTTTGAATTTTAGAACTAAATGAGAATAATTTAAATATAATGTATAATTAATATAATATTTAAAATTAGAAATTTATTGTAAACTAAATTTTATTTTAGACTAAATATACTTTTTTTAAAAAATTGATTTTTTTAAATCATATTTATTAATAATTAAATTAATAACTAAATTAATAATTAGGATTTATTATTAAATTATAATATTATAGTTTAATTAAAAGTTTATACTAAATTTTATTCACAATAATAAAATATTAAGTCAAATAATAACTTATATATAATTTAAAAGAATATAATAAGTCATTAGTGGCATGTTTTGAGATTAATAGTTAAAAATAACTAAATCTTAATTTAAAATATACTAAATAATTTTAAATATTAAATAATTTTAAATATTAAATTTTATCGGAGGATTATTAATGGTATGGGATGACGCACCATCACATGTATGCAGGGGTGGAGATAGCAGGGCATTAGCTTTTTGTTGCCCACCAGTAAAACCTTGTCCAATATTACACGCTCTTGATGATGTAAATTTATCTCCACAAGAATATATGGATATTAAAGAGGACTTTGCGAAAAAAACTAGACTTGGGGAAGGAGCTGGGACATGTTTTGGGTCTTTAGTCTGGTGTTGTAAAACATCAAAACCTTGTCCACTTAGAGATATGGTTTTGAGAAATATTGATATGAGTGTAGATGAGTATTTAACTTTAAAAAAACAATTATCTGAAACTTTAGTTGGAAGTAGCAATAGTAATAATAATGATAATGTAAATGCATTAGTTGATGCATTTTCAATTACTGATGAAGAGGCAGTTAAGGTTCTTCATGATTGTGATAATGATTTAAGAACTGCTATGAAGTTACTCAGAATAAAAGCTTTGGAAAAATCAGAATAAATATTTTAATTTTTTATTTATATTTAAAAATTTATTTTTTTTATTTAATAAATTATCAAAGCAGAAAATAGGAAATTTTTAATTTATATAATTAAAAATTTTCTATAATAAAAAATATGTTCTTAATTAAAATATAAAAAAATTAGTTTATAATCAGTTATTATTCTATTAAAAATATTATTATATAAATTAAAATGATAATATTTTATATTATATAGTAACTATAATTATTAATGGAATATATCTTTTTATTTAGGATTATATTTTTAAAGTTTAATTCCTTATATTTATAAAATTAAAATATATTATAAAATATATTATAAAATATTTATTTATATTATTCCCTTTTTGAATATTTTATAAAATATTTTAGCTAAATACTTTTTGCACATTTTTTAATCAAATATTTTTCAATTAAACTATAAATAAGTTTGTATAAAGTGATATAATGACTTGGACTTCAATTTTTTTGGATGCTAATGAAAAAAAGGTATTTATATTGGGGACTGGCGAAGTTGCACATCGCAGAGCTGATAAATTTCTTAAAAATGGTTCAAAAGTTATATTATCTGGAAATAGGATTTCAAAAGAATTAATGGACAAAGGGGCAATATTGGAAAAAGATAACTCTAAAGAAACATATAAAAAATTAGTTAGTTGGGCAGATATTGTTGTTGTAGCTAGTGGGGATAAAATTAAAAATGATTATATATCATTAATTAGTAAAGATAAATTATTAAACCGGGCAGATTTTCCTGAAAAAGGGAATCTTATTGTTCCAACTAGTTTTTATATTGAAGATATTCAGATATCAATTTTCACTAATGGTAAAAGTCCATTAATGGCTCGAGAACTTCGAAAAAAGATTCAAAATATAATTTCTGAAGAGGATATACTTCAAATTAAGTTACAAGATTTTTCAAGAAAGATTTTGAAAGAAAAATTTGATAATCAAAAAACTAGAAAAGAATATTTATATAAAATTCTTCAAGATGATAATATTTCTCATTTATTAAAAGAAAATGATTTAAAAGAAGCTAAAATATGTGCTGAAAAAATTATAAACAATGAAGGAGGATAACTATTGATAATCAATTTGAGAGTTGACCATAAAGTTGCTAATATTGAAACAATAGAAACAACAGCAAAAGATTTAGAAATCATATTCAACAAGATTAAAAAAGATTTAGATATTAAAGAATATGTTGAGATAAATACTTGTAATAGGGTTGAATATTATATAAATACTGATATTGTTAGCTATGAAAATGATTGTTTTAGAACTGAAAATGAGAATATAATTATTCATTATGATGATATGGCTATAATTCATCTTTTTAGAATGACTTCTGGGCTTGAATCAATGATAATTGGGGAAGATCAAATATTGGGTCAAATTAAAAGTGCTAAAAAAAGAAGTATTGATGAAAATCACTGTGGTAAGATATTAAACACTTTATTTACAAAAGCTATTCATGTAGGACAAGTTGTAAGGCAAAAAACATATATAAATAGAGGTTCTGTTTCTATTGGATCTGCAGCTGTGGATTTGGCAGAAGAGAATATTGGTGATTTAAAAGGCAAGCATGTTTTGGTAATTGGTGCTGGGAAAATGGGAAAATTAGTTGCAAAAGCTCTCGCTGAAAAGGATTTAAAAGCTATATTTGTTGCAAATAGAACTTACTATCGTGCAGTTAGATTAGCTGATGAACTTAATGGAAAAGCTATTCTTTTAGATGAATTAAGTCAATGTTTGCCTACAGCTGATGTTATTATAAGTGCTACTGGGGCTCCTCACACTATACTAAATAAAGAAAAAATTGAAGATTTTATAGATTCTAAAAAAGCTTCTTCAATTATAATGATTGATATAGCTAATCCACGAGATATTGATGAAGATGTATTAGATCTAGGTGTTAAACTTTTTAATATTGATGATTTAAGGGGAATAGCTGATGAAAATAAAAAGCTAAGGGAAAATGAAGCTAAAGAAGCAGAAAGAATCATAGAATCTGAGTTTAATTTACTTAAAAATTCTTTTAAATTAATGGAAGTTGAAGATCTTTTAGCGGATATAAGGTTATCAATGGAGAATATTCGAACAAAAGAAGCATTAAAAGCTACTTCAAAACTTTCAAATGTTGAAGGTAGTGCTAAAATAATTGATAATATGTCCAAATCTATTGTGAATAAAATATTTCATGATATGTCTTTAAATATCAAAAAAGTTGCTGAAGAAGAAGATCATGATGTTATAAAGACATTAGAATCCATATTTAAATAATAATTCATTAATGATCTTTTAATTATAACTATAGTTAGTAATATTCCTTTTTTAAATTTAAAATCTTTTTGAATATGATGTATTATTATATAAAATATTTATATTATTATTATTATTATTATTATTATTATCTTTTTATTGATTTTTATTAATTTATTTTTCCTAATTATATTTTATTTTTAACTTATTTTCATTCTATCTATTTCTATTCTATCTATTTTTATTCTATATATTCTTATTTTATAATTTTAAAATTAAATGATCTGATTATTACTCTTTAAAATGATATCTGCCTATTAATCCCATGAATCTAGCCGAAAATACTGCTAAAAATGGTAATATTGTAAATGCTAGTATTAGGGATAATAAAGGGTGAATATGTTCAGAAATATCTGATAAAGTCGGTTGTAAAATTAATGTAAATAATATTACAAATGAAAAAGAGCTAATAAATTTACCAGTTCCCATGTTTTTTAATTTTTTTAATATAGTTCTAATCTCAAATATTGCACGTAAATTGGAATGATTGTATTCATAATGAATAATTGCTGCCTGAACAACAAACAATGAACCAAATAATGATAAAATGAACAATATAAATATAATAAAATTAGAAATGTCGTCTGAAAATATAATAGTATCAATTAATGATATTATCAATACTACTAATGGTATAAACAAATAAACAACAAATATTATAACCTCTTTTATTCCTCTCCAAATTAATATTTTAATATTTTTAAATTGAGGATGGACATCTGAACCAAATATACTATCTTCAATTATAGTGGCAAGATATCCTCCTTCTATAAGTAAAAAAATTGATAGAGGAATAAATAAAAAAATCCCTATTATTAAATATTCTTCAGTAATATAAGTACTAATACTTATTGACCAAAGAAGAAGCCCCAAAAAAATAAAATCTTTTTTTCCTTTTAGTGCATATTTTACAGAATCAATAAGCATCTCTTTAACATTCATATTTTCCATATTTATTATATGGATTATATTTATATTTATATTTGCTATGTAAAATAGAATAATTTTATCATAAATTAAGTTTTTTAATAGTGTTTGTTAATTTTTTTAATCATTATTTTATTTTTTGTAATTATTTTTAGTATCTATTTTTATAAAATATTAGGTTAATAATCATATTAATAATATTGATTATTTTTGTAATATTTAAATAATATTTATATATTTTTATACACATAATATTTATAATTAATAATTAGAATTTTTAAAGTTTTATTCAATATTGAAATTAAAATTAAGTATTTATAACTTAGGAGGATTATATTATGGAAAGCTTTAAAAAAGAAGATATTATAAAATTGGTAATTTCTTTCTTAATAGTTTATATAATTGCTATTATTGGTTCTTTGTTTACATCTCCGGAAATATCTACTTGGTATGCTTCTATTGCAAAGCCAGCTTGGACTCCTGCAGGTTGGGTTTTTCCAATAGTCTGGAATATTCTTTATATATTAATGAGTATTGGACTATTTTTAGTCTGGAGAGAAGGTATTCAAAATAAAAATGTAAAAACTGCTTTAATCATATTTTCCATACAGCTCAGTTTAAATTTAATATGGTCCATAATTTTCTTCGGATTTCATTCTATAGTTGGAGGATTAGGAATTATAATAATTCTATGGATATTTATACTTCTGAACATAATTACTTTTTATAAGGTTTCTAAGTTAGCAGGGATAGTTCTGATTCCTTATATCATATGGGTTACCATAGCTATGTATTTGAACTACTCAGTTTATCTTTTAAATTTATATTAATAAATGGTGATAAAGTTGGTAAGTAAATCTTCAAGAAATACAGAAAAAGCCTGCACGAAAGTAAAATGTAAATGCTTATATCGTGATTGTCTAAATACTATTGAATGGGTTTGTCCTAGATGTGGTAGGGTATATGAACTCATAGGCAATGAGTATGTACTAAAAATTGATATTTAATAATAAATTTTTCTATTTTTTTTAAATAATTTATTCTATGTTATTGATAATTATAAAAAATATATTAAAAAGAATTAAATGTGGAGAAAAACTCACATTTTTATAACTGGAAATTGAATTTCAGTCAACAACTCATTTTCTGGAACTTCATGGGGACTATTTATATAAACTTCTTTAGGAGATCCAATAATATCATAATTATTTTTAATAGAATATTCCACCATTTTTTCATATGATTGTTTTAATGTTTCATAAGATCCTTTATGTATAGTGGATAGTACTCTATGTTCTAAAAGTTCGACAACTTTTATTTCTCCTTCTTCAGAAAGTTCAGTGTCTTTTGAAATAGGGATGCCCATATCATATACCATTTCTTCAGGATCAGTATTTTGAGGGCTAGTAAAATAAATAGAGAAAGGGTTTCCAATAACTTCAACTTTTTTAACTTCTGCCCATGCTAATAATTTTGCAATAAGTATTCCCATATCTTTAACATTTCCTATATAGTTAATTATAGCTAATCTCTGTTCTTCAACGATTTTATCTTCTATTTCCATCTTTTCACCTATTATTTAAGTATTCAATTAAATTGATTTAGAATTTAGATTCAATTAAATATTAGCTTATCAAAAATTTTATATTATTTGTAGATTTAATTAATTTTAGCTAATTATTTGAAAAGTCTAACTTTAACATTTTCTCCTTTATCTAAAAGTTCTATAGTTTTAGGAATTTTTATATATCCATCTGCATGAGCAAGAGAGGTTATAGCACCTGAATCTTTTACAATTGGATATGCTAATCCATCTTTTATATGAACTAAATTATAATGTATTCTACCTTTTGGAGAATGAATTCTATTTGCTAAAGCAGCATTAACTTTTTCATTATTATCTCCTAATTTTCCTGCTAACTCTCTAATATTTGGAATTATAAAAACATAAAAAATAATTAGTGCTGAAACAGGGTTTCCTGGAAGCCCAATAACAATTTTTTCATCTACCTTTCCAATAATTGTAGGTTTTCCTGGCTTTACTGAAACTCCATGAAGTATTACTTCTCCAATATCCTCTAAGACATTTCTTAACACGTCTCCAACTCCTGCTGAAGTTCCGCCAGAACAAATAACTATTTCTGAATCTTTAAGGGAATTTTCTATTTTTGTTTTTAGTTCATTGTAATTATCTTTTACTATGCCATTAGAAGTAGCTTCTGCTCCATTTGATATAGATGCATTTTTAATAGAGTAACTGTTAACATCAAATATCTTCCCATATTCAAGGGATTCATTTTCCATAACAAGCTCATTTCCAGTAGAAATTACTCCAATTTTAGGTTTATCAAATACTTCAACCTCTTTAATTCCTTGAGCAGCTAAAACGCCTATCTTATCGGGACTTATGGATGTATTTTCTTTTAAAAGTAATTCATCCTTTTTTATATCTGAACCTTGAAGTGCCAAATCCTGATTTGGAGTTACACTTTTTAGAATATGAATTTTTTCACATTTTTCATTTTTTTCAGATTCTCTATCTGTGAATTCAACCATAACTACTGCATCTGCTCCATTAGGAATTGGTGCACCAGTACTTATCTCAATGCATTCTCCATTTTTTATTGTTTTTTTACTAAATGATCCTGCTTCGATACGATCAATACATTTTAATATTTTTGGATTTTCATCGGTAGCTCCAAATGTATCCTCTGATTTAACAGCAAATCCATCCATAAGAGATCGATTAAATGGAGGAAGATCCATTGAAGCAAAAATATCTTTAAAAATTATTTTTTGATGGCTTTTTTCAATAGGAACTATTTTTGACTTCTTTTGATAAAGTTCTTCAAAAAGATTTTTTATAATTTTTTTAGCTTCATCTGCTTCTTTTATCTTTAAAAATTCAGTTCCCATTTTTTATCTCCAACCAATTAATAAAATTATTTTCTAAAAATATCTAATTCTTTTGCTCGTATTAAGGGTTTTATATTTGATTGACTATCTTTCAATTTATCAAAATTTGAAAATCCTCTTATTATGACAATTGGGATTCCTTCATCTGCTTGACCCATTAAAAGTGATGCAGAAGCAGCTAGTTCATCTGCAATAGCTATCTCAGTAGTTTGAAGACTTCGACCATAAAGATCTTTTTCTCCAATTCTTTCCCAAAGCGGTTTTATTCCACTACAACCTATTGCTACACCAACGGCACCATTTCTAAATGCTCGTCCTTGGGTGTCGGTTATTATGACCCCTATTTCTTTTTCTGTTTTATTTTTCAAAGATTTGTAAATTTTTTGTGCTGATTTATCAGGATTTATTGGCATTGGTGTGGCTAAACCATCTTCAACATTAGATTCATCAATCCCTGCATTAGCACAAACAAATCCATGTTTAGTTTCACTAATAATGAAATTATGTCCAATAGCTATAATTTCTTTAGATTCTTTTATTATTGATTCAACCAGTTTTGGATCTTTATTAGATTTTTCAGCTATTTTTTTAGCTTCGAGGCTTGGATTTATTTTTTTTAAATCAATATAATTACCTTCGACTTTTGATATTAATGTTTCAGCTATTAATATAACATCTCCTTCTTTTAGGCTGTTTTTCTGTTTTTTAAGTGACGATAATATTAATTCAACTAAATTATCTCCTTCAACTACTAAAGGAATTTCTGTTAATCCAAACATCTCTAATTTCATGATTAACCCATTTAATATTTTAAATAATTAAATATTCATTGATTCAATAATCCATTTTCCGTCAAAGACTGATCCTACTGAAGCTACTGGATTTGTAAAATTTTTAAATTCGCCTTCATCAAGTATAAATTTTGCTGAAGACTTTGAATCACTTGCAACGAAATTTACTTCATTTGGGGATTGACATTCATATGTGGATATGAAAAAAGCTTTATTTTTACTTATCTTTTCAACTAATATTTTTTCATGAGTTACAATCCCAATGTATCCCTCATATTCATTTTTATTTGTTTCAGGCTTTATGACTGCAGCTATTCGTGGAGTGTTATAATCATCTTTTTCATAATCCATAGCAATTAATGATAAAGTCAATGCATCTTTTATATTCATCCCTACAGATATTTTATCTGCAATCACATCTGTATGTGATCCATTTGATACAATTGCTGTGTTTTCTATTATTTTAATACAATTATAAGCTATATATGCATTTTCAAAAATGTCTGTTTCATATCCTTCTTTTGGGATTATAGCTGCTTTGTCTTCAAAACTTTTAGCCATTCTATTCGGAAAAGACCTACTAGATACTCTATATGCTATAAATGGGGTTCCTTCATTATTCATTCCTGCGGATATTATTCTTCCTAAATACATTAAAATTCCTCTTATTTTATTAATTAGTTAAAAATATTCAATATTTTTTTAAGTTATCTTATTATATGTTTCATTAATAGATATTTAGTTAATATATTATTTCATTGTGGAGAACGCACTGCTTGTTCAGGAGTCATACCTGGTGGAGTCATGATTGTAATGGATCTATCTTTTGGTTTTATACTAATTTCTCCCTCATCAATAACCTTCGTCTGAACAGCTATAGCATGATCTTTAATAAGTGAAGACATATCTTGACCATTAACAATAACTTTTTCTAATCCTGCTACTGGTATTAAATAGTATTCTGAGTTACCTGATGTATCGGTTATGTTGGGCTTACCTGTAGCCCCATCGGTAGTGTCTTGGATTCCTGCACCACTAAAACTACTTGTCACAACTAAAAATATTAACAGTGTAAATAGGATATCAATAAATGGAACAAGATTAAATTGAGGGCTTGTATCTTTTAATTTTTCTTTATGTCTTTTAATATCTAATGACATTTTAATCACTTAATGTATCATATTTCAATAATTATTGTTTTAGTTTACTTTCAGTTATTTCTGATTTTATATCACATTTTTCTAGTATAATATTGTTTATACTTTTTTCAAGCATACTTGGCTTGAATGAGATTTGTATATTTGCTCTATTAATATCTTCTCCAATAATTTCTCTTGTATTTACAATTCCTTCTGCTTCTTTTAATGCTTCTAAAGCACATGGAATATTTCCACTAACTCTAATTTTAGCAACTGCATAACTCCAATTAGTCATTTTGTTGGCTAATTCTATTTTATCCATTTCTGTATCAATTAAACTTTTTATATAAGTTTGAATTGGTAAAAGTATAATTGCAGTAGCTAAACCAACTATTGTAGTTATTAATGCGATATAAATTCCTTCAGCCATTGCAGTACTATTTGCTTCTACTCCTAATGTTCTAAATGTCATCCATATGCCTATAACTGTTCCAATAAGTCCTAAAAATGGTGCAAGTTCAATCATGGTCTTCAGAGTATTAAGTCCTTTTGTCATTTTACTTAATTCAACGATAAAAACTTGTTCCATACCTTCTTCAACTTCGGTCTTATTTTTGTATCCAATTTTAAGGGCTTCTGATATGATTTTTGAGACAGGATTTTTATATTGGCTTATTGATTTTAATGCTTCAATCGCCCCTCCCCTATTCATAGCTTCTGTAACAGTTCCCATAATTTCTGTGGTGTCAGATTTACTTATGCTTCTTAAGTAACGTATTTTTTGTATTGAGGTAATTAAACCATAAATTCCAATAAGAACTATTATATAGGTTATTACTCCTCCACTTTGAAATATTTCTAAAATACTTTGAAATATGCCAGTAAAAAATTCAATTATCATTCTATCCTCTAATTAGTTATAATTATAATTTATCTATTTTTCATATTTGAGATTTTATTATACTTTAGAACTCATAATATTTTTATTAGACTTCTATTTTTATTTTAAATTATCAATTCTTAATTATAAATTATTTTTATTCAAAATTAGCTATATTTGTTTAAAAATACTTTTTTATTTTTTATCTTTACGATATATACATTTAGATTATATAAATATCTATTTTTTGTTTTTTCAAAATGTTATTCATATTATATAATTATTTTTATTAATTATATTTATAAATTAAAATACTATAATTTTATTAATATATTATACTATTTTTTAATATATTTTACTTTTTAATATAATTTTATTTTTAATATATTATTTTTAGTATAATATTTTTCATTATGTAAAATAAAATTTTTTAATAATATTGCATTAAATGATTTTTTTTTATTGTTACAATTAATATTATTTATTATTATTTTTAATTTAGGATTTTTAATTTAGAAAGTGAATTCTTAAAACAATTATTATAGATTAAATTTTCATAAACTGTATTTTATTCAGTTATTTCATTGTCTTTTATGTTTTGAATAGTTTTCCAAGATTTTCTAACAATCTTTGGCATTTCTTCATAAGTAAAATTTTCTAAAAATCTTTTTGTTTTAGGGTCACTTGGATATCCTGATCCAATTTCTCCTATTTTTCTATATTCTTTTTTTAGATTTTCTATTATGGAATCTCTTTCATATTTGGCTACTATTGATGCAGCTGCAACCTGAATATATTTATCATCTGCTTTATGTTCAGATATTATCTCAATATTTCCCACAATGGATTGTATTTCATTTTTTAATCTTTCTGGTTTTATATCGACTGAATCTATGATTACACAATCATAATCTAATTTATTGATGATTTTTAACATAGCTATTTTTTCTATTTCATTTAAGTTCACATCACTTGCTCTTAGATTATCTATATCCTGAGCAGTTATTTCTACTGTTTCATATTCAAACATATTTTTTAATTTTCGTGATAGGACTTTTCTTCGTGTTGGTGTTAATTTTTTGGAGTCTTTTATACCCATTCTCTCCAATACTGGGATTTTATCATCAGGAATCACAATTCCTGCAACTATGAGTGGACCAATAACAGGGCCCCTACCAGCTTCATCTATTCCTAAAATATTCATTTGTTCACCATTAATTAGTTTAAGCAATAATTAATTTATAATAATTTTAATTATAATATTTTACTGATTTAATTAGAATTAATAAAAGTTAGTTATATATTTATCTTAATAGTTATTATTAAATATAGTTAGTATTTGAATTATAATTTAATAATAACTCAAAATATCATTTTAAATTTATTAGAATATCTTAGATAAATAATATCAATAACTAAATTTAATTAAAGAAATATCCTGCATATAATATTTAGAAATATATTTTGGAGGATTTTTCCTGATTTTTTTTAGAGTATGTTTCAAATTTTTATTTAATTGATATTTGATACAACAAATATTAAATTAAATAAAGTTAGGATAATATTAAAATTAAACTAAATTTAATAAATAAAAACTAAATTTAATAATAAAATAATAAATTCTAATAAATAATTTAAATTTAACAGGAAATATAATTGAATTAATATTATAATATATTTATAAGTGTAATAATAAATAATTAGCTAATAAGATAACTAATATATTTTCAATAAACTATTATTGTAGATTATGATTAATAAAATATAATAAAATATATTTTTATATAATTATATTGTGGATTATATTTAATAATGTATATTTTTATATAATTACACTATTTTTTATATAATTATTATATTTTTATATAATTATAATATTTTTTATATAATTATCTTAAATATTATATATTTGAACTTATGGTATAATTTTTATAATATCTGAATTTTTATTTAAATATCTATAATTTCTTTTATTTGCTAAAATAGGTTTATAATTCTTATTTTATAATTTTAATTGATTATTAAGGTTATTAAAAAGCAAATATTAATAAATAATCAAAATAATAACATTTTAAGGAGTCAAATTATGGAATTAAAAAAAACTAATATTGGATTTTTTATGGCAGTGCCTGATCTGATTTCATTGTTGAATTTATCATTTGGATTTTTAGCAATTTTAATGGCTATTAATAACCAAATTTATATTTCTGCAATTTTCATCATCATTGCATTAATATTTGACTCTTTAGATGGTTGGATAGCTAGAAAATTATCTAGAATTGATAATTATGGCTTTGGAAAAAATATTGATTCCTTATCGGACATTGTTTCCTTTGGAGTTGCTCCAGGCATACTTTTATATTGCTCTGGAAGGTATATTGGAACTATTGGATTGCTTGGTCAATTTCATTATTTGGATTATTTATTGGCTTTTGTAGCATTATTTGTTGTTATTTGTGGTGTTTTGCGACTTACTCGTTTTAATGTAATTGCTGATAATTTAGATTTCAAAGGATTTATTGGTATACCTATTCCGACTGCAGGAATCGTTTTATCCTCTTTTATATTAACTGGATTTTTTAATATATACTTTGCAATGATTTTGATGATGGTTGTTGGAATTTTAATGATAAGTAATATTAAATATTCTAAATTAAATAATCCTAAATTATTATTAATTTGTGCAATATTGGTGATTTTAGCTATAATTCCTTATAAGATAATTTATTTAAATATAAACATTCCTGCAACTATTATATTTATAATAACTTTAATTTATATCCTTTATGGCTTATTGGGACGATTGATTATTAAAGAGAATAATTAATAAACTACTATTCTTTTTCAATTTTAATTATTGCATATATTAAAGAAATTATTATTTTATTTTCTTTTGAATCATTCTAAAGTTAAATAATAAACCAATTGATATTAAACATATTTTATTAATTTTCTAGCTCATCTCATTTTTTTATTAACACTTTATTTAGTAATGAGGTTTGATAACTTGAAAAATAAGGATAATAAACAAGATAAATCTAAATTTGATAAATCTAAATTTATCAAATCTAAATTAAATAAGTTTAAAACAATTAAATGTGAATTAATTAAGTTTAAATCAGATAAATTTAAAATAATTAAATCTAAATTAACCATGTTTAAGTTTATTAAATTTAAATCAATTAACTATAAAAGTTGTAATATATTTAAATTTCTTTTTAAAAACTTTTCAACGAGTAAAAATAAAACTAAAAATAATAAAAATAATCTTAATTCTATTAATCCTAATAAATATGAGGGAGATCTCAGTAAATTCAATAATATCAGGAAGATTAATATTAATGATAACGGTCATATCAATGATTATTGTTCTAATAATGATAATGATTATAAATCTAATGAGGATAATAAGTATAAATCTGTTAGGGATAATGATTATAAATCTGTTAGGGATAATGATTATAACTCTATTAATGATGATAATTATAAAAAATATAATTCTGAAGAAATTAGTACCATTGCTATAAAAAATGTTCATAATATTAAAAAAAACTTCCTTTCAGATAGAAAAAAAGAATTTCAAGATAAAAATAATAAAATTGACACTAAAAATAAATTTAAAATTTTTAAAGAAAATTATAGTAATGATATGAGTAAAAATTTAGAATTAAAAAATAATAAAATTAGAAAAATAAAATTTTTATTTAATAAAATCACCAATTTTAGCAATTTTAATATTAATAACTCTCCTCATGATGATATTCAAAAAATAAATAATGATATGGAAAATTTAGAGAATAATGAATCAAAAATAGTTATGGGGGCAGCTGTATTTGGTTTAATAATTCTAATTATTCTATTTTCTTCTTACTATTTTTTATTTTATCAACCCTATCAAAATGATTTAGCTACAGCTAAAAATGATAAACTAAATGAATTAAATTCTCTTTTTAAAGGGCCCCTTACACTTGATAATAATGTAATGTCTCTTAATTCTGAAATTGAATTATCCAAATCTCCAGAAGAAGTTAAAGCAATTGATGTCATAAGGCCTGCCACTAGCTCTTGGAGAGAATATCAGAATAATCAGATAAATAAAACTCAAGATGATTTTGGAAGAGTTATGCTAAATTATGAGGATTTTGGTAATGAAATTTCTATGAGCATGTCTGAAAAAAGTGAAGGGGGAAATAATATTAAATCTAAGAATATTATAATGAATAGTAGCGATGCCCATTCATTTGTAATTGAAAATGATGCTAATATTTTGTCTAATATTTTTTTTAAAAAACCTGATACTGTTGTTGTCCCTATTTTAATTAATAGGTTACAGGCAGGTGCAGGTCTGATATCGGTTGGCTCAATTGTTGATATTTATACTTTATCTAATAGCAGCTATCAAACTCAATTAGAAAGTTCTAATTCTATTGAAAATGATAATAATTCAATTAATGATAGTTCGAATAATAATGATTATAGTAGTAATAATGCAAATAATTCTCAAGATTCTAATAATATTGATTTGAATAATAATAATATGGATTCAAATATTAATGATAATTCTAATTTAAATATAAATAATTTGAATAGTTATATTAGTGGAAGTAATGGTTCTCCTGATATTAGTGGATCCACTGTTCTTGCTATTATGCGTTCAAAAGATAGTGGTGTTATAGATGCAAATTACATAAAATCTAGATCAAATATTAATGGGAATTATACAAATCAATTTGAAAATAGTAGCTCCTTTTCTACTGATATTGAAGAAATAATCAGGGCATCTATTGCGGGTGGTTATAATGAGGGGTATTTTTTACCTATACTTGAGAAATATGGGTTAAAACTTTCTGATTATGAAAGAGAATCAAGTTTGGGAGAAATTGATGTTCAATATTTGTTATTGATAGAAATCCCAAGAGAAGATGTTTCACATGTCATAAATAATATGGATAATATAATTTTGACTATACCTACTTCAAATGCTCCTAATTGGATGTTATATGAACTTAAAAAAACATATTCGGGCAATTGATTTAAATTAGTAATTTTTAAGAGTAATATAAATCAATTGAACTTTATATGAATAATATTGAATTATTATTTATATTAATATTTTTTGATTAGCTATAATATCAAAATACTCATTTGTGTATTATAAAACATAATAGCAAATTATATAAATATTCATCAAGATACATATAATATATATATTACTTATTTTTAATAAATATATTATAAATAAATATTTGCTATTTTATATTTTATTATTCTAATTTGATTATTAAATTTTAATAAGATTATAATTATTAATTAAATTTTATTTCTCTAAAATTATTTATTTCTCTATTGTATGTTATGGGCTTATTATATAAAATTTATCTTAATATGGTGAAAATTTGGTAAAACTTGCAACAATCGTGGTTATTGTGGGCCTTATAGTGGTTGGTATGTATGCTTTATTAGAAGTATCATACTATTCATCAAAGTTATCTGTTGAGAAAGATATATCTTCTCCGGTGGTTTTAATACCTTCTATTGGGGTTAATGAAAAAATAAATAACATTTCTATCTCTCAGGGGGTTTATCATGAAGAAGTTTCAAAACTTCCTTCAAAAGGTGATGTAATATTGTTTGGTCATAGGACAAGTTATAGTTCTCCTTTTCTACGTTTAAATGAACTTAAGGCGGGAGATAATATTATTTTAGAATGGCCTGAAATAGGTCAAATTAATTACACTGTTAAAAATTCAACAATTGTGCCTGCTAGCTATTTATTGCCAGTTCATAATGATACTCAAAGATTGTATTTGATTACCTGTGACCCTCCGGGTTTTACAACAAATAGGCTAATTGTCACTGGAGATATGAGTACTTTAGGTCCAGTAAATGAAACAATCACAAAAGAAAATCCAAATACTTCGAATGCTTTAATTATTTGTTTATTGTTTTTGATTTTAGGATTGGTTCTTTCATATTTCTATCCTATCAAAGAAGATAGATTGTTTATATTAATTTTTGTGTTGATAATATCAGGGGCTTTATTTTTTGCCTATTTTGTTCCATTTAATCCTGATATAATAGCATCTAAAATTAATTGGTTGAATGGTGATTTCAGCACTTGAATTAAATATTAATTATTTGGGTATTTAATAATTTATTTCTCTTTCATAATTTTTTATTTACTCTATTTTATTTAGTTTATCATGATATTCTATTCATTTATTTATCTCATATTTTACTAACTAATTAATAATTTGGAATATAAAAGCTTTTTAAAAATTAATTGAGATATTATATAAATAAATGCATATAAGATATAAAATAAAAGTATATAAATAAAAAATTTTATGGAATATTTTCAATAATATACTATTTTATATATTATTTTTTATATATCCTTATTTTATAAAGTAATTTTATTAAGTAATTTTATAAAATATCATTTTATAAAGTATTTCTGAAGTTAAAATGATATAAATGAATTATTATATGGGGAATTTTCATGGTAGACGTTGAAAAAGAATTTTTTTATAATATTACAAATAGAGAACGGGCAATATTTGAAGGAGCAATAAGTATGGGTGCTCTTTTCCATCAGTTTATTGGTACTCCTTTAAATAAAGAAACAGTAAATAATTTAGAGAATGCAATTGAAAATTCTCTTTCTCTTCAACCAGCTATTGATAAAGTTGAAGTTAAAATTAATTTAGATCTACTAGAAAAAGAAATTTCTAAGTTTGATTATACTTCTTTAACTGGTGAAATGCTTGATGTTAAAATTTACTCAAAAGTTAATGGAATATTAGCAATTATTCGCATGAAATTTATAGATGATCTTAATTATCCATTAATGTATGTTGAAGAGATCAAAGAAGATTTTGAATCATAATTGGCCTTATAATACTATTTTTTATTTGAAAATATTTTTTGATAATATGGGGAAAAATAATTAATTTATTTGTAAATATTTTAAATTTATTAATTTTATAAACTGATTAAAAAATTAATTGATTGAAAATATACTAATGATATAAGAAGTAAAAGGTAAAATTCACATTTTTATTATTGTTGTTATTTTTATTTTTATTTTTTATTATTTTTTATTGTATGGTATAATAATATGAATTCTTAATTAATTGATTTTCCAATCAATATTTTTTTAAAAAGGCTCAATTTAATATATAAAAAAGTTAAAATGTTTTTTTTCAATGAAAAATCTTTAATTATAATAAAAACTATTGAAACGCTTTAATAAAAATTTTTTTAACATTATACATAAATATTAAATTTTTTATAATTATTCTATATTTTTAATTCCTTTTTATTTCTTAAATCTTACATGTTGTTTATTAAATATCATTTTACATTATAAGTATTGTTTATTGATAAATTTATTTTATATGCATTGACTATTAAGTTATCAATAGAAAATATAAAAAAATTATAAAAGAATAAATTTAAATATTAATAGAATATATCTTATTATGTTACATGATGAGTCCATAATATTTAAAAATATCTATTTAATTTTTATATATTTATAGGCATAAACAGATTTTAAATTTAATTTTTTATTAAAAACTGTTTTTTATGTTTTTGATTATTCTTTTATTTTGACTAAATGGAATGTAATAGATTTGGTTTTTAATAATTTAAAGAATTCTTGAATTTACATAATCCTTGTAGTGTATTGTGTATAATTATGCACAGGACGTGAACATAATGATAGAAGATAAAATACAAGTTCTAAGAAAAGCTGCTAAAGTTTCTAATGAACAAAGTTCAGATAAATTGTGGTGTGTTGCCGCTGGAAATGAAGAACTAGTTAATAATATAGCTTATGCGGCTATTGCTTCTAAAGATAGAGTTAAAATACTTTTTAGAGAACATGTTACTTTGGAAGAATCTTATGTTCATAAGAAATTTGATTTTATCATGTTATATGGAGATTCTGATAAAATAAGGGAACTTAGCTATGTTTGTAAAGAAAATGGTGGGGCATATATTCAAATAGCTCCTTTCTATGTAGGAAATGAACCTAATTTAACTTTACTTGTGGCTCCTGATGATGCTCTCAAGAAACTTGTGGGTGATGCAGAAAGAAATAGTTCTCAATTTTCTATATTGTTGGAAGATCAAACCACTGGGTTTATTGAAACTGATTTAAAGCTAAGAATTAACCTTCCTAATTTTTTACAGACCATGTTAACTCCATTATTTAATATGAGTGATGTTGTTTTATCAACAATCCTTATTTCAATTGAAAACAAAGAGGATGTTGGGAAAATTAGAAAAATAGCTGCTAATAATAATGTATTTTTGATTGATTTCAAAGATATTATTGAAAATGAAAATTAATATATTTAATATAAATAAAAAATTAATTTTAATACAATAAATTTTAATATAATTGATTTTAATATAATTAATTTTAATATAATTAATTTTAAAATAATTAATTTTAATATGATATTATTTATTCGTTAATATTATTATATTATTATGCAATTAAGATAACTAAGAGGAATTTATATGAAACTATTTGGAAGTAATGATAATAAAAAGAAAACAGAACCTAAAAAAGGAATTACTAATAGTTTAGGTATTGATTTAGGTACTTTAAATACTGTAATTGCAAAACCTTCTGGGGATAAATTTGATTTATATCAAATACCTTCAGTGGTAGCTGTAAAAAAAGAAGATAGTTCTGCTGTTTTAGCTGTTGGTGAAGAAGCAAAATTAATGCTTGGTAGAACTCCTGAAGATATTGTAGCACTCAGACCTTTGAAAAAAGGTGTTATTGAAAGTATTGCTCAGGCTCAAGCTTTATTAGTCAAAGCTATGGAAATAGGTATTAAAGAAGGAGATTCTGTTGGTAGGATTGTCATTGGAATTCCTGGAGATGCTTCCGAAGTAGAAAGAGAAGCTGCTGAAAAAATAGGTAGGGATGCTGGAGCAAGTTATGTTTTAGTTATTAGTGAAGGATTAGCTGCAGCTATTGGTGCTGGATTGCCTATTGCAGAACCAGATGGAACAATGGTCGTTGATATTGGTGCAGGATCTACTGATTTAGTTGTTATTTCTCTTGGAGGTATAACTGATATTGAAACTGTACGGGTCGGTGGGGATGATATTGATAATAATATTGTAAATCTTGTCAAAGAGAAATATAATGTTGGAATTGGTATACATGATGCTGAAGCTGCTAAAATTAAGGTTGGTATGTTCCATTGTAGTGAAGATTTAGAAGTTGAAACTACTGAAATAATCGGTAAATCTGCTGAAACTAACAGGCCTAAAAAGGTAGTCATTGATTCTTTACTTGTAGCTGATGCTGCTGAACCAATAATTCAAGAAATTATTAATGGTTTAAATATTGTATTAGAAAGACTCTCTCCCGAATTAATAACTGGTGTTTATCATAATAGTGTTGCTGTTGGTGGAAGTTCCCAATTAAGAGGTCTAAAAGAAAGAATATGTGATGAATTATCCATCCCTGTATCTATTTCTGATGACCCAATGACTGTCGTAGCTAAAGGGGCAGCTATTGTTGCAGCAGAACCAAGGGCTTTAGAACCTGAAGTTCGTTTAAAAGCAATGAAATAATTTTTTAATTTTTAAATATATTATTTCTTAATTTTAAATATATTATTTTTTATCTTTTTTCAACTTATCTTTAACTAAATATAATTATTTTTTTAATTAATATTTAATTTTTTAAAATTTGTTATTGATGATTTAATATACTTTTTAAGTTTAATTTACATATTCTAATTATTTGCTTATTTTAGTTACTATATATTCTTTTTATTCTATTTTTTACATTATATCCAATATTATTATTTATAAAATTATAATAATGATTTTATAAAAAAATTTAATTGTAGTTTATTTATTAAAACTATATTTGCTAGTATTCTATTTTATTACTAAAATTCTTTTTTTCTTATTAATATTCTGTTTTATATTTTTATAACATTAATAATATTATTAATATTATAATGAATACTTTAATGAATAATTTTATTAATTAATAAAATAAATCTATATATCATAATAAAAATATTATATATTAATCTAAGGTTGATTAAGATATTATTGATATTTAATAATTATATTGATATCTTAAAGATTTTCATAAGTTCTTAAAAGTTCTTAAAAGTTCTTAAAAGTTCTTATAATTTTATTTAAATAACATAGTAAAATAAAATTTTATCAATTATTTACTAATGATTTATTACAGAGAATTTATAGGAGATTTTCATGATTAAAATAGAATCTGACTTATGTAAAGGATGTGATTTATGTATTGAATCTTGTCCTAAGCATGTTTATATAAAATCATCTAATGAGAACAAAAAAGGTGTTTATTTACCCTGTCCGGTTAATGAGGTAGAATGTAATAAATGCCATCTTTGTGAATTGATGTGTCCTGATCAAGCTATTACTGTCGAAGATTTTGATGATGAAGAAATAAAAAAAGACAATAATGGGGATAATAGGTCTGATAAAGAGGATTTGGAGGAATAATATGTCTGAAGAATTATTTGTTCAGGGAAATGAAGCTTGTGCTCATGGAGCTATTAAAGCGGGATGTAGATTTTTTGCAGGCTACCCAATTACTCCTTCTACTGAAGTAGCTGAAGATTTAGCTGGACTTCTTCCAAAACATGGAGGTTCTTTCCTTCAAATGGAAGATGAAATTGGTGCTGTTGGGGCAATAATTGGTGCAAGTTGGAGTGGTTTGAAAGCAATGACTTCCACATCTGGTCCAGGATTTTCACTTATGCAAGAAAATATTGGTTATGCTCATATAACTGAAACACCTCTTGTTATTGTAGATGTACAAAGAGGGGGGCCGTCTACTGGACAACCAACTATGGCTTCTCAAGGGGATATGATGCAGATGAGATGGGGTTCACATGGGGATTACGAACCAATCGCCATCTCTCCTTCATCTGTTCAAGAGTTTTTTGATTTTACAGTTAAAGCATTTAATTTAGCTGAAAAATATAGGATTCCTGTTATTTTAGCCGCCGATGAAGTAATTGGGCATATGAGGGAAAAAATAACTATTCCTGATAAAGTAGATATAGTAAAAAGAATAATGCCTAAAGAAAATCCTAATAATTTTAGTGAAAATAACCCTTATCTTCCATTTAAAGCCGATAAAAATGGTACGCCTCCAATGGCTCCATTTGGAGAAGGATATAATGTTTCTGTGACTGGTTTAACTCATAATGAAAGAGGTTATCCTGATTCTTCAGATCCTAAAGCTCATGAAAAACTTATTAGTCGTTTATGTAATAAAATATTGAATAATCGGGAAGAAATTGTATCCGTTCATGAAAGCTTTTGTGATGATGCAGATACTATTATTATTTCATATGGTGCTCCTGTGCGGTCTGTTTTTACAGCTGTTGAATTAGGTAGGGAAAAAGGATTAAAAGTTGGTTCAATAAAAATTGATACTCCTTGGCCTTTCCCTGAAGCTCAAATATTAAAAGCAGCTGAATCAGCTAAAAATTTAGTTGTAGTTGAAATGAATCTTGGGCAAATGGTCCATGAAGTAGAAAGGGTTGCTGGTTTAGTAGATGAAAATAAACCTAATGTTTATTTAATTCCAAAAATTGGTGGGGAACTTCATAAACCTAGCGAAATATTATCTAAAATTAAGGAAATAAATTAAGGGGTTTTTTCATGGTAACTATTAATTCAAATAAAGAATCAAATAAAGAATTAAATAAAAAATCAATTAATGATTTGGATAATAAACAAAATTCTAAAAATAAAATTATTAAAAATAATCAAAATCCTTTTATGAAATATCTTAGAAAAGATAGGCTTCCCAATATATTCTGTGCAGGATGTGGGAATGGAATTGCTATGAATACTTTCTTTAAGGGAATTGAATCTGCAAAAATTGATTTTGAAACAGTATGCTTAGTATCAGGCATAGGATGTTCATCACGTATTCCAGGTTATGTTAATTGTGACTCATTACATACTACTCATGGAAGGGCGATTACATTTGCTACTGGATTGAAGGTAGGAAACCCTGATTTAAATGTTGTTGTATTTACTGGAGATGGAGATGCTGCTTCTATTGGTGGAAACCATTTAATTCATGGGGCTAGAAAGAATATCAATATCACTGTAATTTGTGTTAATAATAATATTTATGGAATGACTGGTGGACAAATTAGTCCTACTTCTCCTGAGGGTAGTTTTGGAACAACTGCGCCTTATGGTTCTAGAGATAAACCATTTAATTTAGCAGAACTTGTAACTGCTGCTGGTGCAACATATGTTTCTAGATGGACAACTGCTCATCCATTACAACTTTCAAATTCTATTAAAAAGGCATTATTAAACCCTGGATTTTCTTTTGTTGAGATTGTTTCTCAATGTCCTACATATTATGGAAGAAAAAATAAACTCAGAACTCCTGTTGATATGATTAATGCATTTAAAGAAAATAGTATTAATATAAGAAAAGCTAACAAAATGAGCTATGATGAACTTCAGGGAAAGATTATTGTAGGTGAATTTGTCAATAATACTAGAAAAGAACTAACTGAAAATGTTTGTGATCTTTCTGTTGAACAGTGTGGTCGAAATTTAGCTATCAAATCAGCATATATTGATGAATTTGATGATTAAAAACTAATTAATAATTCTATAAATCTTATTTTTATAAAAGATATTTAAAAGCTATTTTAAAAGATATCTAAAAGATATTTTAAAATATATTTTTATAAAAATTAATTCTAAATGAGTTATTTTTCAAGCGTTTTATTTTTATAATATGTATTTTTTTATAAGAGGTAATTTTATGCGAAAAGAACTAAGAATAGCAGGATTTGGAGGACAAGGTGTTATATTGGCAGGAATAATTGTCGGAAAAGCAGCTTCTCTCTTTGATGGGATTAATGCAGTTCAAACCCAGTCTTATGGTCCTGAAGCAAGAGGAGGGGCTTCAAAAACTGAAGTTGTGCTTTCTAATAATGAAATTCATTATCCTAAAGTAATAAGTCCTGATATATTGGTGGCTATGTCTCATGAAGCATTATTGGCATATATTGGTGATTTAAAAGATGAAGGTACTCTTATAATAGATCCTGACATGATTGATGAATCTGAAATAGAAGACTTTTTAAAAGAGCATAATATTAATTTATACTATGCAAGAGTAACTAAAACTGCGATGAATGATATCGGTCTTAGAATAGTAGCTAATATTGTAATGGTGGGCGCTATTTCAAAAATTACTAATGTTATTTCTCATGATGCTGCTAAAAAGGCTATTTTACAGAGTGTTCCTCCAGGTACTGAAAAAAAGAATATACAAGCTTTTGAAGCGGGTTATGCTATGGATGGTACTTAGATATCCATATGGAATTTATTATTGATATTTTATCAATTTATAAAAGATGATTATAGATTAATGTTTTATTATGTGTTAATAATTTCTAAACTGGTTTATTAGTGAAACTAGTTTACAGGTTGGTTGTTGTATATGAAGTTTTTTGAACATGCTGCAAAAAAATTATTTAAAAAAAATGGAATAAGTATTTTAGAAGGACATGTAGCTTACTCTCCTGAAGAAGCTATGGAAATAACAAGTGAGATGGGAGGCCCAGTAGCTTTAAAATCACAAGTTTTAGTTGGAGGTAGGGGAAAAGCAGGTGGAATAAAATTTGCAGATGATCCTGGTGAAGCTTTTGAGATTGCAGGAAATTTATTAGATTTAGAAATTAAAGGTGAAAAGGTAAAACACTTATTAGTCGAAAAAAAGGCAAATATTAAAAAAGAGTTTTTTTTAAGTGTTTCTATTGATAGGTCTTCTAAAAAACCTATTATTATGGCTAGTATGGATGGAGGAGTTGAAATTGAACAGTTAGCTATTGATAATCCTGAAAAAATTATTAAATATCATGTTAATCCTCTAGAAGAATTTTTACCATATGAAGCAAGAGAAATAGCTCGTAAAATGGGGGTTAGTTCTAATTTAATTTCTTCAGTTGGAGGTATTATATGGAAATTATATAATGTTTTTGATAAATATGATGCACAAGTTGCTGAGATTAATCCATTAATCCTTACTGAAGATGGTTTAATTGCTGCAGATGCCAAACTCGAAATTGAAAACGATTCTTTGTTTCGTCATAAAGAATTAGCAGAGGCTAACTCATTTAAACCTAAAGAATTTGCTTTTGTTAAACTTGATGGGGATATTGCGGTTATAGGTAATGGTGCAGGATTAACTCTTACTGGAATGGACATGATAAAGCTTAATGGTGGAAATCCAGCAACATTCTTAGATATTGGTGGTGGTGCTTCTGAAAACACTATTAAAAAAGCTTTAAATTTAGTATTAAATTATTCTCCAGTTAAAGTTGTTTTTTTAAATGTTCTTGGAGGAATAACTCGTGCTGATGATGTAGCTAAAGGTGTAATAAGGGCACTTGATTCATCAAAAAGGAAAATAAATATTGTAATACGCCTTACTGGAACTAATGAAGAAGAAGGTCAAAAAATTTTAGAAGAAGCAGGGATTCCATTTGAAATTTCAATGGAAAAAGCAGCTAAAAAAGCTGTCGAGATTCGAAATTCATTAGCTGAATAAATTTTTATATTTATTAATTAATATTCAATAGAGAATATTTAATAAATATAAAAAATTTAATTTAATAAATTATTAAATATTTAATATAATTATTAATATGTATTATATATCTGCTATTATTTGTTATAATATAAATAATTAGTTCTTAATTCTCGAATAATAATAAAAATGCTTAGTGATAATGTTTATTAATAATAATATTGTAACAATAGTATAATAATAATAATAATAATAATAATAAACTGATGTTTTATGTCAAATTCATTTAATAATAAAGAATCTAATAATAAAGAAGAAAACTTTTCTTTATCATTAGAAGATCAAAAAAAACTAGAGTATAGTGGGTATCGTTTTCTTGGAAAAAATAATCATGCTGCTGCTAAAATATGTCATTGGACTAAAAAAAGTATTCTTAATGAAGGAGTATGTTATAAAGAGAAATTTTATGGTGTTGAAAGTCATAGATGTCTTCAAATGTCTCCAGCAGTACCTTTCTGTAATCAAAAGTGTTCTTTTTGTTGGAGGGATCTTTCTGTCACTAAAACTGAATGGGTAGGTCATTACGATGATCCAAAAACTATAATAGAAGATGGGATAAATGCACAAAATAAACTTCTATGTGGGTTTTTTGGAAATGATAAAGCAGATAAAAAGAAATTAGAAGAATCTAAAAAGCCAAATAATGCCGCTATATCTCTAGCAGGGGAACCAATGATTTATCCTGACATTGATGAGCTTTTAGCTGAATTTAAAAAACAGGATTTCACAACATTTTTGGTTAGTAATGGTGTAATGTATGAAGAATTATCTAATCTTGAAAATGAACCAACACAACTATATCTTTCCTTAGATGCTCCTGATAGGAAAACATATGTTGACCTCTGTAGCCCTCAAATAAATGAAGCTTGGGATAAAATAAACAAGTCACTTGAAACATTGAATAGTTTTAACTCTAAGACATGTATACGAACTACTTGTGTAAAGCATAAAAACATGTTTGATCATGAAAATTATGCAAAATTAATTGATATAGCAAACCCAGATTATATTGAAATCAAAGCATATATGTGTGTTGGATATTCTAGAGAAAGATTAACTTTAGATAATATGCCAACATTTAAAGAAGTTATTGATTTTGCTCAAAAAATAGCAGATCTAACTGGAAGGTCTATTACTAATGACTCAGAAATTAGCCGGGTCGTTCTATTGGAATAGTTTTTATAATAAACATAATATATAACACCTAAAATAAAAAAATCCTCATAATTTCCTTAATTTTCACTGTTTTTTAATTTCTAAATTTCTATAAAAATCATAATAATTTTTCTAATATTTACTTGCTTCAAAAAAAATTCTAATATTTTTTTAAATATAATAAATTTTTAGTAAATTAGGATTATCTGTTATATTATAAAAATTATTTCTATATATTTTATAATAGTTTATAATATTTTATAATAATTTATAATATTTTATAATAGTTTATATATTGAATGATATTTTTTAACTTAAAATAAATTACCTATTATTAATAAATTTTTCATATTTTTATCAACATTTTTTAGTTGAAATGATTTTTTTATATTATAAAAAATAGGTTATTATATTTTATTTTATACAATTAAATTAAATTTTTAATTAGTTTTATATGGGATTTTTAAATGAATTTATATATTTTTCTATATTTTTTATTTAATTTTTCTAATCATTGAAATTAAGGCTATTTTTCACTTTTTTAGAGGCTTTAAAATCCTTTTTTTTGCCCATAACTTCATTATTAAACTTATTTTTTTTGATTGATTTATATTTCTTATTTTATGAAAATTGTTTCTATTTGTCCTTATTTATTTGAAATCTGAATAGTAAGCCTCTTTTCATAATTTATTCAAATACGTATTCATGGCCTTTTTAGTATTTAACAAGCAAATTCCAATTCCCTCATTTTATCCTTTATATGTTAAAAAAAGCTTTATTTAAGCTTTGTCGCTAAAAAATTTTCAAAACATTTATATAGTATTGTTGTTTTAAATAAAAGGTGATAAAAAAATGTAGCTTTATAATTTTAAAGTTAGAAAATAATTTTATATTAAAATAATTTTATATTTCTTGTATTTAGTAAAATAAAATTTTAAAAATTTTATAAAAATATTTATTAAAATATTTTTCATTTAAATTTTTTTTTAAATCAAGATAAAATTCTTATTTAAGATGGATTCTATTTAAAATAAATTTTAAATTAAATAAATTTTAATTTTAAAAATGAATTTTTTATATATAATTTTTTTCAAAATAAGAATTTATTTCTAATGAGTTGGATTATATAGCTCGGAGGCGGTATAATTAGTAGATACTCGAAATATGGACCAATTATTGTAATTATTGCAATTTTTGCATTAGCTTCAATGGTCTGTGCAACTCCTTTTGGAGTAAATTTAGATAATCAAACCCATTCTGATAAGTCACATAATAATGGAATAAAAGCTTCAGCAGCTTCAGAAATTGTTAAAAAGACAAATACTTCTGATGTATCAGATAAAAATACAACAAAAACTGTTAAAGTCGTTGTTAAATCTGTTAAAATGTCTAAAAGCGATTATAAAGTAATGAAAACTTCTATTAACAAATATAAATCTGTAAATGGATCTAATCCTAATAGTTATTATTGGAAGTCTAAAGCATTAACTATTTATAAAAAAGATTATCTTGATGCTATAAGTAGATATAATAAATTTGTAAAAACTAATAAAGTTGATCCTGTTTATGTAAATATTTTTAATGCTGTAAAATATGTAAAGTGTACTGATGCAGATGATGTCAATAAAGTTAAAAAATCTCCTAGTTTACCACTAGCAGGTGAATTATCTGGTGTCAAAGGCTTAACAGTTTTACAAAAGTATATGAACAGACATCTTAACCATGTAAACGGAGGCCCTTCAACTTTTAAAGGTGTTGTAAAATCAAAAGTTGGGGACTGTTGGGGTTTAGCTGAGTGGGCAGCTAAACAACTAAAGGCAAATAGTTATAAGGTTAGAATTGTTCAAGGTGCAACTTCACTTGCTTCAAATCATAGATGGGTTCAAGTAAGACTCAATGGTAAGTGGATTAACTTTGAATCTTCATTAGTTACTAAAAAATATGGAAGTAAAAATTATTCCCAAACATGTGCAAGAGCAAATACTATAGTTAAAACTTTGTAGCTATCTAAAAGTTACAAAGTATTTTATACTTATTTTTTAGCTTTATTTTTAGTTTTATTCTTAGTTTTATTTTTAGTTTTATTTTTAGTTTTTTTAGCTTTTATTTAGATTTAATTTTATATTTATTATCATGTCCCTGTTTTATTTATTTTAATTCTAGATTTATCTTTTGGATTGTGATTTAATTTTATCTTATTTTTATTTTTAATTTTATCTTATTTTATGTTATAATTAATTTAGGTATACTAACTTATTTTTTGAATTAATTTTCATGAATATTTAAAATTCAATTATCATTAAAACTTTCACCTATTTTTTTCATTATTTGTTTCAAAATTAGTTAAATTTAACATAATTAAATTAATATATAATATTTAATAAAATACAATTTATAAAATACTTTACAAAAATATATTATATATTAATAATAATCTAAGATATATTGAGAGTAATTTAAATTAATCTAATAATGATAATAATAATCTATATAAAATTTCCTATTAAAAATCAAATAACTTTTAATTATAATTATTATTAGAGTTTTATTTAAATTATTAAATTTTATCTAAATATTTTAAAGAAAATAGTTATATAATTTATTTCATGAATATATTTTAGATTATATTTATAAATTCAATAATTAAGTGAGGAATTTTTTTGTCAATGAAAAAAATTAAAACCCCTATTGTTATTTTAAATTTTAAGACTTATATAGAATCTAGCGGAGAAAATGCACTTAATTTAGCTAAAGATCTTGAGTCTGCTGCTATTGAATCTGGTATTAACATGGCAGCTGCTCCTCAAACTACGGATATATTTAGAATAAGTCAAGAAACAGATATTCCTATATTGGCTCAACATATTGATCCTGTAAGCCCTGGAGGCCATACTGGGAGTAATCTCATAGATTCTATGATTGAATCTGGAATAAGTGGAACTCTATTAAATCACTCAGAAAAAAGAATGGGAATAGCTGATATTGATGAAGTTGTAAAATACTCTAAGGAAAAGGATATTTTTTCGGTTATTTGTACAAATAATATTGAAACAAGTGTGGCTGTAGCAACTCTAAATCCAGAATTTGTTGCTGTTGAACCTCCAGAACTTATTGGATCGGGGATTCCTGTATCTCAAGCAGAACCCGAGATTGTTGAAGGAACAGTATCTAAAGTAAAAAAAATTAATAAAAAAATAGATGTATTATGTGGTGCAGGAATTTCTACAGGTGATGATATGCGCGCTGCCCTAGATTTAGGTGCATCTGGAGTTCTTCTTGCTTCTGGTATAGTATTGTCAGATAATCCTAAAGATGCATTGTTAGATTTGGTTAGTAAAATTTAATTTATTTATTTTATGGAGATATAATGACAATTAAATTCAATACTATTGATAATTTTGATGTTAAAGGAAAAACAGTTCTTGTAAGGGTAGATATTAATTCTCCTGTTGATCCAAATTCAGGCATTATTCTGGATGATACTAGGATGAAATTACATAGTGAAACACTGAAAGAACTTTCAAATAAAGGAGCAAAGGTTGTTATATTAGCTCATCAAAGCCGGCCGGGTAAAAAAGATTTTACAACACTTGAGCAACACAAAAATGTTCTTTCAAGAAATTTAGATGTTGATGTTAAGTACATTGACTCAATTTTCTCCCATGAAGCTAAAGAAGCTATAAAAAATTTAAACAATGGGCAAATTCTTCTTCTTGAAAATGTTAGATTTTTTTCTGAAGAATCAATTAGTAAAACACCCAAAGAACAGTCTCAAACTTTAATTCCTCAGAATTTGGCTCCTTTAATAGATATTTTTGTAAATGATGCATTTGCAGCTGCACATAGATCTCAACCATCATTAGTTGGTTTTACTCCTATTCTTCCATCTGCTGCAGGCCGACTTATGGAAAAAGAGCTAAAAATTATTCAAAATGCTATTGATAATGTTGAACATCCTTGTGTTTTTGTTCTTGGGGGGATGAAATCTGATGATTCTATTGATGTTATGGAAAATGTTCTAAAGAATGGAACTGCTGATTATGTCTTAACATCTGGTTTGGTAGCTAATATTCTCCTTTTAGCCGCAGGTTATGATATTGGCAAAATAAATAAAAAATTTATTAAAGATAGGGGCTACTGTTATTTAGTCAAAAAATCTAAAAAACTACTTAAAAATTATGAATCTAAAATAGTATATCCTAAAGATGTTGCTGTTGAAAATAAGCAAGGTCTAAGAGAAGATGTTTCGGTTGAAAATATTCCTAATCTTTCTATTTTTGATATAGGAATCGAATCAATTAAAGAATATGCAAAAATAATAAGAAGTGCTAAAACTATTTTTGCCAATGGTCCTGCAGGAGTTTTTGAAGAGCCAAAATTTGCAATGGGTACTGAAGATATTTTAAATGCTATAGCTAATTCTAAAGGATTTTCTATAATTGGTGGAGGTCATATTGCAGCTGCAACTACTGCTATGGGATTTCAAAATGATGTAAACCATATTAGTAGTGGTGGTGGTGCTTGTATAAATCTTTTATCTGGGAAAAATCTAGTTGCAGTTCAAGCTTTAATTGAATCTGCTAAAAAATAAATTCTTAATTTATTTAGATATAATTATGATTATTGTTATAATTTAATCAAATGATAAAATTATACTATATTTTTAATTATTATATTTTTAATTATTATATTTTCAATTTACATTTTTAATTATTATATTTTTAATTATTATATTTTCAATTTATATTTTTAATTTATAATTTAATTTTCTTGATTTAAATTTATAATTTAATTAGATAGTTTTTGACAATTTTAAAAATTATAATATATTAAACTTATTTTTTAAATTTTCAGCTGATTTTTTAGGATTATTACTATTCATAATGGCTGAAACAACGGAAATTCCTTTAATTTTAGTTTTTTGTAGTGAATTAAGATTATTCTCATTTAATCCTCCAATAGCAACAACCGGAATGTTAATATTATTCACAATTTCTTTAAGATATTCTATACTTATACAGTCTGCTGTTTTTGTTTCTGTTGGAAAAATAGCTCCACTTCCAATATAATCTGCCCCATTTTTTTCAGCTATTTTTGCTTTTGGAACTGTAGCTGCAGATACTCCTAATATTTTATCATTTCCAATTATATTTCTTACTATGTCTGCCGGCATATCACTTTGACCTACATGGACTCCTTCAGCATCTATAGCTATTGCAATATCTAATCTATCATTTATAATTAGTGGAATATCATATTTTGAAGTTAAATTTTTAAGTTTTAATGCAATATCATAAAATTTTCCAGTTGGAGCATCTTTCTCTCTTAATTGCACAACAGTAACTCCTCCTAAAATAGCTTCTTCAACAATATTCAAAAATTCTTCTTCTGTATGCCTATATCTATTTGTAACAAGATATAATGAGTAATCTATATTGTTCATATTAATACTCCTTAATAAATTCAAATTTTTTATAATAATATTAAATAAATTAAAACATGATTATTATTGAATGTAAAATAAATAATATAAATTGATAAAAATATATAAGGATTATAATTATCTTTTAATGGCTTTTAATCGAGTATTTCATACAATTTTATGTTTTCTTTAATAGTTTTTTCATCTAAATTGTATAAATTATCTATTAATCTTACTCTAAAAGTTCCAGTTCCACATTTTTCTTTCTTTACTGACTGTCCAGCTATTTCACCAGCTATTCCCATAGCTATTGTCCCACTCAATCCTCCAATAAAAGGATCATTAGCTCCACAAAAAGTTCCAACAATTGAAGTAAGCATACAACCACTTCCAGTTATTTTTGGCATTAATTCATCACCATTTTCACAGGCATATGTTATTTTTCCATTTGAAATTATATCTATGGCTCCACTAGCTATAATAACAGTATCTAATTTTTTTGCCAATGCTTTCACAATTATTCCATTATCCTTTAAGTTGTTTTTAGTTATTTCATCATCTTCTGAAACATCTACTCCTTTACTTTTAGCTTTAATTGTAGATAATATTTCTTCTAATTTTATTAATCTTGCTATAGCTTTTATTTCAGACATATTTCCTCTAATAACAGATATTTTTGATTTATTTATTAATTCAAGTACTAGATTATTTCTAAGGTTTGTTACTCCTACTGCAACAGGATCTAAAACAATAGGTGTATTAGTTTCTTTTCCATGTTTACTTCCAATAATCATTGCTTCAACTTGACTCTGGCTCATTTTACCTATATTTATAACTAAAGCATTTGCTATTTCAACAAATTCTTTAACTTCTTCAGGGTCATCTGCCATCATAGGTGATCCTCCAATGGCTAAAACTGCATTTGCACAATCATTAATTGTAACATAATTGGTTATACAGTGTGTAAGAGGATTGATATCTTTTACATTTTTTAATGCTTTTATGGATTCTTTTATAATTTTAGAGTTAGTTTCAGTCATTTAAACCACATATTATTTATTAAATCTTTAAGAAATATTGTTATTGGTAAATTACTATTGTTATGCTATAATTGTTCTTTTTGTTTTATTATTAATAAATTTTTAGAGAATATTTTTAATAAAAATCATTATTTTTATATCCTTATTTTTATTTATTATATTTTTTATATAAATTATCATTCACAATTAGATATAATTTTTTATTAGCTAGATTATACTTTTAGTTAAACTATCCTTTTTCTCTTTTGCCCTATTTTTCCTCTTTATATAGTTTAATATCTTTATAAAGTTTAGTATCTTCATATAATTTAACAATATTATTAATAATAATATTTATATGGGACTTCAACAAAATTATTATTATTATAGTCATTTTAGAAATGAATATGAGTTTTGGTAATAAATATTTAATTTTTATAATGTTAAATAAAAAGTTTGGAGGTATTAATTTAGAAAAGTATTTAAACTAAAATATACTAAAAGAGTGATGTTGCATCATTAGGTGTTCTGAATATGTGCCTCGGTAGCTCAGTCTGGTGGAGCGCGAGACTTGTAATCTCGTGGTCGCGGGTTCAATTCCCGTCCGGGGCTTTTAAAACTAGTTATATGTAATTTTAATTTCTAATATATGTATTTTTTGTCGATATCCTGTTTAAAGTGATTTAATACTTTGATATGTGATTTTAGATTTTTCATTTATATCTATTATGAATTTTTGTTTCAATAGATTCCTATAATGGATTTTAAAAATACTAATTATTGATAATATTGATTATAACTTTAATATTATAATCAAAATAATATTATGTGTAAAATTTTATTGTGTTAAATATAAAATCTTGTTGTGGAATTTTTCAAATATGAAAAAGTATATATATGATTAAATTTAACATAGTATAATGTGCTGTGTGGTTGAGATTTGATTTCTAAAATTCAAACACAATAGCTTAACATATTCAATAGATTAAATTAAGTAAATTTGGGACCATAGGGTAGCTTGGTCGATCCTTTGGGCTTTGGGAGCCTGAGACTCCGGTTCAAATCCGGGTGGTCCCATCATTAATACCCGCCTTAGCTCAATTTGGCAGAGCGTTGGACTGTAGATCCAAATGTTGCTGGTTCAAGTCCGGCAGGCGGGATTTTATATTATGGTTTCAAAAATTAAGTCAAATATAAAAATTCAGATTTAATATAAATTAACAATTAAATAAATTAGGATATTTTATTTGAAATTTATATAAAATCAAAAGTTTTATATATAAGTAATTTTATAACTAATTATGTGTCGATTGTACTAATTAAATTTTAAAATTTAATTTTTGATAATTATAATTGATTTTATTGACCTTTAGTGTTCTAATTGTTATTATAATAATTTCACTAAGTTTTCAAGCATTCATAATAGTTAAATATTATTATAACAGCTAAATATTTATATAGTATGAAATATTATATAATATTAAGTATAATAAATTTAAAATCCCTGCCCTGGTGGTGTAGGGGCTATCATGTGGGCCTGTCGAGCCCGCGACTCGGGTTCAAATCCCGGCCAGGGCGTTTAAATATATATTTAAAGTATTAATAAAATACATTATATATATTTAGTATATTTGAGATGATATATGCATTAAAATCTTAACCTATATATTTATATATCTTAAATAATTATAAATAATAATTTAGGTATTGATTTTTTGCGTTGTTAAATTAATATTGCATATATTTGAGAAAGTATATTTAAATATAAATTATTTGCATATCAACCAGGGCCCGTAGCTCAGTCTGGCAGAGCGCTTGGCTTTTAACCAAGCGGCCGCGGGTTCAATTCCCGTCGGGCCCGTTCTAATTTTATATTTAAATTTTCTTATCCGGAGGAAATATTGTGAGTAAAGATATTCTAATACATGAACTTGTTCCAAGTCATGCTATTTTATCTAAACCAGAAATAGAAAAAATTTTTAAAGATCTTGATTTTGAAATAGAACATCTTCCTAGAATTAAAACAACTGATCCTGTAGTCAAATCTATTGATGCTAAAAAGGGAGATATTTTAGAAATTACACGTGATAGTCCTACTGCTGGAACTTTTGTTACTTATAGATTAGTAGATTAACATATAGCTTATTTGATTAATCCTCATTTTACTAAACTATTCTATAAACTTATTTTAATTAAGTATCATTTAATTTTCAGTGGGTTTATATTCTTGTGGTTTTATATTCAATCTAGTTATTATGATATAAAACGAGTAAAATTAGGAATATATAGATTGAAATTTTATTAATTCAATTTTCTCAATTAAATAGAATAACTCATTTAAAATAGAGCAATCAAATAATATATTCAATTAATCAATGAAGTAATTAGATATAAAATTTAGATATTTATAAAATTTAGATTTAATGAATTTATATTTAATGAATTTATATTTTGAGTAAATTCTAATACTTTTATTAAAGAATAAAACTTGTTGAAGTAATTTATTATTTATGAAATTATAATTATTTTTGATAATTGAAATCTAAGCATTTTTTCTTATAATATTTTAAAATTTGTGATATAGGTTATAATATTATTTATAATATAATTTTTGTTTTAATTATATTCTAAATTTATAATTATATTTTATAGATTTATATATTATCAAAAAGATATAATATATAATTATATATTAAATATGTAATGCTTATAAATAATAGAATAATATGTTTAAAAATAATAGATACATTATGGTTAAACCTTTATGAGAATCTAATATATCATTTGGCAATATTTATTAAATTCTATATTTTTTATTTTAATGAATTTGATATCGTAAATGGATATCTGAACTTAAATAATAGCAAATTATGGCTTTTATATGTAGCAGGAAGTTGAAGAATTATTATTATTAAATCTTTAAGACTAAAACTACTCAGATAATTTAAATAGTTATTGGACAAATAGAATTTAGTAACGATTGGGGATTTGTTTTTTCTTTTGATTTATAATTTTTGTAAATCTATAATTTCAACTTATAAAATTAACATTCAAACTTATAAAAAAATAATTATTATAAATATTCAATTTGTAATAAATTTGATTTTTTATATAATTATTTTAATAATTATAATATATATTTTAATAATTATTATTATAACATTTTATATTAATATAGACTTTATCTGGAGGAAGTCCATGAAAAATAATACATGGGGATTGGTAGACGCATTTTTTGATAAATATGATTTGGTTGATCATCATATCAAATCATATAATGACTTTGTAAATAATCGTATACAAAATATAATTGATATAACTGAGCCTATTACTCTTGAACAAGGAGAATATACTCTTAAAACAGGCAAAATTGAGATTCAAAAGCCATTTACTAAAGAAGCAGATGGTTCTAAGAGTTTAATTTATCCTACTGAAGCAAGACTCAGAAATTTAACTTATTCTGCACATATGTATTTAGAAATGGCATTAGATCATGGGGAAGAAGAAAATCCTCTTGAAAAAGTTTACATTGGTGAACTTCCTTTAATGCTAAAATCTGACGTTTGCCATTTAAATGGTTTGGATAAGGATGAACTTTTAGTTAAAGGTGAAGACCCACAAGATCCTGGTGGTTATTTCATTGTTAATGGTTCTGAAAGAGCTGTTGTTACAATGGAGGAAATAGCTCCAAATAAAATTATATTGGAACGTATTGGTGAAGTGGAAGACAGGCGTGCTAAAGCTATTGTTACTTCTATTAAAAGTGGTTTCAGAGCAAGAATTTCTCTTGAATATAGGAAACCAAGAAAAAGTGGGGTATTTTTAAGGATATCTTTCCCATATGTTCCTGGTGAAATTCCTCTTGTAATATTACTTAGGGCATTAGGACTTTCTACTGATGAAGAGATTATTACTGCTATTTCTGATGACTTTAATTTTCAGATGGTTGTAGCTGATGATATACAAGTTTCAGAAGCAGCATTAAAACTTGATTCAAAAGAGATGGAAGGTCTTAATAAAGAAGAAAGAGAAGAATACCTTCAAAAAGCAGCAGTTAAATATATTGGTAATCGTGTTGCAAAAGGTATGACTGAAGAATATCGTATCAAACGTGCTGAAGATGTTATTGATAGATATTTACTTCCACACATGGGTGTAGAAGGGAATAGAAGAGGAGATAAAGCTACTTATCTTGCTGAAATGTGTGAAATGTTACTTCAAGTAATATATGAAATGAGAGAACCTCATGATAAGGATCATTATACTAATAAAAGGCTTCGTGTTTCTGGAGATCTAATGGAAGATTTATTCCGTGTTGCATTTACAAGTCTTACAAGAGATATGAGTTATCAACTTGAAAGAAGTATTTCTAGAGGTAAAGAACCTTCAATTAAACAAGCGGTAAGATCCGATGTTTTAACTGAAAATATTAAGCATGCTATTGCAACTGGTAATTGGGTTGGTGGAAGAGCTGGTGTAAGCCAATTACTTGATAGAACTAGTTATATGGGAACACTTTCTCACCTTAGGAGAGTTGTTTCACCATTAAGTAGAAGTCAACCGCATTTTGAAGCTAGGGATTTGCATCCAACTCAATTTGGTAAAATTTGTCCTAATGAAACTCCAGAGGGTCCTAATTGTGGTTTAGTAAAGAATTTAGCTCTTATGTGTAAAATTTCTGAAGGTTCTGATTCAGAAGAAATTAAAACAGTAATTAGAGAAATGGGTATTTTGGAGTAAAATTAAATTAATATTCGTATATTACTTCTTGATTACGATTGTTAAAAATTATTCAATGTTATATTTAAACAGTTATTTTATTTTTTTGGAGGAGTTAGGTGACTAAAGCAAAGATTTATATAAATGGGGAATTAGTCGGAAATTGTGAAGATCCTGAAAATTTCGTCACTGAAATGAGAGAAAAAAGAAGGTCTGGTGAAGTTTCTGATGAAATGAATATTACTTATTATGATGAAACTGATGAGATATATATATTTAATGATCCTGGAAGAGCTAGAAGGCCACTTATTATAGTTAAAAATGGGGTTCCTTTGCTTAAAGATGAACATATTGAAAAAATAGCTCATGGTGAACTTAAATGGGATGAAATTATAAATTCTGGAGTTATTGAGTATCTTGATGCTGAGGAAGAAGAAAACTCATATATTGCAATGGGATTGAATTATTTAAATGAAGATCATACTCATTTAGAAATAGATCCTTCTACTATGTTAGGTATTTGTGCAGGAATTATTCCGTTTTCTGATCATAATTCTTCTCCAAGAAATACTATGGAAGCAGGTATGACAAAACAAGCATTAGGTTTATATGTATCTAATTACGGATTGCGTACTGATACTAGGGCACATCTTTTACATCACCCTCAAACTCCTTTAGTTAAAACACGTATTATAGATGCAACTAATTATGATAAAAGACCTTCTGGACAGAATTTTGTAGTAGCGGTAATGTCTTTTGAAGGATACAATATGGAAGATTCATTGATTTTAAACAAATCCTCTTTAGAAAGAGGAATGTCAAGATCTTCATTCTTTAGATCTTATGAAGCTTCTGAAAGAAGATATCCTGGTGGACAAGAGGATAAATTTGAAGTTCCTGAAAAAGGTGTACGGGGGTACCGTTCTGAAGAAGCTTACCGTCACTTAGATGATGATGGTATTGTTAATCCAGAGTCTTATGTTGAGTCTGGGGATGTTTTAATTGGTAAAACTTCTCCTCCAAGGTTTTTAGAAGAAATCGACGAATTTGGTACTGTAGCTGAAAGAAGAAGAGAAACCTCTGTTACTGTTAGGCATGGTGAGAAAGGTATAGTTGATGCAGTGCTTCTTACAGAAACTGTAGAAGGAAGCAAATTAGCAAAAATAAGAGTTAGGGATACTAGGCAACCTGAATTTGGGGATAAATTTGCTTCAAGACATGGTCAGAAAGGTGTTGTGGGCCTTATATTATCTCAAGAAGATGTCCCTTTTACAGAAGAGGGTGTTGTACCAGATTTAATAGTTAATCCTCATGCTATTCCTTCAAGAATGTCTGTTGGTCAGGTAATCGAAATGGTTGCAGGTAAAGCTGGATGTATGGAAGGAACAAGGGTTGATGGAACTCCATTTAACGAAGATTTAGAAGCAGAATTAAAAGAATCTTTAAAAGCAAATGGTTTTGAATCAGCTGGATGTGAGTCTTTGTATAATGGTATGAATGGAGAAAGAATAGAAGCTGAAATATTTGTTGGGGTAGCTTTCTACCAAAAACTTCACCATATGACTACTGACAAAGTTTATGCTCGTTCAAGAGGTCCTGTACAAGTTCTTACACGTCAACCTACTGAAGGTAGGGCACGTGAAGGTGGTTTAAGATTTGGAGAAATGGAAAGAGATTGTTTAATTGCTCATGGTGCTGCTTTAGCACTTAAAGAAAGACTTTTAGATGAGTCTGATAAATATGAGGCAATCATATGTGGAGATTGTGGAATGATTTCTGTTTATGATAAAATTAGAGATAAAAAATATTGCCCTATTTGTGGTGATGTTGATTCTTATCCGGTTGAAATCTCTTATGCATTTAAATTGCTATTAGATGAGCTTAAAAGTTTATGTATTTTCCCTAAACTAGTTTTAGAGGATAAAGCATAAATATTATTTATTATATTATTACTCTTATTAGTTTAGCTTACTAATTAATCGTAAATTATTAAATAATCATAGATTATTGATTATTATGAATTATTGAATTATTGAATTAGGAATTATTGAATTAGGAATTTTTAAGGAGCCAATATTTTGAAAGGAATAATAAAACAGATTTCTCAAATTAACTTTGGGCTTATGTCTCCAGAGGATATTAGAAAAATGTCTGTTACTAAGATTGAAACTCCAGATACCTATGATGAAGATGGATACCCTATTGAAAATGGATTAATGGATCCTCATTTAGGTGTTATTGATCCAAGTTTAAGGTGCCGTGCTTGTGGGGCTAAAGGTGGAGAATGTCAAGGGCATTTTGGTAGTATAGATTTAGCAAGACCTGTAATCCATGTAGGATTTGGAGATACTATTCACAAAATTTTAAGGTCAACATGTAACTCTTGTGGTCGTGTTCTTTTAACTGATACTGAAATTGAAGATTATAGGACAAAGATTGATGCTTTAAAAGAAAATGATGAAAGCATTAATGATATTATTAAAGAAATTTATTCTACTGCTAGAAGAGATAAATGTCCTCATTGTGATGAAGAACAAGAAGATATTAAAATTGATAAGCCAATTTCCATAATTGAGGGAGATTACAAATTAACTCCGAGTGAAGTAAGGGAAAAACTTGAAAAAATTACTGATTCGGATGCTTATATTTTAGGAGTTAATCCTGAAGTTGCTAGGCCAGAGTGGATGGTTTTAACTGTTTTACCTGTTCCTCCCGTCACTGTAAGGCCTTCAATAACTCTTGAAACTGGTGAGCGTTCTGAGGATGATTTAACTCACAAACTTGTTGATATTCTTAGAATTAATCAAAGATTAGTCGAAAATATGGAAGCTGGTGCTCCACAACTTATTGTAGAAGATTTATGGGAATTATTACAATACCATGTAACAACTTATTTTGATAATGAGGCATCTGGTGTTCCTCCAGCAAGACATAGATCTGGAAGACCACTTAAAACATTAGCTCAAAGACTTAAAGGAAAAGAAGGTAGGTTTAGGAGCAATCTTTCTGGTAAAAGGGTTAACTTTTCTGCACGTACTGTAATTTCACCTGATCCAAATATTAGTATTAATGAAGTTGGAGTTCCTGAGATGATAGCTAAAGAGGTTACCGTTCCAGTCCATGTTAATGAATGGAATATGAAACAAATGAAAGAACATATTAAAAATGGACCTAATGTTCATCCTGGTGCTAACTATGCTATTAGGCTTGATGGTAGGAAAATTAGGGTTCTTGACGAAACAAAAGAAGCAATACTTGAAATGTTAGAACCTGGATTTGTTATTGAGCGTCATTTAAAAGATGGAGACATTGTTTTATTCAATCGTCAACCTTCTCTTCATAGAATGTCAATGATGGCTCATGAAGTTAAAGTTTTACCCTATAAAACATTCAGGCTTAATTTATGTGTATGTCCTCCTTACAATGCTGATTTTGATGGGGATGAAATGAATATGCATGTTTTCCAGACAGATGAGTCTAGAGCTGAGGCTAAATCTCTTATGAGGGTTCAAGAACATATATTATCTCCTAGATTTGGTGGTCCGATTATTGGTGCTATACATGATCATATTTCTGGAGCATATTTACTTACAAGAACTGGTTCTGAATTTACTGAAGAACAAGCATTTCAAATTATAAGAAAGGCTAAACTTCCAATTCCAAAAAGAAAGAATCGTGATTGGTCTGGAAAAGAGTTATTTAGTTTATTACTTCCTGAAAACCTTAATATGCAATATAAAGCAGAAATTTGTAAAAAATGTGATGAATGTATGCTTAAAGATTGTGAATATGATGCTTATGTTGTTATTGAGGATGGACAACTTATTACTGGAGCAATGGATGAAAAAGCTTATGGTTCTTTTTCTGGTAAAATATTAGATACCATAATGAAAGAATATGGGTCAGATGAAGCTAGAAAATTCCTTGATGCATCTACTGATCTTGCTATTTCGGGTATTATGAAAACAGGTATTACTACAAGTACTAATGATGAAGAGATTCCCGAAGAAGCTAAGGAAAGAATTGAAGCCCATCTTCACAGTGCAGAACAAAGAGTAGATAAATTAGTTGAAGCTTATGAAAATGAAGAACTTGAAGCACTTCCTGGAAGAAGCTTAGAAGAAACACTTGAAATGAAAATTATGCAAGTTCTTGGTGAAGCAAGAGACAAATCTGGTGAAATTGCTGAAAGTTACTTTGGAATGGATAATCATTCTGTTATAATGGCAACTACTGGAGCAAGGGCTTCTATGCTTAATTTAACTCAGATTACTGCTTGTGTTGGCCAACAGTCTGTTCGTGGTGGTCGTATTGATAGGGGATATATAGAAAGAACTTTACCTCATTTTAGAAAAAATGAACTTGGTGCAAAAGCAAGAGGTTTTGTTCACTCAAGTTATAAAGAGGGACTTGACCCAATTGAATTTTTCTTCCATGCTATGGGGGGAAGAGAAGGTTTAGTTGATACAGCTATACGTACTGCACAAAGTGGTTACATGCAAAGAAGGCTTGTTAATGCTCTTCAAGATCTTAATGTAAGAGAAAATGGATTAGTCACTGATAATAGGGGAATGGTTATTCAAACAATGTTCGGTGAAGATGGTGTAGATCCTGCTAAAAGTGATTATGGTAAAGCTGCAGATTTAGACAAAATCATTGATGAAATGAGGGTTAAATAATTTAGCTATTGATTTATTAGTGTTTAATTAGGTGATTTTTGTGGAAGAAATGGGAATTGACAAAAAAATAATTGAAAAGGTAGAGAAGGTAGCTAAAAAGAAAAAAGCAGACTTTCCAGAAAGTTATATCAATGATATTGCTGAAGCATATATTAGGCGAGAACTTACAGATTCTGAACTTGAAAAACTTATTGTAAAGGTTAAAAAAGCCTATGATCGAGCTAGAGTTGAAGCTGGAGAGGCAGTTGGTACAGTTGCTGCTCAATCTGTTGGTGAACCAGGTACTCAGATGACTATGCGTACTTTTCACTATGCGGGTGTAGCAGAATTAAATGTTACTTTAGGTCTTCCAAGACTAATTGAAATTGTAGATGCAAGAAAGAAAATCTCAACTCCAACTATGGCTATTTATTTTGATGAAGACCATAGAGATGATGAGGAATTTGTTAAGAAATTAGCTAACCGTATTGGTAAAAGCACATTAAATGATATTTTAAAAGATTTTTATATTAATTATGCCGAAATGAAAGTTGAAGCTGTACTTGATAAAGAAAAAATTGAAGATAAAAGGCTTGACTTAGAAGAAATTTTGGCTAATATTGAAAAAGCATTTAAAAAAGCTAATATAAAAGAAGATGTCATTGTTTTTGAACCTCCAAAACAAACTATAAGAGAACTTAGACTTCTTGCAGATAAAGTCCGTGATTTACAAATAAGTGGTATTAAGAATATTGGTAAAGTAATTATAAGAAGGGAGGATGAATGGATTATCCATACCGAAGGTTCAAATCTTGGAGATATTCTTAAAATTGATGGTGTAGATGGAGTTAGAACCACCACAAATGATATTCATGAAATTGAAACTGTTTTAGGTATTGAAGCTGCTCGTAATTCTATTATTAATGAAGCTCTTCGTACTCTTGAAGAACAGGGTCTTAGTGTTGATGTTAGACACATTATGTTAGTAGCTGATATGATGACTTCTGAAGGAATAGTTCGTTCTATTGGACGTCATGGTATTAGTGGTGAAAAAGCAAGTGTTCTTGCTCGTGCAGCATTCGAAGAAACCGGTAAACATCTCCTACGTGCAAGTATACGTGGAGAAATTGATAAATTGACTGGTATCATCGAAAACATTATCATTGGACAACCTATACCCCTCGGTACCGGTTCAGTCGGTGTCGTCATGAAACCAAATAAATCTAAGAAATAATAAAGGAGGCAGATGATGGACGTAGATAGAGGAATTAGAGTAGCAGTTGACACAGGTGATGTCACTTTAGGCTCTGAAAAATCAATTCAATCTTTGAAGTTAGGAAAAGGACAGCTCGTAATTGTTGCTGAAAATAGTCCTAATGAAATTTTAGAAGATGTAGGATATTATTCAAAACTTTCAGAAATTCCAGTTCACACTTTTAATGGAACAAGTGTAGAATTAGGTTCTGTTTGCGGTAAACCTTTTACTGTGGCTACATTAGTCATAAACGATCCAGGAGATTCTACTATATTAGAAATAATATCTAAGTAGGGGTAGATTTTTGTGTCTATTAAATTTAATGCAAATGAAATAAGATACATAGCTCTATTTGAGAGTATGACTGGAGCAATGGTTAAAGATTGTATCATTGATGAAGATAATGGTAAAGTTACTTTTGTTGTTAAAAATGGTGATATGGGTTTAGCTATTGGTAAAGGTGGAAGTACTGTTACAAAAGTTCAAAAGGCTGTTGATAAGGGTGTTGAAATAATAGAACATTCTGAGGATGTAACTGAATTTATAAAAAACATCATGGCTCCTGCTGAATTAAAATCTATAAAAGTACTTCAAAAAGAAAATAAAGAAAAAGTAGCTACTGTAGTTGCTGATTCTACAAATAAAAGAATTGCCATTGGTAAAAATGGTCATAATATTGAAAGAGCTAAATTGTTAGCTAAAAGACAGCACAATATTAGCAGCATCATTTTAAAATGATGCTTTCAATATTATTTTTAATATTCTTATAAAAGATAGTTTATATTTACAAAATTATTTTATTAAAAAAAAAATTATTCTAAATATTTATTCGAGATATAAAACTAATTATTTTGTTTTATGGGATATTTTCATATAATTGACATTTCTGTATAATATTTATACCATTGAGTATTGATATTAAATTATTGATTTGAATAATTAAATATAAATTTTAGAAATAATACATAAGGTTTATAAAGGTTATAATTAATATATTTTTATAATAGATATAGTTAAAAAAATATAGTAATAAGTTAAATTTTTTCCATCTTAATATATCTCAAAAGACTAAAAAAGATTTAGACTGTAGCTATTGTGTGCCAAATGTTACAGATCATACTTAATTACATATTAATAAGAAGTATCCTTTGAGATTTTTTCTAAATCTTGTTGGATTTATTTTATAATCTATTATATGGATAAACATCATTGATATTTGATATATTTTAAGATTTAATTCTTATTTTTTAAATTCAATGTTTTTCGTCTGTAAGCTATTTACATAGCCAGAGGCATCGTTATTTATCTGTGTATATCTATTAATTTGAATCTAATATAAACATATTATAATTAAATAATATTTAAATATTATCTTAATGAAATCCTAGGATTCAATAATAGAATTGAGTAATATTAGAATATTATTTTCCTTAAATATTAGGATTTAATAATAGAGTTAAATAAAATATTAGATTGTTATGTTTAAAAATTATATATTATTAAAAATAATGAGTTAAAAATTAAAGAGGAATTATTTATGCCAGGACTTTTTGCTGCAAAAAAGCTTAAAAAAAATAGACAGAACTTTAAGTGGAAAGATGTGGACTACAAAAGGAAAGCTTTACGTTTAGATGTGAAAGCAGACCCTCTTGAAGGAGCACCACAAGCTAGAGGAATTGTTATAGAAAAAGTAGGAATTGAGGCTAAACAGCCTAACTCTGCTATAAGAAAATGTGTTCGTGTTCAATTAATTAAAAATGGTAAACAATTAACTGCATTTGCACCAGGTGATGGAGCTATAGGTTTTATCGATGAGCATGATGAAGTCATGATTGAAGGAATCGGTGGACCTTCTGGAAGATCCATGGGGGATATTCCAGGTGTTCGTTGGAAAGTAAGTAAAGTTAACAATGTTTCTTTAGAACAGATGGTTATTGGTAAAATTGAAAAACCAGTAAGATAATGCTAACGGGGTAATTTAATGAGTCAAGTTTTTGAAAAATGGGACCTAAAAGAAATTAAAATCGAAGATTTAGGTTTAATTAATTATATATGCTTAGATGAAACTTTAGTTCCTCATACATTAGGCAGGCATGTTAGAAGACAATTTGCCAAGTCTAAAGTTTCAATTGTTGAAAGATTAATGAATAAAATAATGAGAACTGAAAGAAATTCTGGGAAGAAGAATAAAGCTTATAATATTGTTAAAGAATCTTTTGAAATTATAAATAAAAGAACTAAACAAAATCCTATTCAGATTCTTGTTAAAGCAGTAGAAAATACTTCTCCTCGTGAAGAAACTACAAGAATTAAATATGGTGGGATTGGTTACCAAGTAGCTGTTGATATAGCACCACAAAGAAGAGTGGATCTTTCTTTAGGATTTTTAACAAAAGGAACTTTACAATCTGCTTTTAAAAATAAAAGATCAGTAGCTGAATGTTTGGCTGATGAATTAATTCTTGCTTCTGAACATGATACAAGAAGTTTTGCTATTGGTAAAAAAGAAGAGAAAGAAAGAGTAGCTAGGGCTGCACACTAATTAATTTATTTTAATTAATATTATTATAATTAATATTATTATAATTAATTTATTTTAATTATATTATTATTTTAATTAAATTTATTTTAATTAATTATTTTTAATCAAATCTAATTAAATATTATATTTAGGTGATTGTTGTGAGTAGACGTAATAAAATGATTGAAAAAATTAAGGAATTAATGTATCAGCCTAAATTTATCAGAAATATTGGAATTGTGGCTCACATTGACCATGGTAAAACTACTTTATCTGATAACTTGCTTGCAGGGGCTGGAATGATTTCTGAAGAGCTAGCAGGTGATGCAAGAAGTCTTGATTTTGATGAACAGGAATCAGCAAGAGGTATCACTATAGATGCTGCAAGTGTTTCTATGGTTCATAAATTTGATAATAATGATTATTTAATCAACTTAATTGATACTCCTGGGCATGTTGATTTTGGGGGAGATGTTACACGTGCAATGAGGGCTGTAGATGGTGCAGTTGTTGTTGTTTGTGCTGTTGAAGGTATTATGCCTCAAACCGAAACTGTTTTTAGACAGGCTTTAAAAGAAAATGTTAGACCTGTTTTATTTATTAATAAAGTTGATAGATTAATAAATGAATTAAAACTTGAACCAGAAGAACTTCAAAATAGATTCCTTAAAATAATAGCTGAAGCAAATAAACTCATTAAAGGAATGGCTCCTGAAGATAAGAAAGAAAAATGGAAAGTTGATGTTACTGATGGTAGTGTTGCTTTTGGGTCTGCTTATCATAATTGGGCTATTAATATTCCTATCATGCAGAAATCTGGAATTAACTTTAAAGATATTATAGATTACTGTAATGAAGAAAGGCAAAAAGAATTAGCACAAAAAGTACCAATTACTGAAGTTTTGCTTGGTATGGTTGTTGAGCATTTGCCAAGTCCATTAGTTTCACAAGCATATAGGGTTCCAACTATTTGGGATGGGGATATTGAAACTGAAGAAGGTCAAGCAATGATTAAAACTGATTCAGAAGGTCCTTTAGCTGTTATGGTTACAAATGTTAGTATTGATAAACATGCTGGTGAGATTGCAACTGGAAGAGTATATGGTGGAACTATTGAAAAAGGTAGTGAAATATTCCTTGTAGGTTCTCATGCTAAAGCAAGAACTCAACAGGTTGGAGTATTCTTCGGTGCAGAAAGGGTTAATACTGATAAAGTTCCTGCAGGTAATATTGTTGCAATAACTGGTGCTAAAGGCGCTATTGCTGGTGAAACTATTTGTGATATGGATAAAAAGATAAAAGAGTTCGAAGGCATAGAACACATATCTGAACCTGTTGTCACAGTAGCTGTTGAAGCTAAAAACACTAAAGATCTTCCTAAATTGATTGAAGTTTTAAGACAAGTTTCTAAAGAAGATCCTACTGTTCATGTAAATATTAATGAGGAAACTGGTCAGCATTTAATTTCTGGTATGGGTGAACTCCACTTAGAAATTATCACTTACAGAATTAATGAGAAAGGTGTTGAAATAGAAACTTCTGAACCTATCGTTGTTTACAGAGAAACTGTAGCTGGAAAAATTGATACTCCAGTTGAAGGTAAATCTCCTAACAAACATAACAGATTTTATATTACTGTTGAACCTTTAGAACAGTCTGTATATGATGCAATTGGTGAAGGAACTATTAAAGAAGGTAAAGTCAAAGGAAAAGAAATGGCTACAACCTTTATGGAAGCTGGTCTAGATAAAGAAGAAGCTCGTAGAGTTTGGGATGTCCATAATAGAAGTGTATTCCTTAATATGACTCGTGGTATCCAATACTTAGATGAAGTTAGAGAACTTTTAATTGAAGGTTTTGAATCAGCTTTAGATTCAGGACCAATAGCTAATGAAATAGCTATGGGAATGAAATTTAAACTTATGGATGCAAAACTTCACGAAGATGCAGTTCACAGAGGACCTGCTCAGGTTCTTCCTTCTATAAGAAAAGCAGTTTTCGCTGCAATCATGATGGCTCAACCTACTTTACTTGAACCAATTCAAAAGGTATTTATTAATACTCCTCAAGACTACATGGGTAATGCTACTCGTGAAATTCAAAACAGAAGGGGTCAAATTGTCGACATGGGGCAAGAAGGAGATATGGCTTCTGTCGAATCTAAAGTTCCTGTTGCTGAAATGTTTGGTTTTGCAGGGGATATTAGGTCTGCTACTGAAGGTAGATGTTTATGGTCTACTGAAAATGCAGGATTTGAAAGATTACCACAGGAATTACAAAAGCAGATTATTAGAGAAATAAGAGAAAGAAAAGGATTATCTCCTGAACCTTATGGTCCAGAGCATTACATTGGATAATCTTTAAATTTCTATTTTTATTTTTTAATATTAGTTCTATTTTTATATTTAGTTCTAATATTAATTAATTAAGATAGAAATGTTAATAATATAGAAATTTTAATATAAAATTTTAAATAATAAATTCTTTATAAAAAGATTTAATAATAAATTCTTTATAAAAAGATTTAATATAAATTTTGAGTATAAATTTATTTAATAAATATTAATAAAATATACTAAAAATAAAATATACTAAAAATTAATAAAATAAAACTAATGAAATTTTCAATATATATTGTTTTATTGATACTCATTATTTTATTATAAGGGGTAAGTTTTTATATAGGAAAGTTCAAATTTAATTAAGTTAAACTATTAACTTGAATTTATCTTAATAAAATCAACTAATAAAACTTTTATATTAATATTAAAAAAAACTTAAAAATGTTAATAATAAATTATTATTTAAAAATGAGGTTTTTATTATGGCAAAAGCAAAAGAACATATAAATTTAGCATTTATTGGTCACGTTGACCACGGAAAATCAACTCTCGTAGGGCACGTTTTATTACAAGCTGGAGCAGTTGCTGAACAACAATTAGATGAAGGAGAAAACAAATTTAGATTTCTCATGGATAAACTCGGTGAAGAAAGAGAAAGAGGAGTAACTATCGATTTAGCTCATGCAAAGTTCGAAACTCCAAAATATGAATACACAATTGTGGATTGTCCAGGACACAGAGATTTCGTTAAAAACATGATTACTGGTGCTTCTCAAGCAGATGCTGCAGTATTAGTAGTGGATGTTGTTGATGGTGTTCAACCGCAAACTAAAGAACATATTTATTTATCCATGACTTTAGGAATTAGACAATTAATCATAGCAATTAATAAAATGGATCTTGTTGATTATGCAGAAGATAAATTTAATGCAGTCAAAGAGGAAGTTTCTGCATTGATTGCTGGTATTGGATTTAAACCTTCTGAAGTTCCTTTTATTCCTATTTCTGCATATGAAGGAGATAATATTTCTGAACCTAGTTCTAACACTCCTTGGTATAAAGGAAAAGCTTTAATACCATCTTTCGATGATTTCAAAGCTCCTGAAAAGCCAACTACCTTACCCTTAAGAGTACCTATTCAAGATGTTTATTCTATCACTGGTGTAGGGACTGTACCTGTTGGAAGAGTAGAAACTGGTGTAATGAAAAAAGGAGAAGATGTAATATTTGAACCTGCTGGAGCTTCTGGAGAAGTTAAATCTATCGAAATGCACCACGAAATGTTTGATCAAGCTGAACCTGGTGATAATGTTGGATTCAATGTTAGAGGCGTAGGTAAAAATGATATCCGAAGAGGGGATGTTGCTGGGCATATAAAAGATGCTCCAACTGTAGCTAAAGAATTTGATGCTCAAATAGTTGTTTTACAACACCCTGGTGTCATAACTGTTGGATACACTCCTGTATTCCATTGTCACACTTCTCAAGTTGCATGTACTTTCTTAGAATTAACCAAAAAATTAGATCCTAAGACTGGTCAAGTAGCAGAAGAAAATCCTGATTTCCTTAAAACAGGAGATGCTGCTATTGTAAAAGTTAAACCTACTAAACCTATGGTAATCGAAAACATTAAGACTATTCCTCATATGGGTAGATTTGCTATTAGGGATATGGGTCAAACTGTAGCTGCTGGTATGTGTATTAATATTGAACCTGCTAAATAATTATAATAATCAGCTATAATTTTATTATAGCTTTTATTATTCATTTTTATGGATTAATACCTTTTTATTTTTTTGGAGGGTGAAAATGCATCAAGCAAGAATTAAACTTACTGGGACTGACCCAAATAAACTCAACTTTGTCTGTGATCAACTTAAAAAGATTGCTGAAAGGACTGGTGTAGATCTTTCAGGTCCAATTCCATTACCAACTAAAAAATTAGTTGTTCCAACTAGAAAATCTCCTGATGGAGAAGGAAAAGCTACTTGGGAAAAATGGGAGTTAAGAATCCACAAAAGATTAGTTGGAATTGGAGCAGATGAAAGAGCAATGAGACAAGTAATGAAAGTCAATGTTCCAGATAATGTAAGTATTGAAATAGAGCTTAAAAGTTAATTTTAACTAATTTAGTTAATTGATATTCATCATTAAATAATTATTAACTAGTTAATTTTAAAACTTTTAATTTTTATTAAGTTTATTAGCTATATAATATAGTTATACTTTAATTTTATTAAAAATTCCTTAATTTTAATTTCTAATTAGAGGATTCTATCTTCTATTAACTTTTATTATTATGGATAATATTTTTTTATTTGCCGAGATAGCCTAGCCAGGTAAGGCGCAGGACTTGAGATCCTGTGGAGATTTTCTCCGCCTGGGTTCAAATCCCAGTCTCGGCGTTTTTTAGCTGATCACATGATTTTTTTCTCTATTTATTTTAATATGATTACTATTTTTTATTATTTATAATTTAATCCTTTAATTTGATATTTAAAATTTAATAATTACTCAAATATCTATTTAAATGGTTAATTCAATACTTTAATTTATTATTTCTTATTTTATTGGTTATTATTTCAATAATGAGTATCTATAGAATTTTTTAAAATCATTATTTATAATAAAAAATACTACTATTTTTATATTTTTTTATTATTTTTCTCAAAATTTCTTTATTTTTATTTTTTATCTAATTATTTTATTTTTAGTAAATTTTAATAGTTTCAATTAAAAATATTAAGCTATTAAGATTATTTATGAAAATAGAATAATTGATATAAATTATTAATAGAAATAAAATAAATAAAAATAGATTAATGTAAAATAAAATAATAATATATTGTTAAAAGAAATATTATAATTAATATAAATAATAAATAGATTAATGTAAAATAAAATAGTAATATATTGTTAAAAGAAATATTATAATTAATATAAATAATAAATAGATTAATTAAAATAAAATAATAATATATTGTTAAAAGAAATAATATAAATAATAAATAGATTAATGTAAAATAAAATAGTAATATATTGTTAAAAGAAATATTATGATTAATATAAATAAATTAATGGAAATAACATATATAAAAATAGATAATTAAAATATAATAGTAATATATTACTAAATTAAAATAAATTAAGGTGTGAATATGTGGTTATATTTAATAATAGGAATAATTATAATTATAATTCTTTTGGTTATAATGTTTTTATATAATGGTCTTGTGGGTGCAAGAAATAAAGTTAAAAATGGTTGGGCTCAAATTGATGTTCAGTTAAAAAGAAGGATAGATTTGGTTCCAAACCTTGTTGAAACTGTTAAAGGTTATGCAAGTCATGAAAGTAAAGTATTCACTGAAATTACTGAGGCTAGATCTAATTTAATGAATGCTGATTCTGTTAAAAAGGTAGAAAATGCAAATAATCAATTAACTGAGGCAATTAAATCCTTATTCGCTGTAGCAGAAAATTACCCTGATTTAAAAGCTAGTCAAAATTTTCAGGATTTACAAAGGCAGTTATCTGAAACTGAAGATAAAATTGCTTATTCTCGTCAATTTTACAATGATACTGTTTTAATGTATAATAACAAATGTCAGATGTTTCCTTCAAATTTAATTGCTTCTTTATTCCATTTTAATGAAGCTGATTTCTTTGAAGCAAATGAAACTGATAAAGCAGCACCATCTGTTAAATTTTAAAATTTTAAATAAAATATTTAATATAGAATTAATTATCTCAAATAAAATTTTTTGAAAATTTTAATTTTTTAGTAAATGATTAATTCTTTTTTAAAAATTTTTAATTCTACTTTTTATGATAGGAGTTATTAATTATGAATAAAAAATCAATAATTCTATTATCCTTATTAATTTTTATTTCGCTAGCTGTTTTTACTAGTGTTAATTTTGCTGAAGATGGAGATAGGAGTTATTCAGTACCTTTTGCAAATGTTCATTTATATATTCAAGAAAATGGTAGTCTTCATGTTGTTGAAACATTACATTATTCTTTTTCTGGAACTTATCATGGGGTTAAACGATACATTCCTCTAAAAACCGGAGAGAAAATTGAAAATTTGAAAGTAACTAGTAAAGGAGCTTATTCCACATTTCAAACTTCAAACGATGGCCAACAGGAAAATATAATTGTCTACTTATATTCAAACCCTGAAAAAACTGACCCTATCACTAGCCAAAATGTCGATATAACTTATGAGTATGATTTTTTAAATGTTATTAACCTTTATAATGATGGTGCCACTCTTCAGTATACTTTATGGGGAAGTGGATGGGACTTTGATTTAGGTAAACTCAACACATATATACATTTAAACAATAAAACTGGAGTAAAATATTGGTTAAACCCTTCTAATCTAATATTAAATGATAAATGGGAAGGAAATACTATTTCAGCTACTTCAAATCAGATAAATTCTGGAGATCTTCTTGAAGTGAGAATGGTTATACCAAAAACCTATTTTAATGATCCTATTTATGCATTTATTAAGGAAGGAAATGGTTTAACTAATTTTGAAAATATACAAAAGCAATATGAATGGGGAATAAATTTTTTTGGAATGTTTTATAATATTTTAAGTATTATATTTATATTAATAGCTATTGTTCCTATATTTATATATTTTAAATATGGCAGAGAACCAAAAATTCTCTATAATGGCATTTATGAACATGAACCTCCTACTGATGATTCTCCAGGAATTGTAAATGCACTTTATAAAGGTAATGTTGGTTCTGTGGATATGAATGCTTTTAAAGCTACTATATTAAATTTAGTAAATAAAAAATATATTAAAATGGAAAATTTTGATGATTATTCTATTGACTCAAAAGATGAAGATGCAAATAACCCTGCAATGATTTTTGATGATAAATTAAATAAATCCGATCTTGAAGATTCAGAAGAAAGAGCATATGATATTTTAAAACTGTTTGCAGATAATCAAAATAGGCTAGATTTAAATCAGTTTGAAAGTGATATGAAAAAGGAATTTCATGCTAAAAAGTTTAGAGATTATTTTAATGCATGGTCTAGTGATATTGAATATGAAGCTAATACTGGTATTGAACGATTTTTTATTTCAAAAGGATATAATTTAGCCCGTATTGTGGGATTTTTGGGAATTATTCTCTCTGGATTAACATTGTTTTTAATATTGTTTGCATTAATCCCATTTAACATGGTAGAATCAATTAATAATCTTTTTTATACTTCTATTATATTACTTTTATCTTCTATTATAACTATATTATTGCCTAATCATATTTTTGGGCATTGGACTATTGAAGGTAGAGAAAGAGAAGAAAAATGGAAGAATTTTAAAAAATATTTAAATGATTTTAGTTTGATTAAAGAACATCCTCCTAGTTCTATTGCTATATGGGATAAGTATTTAGTTTATGCAACCGCATTAGGAGTTGCCAAGTCTGTTCAAAAATCCATGGAAAAATTAATCCCAAAAGAAACTCTTGATTCTAGTGATAGCTATATATTTTATAATTATGGGGGAACATATTTATTGTTTTCAAGTTTTGATTCTGGTATTTCTACAGCAAATTCTGCCGATTCTGCAAATGTAGGCGGTGGAGGCTTTGGTGGAGGCTCTGGTGGTGGAGGAGGTGGAGCATTTTAGTGTTCCATCATCTTTTATTAATTTTTTATAAGTATTTTTGGAGATATTATGTGGGAAGATTTTGCTGAATATATATATAATTACTGTAATGACATTATAAACAAAAAAAATAAAATTGGGGCTATTAATAAAATTAATATAAATGAAAAGCTCAGAGATTTTAATTTTGAATTTAATATTCAAAATGCAAATTATAATAATCTAAATAATCAAAAAGATAAATATTCATGTAAAATTGTAGAGATAGCAATTGGTAAATTTTTTGGAGTTTCTAATTATATTATTAAAAACTTTAAGTCTAATAATATAAACTTTTTGGCAACGGATATTAACCCTGCAAAAGAAAATATTCTTTTAGATGATATTAAAAATCCTAATATGGATATATATTCTGACGCGGATTTAATATATTCAATTCGCCCTCCTCAAGAGTTACAACCATATATTGGGAATATTGTGAATAATACCAGTGCTGATCTGATTATAAAACCTTTATTTAATGAAGATTTAAATTTAGGATTAGATATGAAACTTGTAAACTATAAAAAAGCTGCTTTTTACCAAAAGAAAAATATATAACGATATATAAATCTTTTTTATTATTTTTTATTATAGGTTATTATTTTTAATTTTTTAACATATCTCATTTTTTCATTATATATCAAATTATAAAAATATAAAAAGTATAAAAATCAATATGTATAAGCATATTTATTAATAATATACAAAAAAATAGTTATTTTTAAAATAATCTTATATTTTAATTTAACTGTTAAATAAATAATAAATATTTTTTTCAAGTTCAAACTATAATATTTTTAAGTATATGATCATTTTTATAAGGAATAAGGGATTTAATGACTAGTTTAGATAAAATTTTTAAGAAATATGGAACTGGAATTAATGGTTTAACTAAGGAAGAGGCTAATAATCGTTTAGCTAAATATGGTAAAAATGAACTAGATGAAGATGAAAAAGATCATCCTATTAAGTTATTTTTTATGCAATTTGTTGATATATTAATTGCTCTTCTAATTGTAGCTGCTGTAGCTGCATTTTTTGTAGGAGAAGTTGTCGATTCATTGGTAATCTTAATAGTTGTTATATTGAATGCAGTAATCGGCTTTATACAAGAATATCGTGCAGAAAAAGCTATGGAAAAATTGAAGAATCTAGTTTCTACAGAGGCAGTAGTAAAACGTAACGGTGAATTTGAGAAAATACCAGGTACTGAACTTACTATTGGGGATATTGTTGTTTTAGAAGAAGGAGATAAGATTCCTGCAGATATCATCATGATTGAAACATCTGATTTGAAAATAGATGAATCTTCTCTCACAGGAGAATCTTTACCTGTACTTAAAGATAGTAATAGTGATATTGGCGAAGATGATAATGAAGATGCTATCTTAAACATTGAAAAAAGCTCTCATGATGAAAATATAAGAAAAAGATTTTCTTATATGGATTCTAATGTTATTTCTGGTAGAGGAATGGGTATTGTAATAGCTATTGGTATGGATACTTCTATTGGTAAAATAGCTGAAATGATTCAAGAAGAAGATACAAAAACACCTTTACAGGAAAAAATTGCTAATTTAAGTAAAACACTAGGGCTTATAGCGGTTATTGTCTGTGCACTTGTATTTGCTTTACAATTTTTCCAAGGAAATGATATTGTTTCAACATTTATGACAGCTGTTTCACTTGCTGTTGCTGCTGTTCCAGAAGGTCTTCCAGCAATTTTAACACTCACTCTTGCATTAGGTATGCAACAGATGGCTAAATCAAATGCGGTTGTTAGAAAGCTTTTAGCTGTAGAAACTCTTGGTTCTTGTACTGTTGTATGTACTGATAAAACAGGCACTCTTACCTTAAATAAGATGACTGTAAGGGATGCGATTTTTAATAATGAAGAAAAAGCACTTCAAATTTGTGCTCTATGTAATAACTCAAGTATTAAAGATGGAAAAATAATAGGAGATCCTACCGATGCAGCAGTAATGTTGTATGGGGAAGATAATGGTTATTTAAAATCAGAATTAGAGAAAAACTATCCTAGAATTAAGGAAATTCCTTTAGACAGTGTTAGAAAAAGAATGACTACTATTCATGAAACTGGGGATAATAATGAGTCATCTATATCTTCCAGTAGAAGTTTATATGCTTTTAGTAAAGGTGCTCCAGAAATTATTTTAGGATTATGTAAATATATAGATAATAATGGGACTATTGAAATTCTTGATGAAAAAACCAAGGAGATTATTAGTAACAATATTAGTGGAATGACAAATTCAGCACTTAGGGTTTTAGCTCTTGCTTATAAAAAAATTGAAAATAATAATTTGGATATAAATAGTTTAATCGAAAATCCTGATGAAGTAGAAAAAGAGCTTATTTTTGTTGGTTTAGCTGGTATGATGGATCCACCAAGACAAGAAGCTAAAGATGCAGTTGCTTCATGTAAAACAGCAGGAATAAAAGTTGTCATGATTACTGGGGATCATCAATCTACTGCATCTTCTATTGCAAGAGAAATTGGTATTTTAAATGATGGAAAAGTTTTAACGGGTGCTGAGCTAGATAAGTTAGATGATAATCAATTCATGGATATTGTTCAAGAGGTACAGGTGTATGCTAGGGTTTATCCTGAACAAAAGGTTAGAATTGTTGATGCTCTCCAGAAACATAAAAATGTTGTTTCAATGACTGGTGATGGGGTAAATGATGCTCCAGCACTTAAAAAAGCTTCAATTGGTGTTGCAATGGGAAGTGGAACTGATGTTTCTAAAGAATCTGCTGACATGATTATTCAAGATGATAATTTTGCAACAATCATACAAGCTATTAAAGAAGGAAGAAAGATATTTGATAATATAAAAAGATTTGTTAAATTCCAAGTTTCAACTAATGTTGGGGCTATTTTGACAATTGTATCTGCATCACTACTTAGTTTACCTGTTCCATTTAATCCTATTCAAATTTTATGGATTAATATTATAATGGATGGTCCACCTGCACAATCACTTGGTACAGAAGGTGCTGAAGAAAATATAATGGATAGAGCACCAGAAAAAGGAAATATATTAAATAAAAATACCCTTACTAGAATAATTATTGCAGGACTTGTAATGGCTGTGGGTACTTTACTTCTTTATTTCTATGAGTTAACTTCTACTAATGGAAATATAAAAATAGCCACTACTGTTGCTTTCACAGTGTTTGTAATGTATCAGTTATTTAATGCAATAAATAACAGGGCAAATTCAAATGAGAAAAATAATTTCTTTTGGATAGCTATTTCAGTTTCATTCTTACTACAACTTTTAGTTATTTATTTGCCTTACTTACAAGGGATTTTCCGAACAACTGCTATTGGAATCACTGAATGGGTACTTATTATAATTGTAGCTGCTACTATTCTTGTTTCTGAGAAAATTTTAAATAAAGTTATGGATAAACGATAAAAATTTAAAATTTTCAATTTTTTTATTTTATGCTATCTACAATTGTAAAATAGTTTAAATAATAATTTTTGGAAATATTAATTTTTTCATTGGAATAATGATTATAATAATGTTTTTTGAGGAATATAATGCAAAAAAATTTATCAGCAAGGTTTAAAATTTTTTTAATGGGTGGAACGAAAGATTCTATTAATATAATCAAATTTTTAAAGAATGAATATTTTTCAAAAAATTCTTCTTTAAAATACCCTCCTTATATTTTAACTACTACTACAACAGATTATGGTGCTGAAATTGCTAAAAATGCAGGTTCTGATAAAGTAATAAGTAAACCTTTATCTAAAGAAGAAATAGTTAATATTTTAACATCGCCTAAAAATAAATTTGATATTTTCATTGATGCAACTCATCCATTTGCAACAAATGCTACACTAACAGCAATTGAATCTTCTAAAACAGCCAATATTCCTTATCTATGTTTTGAAAGACCAGATATTGATTATTCTAGATTTAAAAATTCTATAATTTTTGTGAATTCTTTTAAAGAAGCAGGTAAATTAATTAATAATGAATTTCAATCGAAAAATATACTTCATTTGGCAGGAGTAAATACTATTGAATCAGTTTTAAAATTTAATCAGATAAATTTAAGGAATTTTTTTGTAAGAGTTTTACCTGTAAAATCTTCTATTGAAAAATGTAATTCTTTGGGAATTAGTGGTGAAAATATAATTGCTATGCAAGGAGTTTTTTCTAAAGAATTTAATAAAATATTAATGAAAGAATTTAAAACAAATGTTATAATTACAAAAGATAGTGGAGAAACAGGGGGATCTTTTTCAAAAGTAAATGCTGCATATGAATTGGGAATTGATATAATATTAGTTAATAGGCCTAAAATATCTGATTTAAATGTTAATAATAGTATTAGTAATTTGAATGAACTTCAAATATTTTTAGATAAATTTTAAATTTTATTATTTCTTTTATTAATTCTAATTAAAAGGTAGTGAAAAATATTTTAATTAAATTTTTAGATTTAATTATATCATTTTAGGATTTTTTCAATAATTTCAAGATTAGAAACTATGAGTTCTTCGGGTTTGTAATTAGAATTCAGCCATATTTCCACGGTTCCTCTCATATTCGAAAAAATGAAAAAAGCCATTTTTTCTGAATCAATATCTTTATTTATTTCTCCTTTATCTTTTGTTTCATCAATTAATTCTTTAAAAAATTCTATACCTTCTAAACCTGCATTAGTAAATAAATGCCTATATTCTGGGTATTGATGATAAATTCCTGCAAACATTAGATAATATTCTTTCGAATTAATATTATGCCCATCTATTTGAATATTTTTTTTATTACTATTAATTTCATTACCGAAGGAATAATAATAAAGAATTTCCAACTTTTTTATTAAAGGAATCTCAAGACTTTTTATATATTCTTTTTGATCATCTGTAATATCTACAAGATTTTTTTTTACTAGATAAAATAATATTTCTTCTTTATTTTTAAAATGATGGTAAATTGAGCTAGTTGAAAGGTTAGCTTTTTTTTTAATTTGTTTTATAGATACATTATTATATCCATGCTCAAGAGATAATAAAAATGTTGCTTCTATTATCTTTTCTTTTGTGTTCATAATCCTTAAACCATCTTCATTTATTTCTATCTATAATATTACCTATTATCTATTATCTATTATTTATTATTTATTATTCATTATTCATTATTTAATTAGTGGATATTATTCATTAATATATTAATTATTAAAATTTTAAATAATATTGGCTTATAATGAAGAGGGTTATATTAAAATCTAGATACTTATTTGAATCAAAATTAAAATATAAAGAAAATAATGATTGATTATTCTTAAAAAAAATAAAAAAATGTTAAATATTATAATTAGTCTAGATTATAAGTAAAAAATAGAAGAAATAAAATATATTATAAATATTTAAAAATAAAATAATAATAAATGAAATAATAGAATAAATATAAAATTTTTTGATTATTTATGATTGAATAATTATAAAAAAGGAGTAATATTATAAACTATTAATTAATATCTTTTTTTCTTTAATTATACATAAAAACCCTAATAATTTGATTATAGTTAATAATTTTTAAATTGATTATAGTTGTAGGTGAACATATTCTAAGTTTTTAACATCCTTATAATTAAAAGTCTCTCCTTTATTATTGTCATATATTATTTTTATAGTTTTTAAATCATCATTTAAAAAAATAGTTCTAACTTTTAATTTGCAATCTTCCACATTTCTGTGGGTTATAAAAACTTTTTCTTCATTATTAGATTTCATTTCAAATTTAACTTTTTTGACTTTCATAATAAAAAATCCATACTATCCTAAATTTATTTTTATCATAATATTGGTATTAATAATAGTAATAATATTAGTAATAATATTAGTAATAATCTTAGTAATAATAATAGTAATAATTATTATAATAATAATTTTTTATTTTCATAGTGGTAATTAATAAGTTTTAATTATAACTAAATTGATTAAAAATAATTATTTAAAATTTTAATCGATATTAATGTATTTTACAATCATCTATTTATTAGTCTTTGTAGGAGAATATCCAATATCAAGAGTGATATCCCCCCAAGAGTTATTCTTGTTTTAATATATAAGCTTTACTCTTTTTAGTAAACATATCTTGACATAAGCGGAATGAATATTACTCCTACATTTAATATTACATTGTTTTTCTATATAAATGTTTTATTTTTAAATACTATACATTATTACTTAGATATTTACTATTTTAGAAATAGCGAATATATTAACAATTTATTATATGATAATTGTGCATTATTAAAAATAAAACATACTATAGAAATAATAAAAGCTATCTATTTAAAATGAGAGAAAATATTTTGAAATTTTTTAGTTTAATTTAGATTAATTTTGTAAAACTATTTAAAAATAAATATTTTAAAAATAATATATGAATATAAAAAGTAAATTTTTAATAATTTTACTTTTTATATTGTGTTTGATCGAATCCACCTTTCAATCGACAACTAGCAAATTACATATAAAACTATAAAAATTCTCTTGATAAATAACTCTTATAAAATTTATCTTTTTATTAGTTTTAGATTAATGTAATTTCACTTCACTTCTTTTATTAATTGCCAATGCTATATAAAGGTTTTGGTTTATTTTTTAAAAAAACGACTATTCTGCACTCTTTTTAGAAAATAAAGAAGCTTTAGAAAGAATCGGATTAAGTATGGTCACATCTCAAAGATTTATATCTTATTTCACATAAATCTTTATAATTATTGTCTATTTAATAAAATAATTAATTAAGGAACCTTTTCTCAACTTCAAATCATATCTTAAAAATCTTTTATGTATTGATCTGTTTTTTATAACTTGTTATGCTTTTTTAAATTGTTTTTTTATTAGAAATAAGTTTTTTTAACTTGCATATCTCTTTTAAAATGATTTTAATTCTTTTCAATATTTTTTTTGAAAAATTTAATTTTCATTTAAATTTGTCCTATTGGATTTGCTAAAATATTAAATAAAAGATTTTATTATTCATAATTTAAAATCCTATAAATATTAAAATTAGGGATTTTTATTATTCTATTTAGATTATTAATAATTTTCATTCAAAATATATGGTTAATTTTTAGAAGTATGCTCTTTGATTAAGAAGTATGCTCTTTGATTAACTTGAAATTTTCAAGCCAATAATGCCGCCAACGATTAACATTATACAAAATATTCTAGTAATTGACTTTAATTCACCTAAAAAAACCATTCCTATTATGGCTACTCCAACAGCACCAATAGCTGTCCATATTGCATATGCAGTTCCAATAGGTATGTCTTTTAATGCTAAAGATAAGAAAAATAAGCTAGCTGCCATAATAATAATTGTTACAATAGACATTGATATGTTTTTAAAACCTTCTGAAAATTTTAGTGATATTGCCCAACCAATTTCTGAGATTCCAGCTATGATAAGAAATATCCAAGGATTCATAAATTTATATTATATTTTTGAATATATAAATTTACATTATTATTGGGATTTATTATTCTGTTTATTATTTATTCTGTTTAATATTACTAAATTTACTCATATCTTTTTATAATACTATTATTTTTTTTATATTTTTTTTTATTTTATACTAATATTTCTATTTATTTGATATTTATATTATTATTTACATAAGAATTAAATATTATAATATCAAAAAATTATTTATTATTAGTTAAATCTTTGTTAAATTATTGTGAGTGAAAATTTATTTATGAGTATTATGATAATCAGAGAATTTCGTCTAGATGATTTGAATAGGGTTTATGAAATTGAGAAAATAACTATTCCTAATCCTTATGATATGGATATACTTAGAAAACTTTTTGATTTTGGAGCAGGTTTTTTAGTAGCACAAATAAAAGATACTGTTGTAGGTTATATTATTTTTTGGATAGTTGAAGAGGATAGGGGCCATGTAATATCCTTAGCTGTTGATCCAGATTATAAAAGACAAAAAGTAGGTTCAAGGCTAATTAATACTGCAATTGCAACATTCATGAAGTTTAATATATTTAATATAACTTTAGAAGTAAATGCAAAAAATAAAGATGCTTTAAATTTTTATAAATCTATTGGATTTAAATCAAATAAAAAAGTATCAAATTATTATGAAGATGGCTCTGATGCTTATAAAATGTCTTTTGAATTATTTAATAATACTGATATTTAATAATACTGAATAAATTTAACTACATCATGGTTCATGATTTTATTTTTAATTTTATAATTTTAATTATTAAATATAATTTAAACTGATTCTAATTTTTCATATTTTAATCAAATTATATAAAATTATATAGTTTGATTTTAGATATATAATTAAATTTAATTATTATTAAATTCATAATTTATAATGTTGATTGATTGATAATTATTTATCATAAGTTTTAAATATCTTCTTATCTTATTTAATAAAGGAGCTTTAAAAAAAGTTTAAATATTGAAATAGTTTTTTGAAGATATTTTAAGTTAATATAATTATATATAATTTATGTATAAATTTTTATAATTAATTTATTATAATTCTTGATATTTTCTATTATATTTTATTATATTTTATAATTTGGTATTATTAGATATTTTAATAATTATTTAATAAAATTTTATCTATTTAATACTCCATATGCGATTTAATTAAATTGTGATTTAATTAAATATTGGGATTAAAATTTTACTATTTATATTTCTTCAATGGTGATTTAATGGAAAAGGGAGCAAAAACAAACGATAATGCAACGGCAAAAATAGCTTTGGAAGATGGAACTATAATTAAAGGAGAGGGATTTGGTCATGAAACAACTTCAACTGGAGAAATTGTTTTTACAACTGGGATGACTGGTTATGTTGAAGGATTAACTGATCCTTCTTTTAAAGGCCAAATAATGATGTCAACTTATCCTCTTCAGGGTAATTATGGTGTGAGTGATGATTGGTATCAGTCAGCTAAAATTCAAGTTGAAGGATATATTGTGAGAGAAGTTTGTAAAAATCCTTCTATTTATTCATCACAGAAAACTTTAGATGAATTTTTAAGAGAATTTAAGATTCCCGGTATTAGTGGAATTGATACAAGAGAGTTAACAATAAAAATTCGTCAAAAAGGAACTATGAAATGTGCATTATCTACAGAAGAGATTGATGATAGTGAACTCATTGCACAAGCAAAAAATCAGCTTAGTATTGTTGATATGGATTTAGTTCCTCAAGTTTCAACTAAAGAAGTAGTTACATTTGGCGAAAATTTCAAACAAAAGACGGCCTTAATTGATTGTGGGGTTAAGAAAAATATTATTGATGGTTTTTTAGATAAAGGTATTGGTGTTGTTCTTTTTCCATACAATTCTGATTATAAATCAATAATGGAATATGATGTAGATGGGTTGATGATCTCTTGTGGCCCTGGAAATCCAGAAAAACTAACCGAAACAGTCGAAACTATAAAAAAATTATCAAATAAGCTTCCTATTTTTGGTATTTGTATGGGTCAGCAAATTATAGCTAAATCTTTTGGAGCTAAGATATATAAAATGAAATTTGGTCATAGGGGATCTAACCAACCAGTTAAAGATCTTGAAAGTGGTAAAGTTTTTATAACTTCTCAAAATCATGGGTTTAGTGTTGATAATGATTCTTTAAAAGATTCTCCATTAAAATTAACTCAAGTTAATCTTAATGATAATACTCCTGAAGGTTTTACTCATGAAGAATTATTAATTAATTGTGTACAATACCACCCTGAAGCAGGTCCTGGTCCAAATGACACTAATTTCGTTTTTGATAAATTTAAAAAGATGATGGATGAATATTAATAATATTTTTTAATATGAGTTTATCATAATATTTTAATGTTAATTATGTTTATTATTATAAAATGAGGATTATAGATGCCAATTGATAAAGATATTAAAAAAGTACTTATAATCGGTTCAGGCCCGATTCAAATAGGTCAGGCTGCAGAATTTGATTATTCGGGCTCACAAGCATGTAAATCAATAAGAGAGGAAGGAATTGAAACTGTATTAGTAAATAGTAATCCTGCAACAATTCAAACTGATATGGATATGGCAGATAAAGTTTATGTAGAACCCTTAACTCCCGAAATAGTAGCTAAAATTATTGAAAAAGAAGATGTAGATGCAATTTTGCCTACAATGGGGGGACAAACAGGATTAAACATTGCTACTGGTCTTGATGAAATAGGGGCATTAGGTGATGTCAAAGTTATTGGATCATCAGTTAAAACAATAAAAGATGTAGAAGATAGGGAATTATTTGGAAACTTTATGAATAAGCTTAATGAACCAATTCCTAGATGTAAGGCTGTTGAATCCATTGATGAAGCTATTAAAGCAGTTGAAAATATTGGATATCCAGTAATTGTAAGGCCTGCTTTTACTTTAGGGGGTACTGGTGGTGGAGTAGCTAACAATAAAGAAGAACTTATTGATATTGCTTCTCATGGTTTGGATATGAGTTTCATTGGTCAAGTTCTTATTGATGAGTCTGTTCTTGGTTGGAAAGAGTTTGAATATGAAGTCATGAGGGATAAAAATGACACATGTATTATAATTTGTAGTATGGAAAATATTGACCCTATGGGTATACATACTGGTGAGAGTGTTGTTGTAGCTCCTGCTCAAAATTTAAATGATATTGAAGCTCAAAGTTTAAGGGATGCATCTATAAAAATAATAAGGGCTCTTGGAATTGAAGGTGGATGTAACATTCAATTTGCTGTTAATCCTGAAACAAGTGAATATAAAGTTATTGAAGTTAATCCAAGAGTTAGTAGGAGTAGTGCATTGGCATCTAAAGCTACTGGCTATCCTATAGCTAAAATTTCCTCTAAAATAGCTATTGGTATGACTCTTGATGAAATTCAGAATGATATTACAAAAGAAACACCTGCATCTTTTGAACCTACTATTGATTATGTTGTAGCTAAAGTTCCTCGATGGCCTTTTGATAAATTTAAAGGAATTAATCGTAAAATTGGTGTTCAAATGAAGTCTACTGGGGAGGTTATGTCTATTGGGAGAACAATAGAAGAAGCATTGCATAAAGCTATTCGTTCTCTTGACACTGGTTTTTCTGGTTTTGAAGAAATTGACTTTAGTAAAGATGATTTGAAAAATCCTACTGATGAGCGTTTATTCCAAGTATATGCAGCACTAAAAATGGCGATGCCTGTAAACAAAATTCATAATCTTACTAATATTGATACTTTTTTCATAAATAAAATTAAGAATATAGTTGATTTTGAAGAAAAAATCAATAAGGAATCTTTAAAAGATAAAGAATTATTTTTATCTGCTAAAAAAATGGGTTTTTCAAATTCAACTCTTGCTGAAATAGCAAATATTACTAATGAAGAATTTAAAGACGTGACTAGTGTTCATAATATTAAACCTTCTTACAAAATGGTTGATACTTGTGCTGCCGAATTTGAAGCTAAGACTCCATATTATTATAGTAGTTATGATGGGGGAAATGAACTCCAAGTTTCAAATAAACGTAAAATAATAATACTTGGTGCAGGTCCAATTAGAATTGGTCAAGGTATTGAATTTGATTATTGTTGTGTTCACTCTAGCTTAGCTTTGAAAGAAGAGGGTATTGAAACAATAATAGTTAATAATAATCCTGAAACTGTAAGTACTGATTATGATATTTCTGATAAACTTTTTTTCGAACCATTAACATTTGAAGATGTAATGGCAATTGTAGAAAAAGAAAAACCAGAAGGAGTTGTAGTTCAATTTGGTGGTCAAACTTCTATTAATCTTGCTGTTCCTTTAGCTAATGCAGGAGTAAAAATACTCGGGACTCCCTATGAAAGCATAGATAGGGTTGAAGATAGGGAGAGATTTACTGAGGTTTTGAATAAACTTAACATTCCTCAAGCTCCATATGGTTTGGCAATGTCATTTGATGATGCAAGAAATGCTGCTAAGGACATTGGGTTCCCAGTTCTTGTTCGCCCATCTTATGTTATTGGTGGAAGAGCAATGGAAATTGTTTATGATGACTATGAACTTAAAGAGTATATGGAAGAAGCAGTTAAGGTATCTCCTGAACATCCAATTCTTGTAGATAAATTTTTGGAAGGAGCAATTGAAGTTGATGTAGATATTCTTTCAGATGGGGATGATGTATTCATTGGTGGAATAATGGAGCATATTGAAGAAGCAGGAGTTCATTCTGGTGATTCTGCATGTGTAATACCACCTCAAACTATCCCTGAAGATGTTTTGGATGTCATTCGTGATTATTCTCGCAAACTAGCTATTGAACTCGATGTAATTGGTTTAATGAATATACAATATGCAGTAAAACTTGATGAAGAGAGTAATAATAAGAAAGGTAAGGTTTATATTATTGAAGCTAATCCAAGAGCCAGTAGAACTATTCCATTTGTTAGTAAAGCTATAGGAAAACCATTAGCTAAAATAGCCTCACAGTTAATAATTGGTAAAAAGTTAAAAGATTTTGGCTTGATTGATGAGATTAAAATTAATCATGTTGCTGTAAAAGAATCTGTTTTCCCATTTTTAAAACTTCCTGAAGCAGATGCAGTTCTTGGCCCTGAGATGAAGTCTACTGGTGAAAGCATGGGTATAGATGAAAATTTCGGCCTTGCTTTCTACAAATCACAACTTTCAGCTAGTATGGATTTACCAAAAGAAGGGACTATTTTTATTAGTGTAAGGGAAGAAGATAAGTCTAAAATTCAAGACATTGTCGAAAAGGCATCTGAACTTGGATTTGATTTAATAGCTACTCCTGGAACTGCTAAAGCGGTTAATGGTGTTAAAATTGGAGAAATTAGTAAAATAAGTCAGGATTCTCCTAATGTTAGTGATAAAATACTTTCTAAAGAAGTTGATTTAATTATTAATACTCCTTCTGGTAAAGTATCTGCTGCTGATGGATATAAAATTAGACGTTTAGCAATTGAACTTGGAATTCCTTATGTTACTACATTGGCAGGTGCTAGGGCTGCTTTAAATGCTATTGAAGCTATTAAAAATAGTGAACTTAAGGTGAAATCTTTGGATGAATATGTTGAATAAACTTAGAAAACCTTCTAATCTTTATTTTTAATTTTTAATTTCCTTATTTTTCTCTTTTATTAATTCTTATTATTTTTTTATTATTTTTCCATTATTATTTTAGATTTTACTAATTTCTTTGAAATTCACATAAGTTTTCAGTGTCAATTTTAGAAAAGTGTCAATTTTAGAAATTTATTAATCTATTCTTCTTTGATTGTTTTTTATTATTTCAAAATATAATAAAAATTAATTATTATAAAATTAAATGAAATAGTATAATATGCCAAATAAAAAATAAAATGATTATATGTAATTATTATTTTTTAAAAAAACAATTAAATAATAAAAAAGTATTCTATTTAAATATTTAATTTTTTTATTTTATTACTTTTTTAATGATTTTAAGGTTTGAATCTATGAGCTGGTCTGCTTTATAATTAGAATTTATCCATATATCAACAATTCCTCTCATATTTGAGAAAATGAAAAAAGAAATCTCTTTTGAGTCAATATTACAATTTATTTCCTTTTTATTTTTTGCTTCATCTATTAATTCTTTTAAAAGATTTAAAATATTTTCTGCAGTATCAATGAATAAATGTCTATACTCTGGATTTTGGTGATATATTCCAATAAACATTAAATAATATTTTTTTATACATTATATTAATTTATAGATTAATTTTTTAATGAAATAATATATAATTGGGTATTATCATTTTATAATTATTATTTTTGCTTTATAATTATTATTTCTGAAATCTTTTCTATTATTTATTTTTTATAGTCTTTTTGATATTTTGGTCATCTAAAAAATCATAATTATTTATTAGTAATAGGGTAAGTATTTACTAAATAATAACATTTTTACTAAATAATAAATATTAGTTTAAACATACTATTTTTAATGATAACCATAGCTAATGGAACAGTTTTATGTGGTGTTGATTTAGTAGCTAAAAATGTGAATTTATTAATTGATGATGGAAAGATAATTGAGATTTCTAAAGAGGTTTTAGAAGGAAAAATTATTGATGCTACTAATTATATTGTGTGTCCTACTTTTTTAAATGCACATGTTCATATTGGAGATTCTGTTGTAAAAGATATGGGTGATGGAAAAACTATTGAAGAAATAGTTAAACCTCCAAATGGTTTAAAACACCTTGCTCTTAAAAATGCTTCTGATGAAGATATAATTAATTCAATGAAAACTTCTATGAAAGAAATGCTTCGAACTGGAACTACTCATTTTATTGATTATAGGGAAGGAGGCATAAAAGGAATTAAATTGCTTAAAAAAGCAGCTAAGGATATTCCAATAAATCCTATAATCTTAGGTAGGGATGATATTTTTTATGAAGAAGATCCCGATTTATCTAAAGTAAAAATAGCTATTAGGAAACTTTTGAAAATATGTGATGGAATAGCTCCTAGTGGATTTGGAGAATTAAATGATGAAGTAGCTAGTTTAATTGCTTTTGAATGTAAAAAAATGGATAAAATTTCTTCTATTCATGCCGGAGAATATGAAAATCTTCAAAATGATTCTTTAAAAAAAACAGGAAAAACTGAAGTCCAGAGAGCAATTAATTTCGGATTTGATCAATTAATTCATGTTACTGCTCCTTTGAATAATGATTTGGATTTAATTAAATGCTTTGAAAAAAATATTGTACTTTGTCCTAGATCAAATGGAGCTTTTTCAGTTGGAATTCCTCCATTTTTAGATATTATAAAAAGAAAAATTAAACCTCTAATTGGAACAGATAATATAATGATTAATTCTCCTAATATTTTTCGAGAGATGGAGTATACCTTAAAAATGATGAGAGGATTTTATAAGGAATATATGTCTCCTTTAGAAATATTGAAAATGTCAACAACTAATATTTCTTCTTCAATTTATAATTGTGATTATATGGGGAATAATGAGAATAATGATAAAGAATATTTAGATGTAAATATTGATAAAAAAAATATTTTTCCTACTAATATTTCTGAAAAAATTAACAAATCGATAATCCAAGAAGAAAATAATGCAGAGTTATTTTTATCAAGAAAATTATCAGAAAATCCATATTTAAGTTTGATTAATAGAACTGAAATAAAAGATATTATATGCTTATTAAATAAAGATAAATTAATATATTATGATTAATAAATGTACTTGTATCTATTATGTTATTTAATTTTATGACTAATAATCATGTAAATATGCTATTTGTTATTTAATTTTATGACTAATATTTTGTTAATATGTGTTATGTTATTTGATTATCTAATTGAGGATTTATGATTTAGTTAATCAAAATTTCATAGAATATTATAATATTTATTAATAAACTATCACATATCATATTGGTAGTAACTAGAAAAAATCATATTAAATTTATTAATGATTGGTTTAACAATCATTGATGAGGGAATAAAATGTATAAAAAAATATTATTGCCTACTGATGGTTCAAAATTTGCAGAAAAAGCAGAAAAACATGCTCTATTTCTTGCAGAAGCAAGTGGGGCGGAAATTGTAGCGTTAAGTGTTGTTGAAACAAGTTTTTCTATAGGTCTTCCTTCTGATGATACAATATTTCAAATAAATCAACTACTCAAGAAAGAAACTGAGAAAAATCTTCAAAAAGTCGAAAAAATGAAAGATGAAACTAATAGTGATGTTAAAATAACATTAAAAGTGGATGAAGGATCTCCTGCGGAAGTTATTTTAGAGACTATTGAAAAAGAAAACATTGACTTGGTTGTAATGGGTAGCTCTGGAAAAACAGGTTTTGATAGGTTTATTATGGGTAGTGTAGCTGAAAAAGTTGTCAAAGCCGCAGAATGCTCAGTTCTTGTTGTTTATTAATATTATAATTATAATCCAAATATAAACAATTTTTTGATTAAATAGTTAACTATTGATAATTAATTATTGATTATTCGATAATTATTTTATTAATTATCATATGCATTGATTTTGAATCCATATTTTTAGATTAAATCTATTTATGTATATTTTAGGCTTAATAGCAAAGTTTTTAATGTTTTTTGCATATGATTTATGACAATTTAGATGATTTATAATAATGTATAGTTATGTTGATATTAGTTTAATTTATGAGTTTTATTAATTAACATATAATTTGTTAATTTGTATATTCTTGATTTAATTGGTGTTTTTTAATTGGTGTTTTAAATGTTAATCAAAGATATAGTTTCTAAAGATCCAATTCATGTTTCTGTTCCTGGAAATCGTGAAAAAGCTTTAGAACTAATGAGAAAACAAAAGATTTCAGGATTACCTGTTACTAAGGAAGGAACTAATCTATTAGTAGGAATATTAACTAGGTCAGATCTAATTGAGAACCCTGATGAAGAGCAGATTGCTCTTATAATGTCTAGAGATATTATTACTGCTGAATTGAATGATGATGTTTCTGATGTTGCTCTTAAAATGGTAGAAAATAATATAAGAAGGGTCCCTGTTGTTAAAAATGGTGATTTAATTGGAATAGTAACTTCTTCAGATATTGTTTCTCTAGCTATTTCGGAAATGAGTATCAATGACCCTATTGAGGGATATATGATAAAAAATGTCCCAACTATTTGGGATCAATCTCCTTTAAATGTAGCATTTGAAGTAATGAGATTTTTTAATCTTAAATGTGTCATTGCTTTAAATAATGATGCTAAGATGAGTGGAATTCTTACAGAAACAGATTTTATTAATGAAAGTGAAGTTGTATCTGAAACTAGTGTTCATAATTCTAGTGTTGGAACAGAGGGAGATAAATGGTCTTGGGATAGTACAAGTGTTCTTTATGTTGAAAAAAATCATCTTAAATTTTCTGATAAAGTAGTTAAAGACGTTTCAACCGTTAAAGTTGCTACTGCAAATACTAAAACTAAAGTTTCAGATTGTGCTAAAAGAATGAGAATTGAAAATATTGAACAGATTCCAGTAATTAGTGTTGAAGGGGATTTAGTTGGATTACTAAGGGCTAATGATCTTCTTAGAGCATTAACTGATTAAAATAAGATATTTTTAATATTTTTCATTTTTAATATTTTTGTCTTAAGTTTATTATTTTTATATTTTTAATATTATTATTTTTATATTATTTTTATTTTTATATTATTATTTTTTTATTCTAATTTTCTTTTTTTGCTTTGATATCTTTGGTTTTATATTTAAATCTTCATTATTTCTGATTTTTTTATAAAGATATGTTAAATAAGAAGTATATTTTCATTCATATTTATAATAAGTGAGAGAGTTTGCTCTCAATTAACCTTTGAAATATAAAAGAAGCTATTTTTTTTGTCTTGTTGTGGAAGAACTATATAATATTTTTGCTAATTGAGAGCATATTGAGTGATATGATTTGTTATGTGTTTTGGATATCACCATTTATTATTATTAATCTCATGCTATATAAATATTTAGGTATACCTAAACTATTTTTATAAATATTTTAATATATTTAAAATTTTTATAAATAATAAAAAATCAAAGATTTTTGAATCTATAAAAAAACAAGTTTTTTATAAATAATAAAATAATTCGTATTTTAAACTTATAAAAGATAAAAAATTTTTTATAAATAATGAAATATTTTTTAATAATATTTTAAGATCAATAATTCTATAGAATATATAACATTAATTTTTAAAATAGATTAATTAAGGAAGATGATGTCCTCAATTTATATTCCTCTTATATTTCGAAGGTTTTTGTTTTGGATAGTTTAAGGAATATTCTATAAAATTTATGTGGGTTTTTATAGATTAATTGAGGACGATGATATCATTGTTTCAATGATTTATTTGTTTTGATATCAACAATATATATTATAATTTATAGTATATAAATTTTTCAATTTTATTTTAAAAAAATTAAATTACATTTGAATCAAAAATTATCTGAATATTATAAATATAAGACTATTTTATAAAAATCCGAAAATATTATTTAGTATTAATTACATAGTATTATTATGGAAGATAAACCTTCATTAATAATTAAAACTAAAAAGAACAATATAATGGTAATAGCTAAATATAATGAAGCGATAGCTGAGCATGATATACAGCTAAAGCTAGTTTTAGGATACTATTGGAAGAATAATTTACCTTTCATAGAGAAATTTATGGAGCTATTGGAAACTGTTATAAAAAGATCTTTGAATCAAGTTTTTCCCCATAAAAAACTATCTATAAAATATAATATAGAATCTAATGATGACTTAGAAGAATCATCTCTTTTCAATATTACTCTTCTAGAAGTAAAAGCTGATGATGAATTGTTAAATTTATCAGGAAACATTATCACTCTTGAAGGCATAGACCATAGAGGGGCAATGTCTAAAATGACAAGTTTTAGAAGAAAAGTAAATGAAACATTTGAAAAAGAGCTAGTTTCTTAATTAGATTATATTTTTTATAATTATTATCCTAATTTAGATTTTATTTATTTTATATTTTTACTAATTTTTATTTAGATTTTATTTATTTTCTTTTTTTAAAATTTTTAATAAGTATTTATAAAATATTATATTCAAATTACTCTTCTAATCATTGGTAAAACTTTTATTAAGATATTTTGGGCATCTTCTTTATCTTTTACTTTACGAGCAACTATTTTTCCATTTTCAAAAATAGTAACATTACGACCATCAATATCTAACATAGCTACTCCCATTTTTTCAGAGCATTTTACTTTTCCTAATTTTTCAAAGTTGGGACACGTTTTTCCAATATTGATTTTATAAGGAAGTTCATTTTCAAACATTATTTTATTTGCTTCATCTTTACAAGGTTTGTAAATAACTATTTCTTTTTTTTCTGGATCTGTTTTTCCAATGTCTAATGTAATTTTTTCAAAATTAACAGCTTTTAATTCACTTTGAATTAATTCTAGAGTATTTTTATTAAGTATAGGTTCAATATTATCTAATTCAATCTGCGCAGTATTAAATATATCTCTTACTCGAACTGTGTCATCTTTAGTTATGCTCTTTATAAAATCTTCAGCATATTTAATTCTATTAATCTTTTTAGCATTTATCTCTTCGCCAGTTTTTATTCTAGTAGCTAAACAAGTAGTTGATTTTGAATATTCAATCTTTTGTTTATTCAAAAACTCTAAAACATCATCTTTTTCAATACCTGCATTTACCAATGGACTTAAAATATTATTTTCATAATTTATCATTATTCCTGGCCTATCTTCAAGTAAATCACTAATATTTGTACCATCCACTATTACTTTAAAACCCTTTTCTGTAGCTATTCTTTTTATTGCAGAATACATCATACTCCTGCATAAATAACATCTATTATCTTTGTTTTCTGTAAATTTTTTAACTTCTAAAAAATTTTGGTTTATTGTTTCATGTTCTAATCCTAATGAATTTGAAATTTTTTTAGTATTTGATAAAAAGTTCGTGGGCATTATTTCATTATTGAATGTTATTAAAAGTACTTTTTTACTTACTTTTTTTGCCAAATAAGCAACCAATGTACTATCTGCACCTCCAGAAAAAGCAATAGCTATATTTTTATCTTTTAATATTTCTTCAGCTTTTTCTATTTTTTCATCTAAATTCATTATATCACACATAGATATTTAATAAATAATCATTTTAAAATTAAGTAAAATCTAATTAAAGAATAATTTAGAATAACAATTGCCTTTTTTATTATAAATTTATACTCTAATTATTTTATATTATAATTATTTTACACTCTAATTATTTTATATTCCAATTATTTTATTATAATTGTTTAATGTATTCTAAAACAGCTATTGCATCTTGTTTTTTTATATCAACAAGTTCTACTATTAAATTTATTAGCTTTTCTTTTTTTTCTTTATCAATATTTGATTCTTTAAATATATTATAATAAGTTCTTTTAGGATAATAAATAGATTTTGCTATCTTAATAAGTTCTTCTTTATCTTTTTTATTGATTATATTTGATTTCAATGCTTCTTCAAATTTATAATCAATATTAACTAATGCTTCAGATAAAGGCTCACCAGTAGAACTATCAAAAATAATTGCAACATCATCATCAGATTCAATTTTTCCAGAGGTGTATTGATTATAGACATAACCTACTCCTTTCATTCCTAGACTGTCTAATTCTGATGCCCTAAGAGCACCCATACTTCCTCCACCAACTACTATTATTCCTTTTTCAATGGCTTTAATTATTTCTTTATGCCCAACTGCAGGATTTTGATGAAAAACACCATCTATTATTCCAATAATGTCTGCTGAATCACTAATTGCTTTCAAAATATCTCCTCTTTTGATTGGAGGTCGATATTCTGCTTTTAAAATTTTTGATGCCTCTTCAATAGATAATGAAGGTCCAGTAAATATTATTATATTTTTTTCAGACATAATATCCTTTTTTAGATAAATTATTTCTAGAGTTTTTATCTTTTAGATTTTCATAATTTTATATTATCCTATTTTTTATTTTTATTATATACTCATCCAACGTTTTCCAACTCTATCTGGGTCAATTGAAAAATTTTCAGTTCCTGGAATAACAACTCTAACAACATTGATGCCAATTTCTTTCCTTGTCAAATCTTTAAACAAAATTTTATTAAGATTATTTCTTTTTAATTCATTTTGTGTTATTTGAATATCCTTTTTCAAGGATTTAGTACTTTTATCTTTAATATCACTCAAATTAATTAAATTCTCATTATTTTGTTCAAAGTAATGTTTATTCATTTTTTTCATACGTTCATAGCCTGCTTTTCGCATTAAAACAGCTCTTGAAGTATCTTCCCTTGTTCCATGAATTTGTGTAGCTCTACTCTGGGCCACTTCAGTTAAAGCTCTCATAACTGCAATTTCTGGATTCAGATGTGTTCCAATTCCAAGTGTTAAAAGTGCAGGATCTTTAAGTAGGGTATCATCTGCTGTAGCAGCAATTGTTGGAATCTCAATATCTGCAGTTAAATCCATTAAATTTATGTCAATAGATTCTTTTTTAAATTTTTCAAGCAATTCATTGATTAATGGGTTTTTGATATTATCAACATTGATTTCGTTTTTATTTTTTTTAGTTAATTCAAAAATACTCCATGCATCTCTTTCTATTACTTCAAACATTCCATGAAGAACTGCTTCTTCTAAGACATTTCCCGAAGCTAAACCATTTGTGTTTCCTTTAAAGATAGCTGATGTAGTATTATTGTCTTTTGGGATATATGGATGAAAAATAGAGTTTGATGGAATGTAATAATCCTCTTCTGTGATTATATCTCTTGCAAAAGTCCATTCTATTTTTTTTTCTTTTTGAAAATCTATATTTTCTACTTCTCGTGATATTATTAATTCTTCAGGATGTATAAATTTTTCATTTTCCATCTCATTTAATGTAGCCAATTTAGAATTTTCATCATCAATATCCTGTTTTTCTGCAGAATATCTCTCAAAACCTTCCATCATGGCTGAAGCTTTTGCTTGATCTTTTTTAGCTCCCTTACCTGCATAAATACTAACTCCACCATCTTGTGCAGTTGGACGAATAGCTGAAAATACAGGAATACCAATTCTATCCAAATGGGTTATCTCTGTAACTCTTGTTATTCCTGCTATTTTAAGTTTATCTTCATATTTTTCTATGGTTTTTGAAGGTTCAATAGCTCTATGAGTACATGAAAAGTAGTTGATTTGGATATCTGAAAACATTTTAACCACTTAATTTTAATTTTTTTATTTAAAAAAAGAATCCTGTAAATGAGAAATAAACCATAATTCCTGCTACTGCTACTGTAACTATCCATATAAATGGGTCCCATCTAAATACTTTAGCTCCATCTAAAATACCAATAGGTATTAAATTGAATAATGCTAAGAATGCATTAATTGAAAAACCTAATATGCATGTTTCGAATAATATTGTTGCCCAAGAAGGTGTATAAAATAATGGGTTAAATATGCCAATATAAAAATTACTTAATAATAAAGCAGCAGCTAAAAATATCAATGATAAAGCTATGTTAGTTAAAGGTCCGGATATAGATATTATTCCATTTTCTCTATCGGTCATATATTGTCCATAAATATGAACTGCACCAGGTGCTGCAAAAATAAAACCAAATGCCGTACTAATTAATGCAATAAATAATCCTGGGGTCCATGTTTTATACTCTGCCCAATAACCGTATCTCATAGCAGTTATTTTATGGGCTATTTCATGAAGTATAAATCCTAATCCAACACCAACCATTACCATAGGTAATATATTAACTATTTTAGTAAAATCTAACTTTGAATAAAGTATTGAAAAAGCGAGAGATATAACAAAAAATGATATAAATAAGTCTCTTATTTCATTAGAACTAAATTTAAACATATATTTATAATTATTATCTGAAGCTTATAAATTTTTGCAATATTTTTCTATTTTATGGAATCCTCTAATATTTTTGTAATAGTTCTATAAAGAATTCCTATAGATATTTATATAATATATTCAAATTTCTATTATTTTTTCTATTTATGATATTATAAAATATAATAAAATAAATAATATTGCCGTATATTTAATTTATTATTATTTAGTGGAGGTTCCCTATTCCTATATTAGATATTTTTATCAATTTTAAAATATGGGGTATATTATTCTTAAGTAATTTATAAATTTTCTTAAATAGGAATAGGGTTAATGTTTTTATTCTGTTTTAAATCCTATGCTCTTTATTAATTATATGGGATACTATTATTATACAATATGCGAAAATATGGTAAAAATTTATTTTTTACAATTATTTTTATTTATTGAGAGGTGATTGAGCATAGGATAAATACATTTTTGTATGAACTTTTATATAAAACTTATGATTTTAATATTACTGAATATAAAAAAATAATTATTTTTATAAAAATAAAAATTATTAATAATTTAATAAATATATTTTTATAAAAGTAAACTGATCTTAGATTTTTAGTATTTTTAAGCAAACTTAAATAAAAATTTTAATAAATTTACTAAAATACTAATATTATTAATTATAATATAATAATATGAACAACAATACCGTTGTTAAAAATAGTAAGGATAAGAATGAAAATAAAACCTGTGAATTTTCTGTTGATAGTAGCTACGGTGATTTAATAGCTACAACTGAGTATTGGGAGATATTTCTAGCTCCTTCTCAAAGGTATTTAGGGACATGTGTCATCAGCTTGAAAAGAGAGTGTGGGGAACTAAAAGATTTAAAATTGGAAGAATGGCGTGATTTTGGAATATTGGTTGAAAATATGGAATTTGCCATTAAACGAATTTTTAATCCAGATTTATTTAATTGGAGTTGCTTGAAAAACTCTGTTTTTAGAAATAATAATCCTAAACCTCATATTCATTGGCATTTTATTCCCAGATACAAAAATCCTGTGGATTTTAATGGTTTAGTATTTAATGATCCTGATTTTGGTTTTTTTGCAAGGGCTATCAATAAAAAAATCCCTTCAAAAATTAAAAATGATTTGATTATCATTATCAAAGAAAATTTAGATATTTAAAATGGTTATTTGAATTTATGTATCTAGATATTTAAATACCAATTTTAAGTTAGATATTAACAAATTGAGATGATTAACAACAGATTAAGATATTATTTTTATTATTTTAGTATTTTTAGTATTTTTACTATTTTTATTATTTTTAGTATTTTTACTATTTTTACTATTTTTAGTATTTTTAGTATTATTTAGTTTAATGAATTTTGTATGGTGAAGTTTTAATAACTTTTTTATATTTTTTATATTCAGTTATAGTTATTTTTGTATTCAAAGGTGTAAAATTGAAAAATAAGTCAATCAATGTCAAAAATGAACGAATTAATAATATATTAAAAAAAATGAATGAAAAAAATTATGATGGGATGTTATTAACACAACCTAATAATATACAATATGTCTCGGATTATCGTCCTACTAGCTTTGCAATATGTATTTTGAAAGAAAATCCAATAATATTCACAACTGCTATGGATAAAGAATTAGCTTGTGAAACTTCATCAATTGAGGTAAAGGATTACAAATCAATTTCTACACTGAGGGATGTTTTTCATAATGAAAAATTTAAAAAAATAGCTATTGAAGGGAATCTTCCTATAAATTCTTATAATCGCCTTTTGGCTGATGAACTAAAAAAAGAGATTTGGGAATTACATGTTGAAGATTTTTTAGAAAAAGAACGTATGATTAAATCTGAAAAAGAAATTAAAATGATAAAAAAAGCAACTGATATTGCCCATAAATCATTCATAGAATTGGACATTCGTGAAAAACAAGAAAGTTCAGTAAACGATTGGGAAGTAGCTTATGAACTTGGTTATTTAATGAGAAGTAATGGTGCTAGTGAAGAATCTTTTGAGACAATAGTTGCAACTGGATCAAACTCATCTCTTCCTCATGCGAATTTAGAAAATAAAAAACTTGAAGATTTAATTCTAATGGATTGGGGAGCTAGGTATAAGGGGTATTGTTCAGATACAAGTAGGACAATGATTAATTATAATAATGAAAAACAAAAAGAAGTTTTTGACATAGTTCTCGAAGCTCATCATGAAGCTATTAAATCATTAAAGGCAGGAGAACTTGCTTGTAATATTGACAATATTGTCAGATCAGTAATTGATGAATATGGCTATGTTGAAAATTTTATTCATTCAACTGGACATAGTTTAGGTTTAGATATTCATGAAACACCTTCTATTTCAAAAAGAGACAAGTCTATCTTGGAAGAAAATATGATTGTTACAATAGAACCGGGAATTTATCTAGAAGGAGAATTTGGTGTCAGAATTGAAGATACTCTTATAATTAAGAAGAATAAATCTGAAGTTATTGGTAATCTTCCTTACAATATCTGATTTGCTATTATTTAATAAAAATTATCTTTTAATCATTTTATTTTTATATTTAGTCTATAATATCTTTTTTAAATATTTTTTTATAATATTTTTTTATATCTATACATATACTATTTTTTATATTTAAGAATATAATATTTTTTATAATATTTTTATTTTTTATTTTTATTTTTTTACTTAGTTTCCATTCTTATATTTTTCATATGAGGATAACAATTTTTATTTTTAAATTAAATTTAAAGCTTTACTTTTAAAGTGGTTTTAATTATAAATTTTACTTTAACGTAGCAATAAACATTTTAAAAATGAGTAATATTTATATTAATCACTTTATAAATTATTTTTTACTATTAAATAAATTTAAAGAACTTATTTTAGTAAATATATTATTATTCATCTTATAAATCCTATGTTTTTATTAAAATATTTGTTTTTAGTTTATTTATTATTAATATAAATTATTGTGGTATTATTTATGAGAATTGATTATTTAATAGATGTTCTGGCTGAATTTGTTGAAAATAAGATTCCTGAAAAATATTTAATCAACTTTCAAGAGCTTTTATTAGCAAGTGACATCTTAACTGTAGCTTCTAGATTATTGGTGTATTTATTCATTATAATTATCTTTTTAATTTTTTTATTTATCCTATTTTCATTTATTTTTAATTTTAATATTTTAATACTATTCCTATTTGCATTAGCTATTCCTCCGGGAGTTTTAATGATTTTTATAATATATAAATCTGAAAAAAGGAATGAAAAAATTGAAACATCTATTCCTGATTTTTTAAGGCAACTTTCATCAATGCTCAGAGTAGGCCTTAGTTTTGAAACTGCATTGGAAGAATTGTCTAAATATGGATCTGGTCCATTATATAATGAAATAAGAAGATCAGTAATTGAAATAAAAATGGGCATGAATTTTGATAAAAGTATAATGGAAATAGCTGAAAGATTGAAATCAAAGAACCTTGAAAGATCTTTTAAGCTAATAATTGAAGCTAAAAAAACTGGTGGAAGTTTAGCGGATATAATAGAAGATATTTCCAATGATTTAAGAGATTTAAATGCTTTAAAAAGAGAGAGAAAGTCTAGTGTTATGATGTCTATTATTTTTTTAGTTATTTCTGCAGTTATAGCTGCACCATTTGCACTCGGGATGATTGGAATATATTCTTCTTTTATGGAAGATTTGGGTAAGGGAAACCAATTAATTGAAACTTCAAAAATAGCTGCAGGTTCCTATATTGTTATTCATTCTATATTGGTAGGGTTAATTATTAGCATAGTAATGTATGGGAATCTAAGAAGAGGAATAAAATTTTCAATTCCATTGCTGATTTTGGCTTATGGATTATTTTATATAATAAGTAATTTCGGATCTTCTTTTTTAGGACTCTGAGCTTTAGATATTAATTTATTAGGTTTTTAAATTTCATTTTTAGTTATTTCATGATTAACAATTTATTTTAGGAGGTTTCATTAAATGTTAAAATCTTTTTTTAATATTAAATTGGATATTTTAGATGAAAATGCCCAATCAAGTTCCGAATTAATTCTTTTAATTGGGGGTATGATTGTAATAGTATTAATTGCAGTATATTTTTATAAAAATTATATTTTGAGTATTGAGGCGGAAATCAACTCTAATGAGGTTAATGAGATTAATAAATCTATTAATAATATTTATTCAAAGTTTTAATTTATTTAAAAAGTTTTAATCTATTTAAAAAATTTTAATCTATTTATATGTTATTTTAGTATATTATATATTTTATATCCTTATATTATCATTTCATTATTATCATTATTATATTTCAAATGTTTTTTCTCTATTTTTCTCTATATAATTTTTATTTATCTTTTTATTTTATCTTTATTTTTTAGTTTTTTAAGAGTCTATAGTTTTATAGTCGTTTTTTATCATATTAAATAACTTAAATTTTAATATTTTGAAAGTTTCAACAATTATTTAAATATTTGTAAATAAATATATTATTTAAAATACTGATATGCCTATTATTACAATATAACTTTTATCTAAAATTTTATATAAAATTTTATCTCAAATATTATCTCAAATTTTATCTTATATATTATTATATGTATTATTATAGGTATTATTATAAATAATATTAAAAATATTGCCAATATCCATAAATATCCATATTTAATCTCTTATATTGATTTTAATAAGTAATATTGATTGAAAATAATAATTTAAATAATAATAAGTTATATAATAACAATAAAAACAATTTAGCTAAAATTTAATTTAAAAAAGGGGATGTAAAAATGAAAATGCTAATCAATGGCCAATTTAGGGACAAAGAAGAACTTTATGATGTTAAAAACCCATATAATAACGAAACTGTAGATACAGTTCCTATTGGGGATAGAGGGGATGTTAAGCTTGCTATCAATTCTGCAAATATGGCTAAAAAAGAATTGAATGAAATGTCATCAAGAAAAGTTTCTGAAGGTCTTTATTCTGCATATGAGTCTTTAAAAAATGAAAAAAAATCAATAGCTAAACTAATAACAAAAGAAACAGGTAAACCAATTAAAGACTCAATTGGTGAGATGGAAAGGTCAGTAGAAACTTTAAAATTTGCTGCTGAGGAATCTAAAAGAATTTATGGTGAAACTGTGCCTTTAGATGCAGGACTTGGAGGTAAAGGATTTTTTGCTTTTACTCAAAAACTTCCCCTTGGAGTAGTAGCAGCTATAACTCCTTTTAATTATCCTGTAAATCTTGCTATACATAAAATAGCACCAGCTATTGCTGCAAAAAATACAACAATACTTAAACCTTCTTTACAAGCACCTCTTGCAGCTATGAGGTTATCTGAAATAATAGGTCAGGAATTTCCTGATGGGGTTATCAATACTGTTACTGGTTATGGTGGAGAGATTGGTGATGAATTAACTGTAAATAATGATATAGATAAAATATCTTTCACTGGTAGTGTAGCTACCGGGCTTTTAATTTCAAGTAGGGCAGGTATGAAAAAAATAACTTTAGAATTAGGTGGAAATGATCCATTAATTGTTTTAGATGATGCAGATATTGAAAAATCAGTTAAATCTGCTGTTTTAGGTTCTTATCTTTATTCTGGACAAGTTTGTATGGCAGTTAAAAGGATTATTGTAGATGATAAAATTGCTGATGAATTTGTAGATCTTTTTGTTAAAGAAACTGAAAAATTAAAAATTGGGGATCCAATGAACCCTAAAACGGATATTGGCCCACTTATAGACGAAAATGCTGCAAAAATGGTTGAACAATCTGTTCTAATGTCATATAAAAAAGGTGCAAGACTTTTAACTGGTGGAAATCGTGATGGAAACTTTTTTGAACCAACTATCCTTGATAATATTAGTTCGGATATGGATATTGTTGTAAATGAAACTTTTGGTCCGGTATCACCAATTATTAGGGTGAATGGTGTTGAAGAAGCAATAAATGTAGCTAATAATTCTGAATTTGGGCTTCAAGCAGGTGTTTTCACTGAAAGTATGCATAATGCCTTGAAGTGTGCTAATGAGATAGAAGCAGGTTCTGTATTTATTAACAAACAATCTACTTTTAGAACCGATAATATGCCATTTGGAGGATTTAAAATGAGTGGTATGGGAAAAGAAGGAGTTAAATATGCTGTCGATGACATGACTAAATCTAAATTAATTGGCATGAATTTGAGATAGTTATATTGATATATAATCGATTATTGTAATTATAATTATGAATTTATACTTATGTTATAATAATTATAAATTGAAATTATAGTTTTTTATAATGATTGTAAATTGGAATTATAGTTTTTTATAATGATT
>VSSQ01000087.1_pt1 | contig 132159 bp, 109 predicted proteins | sample 4763081 | NCBI WGS metagenome assembly VSSQ01 (sample SAMN12137344, study PRJNA551015) | bioreactor metagenome | isolation source: SDC9 anaerobic chlorinated ethene degrading culture | place: USA: Knoxville, Tennesee | collected 2015-01-01 | reverse complement strand
GCTAACTGAAAATTTGACTCGCTTAGAGTCTTGACATATTACCGAAGGACTTATAATAAAAAGTAGGCTGCAAGGCAGCCGATGGAAAGAAAGGGTGCGAGAGGATATGACTTTGGAGCATCCCTCCCGCACAGCTTTTGGATTATGGTATTGCCTGCATGGAAAACCAAAAGGGCGGTTAGGCCAATCACGGCGGCCGCTATGCTTTTGCTGAAGCCAAGCACCAATCCAGCAGCCGCCATGAGCTTGACATCTCCGCCGCCCATGCCGCCCAGAGAAAGGGCGGCAAGAAGAAAGAGTGCGGCGGCAAGAAGTCCGGCCAGCTTCACCGGTTCAAAGGCAAGCAGTCCGGTCATAGAAATTCCCAGGCAGATGCTGTCGGGGATGATCTGCTTTCGGATATCGAAGACAGAGGCCGCTAACAGCAGAACAGCAAAAAAGCCGCCCTGTAAAAGCGGCATCAGTTGAGTCAATGCGTCCAGCTTAGCCCCCATAGTTGAACATATCCTGGATGCGCTGCTTAAGCGTGGGGAGAACTGTTTCGCCGAACAGGGCGTAGAGTCCGCCGAGTACGAGGGCACCGATGACTACTGATATCAGAATTTTGATTGCGGTATCCACGAAGCCTTCCCCGCGCTGGGAGCGGAGAAGGGTCTGTGCCATGATGACTTTTTCCGTGATCTTGGCGTTTACCTTATTTGCAAACTTTTTCATTGTGATTTACCTCCAAATTCATATTTTTATTAACATTGTTAAAACAAACTACATACTGCCCATGCGCATAGAGCCGCTTTGCTCCTGCGCTTCTTCCAAAGCTGGCGGATCGGCTACCGCGCTTTGCTCAACTGGTTTTAGTTTATCCGGTTTATCTTCCCGCCTTCTTCGCTGCTGTTTATAGGTAAAGGCGGGTGGAATGCCTTCTAAGTCTTTGCACCGCTTGACCTTGTATCTTTCATTGTCCTCTTTGTAGAGGTAGTACCAATCCTCATCGAAGCTGTATACTCCTGCCATACCTGTGGCCATTCCATCCCTGTAAATAAGCTGATACTTAAAAAGAGGATTGGGATCGCACTCTACTCTGATCAGATCCAATTTCAGCTCTACTTCTTTCGTGTTTATCACCTCCGTTGGGCAGCAAAAAACACCGGTGGTTTAGACCGGTGTTAAGCTGCGGATTAAAAAAACAGCCTTTCGGCTGCAGCTGTTGGGGTTACATATTCATCTCCGGACCTTGGTATAGCTCCTGCTCCGGAGGCTGGAAGGAAATTTCCTTAAAGCCGAAGCGGTCCACATAGTGAAAGGTGCTGCCCGAACTGTCATACAGCTCCACCACATCAGACATGGAGAGGCTATGCCCCTCATAGCCAGGCGGGTGGTTGAGGTTGAATTTGGCGAAGAGTTCATCCAGATTGTTGGTTTCCACCTCGCCATCATAGACCGCCTGGTAGTTATTTGGGTCAGGCTCTCCGAAACGCTCAAGAAGCTCGTCATACCCGATGAATTTCATCATGACGTACGCTTCGGGCTTGAGCTGCCAGATGCGACAGCTTTTGAGGAGCCGTCGGCCGCTTTCCGGGTCAATATTACCTTTTGCCAGTCCTTCGTGGACGCCGTCTCTCCACTCCAGCTCGAATCCATGCTTTGCAATATACGATTGGAGCTGCTCGTTTTTAAACAGCGGGTCGACTATAGCCTTACCCTTTTCGATATAACCCGCCTTGTTACCATAGTACTGGATGAGCTTGCCTCTGATCTGAACAGCGTTCATAGAACCTCCTTTCCCGGCATTTGGCTTGCCGCGTTACTCAAAGTAGTTAACGGAATAAGTGATGTTCGACTTGTTGTACATGCAGTCGTGGTTGGTGTAATAGTAGAACTCCAGCTGGCTGTAGATGCCTGGCGACAGACTGCGGCTGAAGGTAATGCCATTGGTGGTTGTGCCGTAGTCCAGCTGGTCCCACCGTCCAGTCAGCTTATTATAGCCGCGCACTCTGCCATAGTCGTTGCCGGAATGTCCGGAAACGGGCGGCACTGTAAATGTATAGCTGGTAATAGTCGCCCCAGCAATTCCTTGTTCAAGAATCACCGATTCAGGGCCGCTCAGCGTCATGCCGCCGCCTCTGTTTGGATCGGCCACAAAGAATACAATAGCTGTCCAGGGCGATTCGGCTCCGGTGGAGTCCACCGCTTTTACACGAACAACATTTTTGCCCAACGGATAGGAAGTGCTGGTCTGTGCCGGACGGCCTTCCCAAACATAGGTGATTGCATCGCCATCAGGATCGGAACTGGATGCTGTGATGGTGACTGATACGCCGGGAGCGATGCTATTGCCGTCAGGGGTACGGGTAATCACCGGCGTTGTGGGAGCAGAGTTCGCTACAGTAAAGGTGATATCCGTCCAGTCGGAATACATCCCCCATGTGTCCTTTGCCCTGACCTTTACGGTATGGGTACCCACGGGATAATAGCTGTCTGCAGTGTTACCGGAGTATTCAAGAATTACGAAATCTCCGTCCGGATCGCTGGCAGAGGCCGAGAGGTTAACCAGCAGCTTTCCGTCCTTGGCGGTGCGGACTACCGTCGCACTCCCAGTAGGCTTGTTCGGCACAGTGTTGGTGATGTTGATGCTCTGCGAATAGGTAAAGGTTCTGCCTTCACTGTCTTTCGTACTGGCAGTCAGGACATAGCTGCCGGGCACGCTGATGGAAATGGTACCTCCGCTGTTTGACAAGGTTCCAGAATAGGACGCCGGACTTCCATCTTTGGTCAGTGACCAGACAAGGCTTCTGCCCTCCAGTCCGGATACGGCCGGCAGGGAAACATTAATATTACCACCGATGTGAACAGAGGATGGGACGGTGAACGGGAAGCTGGCGATCGGCTTGACTGTTGCTGTGTTGGAAGCAAAGGTGAATTTCCTGCCGTTCACGTCCGTCGCATCTGCAATTAGCTTTACAGCGATGGTTTTATTCGTGCTGATGGCAAGGTTACCGCCGTCTGCTCCGACCGAGCCTGTCGCATACTGTAAATAAGGTTTTGGCTGACCGCCATCCACAGAAAGAAGCCAAGCTATTTCCGTTCCGTCAAGCTCTGCACCGGATGCGGTGACAGCAATGGAATCGCCGCTGTAGCTGAGTGCCGAGAGTCCGATGGACATCTGTGGGATGGGATAAACCTTGAAGCTTCCGCTCCGGACAAAGGTTCGGCCTGTGGGGTCCGTCATAGTCAGGGTCAGCTCATACTGTCCCTTTGTCTGGAAGGTAAGGCTGCCGCCAGCTTTGGTCAAAGTACCTGACGCATATGCGGAGTAAGGTTCAGCGCCACCGTCATCCTTGATAACAGTCCAGCTTGCGGTGAGGTTTTCCAGATCCGTGCCGCTGACGCTGACTGTTCCGGCTTCACCCGCGTACCAAACTTGCGGCAGTTCGAGAGAAATTGACGGGATCGGGCAGACCGTAGTGGAAGCACTGTAGGAGAACTCCCTGCCCAGCGCATCCGTCATGGAGGCGGTTAAGGTGTAATCTCCGGTTTGCGTGAAGTTGATTTTCCCGCCGTAGGCATTGAGGCTTCCCTCTATGACGGAGGAAAGCTCAACTGGCTTGCCGTCTTTGGTAAGCGTCCATTCCACCGGCAGCACGTTGTTGTTGCCGCGAGTCCTTAAATCAATGATGCGGTCGATATGCGTGGCTTCCGGGAGCTCAAAGGAAATGCTCAGCACCGGCAGGACTTCAATCCTTCCGCCGTTCTCGAACAGGAATACCCGTCCTGTTTCGTCGGTGATTCTTGCGATCAGTTCGTAGGTTCCGGCATGCTTGAAGCGTATGGAGCCGCCGCTGTTGCCCAGTGAGCCGTCGATATATGTGTCCCAATCTTGGAATCCGAAGCCGTTCTCCAGCAGCCACTCAACATTGAGTCCATCCAGCTCCTTTGCTTCTGTAATCACGTTGACGATGGTATCGGTATGAGCCGTTTTCGGTAAGGCGTATGAAATACTGGGAACCGGATAGACCTTGACCGGTGCGGTGTAGCTGTAGGTTCTTCCTGCGGGATCGGTGAAGGCTGCCTTAAGAACATACTCTCCTTTATTAATGAAGCGAATGTAGCCGCCCTCGTTGGTCAGCTCCCCCTGAACCGCATCGGTAAGGGCAACGTCCTTGCCGTCCTTCATCAGCGACCACTTAATTGCGGCGCTGCCAAGGTTTTCAAAGCAGGTTTCCACATGGACAGTTTTATCGGTATGGGTGATTTCCGGTACATAGAATCCGATAGAACCTACCGGATAAACCGTAATTGTCTTGGAGGCTTCAAAGGCTCTGCCGGTTTCATCGGTGAGCGTTCCGGTGAGCATATATACGCCCTTGTCCTTGAAGCGGATGGTTCCGCCTTCATCTGTGAGGCTGCCTTCTGCTTCATCAGCGAGCACTGCCGCTTCACCATTTTTCGCAAGGTTCCAATTCACGCTTAGTCCATCAGATTCTGTCAGCACAGTTTTGATTTCAATAGTTTTATCCGTATGGGAAGCTGCCGGCAGGTCAATGGAAATTCCGGCCACAGGATAAACCCTGGTGCTTTCACTATGGGTGAAGACTCGTCCAGTATCGTCGGTTATGGATGCTGTCAGTGTATATTCGCCCTTGTTCATGAACACAAAGGTTCCGCCCTCATTCCCGAGGGTTCCTTCCAAAATGTCAGCAGGCTGGACGGTTTCACCATCCTTCGCTGCTGTCCATGTAATGTCGTGACCGCAGAGCTTATCTAAAAGGAAAGTAATCGTCGATGATTTATCCGTATGGGTGGTTTCAGGCAGGTCAAAACTCAGGTCGATGACCGGGTATACCGTGATCTGCTTAGACAGTACAGTTTCTTTTCCTCTGGCGTTTTTGGCTGTGGCGGCCAGCGTATACTTCCCGTCCTCCTTAAATTGAATGGTGCCGCCCTCTAAGTCGAGGCTGCCGCTGACTGCTTCCGCCAGCTCTACGGGCTGCTCGGAGCCGTCGACGGCTGTTTTAGTCAGCGTCCAGGTGTAGCTTTTCATGTACTTCCAGATGGGCATCACCTGAACTTCGCTGTCGGTATGGGCAGTTTCAGGAAGCTCAAACCGCACCTGCGCAGGCGGATAATATGAGCCCCCTCCCGAACCACCGCCCGGATTGCTCGGCGTTGGCGTAGGAGAAGGCTTGCTCTCATCCGGATTCGTCGGAGTAGGCGTCGGCTGCTCTGTGGGCCCCGGTGTAGGACTCGGCTTCGCTGCATCCGGGGTCTGCGCTGGAGCGGACGGCGTTGGTTCAGTCGGCTTCGGCGTGACCTTGTCGATCATATCCTCTGCGTCGCCCTTGGTAACCGGATCGTTGGGACGGATTTTGTTATCATCCGTATTCCCGATAATTCCGTCCTCGCGGCCGATGATGACAAAGCCCTTGTCCTCATCCTCTATGTCCACCTGATCTTCATAACCGCTGTGCCCCTGAGTGTTTTCCGCTTCCTCGTCCTTGCCCTCCGCTCTCACCAGCATCTTGATGATTTCTGCGCGGGTGATGGGATCATCCGGGCGAAAGCCGTCAGGGTAATCGGCAGGGTCGATGATTCCTGCGTTAATAAGCGCCTCAATGTTTTTCTCCGACCAGTGTCCGTCGATGTCGGAAAAGCTGGGTGGGTCTTTTTTCGCGTTCGAGTTATCTATCGGAATATCTCTTACCAGGATGGCGGCAAATTCTCCGCGTGTGATGATTTCGCCCTGGCCGATGAAGTTTTCCGGGTGCAGGCGGTACGCTGTATAGATCCCGCCGCACACCAGGAGAAGGAGAACGATGGCAAGTATGCCGATGAGTTTTCCATTCTGTTTCATGGTTTCTCAGTCCTTTCTTTAAATTTTTACAATGAAAAAGTCGGAATCATCAATCTGACTCCGGCCTTAAGTCCTTATTGTTTTCATAGCTTCAGCTCCATACCACCCGGCTCCTGCTGCTCCTTGAAGAAGGCTTCCAAGACCTCCGGCGACGGATGAATAAGCTTTCCTTCAATCATTTCAAATACGCAGAAGTCATCCCGGTCACAGATCATCACACGGTGCTGGTAGTCCTTCTGCATTTCGATGTAGTCCTGCACCTCCTTGGTGCTGCACAGCCACACTCCGGAGGTGTATCGTCCGTCCGGCAGAAAGCAATAGCCGCTGTACTGAGGCTCATGGCTTTTCAGATCCACCGCATCAGCTGGTCGGATCTGCGAGAGCTGGAGCCGGGCATGGTCAGACAGAAGCTCCGGCTTTGCAATGCCAAGCACGTCGCTTCTGTTCCAGCGGACTTTCTCTCCGTCCGCAAGTGAAACTGTGAAGACGGACCGTCCGATAGGATTTGGATTGCTGCCGTTTCCTCCGGTGCAGTAGCACAGCTGTTGCTTTGCGTTCCGGTGTTCTGCAGGCAATGAGGAAGCCCGGAGTAAAATAACTTTGCCTCTGATGGGCATGTCATATCCGGTTTGCAGACAGTCCTCTTGTGTAAATAACTCTTTCTCAGTCAAGGCGAATCGGCTCCTTTCTTTTGTCGATTATGTCCAGCAGCTTTGCGGCGATGGATATCAATGTTTCCTCCGGCATATCGCGAATAGCGGCACGCACGAATGCTTCCACCGCCTCCGGGGACTGGTCGCCGATCTCAATAAGATCAACCTTTTTTGCCGTGATGATGCCTTTCTGGATTCCGAGACGCACGATATCTCCATGCTCCATTTCGGCGGCAGTACGAAGTGCCTTCGGAATCAATACACGCCCCTTGTCATCTACAATTTTATAAATGGGCTTTGCTTTCATACGAAGTATCCCTCCTTTCTCATAACGTCACGAACGGTGCTGGGGTCTATGCCAAGATCCTCGAAGAGCCCACGCAGCTCGTCTGGCAGACGATCAAGGATATCAGACGGAACAATGACAATGGCACTCTCGGCACAAATGACCTCCAAGTCGCTGTCTAAGGAGATGTCCGCAGATTCTAGCAGTTCATGTGGTATATGCAGTTCGTCCTCCGAGAGTTCATATTCCAGAGAAAATTTCTCGTCATCCTTCTGCAATTCAAAGAGAGGGACGGTAATCTCCACTCCCTCGGATGTGATAAGAACCAGTGGGCAGTGCTCGTTTACTTCCTCCTGCACCATCATGGTGAAGCAGATCTCATCCCCAGGCTTCAGCCCAGCATTGCCTACGGCTTCTGCAGAAAGAGCAATCTGGCCGCTTTTGTCTACCTTAGACTTCATTTTAATGATTTTCATTAGGGTGTTCCTCCTTTTAATTAATCCCCGTGATGGAGTTATAGTTGTGGGTCAAGTAACAGTTCGGAGTCGAAGAGATTCATCTGGGACGGCATGTCCTGTAACCTTTCACTGGTATCGTAGTTAGAAATCAGGACTTCAGCATATTCGCAGCCGTTGTCATAGCGCTGGGCAAGGTTGTTGATTCGGCTGACTGCTTCAATATTAAAGTCCTTGTACAGCTCCCGGATGAATTCGCAGTCGTTATAGCTGACTAACCATTTGCCTTGGCAGGATGCTAGGGTATCACGCAGGCGGTAGTGATCCTCTTTTTTAAACACCACCTCGTAGTGTCCCTCCGTCTGATAATATGGCGGGTCGCAATAGATGAAGGCATTTTCACGGTCGTACTGCTTGATCAGAGCTTCAAAGTCCTTGTTCTCAATAACCGTATTCTTAAGCCTCCGGCTGCCCTGCCAGAGAAGATGAAATGTTTTCCGGATATCGAAGGGCTGGCATCCGTAACTGGTGCATCCGCTTCCGTAGCTTAGTCGAATAAGACGATAAAAAGCGGCAGCGCGTTTTACATCGTTCATCTGCGCGTTTTCCAGAAGGATCGGCTTAATTTCCTCAAACTGCGGTTCACTTAGAAATCTCTGTGCGATGTCCAATTCCTCCCGCAGGTACTCGTTTGTGAATTCCTCCTTCTCCAGATATTTTTTTAAGACATTGAATTCATCCCGACCATTCAGCGGAAAGAAATTGAGCTCCTTAAGCAGCGCAAAGGGACGATCGCGGACGCAGCGGAACAGATTTGCCAGGTCTGAATTGAAATCGTTGTAGACCTCCATAGCGGCGTCCGGAGGCCGTCCGAACAGCACCCAGCCTCCGCCGCCGAAAACCTCAATGTACCGTCCGAATTCCTTCGGCATACGCTGATAGATCATATCCCGCAGAGCCTTTTTGCCGCCCACCCAACTGATAATGCTGTTCAATATGTTACCTCCCTTTGCTCCGGCGGCTGATTTTCTCAACGTCGGTTCTCATGCAGGAGCCGTCAGGACTCCAGCAGATAAAGCCGACGCCGGGATAAGGACAACCGACACAGCGAGAGGTATCTTCAGGTAGAGGCAGGGAATGCTTTGCGGAAGGAGCGTTTTCTCCGGCTCCTGTTTTTTCTTCTGATGTTACATCATGCTTCATAGTTCAGCTCCTTTCTTTAGAAAAACAAAAAAGGCGCTGCCTTTTTTGTAAGACAACGCCATCTCGTTCTTTTATTTAGTTGTATTGATCACAGCAATCTGCTGTAACAAAAAAGCGCCCTTCAACTTCATAAGAAACCAAAGAGCGCTATTTTTCCGTTTGCTTTTTCACTCATCCCATCACTGGGCCTCCATAGCCAAGGTCAGGCGAGCTGTTTTTCATTTCCTCCTCAAGCTTTAAGGAATAGTTTTGGTGATTCCAGAAGCTGACGTAGATCTCGCCGTCAGGAGTTTTAATAGGACGCTGCTCGAATCCTTCCCCGTACCCGTCGGAGTTCTGCCCACACACATAATCTATAAGCGCAGCGGTTTCTTCTCCAGACAGAGTGTCCTTTAGTCCTGCAACCATGACTCCCCACAGCTCGCCATCAACAACCTCCACTGTCGGGTACAGACTATACACCTTTTCCTTGAGAGCTTCGTCGTGAATGTACTCCGCAAGACCTCGGTCATTCTCGAAGTGCCGGTTCTCCTTGGCAATGGCAGCGAGGATTTGATCCTCATACGCCACAGCCTCCCTTGGTGAGATATCCTCCCTCTCATCCTCCATGCAGTCATACTGAGGATAGCAGAAAATCTTTAAAGGGAAAAAGATACGCATTGTTTCGTTTGCCATTTTGACTTCCTCCATTCTTTTATCTTTGAGTCCCTAAAAGGGCATAAAAAAAGCGGGGGTATCTTCGTTAGAAAACACTCCCGCTGATTTTCAGGAATCAGTTATATTCAATTAAATAAATTGGAATTTATCGTTTGATCTCAACCATACGTTTATTCCACTCAATCATCACAACAGGATTGTTTTCTGATAATAGAAACTCACCCTCTGTTGAATTGGGATATAACACAATCCACCTTGCTATTTCTTCGGCTTGAATTTTGCGCTATAAGCCTTAGCATCTTCGTCATCTATCAACCATCCGTATCTTTGAAGAAATTCCAGCTTACGCTCATCGGTATCGTAGTGCTCTTCTGTTCTTTTTCCCGGTACCCTTTCATTTTCTTTCCCATTAAAGAAACGACTTGATTGGCCCTCTCTATAAGAGACTGGCTCTCCGTCTTTTATATACTTACCGCAGTATACGTCTTCATATCCGCTGTAGGTTTTCTCATCACCCACCATACCGTCTAATATGCCACTTGCCAATTTTGCGAGCAGCCCTTTTTCTTCATTAGTTTTCCTCATAAGACAATCCTCCATAAGATGAACTTCAATATGCTCCGAATCGTAAGCGCCTATTGGATATTCTTTAATCCAGCCCTCAACTCGAAATACTTTACCGCATTTTTCACATTCACAGTTGTCTTCAGTATCAAAACTATACACAATATCCGGCCCCATATCATCATCAAAACTGCTCTCGTTTGATGTTTCATCCCACAGATAGTCCTCTAAATCAACTTCCTGCTCTGCACTACAGTGAGGACACTTAACAGTACGCATAAGTGGGACAGGTCGATAATCATACATGTCATTAACATCCATGAACGCATCGCCTTCCTGCTCTTTCTGTTTTATCTTGTTCCAGAAATAGTCTGTTGACATAGAGTCATACTGTACATCGTTTTCTAACAGTTCTTCCGCAAGAAGCAGCGAACCACGCATTCTTTTCATTTTTTCCTCTACTATACTCCTGCGTTCGATAATTGCCTTTTGGAGCGTCCATTCACCATCCTGTACCCTTTTGATATCTCCACAGGTCAAACCGGACTTTGTGAGTACCTCCAGTTTTCTAAGTGTTGCAACATCTCTCTCCGTATATTCGACATTCTTGCTATCTGTGATAGCTTTTTCAGACACAAATACCCCATGCTTCTTGAAGTATTTAATTCGATCCCTGTTGATGCCGAGCATTTTTGTAACTTCTTTAGTCTGCATTATTTTCATCGCCACCTTTCAATAAGCATCATACATCATGGAGACAATGTCCCCGTCAAGTGTGTTTTGCAAATTTATAATAAATTATTTTCTGAAGATCCTTTAGCTCATCAAATTCCTGGTTGTTTATGTGTTCTATACTGTCCTTTATCATTTTATTGTCCAGCTATGGGAAATTCAAGCATGGACTCTGAAATCCCCAATGTCATCTATAAAAACCCCTAAAAAAAGAGGCCAAAAAATGCACTTTTCGGCCCCATTTTTTGCCCATTTTTTACTCCAAAACCACTACATATAGTGGTTGACCTGCCTTATTTGCCCTTCAAACCACTATTTGTCATCAGAACTATACTCTCAACGTGATTCGTCCAAGGAAACATATCCACCGGCTGCACCTCAGCCACCTGATACCCACCGTTCTGCAGTATCCCCAGATCCCGGGCCAAAGTCCCCGCATCACAGGAAACATAAATGATCTGCTCCGGCTTCAGTTCCAGCAATCCCTCCAGTACTTTCCGGTGGGCTCCGGCCCGGGGCGGATCAAGGACCACGATATGGGGTGAATCGCCGATCTGCTGAAAGGTGTCCTCCGCTTTGCCGGCCATAAACTCCACATTATTCACTCTGTTGCGCTTGGCATTTTCCCTGGCATCTTCCACGGCATAGGGGTTTTCTTCAATTCCCCAGACCTTTTTGGCCTTGGCAGCTAAAGCCAGGGTAATGGTTCCGATTCCGCAGTAAAGATCCCAGACCACTTTCTCGGTGGAAAGTTCCGCCCAGTCCAGCACTTTGTTGTAAAGTTTACGGGTTTGAACCGGGTTCACCTGCAGGAAGGCCAGCGGGGAGATCTTAAACCTAGCCCCCAGCACATCCTCGGTAAATTCTTTTTGACCAGCGATTCGCTCCGGCTCACCCGAACTGTTGATACCCCAAACCGAGTGGATTCCCCCGCCCATCTCTGACCATACATCAGCCTGTCGGACATCCTTCAAAGAGTCCAGAATCAACATCCCTTCCCCCTGGGAATTTTCCCGGAAGGTCAGCGCGTTCAGGTCAGGAAAGAGATTTTTATCCTGTTGGCCAAGAATTGCCTCGGCTTCCCGGACCCACCGGTTCATCGATTCACTGATCAGAAGGCAATCGGTGAAGGGAACTGTCGCTTTGCTTTTTTCCTGATAATAGCCAAGCGTATTCCCCTCTCCGCGATGAAGCCGCGCTTTGTTCCGGTAACGCCAGGGTTCATCCATACCCAAGGTTGGATGGACTTTGACTTTTTCCAGAGGGATTTTGCCGATCCTGGTCAGAGCATCTTCTACCCAGCGCTTTTTCCAGAGCAGGGTCTGGGCATAATTGAGGTGCTGCAGCTGACAACCGCCGCATCGGCCGAACACCGAACAGGGTGGTTCGATTCGCTCCGCCGAGGTTTTGCAGAGGCCCAGCAGTTGACCTCTTTGCCAGTTCTTTTTCTCTTCCACGATGCGAATCTGCCCTGTTTCCCCCGGCAGTAATCCGGAAACGAAGGTAGCCTTTCCTTCATGATATCCCACCCCGGAGCCATCTGAAGAAAGGCGCAGACATTCTATAGTAATCGGACGATGGGTACCAGCCGATTTCTTAACCATAGGTTTTGTATCCATTGAGTTTTTGCTCACAGACTTGCCTCCCCTACACTATTTCCAGTTCATTGTAAACCAAAAGAAACCCCTCTGTCCAATTAGAGATGTGAGAATGATCCTCATTTTCCTGTTGACAAAGAAAGATAACAGCGTTATCATAACATTGTTATATAACGTCCTTATATCCCACAATAGTATTTTCTCTACTGACAGCACCAGATGCAAAGTCTGAACGCCCCGACAGATAAACATGATTGCAGAAAGGAGGGGATCGCTAAAAGGTACATTCACATTTTGAAGGAATTTTGTATGATTGACTCCAACTCATGGGCCCATATCGGGCACCAAAAATTTTTTACTCCTAAAGTTAGATTAATCTAACTAAGAAGAATCCCCGCTGCGCTTTCACAGAAGCGGGTTTCATTTTAGATGGAGAAGGGAGAATTTAAAAATGGATACTACATTAGTGGATGAAAAAGAAAAGCAAAAGCATTTTATCTTATCCGGAAACCTCTGGAAGGTTATGGCTGATTTATCCTGGCCGGCGATTGTGGCCATGGTGTTATACGGTATGAATTCCGTGATGGATGCCTTCTTTGTGGGACGGTACGTGGGCGAAGCCGCTCTGGCCGGGGTTTCTGTGGCTTATCCTCTGTCACAGATCAGCGTCGCTTTCGGCTCTCTGATCGGAGTCGGTGCCGGCTCGGTTTTGAGCATCGCCCTGGGTGCCAAAGACAGAAAGACCCAGGAACATTTGCTGGGCAATGTCAATTTACTTTCGATCATCGTCACCGCTGTATACATGCTTCTGGGCCTGGTCTTCTCCACCCAGCTGATCGCTATGATGGGCGGCAGGGGTGAAGCTCTCATACTGGGGGATCAATACTTCCGCATTACGATTTACGGCGCCTTCTTCTGGGTATACGGATTGGCCGGCAATATGATCATCCGGGCGGAAGGTAAAATGAAAACCGCCGCAGTGATGATGGGCTTCGGTCTGGTCGTGGACGTAATCTTTAAGTATTTGTTCATTGTGGTATTCCAATGGGGCGTTGAAGGGGCGGCCTGGGCAACCAATATCGGCACGTTGGTCTACACCCTGGTCAGCTGGCTTTATTTCAGCAAAGGCTGGGCAACCTTTCACTCCAAGCTGGCTTCCCTTCGCTGGGATCAAAAAATCGGAACTTCCGTGCTGCGGCTGGGGGCTTCATCCCTGATTATGAGCGTCATGAGCCTGGTTCAGGCTATATTCGTCTTCAACGCCTTATCTAAATACGGCACAACGTGGGATGTGGCCTTCTACGGTGTGGTCTACCGCATCTTCACTTTCCTGCTGACCCCTATTTTTGGCCTGATGCGAGCTTTGCAGCCGGTGATCGGCATCAATTACGGTGCCCGGCAATATGACCGTGTGATCAGTTCCTACAAGATCTTCGCCGTAACTGCCCTGGTATTGACGCTGCCTTTCTGGCTTTTATCCATCGCCATCCCCGGTCCCATTCTGGGCCTGATGATGAAGGATGCAGCCTTCAGCGGTGCAGATCTCCTGTACTTCAGAGTGTATATGGCCATTTTGCCGGTGCTGTCCTTTATCTTTATGGCCATGACCCTCTTCCCATCTGTGGATAAAGGCAAACCGGCAGCCATGATCGGTATCGCCCGGCAGTTGGTATTTTACGTTCCGGTCATGATCTTTTTGCCCAAAGCAATCGGCGTTGCCGGGGTTTATTACGGCTCACTGGCCATTGACGCCGTCATCATCCTCTGGACCCTGTTCATGGTGCGCAAAGAGTTTTCCCAGCTGCGGCAAAAAGCCCGCTCCGATAAGCCGGAAAGTATAGCCTATTCCTTATAATTACGCAGAAATTTCTCCATGGCTTGTATGGAGTCGTTGCTGATCACATGTTCGATAGCACAGGCATCCACGCCGGCCGTATCGGCGTTCAGCTTCAGAACCTGAGTAAAAAACTTTTCCAGTATGCGATGCTTATTGGAGGTAAGCTTGGCCAGTTTTCGCCCTTCCGGAGTTAAAAAGATCTCCCCATACTTTTCATTGGTAATCAGGCCCTTTTCAGAGAGAGTTGCCATGGCTCTGTTGGTGCTGGCTTTGGTAACGCTGAGCCGCTCGGCTATATCGGATAGCCTGGCACCGCTTCCTTTCTCTGAAAGTTCGTAGACTGCCTCCAAATAATTTTCCATGGTAAAGGTCAGTTTTGTCATTTTACACCCCTCATTTTTTTCAGTTCCAGGTCATTACTAGCAAAAGAGATTGTCCCAATCTATTGTGTTGCATAAATCTTTATAGAACAGAAACACTAGAGTCCCGATTTTCTGTCTTGAAAAATCGGGGCTTTTATTTATTCAGAAGTCCCCGGCATCCATCACCCGATATCCCGCATCCCTTAATGCCTGAGCAAATATTCCCTGACCTGCAACGAGCTTCCCGGTAAAGCTCCCATCATATATTGTCTTTACGCCACAAGTCGGGCTTCGTGATTGCAGGATGGCGAAGTCTATTTCTTCATCCTTAATAGCCCTTAAGGCCAATGCCACTCCTTTGCGATATAACGCGTCCACATCGGCTCCATTTTCGTCTCTTATTTTCCCCGCCACCATCTCTGCACAGGCCCTGGGGGTTCCCATTCCCGCCATTATCTCCGGGCAGATTTCCATAATTTCTTTGTCCTTTAGATAATTGACTACTTTGGGGTTTAAATTATTGCCGCCGTTATACTTGCAGTTGTATCCCAGCAGGCAGGAGCTTACCAGTATCTTCATAATCGCCCCCCTCAATTTTTCACAGTTGCACTGATATACCGATCACCTGATGCACAAAAACCGGTAAGCCAGCAGAGAACAGCGACGGCGATCAGAATGATCAGCGGCATCGTCCAGTTAGCGGTTAGATCGTGCAGATACCCAAAAAACATAGGCCCGAAGGCAGCCAGGAGATAGCCAATCGATTGGGCCATCCCGGAGAGCCTGGCCGCTTCGTCCGCATTTTCCGTGCGCAGGCTGAAGAGCATCATCGCCAGACTGAAGGTAAATCCTCCCCCAATTCCCAATATGATAATCCACAATAAGGTCAGCCCTGACCCGCCCCAAAGGAGCAGCCCCGCAAGCCCTATGATCACGCACACCGAACCGAAAGTCACCAATAAATGCTGACTGGCCTTGCGCCCGGCCAGAACAGAGCCCACAAAGGTCATGGGGATCAGTGCCAGCTGCATAAGGGAAAGCATCCAGCCTGCTTGGCCTGAATTCATCCCCGCCTGAATTAAAATGTCCGGCAGCCAGGCAACCATGCAGTAAAACACCATGGATTGCAGCCCCATGTACAAGGTGACCTGCCAGGCCAAAGACGATTTCCACATGTTTATGCTTTTGGCGTCCGCTCCCTGCGCCCTATTCCTATGCTTAACTTCTTCAGAGCGTCTATAGGTTTCTGCTTTGGCCTCCCTAGTGATGGATTCTCCGGCAGCTGAGCTTCCTTGGCTGTTCCGCCTTAACTGGGGAATCCAGCAGAACATGGCGATCAGGCTAAGTACCGCCCAGATCCTTAACGCCCCGGTCCATCCTAAGCCCAAGCCCACCGCTAAGGGAATACTGATACCGGAGGCCAGTGCCGCAAAGGTATTCATGGAAACGGTGTAGACACCTGTCATCACTCCGACCTGTCTGGGAAACTCTCTTTTTATCAGACTTGGTATCAATACATTGCCCACTGAGATGGAAAGCCCAGAATTGCCGTTCCCAGAAACAAGCCGAAACTTCCCGACCAGGAACGCAGTAAAATTCCAGCGGCAAGAATGACAACGGAGCCAAACAACACCCGTTCCATCCCAAATCTGCGGGCCAATCCGGGAACAAGGGGAGAAAACAAAGCGAAGGCAAACAGGGGCAAGGTAGTCATCATACCCGCTAAGGTGTTGGAAATATGCAGGCTGTCGCGCATTAAACTGACCAAAGGTCCAACTGAAGTCAAAGGTGCCCGCAGATTGGCTGCGAGCAGGGCGATTCCCAGCATCAAGATCAGAACTGTTCTATTTGGCGAAGATGAATGCTGTGTTGGTTTAGTGCTTAACTGATTCATTGTTCTATTTTCTCCTTAAATGACATACTTTCCTTTTATTCATTGATCAAATGACTCAGAGACTTCTTAGCATCCTCCAGATAATGATTGACGCTATCTAACGCCAGCTGGGAGTCGCCGGCTTGAATTGCTTGAAAGAGGCTGGTATGGACTTCGTTTTCATAATTGATAGGATTTCTGATTCGCAAAACCTCATCCACCGAACGCTGTAAAGCATCGGTAATGTGCTCGTACATTTCAATAAACATTGTATTATGGGTGGCTTTTACCACAGATTTATGAAAAGCCGTATCCGCCTCTATAAATCGGCCTAATTCATGGCTTTGGGCCGCTTCTTTGCAAAGTTCAAGGCAAGCTTCCATGTGTTGCAAATCCTCTGCCGTTCTTTTCCCGGCGGCCAGCTGAGCGGCTTCTCTCTCCAATCCTAAGCGAACCTCTAAGGTTTCATAAAGATTGCTTTTTTGAACTTTCTTTGCCAAGGCCAGGGCAAAGTTACTGTTGGCTTTTACCGTAGTCCCGATGCCTTGACGGGTCTCCAGCAAACCGACATGAACCAGGGCTTGGATTCCTTCTCTCAGGGTATTTCTGCTTACATCAAACCTATCCATCAATTCCGGTTCCGCAGGTATTTTTTCACCAATCTGCCATTGCCCGCTTTCTATCATGTGCTCCAGTTGGGCAGTTACCTGCCCCACTAAAGTGGATCTGCTCGCTTTCTGAATGGACACCGAAGCTCCTCCTTTCTAACCGTAGGATGATTGGTTTATAGTATATTTATAAAGAATCTTGTCTCTTTTGTCAAGTAAAGGCTTGAGGAGATGAATGATGCTCCGGACCATTGAAAATACCCCTATCCGTAGTATTGGATAGAGGTGTTTTTGCTTACAAAGGCCCTGCTCATGAAGAACCAGCTTCCTTTCCTTACCTTTCTTTTTATTGTGTTTTCTATAGTATATCATTTTTTCAAATTACTTTTTCAGATTCACTTGCCGATGGTTTTCAAATGGTGCACCGGTGCAACATTTGCAGACCTTTACAAACTTAATAAATTATGGACTAAAAACGGAGCAGCCACCGACATATAAATGGCGGCGATTCCCATGGCCACCCCGGACATGGAACCCTGAAGCGTTCCCTCAGCCAGAGCCGAAGCTGTGCCCTGACCATGGGCCGTCGTTCCATAGGCTAATCCGCGCACCAGAGGATTGGTCACTTTGAACAGATTTAATAAAACGGGGGTCATAAAGGACCCAATGATGCCGGTAGCAATGACGAAAACCGAAGTGAGGGTCGGATCGCCGCTTAAGATACCGGAGACGCTGACGGCAATGGGCACGGTCACGGATTTGGGCACTAAGGAGGTCACAATGAGCTTATCCAGCCCTAACCATTCAGCCACCAAAACCGTCGTAACGATATTGACCGTCGTTCCCACCACGATCCCGCCCACCACCGGCAGGATATTTTTTCTTAATATCTCCCGGCTCCGGTAGAGGGGAATGGCCAAAGCCACTGTGGCCGGCCCCAGCAGGTAAGTCAAAATAGCCTTGGTATCCTGGTACTGGCTCACCGTGATGCCGGAAATCCAAAAAACGGCGATGATTAAGGCGGTGCTCAGGAAGACCACATTGACCAATGGACTGGGATAACGCTTACTTAAGAAACGGCTGAAGGCATAGGCGCCTACCGTAATAGCCATCATCATCAATACAAACAACAGGTTCATTTAAACTCCTCCTTTAGGTGAACGAAACCGGACCAGCAAGGTGGTCACTGAGTTCATAACCATAACACATACTGCCGTGCCCAAAACAATGGACACTAAAAGCTGGACACCGCTTAATTGGAACAGGCCAATCCATTGCATCAATCCTACGGCAATGGGAATAAAGAAAAAAGCTAGATGTTTAAGCAGCAAATCTGCTCCTTCTTCGATCCATTCCATTCTAACAATTCCCGCCAGCAATAACAAAAATAAGATAATCATACCCAAAACATTTCCCGGAATGGGAAGATGGCTTTTTGCCGCTACCCAATTTCCTAATTGATAGATTACCCAAAGCAAAGCAATCTGCACGATAAAACGCAACCCCTGAGCCATGAACTCTCACCTCTTTCTCTTTCTATATACGATTATAGAGTCATTCTTTTTATTTGTAAAATAGATAGTTGTCATCAAATCTATCTATTTAATAGATAGTTAAGGTCAGGAATTTGCACTATTATTCCCTGAAAAATAAAAAAGACTTTTCCTCCCTAAGATAGGTAAAAGCCTTTAACTACACATATTCCCCCAAGCCAATCAATTTTTGACAAAGAACTTGGCGGCAAACTGCAGCCATAAATTAGCCGCATGGGACATGGAGCGTCCTCGTTTCCAAATGATAAACATCTGGTGAATAATCTGGGGATTGGTCACCGGTATAACGGCAAAACGCCGCGGGTCCAGCTCCCGGCAAGCGGCCCCCGGCAGAAAAGCGATTCCCAAATCGGCGGCAACCATCTGGGTCATCAGTTCAAACTGAGAGGTCTCAAAAATAATGTTCGGTGCAAAGCCCTCATTTTTACATTTGCTGATGATCTCGTCATGCAAGCTGAATTCGCTGGAATATAAAACAAAGGGCTCATCTGCTAATGATTTGAGATCGATGGATGCCGATTTGCTGATGGGATTGCGAACGGAAACGATAACATATAAGGGATCTTCAGCAAAGGCAAAGGATTCAAAATACTGACTGTCCGGCACGCTGCAGACCACTCCCACATCTAAGGTTCCGTCTAAAATATCCATGATCACTTTCTTCGACCCGCGCTCAGAAAGGCTGATCTCTATTTGCGGGTACTTCTTTTTAAATTCTCCCAGCAATTCGGCAAATAAGGTGGTTCCGGTAATGGGCAGCAGGCCAATGGCAATCTTTCCTCGTTCCAGTTTAATGCGGTTTTGAAATTCATGGGTTAAATTTTCGAACTTGGTTACGATCTCCAAGGCTTGATCGAGAAATATAGCCCCTGTATCCGTCAACTGCACGTACTTGGATGTCCGGTTAAACAGCGAGGTGCCCAGTTCCCCTTCCAGATCTTTGATCAATTTGCTGATGGTTGATTGGGTAACGTGACATTTATCCGCGGCTTTACTGAAACTCTTCTGACGAGCTACTTCAACAAAATACTCCAAATGCTTGATTTCCATAGTAAACCTCCCCAACGCCTGAACCTTGCCCAACTCTCATCAGCGTTATCCTTAACGCTTTTGCTGACATTTTATCATCTCCTTCGGGAAATAAAAAGCGCCCTTCAGTTTCGTTGGGAAACCAAAAGACACTTCATCCCTATTCAGCGATAGGGCCGGTAGAGCACATAATCCAGCAGCTCACGGCTGAAGCCGGCCGCGTCGAGAGCTGTGGCGGCCTCCGGAGGGTAATCCTTGACGACAATCCGGGTCTGGGCCGGGAAGACCCGGCGGCCGGCATAATCCTGGACGAAAGTCTCCAGGGCCGGGGCCAGATGCTCGGGCGCAAAGACCCGCAGGTTCCTGCCCTGCCGTTCCAGCACGGCCACAGGCACACCGGCGCGCAAGGCCACTACCGTTCCGGGCAGATTGTGAAATTTCCTGTCCGGCTGGTGAGGCAAGCTTTTGCCCCAGGGCTGGACCGGATCGCCGGCGTTCAGCCAGAGGATCTGATCCCGGGACTGAGCTAAGCTCAGCATGGTACCGGCATAATCCTTCTCCCGGATAAACTGGATTCCCGACAGCCCCTCAATAAAGTAGCCCCGGCGCACCCGGCCGGTATATTCCCAGATGCGCAGGGTTGCCAGGGCCGTGCTCCAGCCCATTCCCTGGATGGTTTCCCGGCAAAGGATCACTGCCCGGTCAAAATTGCGCTCAAGCTGCTCTTCCACGCTCAGGGCCTTAGGCGGGCGGATCACTTCCCAGCGCCCGGTGGCCAGAATTCTCATCCGGGCGTTGATCCGTTGCCGGGGTGTGCTCTTTTGCAGCTTATCCCGGTCCAGCCACTGGCGAACGGGAATAAAGCTGTCCGCGCTTACCAGCCCTTGGGCTGCCAGTTGGAGCAGGGTATCATAGGGGGAGCCTTCCACCAGTCCGTTCAGTCGTTGCATAAAGCTGGCCCCATAATTCAACAAAGCCTGATAGATCACCTTTTCCTTGCCTGTTAAGGCTTCCAGGGTCCCGGACAGATCCGCCTCCCAGTCAATGTCAGCAGTCAGGTGATAGCTGAGTCCCCCATCGGGACTGAACCGCCAGAACAAGGTGCCGCCGGCCAGACAGGCATCCATCAGCTCCGGACGGTAATTTCCCACCCGGGCAGGCAGCAGAATAGTTTCCCAGGCTTCCGCCGGAAAGGGCTGATCCCTGAGGGTTTTCAGCGCGGTCTCCAGTTGTTCGGCGGCGGGGGCTGAAATCTGCATCCGGCTGGTCAGCAGGGCCGCATAGCGCTCGGCCGGCAAAGTGGTTACCTGACGGCGGCTTTTAAGCGTGGCCTTTCTGGCCCGGTCATAAAGCTCTCCATGGTAATACAGCCCTTCCTGTTCCACCGCTTTTCCCTCGGCACAAAGCAAGGTCAGAAGCTCAAGGGCCCTCCCCACAGGCCACAGGTAACGTTCTCCCACCTGCTCGGCCGATTGGGCTCCCCGGTAGCGCAGCAGCCTGCGGACCAGCCGCTTGCCGGTCTGTAAATCCCGGCCGGATAAAGCCTCCTCATATTCCTGGGCCTGCTCGGCGGCAATCCACAGGCCGGGCTCGATATACTGAACCCGCCCCCCGGCCGCCAAAGCCTCCAGCCATTCAATGGGGACCTCCAGCTCCCCCGCCGTCAGATCCCCTTCCATCATCAGCAAAGCATGGAGCTGGTCCGCATCCTGGGGAAGTCTGGTCCGCTCGGATACGCGGGCCAGCTGCTCGGGAGCCGGATCAATCCCCTCCCCTTTCTTTAAGGCTGACTCTATGGCCTGATAGATGGGCTGGGGCGTGGGCGCATAATCGTACATCATGGCAGCTTCCGTCTGCCGCCTCAGGGTCAGGGACATAGGTGAAGGGACATCAAGATACAGCTCCCGAACCTGGATATCCCCCGCCTGGATGCCCTCCAGGAGATATTCGACTCCGTCCAAATCCCAGTAATCCTCCAGGCATTCCCGCCTGGTTTCCCGGATCAGCGGATGCTGTTCCTGCTCTACCAGAGAAGCGAGGAGTTCCGCGCTGCGCATGCGCTGAATCCACAAGGGCTGGCGCTGATTGCCTTTTACCCCCATCAAAAGAGCCCGGGCTGTGTTATAGCGGAAATTCATATTATAGAGGGGGGTGGCCGGCAGCAAAGCGGCGGCAATCCGCCGGGCGGTATCCGGCACCACTTCTTGAAGCAGGCCCTGGGGCAGGGGACTGCCGTCATAAGGAAAGAGCAGAAAGCCGTCATCATCGGCCACTGCATTGATGGTGGTCTCCATATGGCGGGCGGCCGCTTCCCTGACCAATAGGGACAGAGGCTCATTCACCGGGCGGCCGAAAACGGAATGGACCATCAGCTGATGGTTGCCGCTTTCATCCTTAAAGTGCTCGATGATCATGGTTTTGTCATCGGGCAGGCTGCCGGTACTCTGGAGTTGGCGCTGGAGAAAGCCCAGAGCGCTTTGGGCGGCAGCCTCATCCAGCCCCAGCTTTTTCAGCTCTTTGAGCAAGGTCCCTGATTGAGCCGCCTGGGTCAGCCGGCGGAAAATCTCACCAAAGGCCAGGCCGGTGCGCAGCCTCCGTCCTTTCAGATCCCCGTGCCAAAAGGGCAGTCTGGCCCCGGCTGTAGTGGCCGGGGTTACAGTCACAGTGTCCTTGGAGATGCCGGCAATCTGCCAGGCAAAAGTGCCCAGCAAAAACCGGTCTCCGAGCCTCGATTCAAAGACAAATTCCTCGTCCAGCTCCCCCAGCTTGACTCCGCTTTCCGTCCGGCAGGCGTATAACCCCCGGTCCGGGATGGTTCCCCCCGCGCTGACGGCCAGCATCCGGCTGTAGGCATCCCCCCGGACCTGGCCATGGAGCCGGTCATAGATGATTCTGGGGCGGACAGGGATATCCCGCTCATGTTCGTAATCCCCCGCCAGCATGCCCAGGATTGCCCGCACATCCTCCTCCCTTACCTCCCGGAAGGGATAAGCCCGGGGCAGCAGGCCCAACACATCCTCCACCGTATAACCGTCGCTACAGGCCATGGATACCAGATGCTGGGCCAGAATGTCCAGGCAAAGCCGGGGCGGCCGGGAGTACTCGATTCCCCCCTGGCGGGCCACTTCCGCAGTCAGTCCGCAATAGAGGCCTTCCACTGCTTCCCGGGGAAACATGTGCATGACGCTGGTCCGGTTGGGATTGTGCCCGGCCCGGCCCAGGCGCTGCATAGTGCTGGAGATGGAACGGGGACAGCCGATCTGGAAGACCTGATCGATCTCCCCCACGTCGATGCCCAGCTCCATGGAGGAAGTGGCACACAAAAGCCTCAGACTCCCACTGCGCAGAGCCTGCTCCACTTCAAAACGCTGTTCCTTAGCTAAGCTGCCGTGATGGGTGCGGGCAAAGCCCTCTCCCCCGAGCTGATTGATAAAATAGGCCAGCTTTTCCGCGTAAGCCCGACCTTCCACAAAGGCAATGGCACTGCCGGCACCGCCGCAATAGGCATAGACCGTTTTGGCCAGCTCTTTCCAGACCGTATCCTTTAAGGCCACCCGCTGATCGGATAAGGGGCTGGTCACTTCAATGCGGATCTGCTTCTCCATCTGAGGGGCAATTACCGTCACCGGATCGGGAGAAAGATAACGGGCGGCCATATCTAAAGGCTCGATGGTGGCCGATAAGCCAATCCGCTGCAGCGGCCGGCCGCACAACCTGTCCAGTCTGGCCACGGACAGCATCAGGTGCGCCCCCCGCTTGGAATCGATCAGGGCATGCAGCTCATCGATGACGATCGCCTGGGCGGTGCGCAGGATTTTCTGCCCGGATTGGCTGGTCAGCATCAGGTAAAGGGATTCGGGGGTGGTGATCAGAATATGGGGCGGCGTTTTAATCATCCGGTTCCGCTCTTTTTGCGGGGTATCGCCGGTGCGCATGCCGATGTGCAGCTCCAGACCGGCCGGGACACCTGCTTTTGACCTTTCCGCCAGAATTCCCTCCAGGGGGCGGCGCAGATTCTCCCGGATATCACCGGCCAGGGATTTCAGAGGAGAGATATAGATGAGCTGCAGCTCTTGCTTTAAAGCACCCCTTGCAGCCTGTTCCAGCAATCTGTCGATAAAGACCAGAAATGCCGTCAGGGTCTTACCGGTACCGGTAGGGGCGGATACCAGCGTATGCCGGCCGGCGGCAATCACCGGCCAGGCTTGCTCCTGAACTGCCGTGGGCGCACCGAGGGCGTTGGTAAACCAGCGCTCCGTCAGCTTATTAAAGATTTCCAGTGAAGGTTCGGACATGGGCATCTCCTGCTATCTCTTGATTTCTTCTTCCCCTTACGGCTCACTATTGCCGTCCGGGTATTTTGATTCACTTTGACTTGAACAATTCATCTACGGTGACCTGCAGTACCTCTGCCAGCTTAAAGGCTAAAGAAAGGGTAGGGTCATATTTGTTGTTTTCAATGGCATTGATCGTTTGCCTTGACACATTACACCTTTTGGCCAAATCCTCTTGAGAGATATTCTTTTCTTTTCTGTATTGCCTGATGTTATTGTTCATTTTAATTGCCGTATTTTCTTTTATTCAGAAAAAGGCTGCCGGTGAACAAAATTGCAATTAAGCCTAAAGAAGCAACCGGTGTACTTTCCATGCTGAAATTGTGGTATTTTTGAAAGAATAGGGCATACATCCCCATAACAAACACTATTGCGGTGTAAATTAAAAAGGTATGTGTGCAGGTTTTGGTTAAAATATAGCTTCGGCGCTCATCACCTTGTCGGAAAACCGCTGCCAGCATAAAGATCAGGCAAACAGCCCCTAAAACCAGAAAAGCATAAGCCGCGTAGACAGCGACTATTTGCCAGGTTTGGGCCCCGGCTAAATTTGAACCCATCAAAACTCCCCCTTTAATGTCAAATGTTCTTTACATTTTTAGTATAGCAGGGAGTTGGAAAATGTCAAAACCTTTTTACATCAATGCTTAATTACTGGCATTCAAGGGCCTTAAGCCCTTTGCAGGTACAATGGTGAAACGCTTCAAGGTTTCATAAGTCTGCCAAAAAGAATATGGCAGACAAGCTTGTTGTTATATGATATGGTTAATTTGATTATTGAAAATATTGAATATTGCTCGTTTTCCCAGTCCAGCATTGTTAAGCGAGGAGATGAAGCTATTATGTACGAAGAATTATCCGCACCCCTGCCGGATAAAAAGCGGTATCTGGAAAGAATCGGCTTTACCGGCGAACTGAAGCCCAACCTGGACACACTCAATCGACTTATCCTGGCCCAGCTGCACACTGTTCCCTTTGAAAATCTCGACGTTTATGATGTTGGCCGGGATATTCTCCTGGACACCGAATCCCTTTTTGACAAAATTGTCGTTCAGGGCAGAGGCGGCTATTGCTTTGAACTCAACGGGCTTTTCATGAGCCTTTTGCAGGATATTGGCTTCGACTGTTATCCCGTTATGGTGCGGGTGGTCTGGATGGCGACGGGCTATATGCCTATTTCGCACTGTGCCGGAATTGTCACTATTGAGGGAATACGGTACTTCTGTGATGTGGGTTTCGGCGGCCCGGCCCCCTGCAGCGCGCTGAGGCTGGATGACCCCGGGGAGCAGCAATCGGGAGCGAACCGCTTTGTTTTTGCTCAAGCCCCTGATGGCGACTTTATCATTTACAGAACAGTGGATGGTGGCAGGGAGCAACTCCTCAAATTTAACGATCGCCCCTGCCAGAATGTGGATTTCCTTGCCCCCAACGAATATTTATCCCAGAATAAACAATCCGGTTTTAAACAAATGCGTATGATCAATATCGCCCGGGAAGGCGGCAGTGCCGCGATCAACAACAATGTTCTGAGACTCCATCAGGGCGGGCAGGTGGAAGAAACCCTGCTCGACACGGAAGACAAACTCAGGGAAGCGCTCCTGAATTATTTCGGTCTGGCGGTCAGCTTTCCTCTCAAACTTTAACCGTATTCATGGCTCAATTTTTCCTCAGTCTCTGAAATCCCAATCATAGTTTTCTCATATTTAACCTTGTTAAATCACCGTTTTAGGGTTGGGTCCTCCACTCTCCTTAAAAATTCGCCTGTTTTTAAAAAAGTCATCTAGATGAGTCCATCCCCGAAACGGCGAATTTTAAAATAGCCGAACCGGGTGACCCGGCTCCGGATGCAACATAGTCGTCGATTTGCCGGCCGGATTGATCATAAAACTGAAACTCGGCCGAGGAATACTGGTCATCCGGGCACCTTAGAACGGTCATACCGGGAATAGTGCCGCCCACATAGCTGGAATCGGCCATACCGTTGATCGTGCGTTGGATGCGGGCCAGATTTTCATTATTGCTGAGGATTACATCATACTTCGAAGGTGTTTTGCTAAAAGAGCAGACAACTATTTTGTCTTGGGAAATGGCTCCGTCTTTACACCGGTAATAGCTCTCCAGGCTGTATTGATCACCTTCCTGCCGAAACAGCGCTGCGCCCAGATCGGATCTCGCTTCGCTGCGGTCGGCAAGAAACCCCAGGATATACCACCCCTCCTCCCAGGTTTCGTAAGTACCGAACACTGTAATCTCGTTTTCCGCCAGCCCCAATGCCCGGGCGATAGCCGCTTCGGGGGTTGGGCTGTTTTTGGGATTGGTCAGAAAGCATAAGGCAACTCCAATACAGAAAATCAAAGCCACAACCCTAATCCATGAAGCCGGCTTTTGGAAATTCAAGATATTTCTCACTTTTGTTTCACCCCCATCTCCGAAGACCATCAGGAAAAGCAATTCCGTCTCTTCTTGCGCTGTATCTAACGTGTGCAAACAAATATTAATTCTCTCCCATTTTCAATAGGTGATTTATCGTACCATCCATATTCTTCTTTGATGCGGAAGCCAGCATCCTGCAAAAGCGTTGTCAGCTGTTCATGGTAATAATATTTGAGTGCCAGATTATCGGCGAATCGTTCAACCACCCCGTTGCTCGCCATAACTTCATAGGCAAAGCCAGGATATATTATCTGATTCTCAACATCGATCCGCTGACCATGCTGGAGGACCTGCATAATTCCAACTTCGTAACCCATTTCGACGCTTTGTGGCCCCATTCCTCCTGTCTGGATAGTTTATCTACTATGGCTAGGCATACTGTCTATCATATAAAAATGAGCATTTTCTATGTCTAACCACGAATTGGTTCCGCTGAAAAATTACTGCTGTCCGCATAAGAAAAACCGCCACCCCGATTATTAGGTGATGGCGGTATTATAAGTTTTTTAATTTTTTCCTTTTCCAAAGTGAATAAAAATGCCGTGCTTATTTCAAGAGTTCTGTTGCTTTCTTCTTTTCTTTCTAGCGATCAAGAGATCATTTCCCAATCCAGGACCTGAGCTGCTCTTCAATATTTTTAGTCACTGCTCCCTCTCCTCCAAACAAGGTCATTCCCGTCAAATTTCGGGCCTTTACATACTCGCTTAGGCTGTTTGACAGGCTGCTGTCCACCAGCAGAATCGGAGCATTGCGCTTTGCAGCATAGACGCTTCCAGCCAAGGCATCGGGGAAGTTATTGCCGGTAGCCAGGCAAAGACTTCCTCCCGCTTCATTAAAGTACTGCGCTACCGCCAGTGACGTTTCGTAACGGTCCTGTCCTGCAATTCTCACGATATTGGTTTGATCCAATGATGTGAGCTGAGCTGTCTGGGCTGCCACTGCCGTGCTGATGACCCCTGTTCCGCCGATCAGATAGACTTTGGCCGGCCTAATCTTAGTCATGGCTTCCTTGATGTCCTTACTGAGCCCATCCTTTGGCACTAAGAAAATCGGGCTCTGCATTCTCGCTACGATACTGCTGACCGACAGCGCATCAGGATAGCTTTCTCCATAGGCCAAAATAATAGGTGTTCCGGTTTTGACTCCTAAGCGTTCAGCGATTTTGAGGGCTGTTTCATAACGGTCTTTTCCAGCGAGCCTGGTGATGTGGTTGAAACCTTTAGCCACGATTTTGGCTTCCATATCTGCCCCGACAACCCCTGTGCCTCCCAGGATATAGACTTCTCCTGCTTTATCCATGCTGTTATTGATATACTCAATGACCTTCGCTTGATCGGCTTCCGTACTTCCCACTAAGAGAATGGGGGCATTCAATTGGTAAGCCAGCACGCTCCCGGCTAAGGCATCCGGATAATTGCCGGCGGTGGCTAAGATCACATGATTTACTTTTCCCGGGAAAGCTGCTTTGGCAATGGCCAAGGCCGTATCCACACGTGTTAAGCCGGCCAGTCGGTTGACTCCCGGGCTGGGTTTCATCATTTGGATATCCCATTTGACGATATCCTGTTCTACGCTGATGGTGGGACTCTTGTACTCTTCATATCCCTCTTTGGTAGCGACAAGGTAGTAATCGGTGATGGGGAATACCATGAATCCATAGGCACCATGAGCATCGCTGATCTGAGGATTTCTATTGCTGTTAGGCTTAAAGTCCTCAAGGATAGGAAGTTCCACAAGGGATCCGGGAGTTTTGCCTGAGGCTTTATTTCTGACTGTGTCGGCATAATAGAGAGTTATGTGGGCTCCGGCAATCACCTCTCCGGTTGTGCCGTCGGTGAGGATTCCATAGGGGTCAATTAAGATAACGGTAAGCTCAGACACATTGCCGGCTTCATCAATTTTGATCTCCAGGGTGCCCAGGTTGATTTTCTGACCCTTCCCGAAATCATAGCTGATCTTACAGGTGTGGTCTGTGCCTTGAGCAAGGCTGGAGACCTGGAGGGTTCCATTGGCTGAGACGGCAAGGGGAGTCCCCGCTTCGCTGATGATGGCAACCTTAGCCACATCGATTAAGGAGCTGGTTGTGCCATCGGGCTGCTTGACAACGACAAGCTGGGCGGCCGGCATGGTGAGGGTCAGTCGGTTATCACTGTCCTTGGTCACTGTCGCGGTTATATTGGATACAGTGTTTCCGGTGGTTCCATTTTTAATATCCCCGGTAACGGTGATGGGTTGGGTAGAAGGTGTGGAGGGTGATGTTGGTGCTGTGGGAGTGGATGGCCTATCGTCATCCGATGAAACCCGCGTCCATTTGGCATAGACTGTCACATTGCCCGTCACCGGAGTGGTAGCTGTAAACCCATGGGCAAAGGTGCCATTGTCAGTGTACCAGCCGACAAAATCGTACCCGTCTTTCGTCGGTGCTGTCGGCAAGGTTATCGTGCCATTGGCTGCCACATTGCTGATTGCTGGAACCGCGTTTCCTCCGTTAGTGTCAAAGGTCACGGTATAGGTGGTTGAAACGGCCGTCCACTTGGCATAGACGGTTAGATTGCCGGTGACTGGGGTCGATGCAGTAAAGGCATCGGCAAAGGTGCCATTGTCCTTATACCAACCGGCAAAAGTATATCCGGTCTTCGTCGGTGGTGCCGGTAAATCTACAGTAGCATTGGCTGCCACATTGGAAATCGGTGTAACCGCGTTTCCTCCGTTAGTGTTAAAGGTCACAGTATAGGTGGTTGAGACGGCCGTCCACTTGGCATAGACGGTTAGATTGCCGGTGACTGGGGTCGATGCGGTAAAGGCATCTGCAAAGGTCTCATCATCGGTATACCAGCCGGCAAAAGTGTAGCCAGCCTTCGTCGGTTCGATCGGTAAGGTAACAGTGGCATTTTTGGCAATATTGACAATCGCTTCGACTGCACTGCCGCCGTTGCTGTCAAAAGTCACCGTATAGGTTTGGGCCGATTTTTGCACCCTGTTATTATTGGTATCGGCTACATAGATATTGCCATCACTGTCCACGGCTATGCCCGAGGGATTGTCAAACTGACCGGCACTGTTCCCACGGGTTCCCCATTTCGCCAGTAAAGTACCGGTAGAGCTGAACATCCTAATCCAATTGGCGCTGGTGTCTGCCACATAAACATTGCCGGCACTGTCCACGGCGATTCCATGTGGGAAGAAAAACTGGCTATCACCTGCTCCCAAGCTTCCCCACTTCAATACAAATTCGCCATTGGCATCAAACTTTTGTACCCGATTGTTATTGTTATCGAGCACATAGATATTTCCACTACTGTCAACAGCTACACCACTTGGGCTGTTAAACTGGCCATTACCGTTGCCGTAACTGGTTCCCCCCCATATATATTGCGGCTGGAATGCAGAGTCGAACTTCTGCATCCGATGATTCAGGGCTTCAACCACATAAATGTTGCCATCACCGTCCACGGCGACTCCTGACGGCTTTTTAAATTCTCCTTCACCTGTACCGGTGCTGCCAAACGCTTCCGGATTTCCACCCATCGAGTCAAACTTCTGAACACGATCATTTTCGATGTCGGCAACGTAAACATTGCCGTTACCGTCCACGGCGATTCCTTTAGGCGAATTAAACTGACCAAGCCCAGTACCGTAGCTCCCCCACGTTGTAATAAACACACCCGCAGCATTAAATTTTTGAATCCTGTGATTATTACTGTCCGCAACATAGATATTGCCATCACTGTCCACCGCAATTCCATAAGGACGGTTGAATTCCCCTTCATCAGAACCGTTGCTTCCCCACTTCGCCAGGAAGCTGCCTGACGAATCAAATTTTTGGATCCGCTTATTACTGGTATCTACCACATAAACATTACCGCTGCTGTCTGTCGCAACATCTTGTGGGGCGCCAAACTGAACATTCCCTACACCATTACTTCCCCACTTCGTTAGAAACTCACCTTCTGCACTGTACTTTTGAATCCTGAGATTCAGTGTGTCTGCAATATAGACGTTTCCATCTTGATCCACGGTAACACCGCGCGGCAAGCTCAAGGGACCACCTGTAGTGCCTGAGCCTCCAAATGCGCCCACATAAACGCCGTCAGAGGTAAATTTATGAAGCTGATCGTCATTCCCATCAACGACATAGATATTACCATAGTTATCTACTGCAATATCGGTTATCAGGCTAAATTGGTAATTTCCATTGCTCTGATCATTCCCCCACATGCTAATAAATCGACCATCTGAAGCGAACTTTTGAATCCGATTATTCGTGGTATCTGCAACATAGATATTCCCATCGTTATCTACGGCTACACTTTTCGGATTCCTAAATTGCCCATCTCCGCTGCCGGTGCTGCCAAACTCCATCAAGCAACGGCCTATGGCACTGAACTTTTGAATTCGATTATTACCCGTATCGGCAACATAGACATTGTCGTCACTGTCTATGGCAATATGACTTGGAACATTCAATTGGCCATTTTCATTGCCATAGCTTCCCCATGTGGCCAGAATTTCCCCCGTAGAACTTAATTTCTTGATCTGATGTCGGTTTGAATCGACAATATAAATATTGCCGTTGCTGTCCACTGCCGCCGCGACTGGAACGTCAAAGAACCATTGTCCGTTAGGAATGATCGGTATAAAGCCACTTGGTGTCCCAACCGCCGTCCATTTCGCATAAACGGTTATGTTTCCAGTTACCGGAGTAGCTGCTGTAAACCCATTTCCAAAGACTCCGTTATCCTTGTACCAGCCGGCAAAAGTGTAGCCAGCTTTGGTTGGAGGGGTGGGCAAATCCACCGTCGTATCGGCTGCCACATTGTTGATCGCTGCAACCAGGCTGCCGCCATTGCTGTCAAAGGTCACCGTATACCTTGTCGGAGCAGTAGCTCCCAGCTTTTGAATCCGGTTATTACCGCTATCCACAACATAGATATTATTGTTACTGTCAAGCGTTATACCACCCGGCATGAGAAACTGACCGTCAGCAACCCCAGGGCTTCCCCATTTTTCTATGGATTCTCCTGTAGAACTGAACTTTTGAATCCGATAGTTACCACTATCTGAAACATAGACATTTCCCGCACTATCTACGGCAATGCCATTTGGGTATCTGAACTGGTCGTTCGCGCCTCCAAAGCTCCCCCACTCCAGTTCAAAACTTTCAGTATTAAACTCACTGAACTTTTGTACCCGACTATTTTGGGTATCAAGCACATAGATATTTCCACTGCCGTCAACGGCTACACTGCCGGGGGCAATAAATTCGCCAGAGCCAGTACCGGGGTCGGTACCAGATTCAGCCCCTCCCAAGGTCCCCAAGGAACTGCCTGAAGGGCTGAACTTTTGCACCCGATGGTTCATAAGTTCAGTGACATAAAGGTTATCGCTGCCATCCACTGCTAAACCCATTGGCACATTTAAGCTGAAGTCCGATTCTTCCGAACTCTCAATGGTACCCAGGTACTCGCCCGCAGAATCGTACTTCTGAATTCTATTATTACCCATATCAGCAACATAGACATTGCCGGCAGAATCCACCACGATGCCCATTGGCATATTAAGCTGATCCTCATCACTGCCATTGCCCCATGATGTAACAAATACACCTGCAGCATCAAATTTTTGAATCCGGTTATTACCCGTATCGGAAACATAAATAGTTCCTTCATGATCCACTGCGACTCCATAAGGTTGGTAAAACTCACCGTCAGCGCTGCCGTCCCTCCCCCACTTTTTCAGGAAGGTGCCTGAGGAAGTAAATTTTTGAATTCGGTTATTCATACTATCGGTAACATAAATATTTCCGGCACTATCTACCGCGATACTGCGTGGAGTGGCAAACTGACCATCGTCAATGCCTGAGCCACCCCAGCCCATTATAAAACTGCCTGCCCCATCGAATTTCTCAATTTGTCGCGTACTGGCATCGATTGCATAAACATTTCCCAGGCTGTCCACTGTAACACCCTGGGGCTCAATCAGCTGGCCTCCGCCAAGCGTCATCAGAAAATCGCCTTCCGAAGTTAACTCGACGATTTGGCCCGTACCCGAATCAACTACGTAGACATTTCCGTGAGGGTCCACAGCAATATCGGTTGGCTGACTGAATGGATATCCACTGGCCTGACTCCACCAATCAGCGACCACCTGCCCTGATGAATTGAATTTTTCAACCCGATTATCATTCATATAGCTGACATAGATGTTGCCATCGCTGTCCACCGCAACTCCACTTGGTGACATAGGGTATTCACCATTGCCGTCGCTCTCCAGGTTCATCTGGAAACTATGGTAATCTTCTATTAACCTGAATTTTTGGACCCGGTTGTTACCTGAATCAGCAACATAAACATTTCCATCACCATCTACAGCAATGTCCGCTAATTCATTGATTTGCCCATTTTCTTCACCAAGAATCCCCCAAGAATCCAAAATCACACCCGCAGGGCTTAATCTTGTAACCTGGTATGGGTTTTCATCGCTGGCATAAGTACCCACATAAATATTCCCGCTGCCGTCAACGGCCACCGCATTCGGGGTATCAAAAAACCATTGCTCCCCTGGAATAATCGGTTGAAAATCTGAAGCAGTAGAAGCTGAAACCGTCTTACTGCCTAAAGGAAACATGGTCAATACCAATACTAAAATCATCAATACACTGATTGATTTTCTGAACACTCTCACGTTTTTACATCCTCCTTGTTAGTGCCCGCCAAAATCTGTCTTGTTTTGGCTGACCTGCTCATTTAAATGTGCTCGCCATCTCCATCTACTTCGTTAAACTTTTGGTCTTTGTTCGTGATTTAGCATCTTCCCCCTCTGTATCCAAAAAAAATCGCTTCGTTCCACAAAATTCCTTTTTATTAGTTAATATCATAAAACACTCAACCTAAATGGACCCTAAACAAACCCTAAATGAACCCTAAATGGAAATTACCCCACAGGACTTATGTCCTATGGGGTAATTAACTTAAACCCTTATTTATCAATGATTTTCATCTTTTCATTGTCTAAACATGTAGATTATGCGCAAAAAAATTATTTTCTCTTTTCCAAATTCTTAAGTACTCTCTTGCATACGCCATCAAGTTCAGCGGCCTTGGCATAGGCCCAGACATACCCGCTCCCTTCCATATAACCTCTTTGCTCCAACTGCTCAAGCAAGCGGACCTCTTCCTTGCCCATAATCCGCTCACCCTTGATCAACTCTTCCAGTTGATAGAGGTCACAATGAACCTGGTCTTTGATGATTCGGTAATTCCCCCGTCCGTTTTCCAGAATCTGAGTCAGGCCTGCTTCCGCCAATCTCTTCCGCAGCAAATAGGTGGTGGCATGAAAATTGGTTTGGGCTTTTTCTGAATTGTAATCAGGCCAAACCGCATCACTTATTTTTTCCCAGTTGGCCGGCACACCTTGCTGGTGCACCAAAAAAGCCAATACTTCCTTGGCTTTGGAGTTTTTCCAGGCCAGCGCTTTTCCATCCAGAAAAACTTCAAAACCCCCAAAGCATTGAATAAAGGGTTTCCCGGGCCGATCCGTTGAACCTTTGGTTTTCAATAACCGTTTTACCGTTTTTCCCAGTCTGTCTTTGCTTAAAGGCTTCATAAGATAGTCCATCGCCTGCAATTCAAAAGCCTCGACAGCATATTGGTTAAAGGCAGTCACAAAAACGATATCGATAGTTTCATTCAGGTCCAGGATCTGCCCGGAAAGCTGAAGCCCGTTAATACCTGGCATCTCAATATCCAGAAAAACGACATCCAAGGGATGCTCTTTAATATAGGCCAATAGCTGTTTCCCTGTATTAAACAGTCCGCACAGCTCAAGCTCCTTAACTTCCGACACCATTCTCTCAAATCGTTCCAACGCATGCCTCTCATCATCTACTGCAGCAATCCGTATCATGATTGTGTGTCTCCCCATTTCCAGTTTCACTATGTATTCCCACCGCTCCCGCGCAGGCGGGCATCCCACGCCGCTGCTGCCAGTGAAGCAGGTCACCCTCGGAAACAAAACTGAACCTTGGTCCATTCTCCTTCCCGACTGGTTACATGCAATTCTTCCCCGCAGAAGTGCTTCAACCGTCGCTGGATATTGGCCAGCCCCACTCCCCGCCTCTCGGAAGAGGAGTTATGGCTCAGCCACAAATTCTTTAATTGCTCTTCTCTTATTCCCACCCCATTGTCCCACACTTCAACGTGAACCCTATCCCCTGCCAATTGGATGGTCAGACGGATGGTTCCCCCCTCCTCACGCTTCATCACCCCATGGCGGATGGCATTCTCCACCAAAGGCTGGATGGTGAGAGGCAGGATCCTCTTCAGCAAAGCGCCCGGATCAACCTCATACAACACAGTAAGGCGGTCCTCAAATCTGGCCTTTTCAATTTCCACATAGGCTTCCACCAGCCGGAGTTCATCCTGCAAAAGCAAGAAACTATCCGTCCGGGGCTCAAAGCATCGCCTTAAGTAATAGCTCAAATGGGTTATCAGCTGCTCCGCCCGCAGCCCATCCGTCCCGCATAAGGTGATAATGGCGTTTAGCGCGTTGAACAGGAAGTGGGGCTTAATCTGTGATTGGAGAAAATCCATTTCGGCCTTCAAGGCGGCTGCAACCGACTGTTTCAGCTGCAGGAGGGTTTCGGTCCTGGCCCGTACCTCCAGGGCGTCGAAAGGCTTGATCATAAAATCATTAGCCCCGGCCTTAAAGCCCGCCGCGATATCGCCCGGAGAATGACGCACTGTCAATAAGATAACCGGCAATTCAAACAGGGAAAACTGCCGCCTGATCTCCCGGCACACCTCATAGCCTGACATTCTGGGCATCATCACATCCAGCAGAACCAAATCGATATCCGAACGGCTTTTTAACAGCTCCAAAGCTTCCAGCCCATTGGTCGCCCAAAGCACGTTATACGGTTCATTAGCGAATAAGCGGGCTAAGACCTGCAGGTTGGCCGAATCATCATCCACAGCCAGCAGCGTGAACTTGCCCGTGCCTCCCTGGGGCAGCTCCGTCCTGCCCCAGGGTTCATCCATTGGGTATTTTTCCGGGGGCCGGACAGACGCCGGGGCAGAGCACGAATCTTTTGCCGCCAGCGGCAGAGTAAAGGCTATCCGGGTTCCCCGCTCCGGCTCGGACCAATCGATATAAATTTCCCCGTCCATCATCTGCACCAATTTCCGGCAAATAAAAAGCCCTAAGCCTGTCCCGCCATACTCATTGGGAGAGTGGGCCTGCTCGAAAAGTTGAAAAACCGTATCCCAGTCGGATGGGGCAATTCCCACTCCGGTATCCTCAACCATAATTTTCACATGGTTCTCCAGGACCTGGGCGGAAATGGCAATCGTTCCCGCACTGGTAAACTTCATGGCATTGCCGACCAGGTTATGGATAATCTGCCGCAGCCGGTTCTCATCCGCATAAGCAAAAGGCAAATCCTCAGGAACCCTATTGATCAGCCTGATTTTTTTCGCTGTGATCAAGTGCTTAAGTAAATCAAAGACCAGGGAAACGGTCACCCGGACATCGACCTCAGCCGGATGAACCGTCAATTCATTGCGCTTGATTTTATCCAGGTCCAGAATGTCGCGGACCAAAGCGGACAGCTTTCGGGAAGTGTCCCTGATCACAGCCAGATTCTGCAGATGATTTTCGCTCAGTTCCCCCTCGGTCTCCAGCATGGCTTGGGATAAATTGATGATGCCGTGGAGAGGAGTTTGAAACTCATGGGAGGTATGGAGCAAAAACTCGTCTTTTTGCTTGTCGGCTTGCTGAAGCTCTGCAGCCATGCTTTCAATGGTCTTATAGGCTTCGGAAAATTGGTACGACATGATGAATGAAGCCAGAAAACAAAAGCTCAAAATCGCATAATATCCTAGTTTATAATCAAGAACCACACTGCTCAGATAGAGCCCATAGTCGATTAAACCCAGAAGATAGCAGCCCAAGGCCAGGATAAAGAGTCCCAGGCTTTTCCGGTTGAATTCGCCGTATCTTCCCTGCCGGAAAGAATAGAGCAACAGCCCCACGATGATGATGTTAGCCGCCATTTGAATAAAGCTGAACAATAAATTGAAGGGGGAATACCATTGGAAGGGCGTGACAAGGACAACACCGCTATACAAACCCATCCCATAGATAATACCCTTGGTCAGCCAGCGGGGGATCAGTCCTTTGCACATGGTTTTGATGAACATGGCCATGGGAATCAGGGAAGAGTACAAAGAGATGGCCTGGATCTTATAATAGATTTCCGTGGGCAGGTTAAAGTACTCAATCAGGAGCCTGTCCCCGGTGGAGGCATAGGACCAGGCAATCACGACGCAGCTTAAGCCAAAATAGAGGGGACCTTTTTCCTCTCTGCGGATAATAAAGACACTCAGCTGATAGCACCCCAGCATGAGCAGGGACACAATCAGGCTCACATTAAGCAGAGTCGTATTGGTATTTAAGGTATGAATGCCTTGGGCACTGCCGAAATATAGACGATAGGGAATCCCTCCCTGATTATTTTCATAGTTGGCCACATGAATCAAAATTTCCGCCGTATCCCCCTGCACGGGAAAAAATACATTATACGGCTTATTCTCGTATTGATACTCATCCTGGGTTAAAGCGGGCTTACCGCTCCCCCCCGCCTGATTTCCATTCACATAGATCGCGCTGGCCATCCGGATGTTGGAAATCCTCAGCCCATAAACCGTATCCGAAGGCTTCAGTTTGATCGTCAGGCGATAGGTAGCGGCTCCCCTGGCATGGTCAATCCTGGTTGCCATATCATTTCGCCAAAAACCCGGAACTTGAATAACATTTGCCGCGGAATCAGGTTCTCCACCCGGTTCCAGCAGCTGATTCCAATAAAATTCCCATTGTCCGTCCAAGGGAACAACCTGATCGGAAGCAGCATCCCAATCCCGCAAATCCAGAACCCCTTGCTGAGATAGTTCTGATTTGAGGACTTTATTATCCGTGGTCTCCAACAGGCCAAAAAGCAGAAGAAAACACCCGAAACTCACTGCAACAAGCGCCATCAGCATTTTTCTCATCCAATGATCGACTCCATATCCATCATATCAGTTTTTTGGAAATGAATATGACCTAAATATTCTTCATTATGCCATAAAAGCTATCCATCGGATAGCCATTAAATAGCAAAACACTGCTATGACGGCAGCTCTATTCAACTTGTCTTCAGTACATGAAAAAGTCCGGCCTCAGATTGCCCTGAGACCGGAAGCTTTTTGGGTGATCAGATGAGGCCGTCTTGAGCACGAATTTCCTGGCGCAGCTGCTCGAATTGGGACTCATCGACAATCGCCGCCAGTAAGATATCCCGGCCAGAGGCGGCTGTTCCGCCCCCATCACTCATTCCGCTGGCTGAAGTATCGGCTGCCATTAAAGGACCTGCACCCCCGCCGCCACTGCCCAGGGTTAAATCCGCTAAGCTGCCAATCTGACCGGTGAGTGGATTCATGAGATGATCAGCGGTCCCTTCAGAGAACTTATGAATTCGATCAATCTGTACATCCGTTATTCCTAAATCTTTGATGCGGTTGGCGATAACTTCAGCTTGTTCCACCGTGTTGAAATACGCAAGGATATTTCTTTCCGCCATATTTTTAACCCCTTTCCTTAGATGATCTTTGTTGTTTTGCCCTTTGAAGAAGGTGATTTGAATTTAGAGTCGGTTATTTTCAGCTATTCTATTCTTCTTACCTAACTAACCATCTCTGCTTATCGCTGACTATCGCCAGGGTATCCCCGCTTAAAGACAACCTCACCATCGATCAGCACCCAGCTGGTTTGCGCCTGAACATCCAAGGGATGCCGGTCAAAGACCGCAATATCTGCGTCTTTACCCGCCTCCAGGGAACCTACCCGCTCCGAAATCCCCAGGATTTCAGCAGGATTCAGAGTTATGGCCTTAAGGGCCGTCTCTTCAGCCAGTCCCGCTTTGACCGCCAAGGCCGCGCACACCGGCAGATAATGTACGGGAACAACCGGATGGTCGGTCATCAAGGCTATTTTCAGCCCGGCTTTATGCAGGATCGCCGGGGTAGCAAAGGTCAGTTCTTTTAACTCCACTTTTCCCCTGGGGCCGATGAAGGGCCCTGCGATGACGGAAAAGCCTTCTTCCGCCAGCTCATCAGCGATTAAATGCCCTTCAGTGCAGTGCTCCAGGGTCATCTTAAGGCCAAACTCTTTGGCAATGCGAATTGCCGTGAAAATATCATCGGCTCTGTGCACATGAGCTTTGACATTCAGCTCACCTTTCACCACCGGGATCAAGCTTTCCAGCTTCAGGTCAAACCCTGAACCTTTCTCTTTATTCTCCAGATAATTTTTGGTTTTAAACAGATACTCTCTCCAGATCGCTGCGGTGGCCATTCTTGTCGAAGGGCTTTGTTGCTTGGCACTGTATCTTTTCTTCGGGTTTTCACCGAAAGCAACCTTCATCGCCGCCGTTTCCTGGAGAATCATCTTATCGATTCTTGTCCCTTTGGTTTTAATCGTGGCAAATTGCCCACCTATCACATTGGCACTGCCGGGACCGGTGCAGATGCAGGTCACGCCATGTTCATAGGCTTCCGTCAAAGCTCTGTCCCTCGGATTAATAGCATCGATGGCCCTAAGGTGGGGTGTCGCCGGGTCAGTACCTTCATTGCCGTCCGCTCCCTCAAAATCCAGCCCGTCCTCCCACATACCTGCATGGCAGTGAGCGTCAATCATACCAGGCATGATAAAACCGCCTTCAGCATCAAGGGTCAGACAATGTTCGGGAATGCTCAAATCCTTGCCCACGGCAATGATTCTGCCCTTATCCACGAGCAGTTGGCCATTCTCAATCGGTTCACCTGTCATCGTAAGCAGCGTTCCATTTTTAATTAATAACATACTAATCTCCTCCTGTTTTTACAGCTATAGAAAAAACGCCCAAAGAAAAAAGCACCCCCCTCCTGTAAAGGCAGGGCACTTTTTCTGTCCGCAATTAATTCTATATCCCTAAGATCTAAAAAAGATATCCAAGGTCGCCACCTTTGGATATCTCTTTTTATATTATAGCACATTTAAGCAACAAAGTAACCTGTTTATGACTCTATTTGCCGGTCTGATTTTCAAGTTTTATAATCGCTTTTAGATACGGAGCCATATGTGCCTGAAAGGCGGCTAACACCTGATCAAGCACCCCTGTACGGCAGGCCTCGATGATCCTTTTATGTTCATCATGTTTTTCTATAACTGAGCCTAATGTTGATATATCCCTGTTCATCGCCGCCAGCAATTGGAAGTATTGGTTTTCTAAAATCTCCACCCTGCGCAGGCTTTCTGATCGTTTCCAGAAAAATTCATGAAAAGCCAAATCACAGGTATTAAAAATATAGTTTTTCTCCCTGACATCCATGGCCGTTTCCTTGTCTGCCCTGATCATCTCCTGATTCAGCTTCTCCAGAAAATCTAATTCCTGTTCCTGTAAAAGGGATTTTTTAAAAATAAGGGTCAGCACCTGCATCTCCAGCGGAATTCTTATGGACAGGATTTCTTCAATGTCTTTATAACCTAAATTAAGCACCTGACTGCCCTTCTTGGGCAAAAATATCAGGATTCCCCGCATATTCAACTCTCTTAAGGCCTCGCGTATAGGGGCTCTGCTTATCCCCAGCTCTTCTGATATATCTGTTTCAACCAGCCGATCCCCGCTCTTCAATTCCCCGGTGAGAATCTTATTCTTCACATAGGAGACCACGGTCTCACTTAGATTTGCTTTTGAATAGGTGATCATATGATTTAATCGATCATAAGCATTATTCCGATCATAAGCATTATTCAGCATGCGCCCACCTCTTGGTATTATACCCCCTGATCATTTCCTCAATTTTTTCAGGAGCTGCTTCTGCTTTTACCACTGCTTCGATTTTTTCACCATTTCTATAGATGGCCATAACTCCCAGAAAATCAACCAAAACAGTCTCTTTGAATTCTGATACTAATGCTTCAAACCCAGCCTTAGCTCTCTCCATACGGATCCTCATCCCTATCTTCTCGCAAATTTCCTTTTTAAATTGTAGATTGTCTACAATTTTTTAATTTAATTATAGCACTAATAATCTCACTGGCAAGAAAATAGTTACCATATTTTTCTTCGATTTTCTACAAATATCGACTCTAAAATTACCCCTCTCTACCGTTGTATCCACACCATTAAAGCCATGAGCGTATTCCAGGTGCCATGGGCGATAATCGAAGGCCAGAGGCTGCCGGTCTTTTCGTAGAGCCAGGTTAAAACGACTCCCCCCACCAGTAAGGGAATAAAGCGCAGAACATCAAAATGCAGCAAAGCGAAAAGCCCCGCCGTAAAAAGAATCCCTTTACCCCTGCCATAGCCTTGGCGAAAGGGTGGATAAAAAATTCCCCGAAAAAAAACCTCTTCCTTGATCGGAGCAATCATGCCGCCCAGGATAATAAGCAGCATCAGCTGCCAATCGTATTGAGCACCCATAAGCACGAGGGTGAAGCTTTGGGGCGCAGGTGTTCCTAATTTGTTGGCCAGGAAATTTCCGATCAGCCCTACGACCACCAGGAGAAAAACTCCCATCATCAGCCCCAGTAGAATATAGCGAACATGAGGTCTGACCAGGCCTAACTCTCTGAGAGGACGGCGGATGAGCTTAAAAAAACATAAAATGATGATAAGATAAAGCAGAGCCTCACCCATTCCCACGGTCAAAAAGCGAAAGAACCCCTCTAATTGATCTAAATCCTTAGGAGTTCTAAGCCAACCGAGAAAGAATTCAATTCCATAGATAATGAGCAGCAGAAAAAGCCCTTGCCAAACATTCCATACAGGATGACGGGGAGGGATTCTGTTATCCTCTTTATTTACCGTTTCTTTTTTATTTTTATCTTGAATTCTATCTTTATTTTTATCCTTATCTTTATACTTATCTTTCTTATTACCTTTGGGCACTTTTCGGTATGATTTATTGTCCATGGATAATTTCTTCCCAACTTTCTCTATGTAAAGCCATTATGTCAGGCAAATCTCATTCTATATTGTAAACGAAAGGGCTAAACGTGTCTACATGGCATGGCTGTTGGGGTTATGGCGTGCATACACAATTTCTTCCGGTTTTCTTGGCTTTATATAGAGCCATATCAGCCTTATGCAGCAGTTCCTCCAAGGAGTTATCCACGGAAGGCAACGCCGTGGCTACACCGATGCTGGCCGTGACCATTCTATCCACATCGGAAATTTCGGATGGGATATTCAGCTTGACGACAGCCCTGCGCAAACGTTCACCCACCAGCATAGCGCCAATCCGATCCGTATCCGTAAGAACACAGGCAAACTCTTCCCCGCCCCATCTGGCTACCAAATCTGAAGAGCGCTTTACATTTGACTTTAAGGTTTGGGCAATTTTATAGAGGCATTTATCCCCCTCCAAGTGACCGTAAAAATCATTGTACTTTTTAAAACAATCCACATCGATCATCAATACGGATAAGCTATTCCCGTTACGCCTGGCCCGATTCCACTCTATAGTCACCGTTTCATTGAATTTCCGGCGATTGGCGATTTGCGTCAATTCATCAATATAGCTATTTTCTTTTTGCCGATCCCTGTATTTCTTTTGCTCCACATGGTTTCGGAGCCGGCCTTTGATGATGGGCAAGCTGAAAGGCTTCGTGATATAATCCACCACCCCCAATTGCAGAGCATACTCCTCATTCTTTTCGTTTTTGAGAGCGCTAAGGAAAATTACCGGAATATCCCGCGTCTCCGGCATTTCCCGCAGACGAATGCATACTTCATAGCCATCCATCACCGGCATAATAATATCCAGCAGGATAATATCGGGCTGGCTTTTTCCCGTGGCCAGCTCTAAGGCCTCAATCCCGTTGTCGGCGGTCATCACGATGTAATCTTCTTTAAGAGCACTTTCTAAAAGCTTCAAATTAAAAAGCTGATCATCCACGATTAACACTCTGGGTTTGGAGGGTTCTTCATCTTTTAGCTCACAGGATATATCGCTGGCGAAATCAGGCTTTTCGCACCAAGCCGCCCCGCTGATCCCTGTATGAATCTCATCAGGCTCCAGGAATGGGGTTGAAGAAGCTCTTTCTTCTTTTGACAAATCCTTAATGATGGCAAAAAGACAAGGCTCATTATGCCACTTCCCCTGCCAGATACGCGCTTTTGCAGGGATGGAGGTTCCCTCCTTTTTTTCCAGGGACAAAGGGAGACTCTCTTTTTTGCCCGCAAACAGCTCAGCTAAGATCTTTTCACCTTCAGCCATCTTACCGGCGCTGGTAATGGTCAGGATATGCATGCTCATTAATTCTTCATGAGGATAGCCCAGCTTCTTAGGCACGGCAGTATTTGCATATAATAATCTTCCTTCCCGATTAATAATGAGGATCATATCCTCAATCGTTTCCAGAAAATTTTTCATATCAACGTCTTCCACACTACGCATCTCCTATCGAGCCCTCATGAACCAATAAAAACCTATCAAATCCCAGTAACTTGATAATTCGCTATATTTCAGGAATCACCTCTCGATTTCAAAGAACAACGATTAATTTTCCCGGTGAAGTTGGGATGGCTGACATTGGGGAAGCAAAAAGGAATGCCACCGGCATTCCTAATCTGTCTTTATCCCCTTCATCATCCGATAGCCAGGTTATCCAGAAACTCATCATAGGTCAACCGAACATCGAGCATCTCTTCAGGAGTGATCTGAATAATGCGGTTGGCAATGGTCTGGATGAATTGATGGTCATGGGAGGTAAAGATAATATTGCTTTTATAATCCGTCAGCCCATTGTTCAGGGCTGTGATGGATTCCAGATCCAAGTGATTGGTGGGCTGGTCCAAAAGCAGCACATTGGCCTGACTCAGCATCATTTTAGCCAGCATGCACCTGACCCGCTCGCCGCCGGAAAGGACTTTAAGGGATTTCAGGGCTTCTTCCCCGGAAAAGAGCATCTTGCCCAGAAAACCACGGACATAGGTGTCGGTTTTATCCGCGGAAAACTGCCGCAGCCAATCCACCAGGCTCAAGTCCACATCCTGAAAATACTCTGTGTTATCCTTGGGGAAATAGGCCTTGGTAATGGTGACGCCCCATTTATAGCTGCCGCTGTCCGGCTCCATTTCTCCGGCCAATATCTGGAGCAGAGCGGTATAGGCCCCTTCATTGGTGCCTACCAAGGCAACTTTATCCCCTTTGCTCAGAATAAAGCTGACATTATCCAAGACCTTAACTCCATCGATGGTTTTGGTCAAACCTTCTACCGTCAGGATATCATTGCCCACTTCCCGCTCCGGTTTAAAGCCTACATAGGGATATTTGCGGTTGGAAGGTTCAATATCTTCGATATTCAGCTTATCCAGCATCTTTTTCCGGGAAGTGGCCTGTTTGGATTTGGAGGCATTGGCGCTGAAGCGGGCAATAAACTCCTTAAGCTGTTTGGCCTTTTCTTCTTTCTTTTTGTTAAGATCCCGGGTCATTTGCAGGGCTAACTGACTGGATTCATACCAAAAATCATAATTGCCCACATAAAGCTTGATCTTGCCAAAGTCCACATCCGCCATATGGGTACAAATCTTATTGAGAAAGTGCCTGTCATGGGAAACGACGATGACCGTTCCCTCAAATTCGATCAAAAACTCCTCCAGCCAGCGGATGGATTGGATATCCAAATGGTTGGTGGGCTCGTCCAAAATGAGGATGCCGGGATTGCCGAAAAGAGCCTGAGCCAAAAGCACCTTAATCTTTTCCACACCGGTCAGTTCAGACATAGCCTTCTCATGCAGCTCTGTGCCGATGCCCAGGCCTTGTAAAAGAGTCGAGGCTTCGGACTCCGCTTCCCAGCCGTTCATCTCTCCGAATTCATGCTCCAGCTCCGCAGCCTTGATTCCGTCCTCATCTGTAAAATCAGCTTTCCCGTAGAGGACTTCCTTCTCCTTCATGATGGCATAAAGCCGCTGGTTGCCCATAATGACCGTATCTAAAACCGTATACTGATCATACTGGTAATGATCCTGCTTGAGCATCGATAGCCGGACTCCCGGCGCGATGGTCACATCTCCGGAGTTCGGCTCAACTTCTCCCGAAAGAATTTTGAGGAAGGTGCTTTTTCCGGCACCGTTAGCGCCAATCACGCCATAACAATTACCTGGAGTGAATTTCAAAGAGACATCTTCAAAGAGCTTCCGCCCGCCATATCTTAAGCTCACGTTATTAACACTAATCAATTTATGCCCGCCTTTATGATCTTTATTTTTGTATTTGCATACATCATAAGAGTATAGCACAAATACGATCATAATGCATTAATCTTAAGCCCTCTTCTCCCCACCTCATTGGCATACAGATCGATGGTTGTCCGGGGTTTCACTGCTTTCAGGTCACCTTGATAGATGATCCGGCCTTCGGCATGGAGCAGGTTTTGCGGCCTTACCAGGTTTCTGGGTATCTGTAAATCCATAACACCGCTTTCCTTTAAGACATAGTACACAAATTCCGAACACATAAAGCGATCCTCACTGGACAAGGGCTTATCCCATATACTATCCCAAAGGCCCCGGTAATTATATTTATAACGATCACTATGCGCAATAAAGTGATCCAACACTTCTTTCACTTTGTCATACTGCTGCTTGGTTACCTCGACTTCAACAATAGCGCCGGGTAAATTCTCACAGAAGCCATAAACCCCTTCATGGATATCTTCCCTTCTGAACCGCCCGATAAAAGGGTTATAAGGATTCCTTCTGCCAAAACTGTACATATGATTCAGATCGCTGTCCAGGGACAGCGCCGCATGGGTATAGTCGTCTTTCTTCAACAGATGAATAAGCCTGGACAGAACGGTAGTGGTGCGGGTCAATACGATATATAAATAATATGTTTGCATAATGAGTTCTTCCTCCATGAATTTAAATTAAATGACATGCTTAATTATGACACAGAGAATTAAAGAACTCCTAAAGAAAATCTTAAAAAATGATTAATTTTATTCATTGGCTCTTTCATCTTTTTTTAATGTAGTGATATGAAAAGTAAAATAATAGTATTTAAAGATAAACATGCCGGCGATCAGAACTCTGGCCAAAATACTGTTAGTGAAAACAAAAGCGAGGAGAAGCATGGCTGACGCGAAGGCCAGTATGCTTGCTTTCGTTTTAAAGGTCATGGAGCGGGTGCTGACAAAACTCTCCAGATGGTTTTTATACAACTCTGTTCCTAAAAACCAAGTGTTGAATTTTTCTGAACCCCTGGCAAAGAAAAAGGCTGCGGCCAGGAGAAAGGGTGTGGTTGGCAGCAGAGGCAAAAGGACACCGACAGCACCCAGTCCGAAACACAGCAATCCCAAGCCTATACACATATATTTTTTGATCACCTTCATCACTCCCGCTCTTTAAAACTAAGCACACAGGAGACATCCCTTAACTGGTATGAGGAATGATGCCGGCATCATTCCTCATAAAAAATTAATTGATCTTTCTTTTTCTTCTTCAGCTAAGCACTTGACGGAAATTTTTGAGCAGCCACAAGTTAGCAACAGCTAACTTGTAAGATCACAATATACTATGGATGACCATTTGTCAATGTTTTTTTCACATCCTAGTTCACCTTATCATACTGAGGCGCATAGAGAATCTTTCCCTCATTGTCCATAATAATAACCTCACCCATCCACATCCATTCATCGCCGCGAACAGGTTCAGCATGTTCATCCAAAGTGAATTTATCTAAAATCACCTTATGAATCAAGCCAAAGCTATCTGTTGCCAGGGCTGCCAGGGTTAAGGTTTGGCCTGCGGAAAGGGTAATTTTTTCGTCAATCTCAGTCCCTAGACCACCAGAATTCAAAGCCTTTTCGGAAACAATACTGCCATCCACATCCACAACAAAGCGTGCTTTCTCTATGGTATTATTTTGTACCGGCGTTACCACCATGCTCAAGTTCCCTTTGCTGCGATACTCACCGGATGATTCAGCAGGTGTCTTTCTATAGATCGTTCCGCTTTCACGCTCAAATCTTGCCTGGACAGCCGGCAGCACCCTGGCGCGCAGGTCCTCCCATACCTCCAATTTTTCGGTTCTCTCCGTGCCGTCATCTGCTATGACCACCTTAGCATCAATGGTATCAAAAATATTTACCGGGAGGGTGCCGGAAAAGCTGGTTCCGCTTCTGGCCATTTCCGTACTTTGACCTGATACATATAAGGTGGCAAGAGTCTCCGCCTTCGTTTCCTTAGGTGAGATGTTAAAGGTTACGGGGACAGTGAGACTGTCTCGGTCAAAAGTGCCCAATGCATAATCATAGCTATCGATAATGCTTGCCTGGCGTTTCAGCATCGAATCGATATTGGCGTAAATACTGTTGATCTGGCTTGACTGGGCAGATGTCATATCCATAAGTTGATTCCGTGTATTTTGGAGTTCATCCTGCAGACCTCCGATCCGGACCAGGGTCACCACCTGTAAAAGGATGAGTATGGAAATTATAATCGGGACTATGTTTTTTTTCATTACTTACCTCCATTGTTACGTTTGTAAACTCTGCCCCTCTTTAATTCGACTCACCTTAGCGTCTCTCCTTCTCATTCAATACTACTCAGAAAAAGGGCCGAAAGCTGATTCGGGTTTTTCATCCTCTACCAGTGCCGCCTAAAAGAATAGCAAAAGGCCTGCCGCCCCACGTTTGCAAACGTTTGGTGACAGGCCCTTCTGCTCCAGCTAAGATAATCGGTTTTTGAAATCCTCATAGCCAAAACGGCGAATCAGCTTAAAGCCTTCTTTTTCATTGTAGAGCATAATATTGGGCAGGTTTACCCCGTTGAACATATTATTCTTGACCATGGTGTAATGAGCCATATCGCAGAAGATAAGCTTGTCCCCCGGCTTTAAGGGTTCGGCAAAGGAATAGTCGCCGATCACATCCCCGGCCAGACAGGTATTGCCGCCCAACCGATAGGTGTAGGGATGTTCCCCCGGCTCCCCTCCATTGATAATCGCCGGACGATAGGGCATCTCCAGGACATCGGGCATATGGCAGGCCGCCGAAGCGTCAAGTAAGGCGATCTTCATTCCATTATCCACGATATCCAGCACCTTGGTGACTAGGAACCCTGTATTTAAGGCGATGGCCTCTCCGGGCTCCAGATAGATCTCCACTCCGTATTTTTCCTGCAAATGAAGAATACAGCGGACCAGGGTCTCAATATCATAATCAGGGCGGGTAATATGATGGCCGCCGCCCAGATTCAGCCATTTCATCTTCCGGAGATGTTCACCGAATTTCTCTTCCACCACTTTAAGGGTGCGTTCCAGGGTATCTGAATTCTGTTCGCATAGGGTATGGAAATGCAGCCCAGCGATTCCCTCAAGTTCTTCAGGCCTGAAATTGGCCAGGGTCACTCCCAGCCGGGAATTCTGATAGCAGGGGTTATAGATATCCGTGGCAATCTCCGAATACTCAGGATTAACCCGAATTCCACATTCAATGTGGCCAGGATGGTTTTTCACCTTATCTTTGAATTTGCGCCACTGATCAAAGGAGTTAAACACTATATGATCACAATACCCCAGCAGCTCGTCAAACTCCTCTTCGATATAGGCCGGTGAGTAGACATGAACTTCCTTGCCCATCTCTGCAACGCCAAGTCGCGCCTCAAACAAGGAGCTGGCGGCGATACCCTTCAGGTATTGGCCCACCAAAGGAAACACAGCATGCATGGAAAATCCTTTCAAGGCCAGCAGGATCTTGCACCCTGTCCGCTCTTGAACAGATTGCAAAATCTCCAGATTTCTCCTGAGCAGGTTTTCATCCACCACATAACTGGGTGTGGGCAGTTCTTTTATATTCATGACTTTATTCCTCATCCAATAATGTGGGGGCAAAATCTTCCCGCCAAGGCAATCCGTACTTATTCAGGTCTGCCATAAAGGGATCGGGATCAAACTCTTCAACATTATAAACGCCGGGCTTCTGCCATTTTCCTTCCATAATCAACTTAGCGCCGATCATGGCCGGTACCCCGGTGGTATAGGAGATAGCCTGAGAGCCCACTTCAGCATAGCATTCCTGGTGATCGCAGATATTGTAGACATAATAGGTGCGGGGCTGACCATCCTTGACTCCTTGGATAATGCAGCCGATATTGGTTTTGCCCTTGGTTCGCGGTCCCAGGGAGGCCGGATCAGGCAGGACAGCCTTGAGGAAATGGAGGGGAATGATTTGCTGACCCTCAAACTCAATAGGTTCGATGGAGGTCATGCCCACATTTTCCAGAACCTTTAAATGGTTGAGATAATTATCGGAGAAGGTCATCCAGAAACGGATCTGTTTGATTCCCTTAATATTCTGTGCTAAAGATTCCAGCTCTTCATGATAGAGCAGGTAGATATTCTTGGGCCCAATCTCCTCAAGATCATAGACCTTCTTCACGGACAGGGGATCGGTTTCAATCCATTCTCCCTCTTTATAGTAACGACCCTTGGCGGTGATTTCCCGAATATTGATCTCCGGGTTGAAATTAGTGGCGAAAGGATAACCATGATCCCCGCCATTGGCATCGACAATATCGATGGTATGAATCTCATCAAAATAGTGCTTTTGGGCATAGGCGCAGAAAACACCGGTTACTCCGGGATCAAAACCGCTTCCCAATAAAGCCGTTAATCCGGCTTGGGCAAATTTTTCCCGGTAGGCCCATTGCCATTTGTATTCAAACTTCGGCACATCGGGGGGTTCATAGTTGGCAGTGTCCACATAATGAACGCCGGTGGCCAGACAGGCCTCCATAATGGTCAGGTCCTGATAAGGAAGGGCCACGTTGATCACCAGCTCCGGTTGAAACTCCTTAATGAGTTGGATGACTTCTTCTGTCTGATCGGCATCAACCTGAGCGACCCTGACTTTAGTCCGGCTGCCGGTTAATTTATCTCGAATATCCTCGCATTTTTTCAGCGTCCGGCTCGCAATGCAAATTTCCTCAAACACCTCAGGAACTTGACAGCATTTGTGGGCGACCACATTGGCCACACCGCCGGCCCCAATAATCAAGGCTTTTCCCATGTTAAGACCTCCCATTTCAAATAAATTCACAAAGATGATTATAATGAATGTCGAAGAGTTTATCAACAAGAATTATCCATTGCTGTCCATCAGATATTTCCCTTCATAGTCCAAATGCTCTTTAAACAATCTTTTGCGGAAAACGAACATCAGAATGCCCACAGTAATCAGGATTAAGGATAAAGCTTGGGATACCCGCAACCCGGGAATCAGGTAAAGACTGTCCGTGCGCAGCCCTTCAATCCAAAACCGTCCCAGCCCATACCCGATGAAATAGGTGGCCAACAGCTGCCCGGTAAATTTCGTTCTCTTGCGAAAATAGATGAGCACAGCAAAAACAGCCAGATTCCACATGCTTTCATAGAAAAAAGTGGCTTGGTGCCATTCCCCTAACCGGTCGATCAACACAGCATAGGGAAAAAACTGCAGGTTAGGATTGGTGACCAGGTTGCCGAAAGCCTCCTGGTTCATAAAATTCCCCCAACGGCCAATGGCTTGTCCTAAAATTAAACTGGGCACCACCATATCGATCAGCCTAAACAAAGGAAAGCCATTTCTTTTGGCAAAGATCAACGCCCCGATAAAGCCGCCGATCACACCGCCGTAAATAGCCAAGCCGCCTTCGCGGATGGCAAAGATGCGCATGGGATCATCGGCGTAGTTGGCCCATTCAAAGATGACATAATAAGCCCTGGCCCCGATGATTGCCAAGGGCAGAACGATGATTAAAAAATCGAAGATCATATCCCCTTTTAATCCCTGCCGCTCTGCTTCCCGGCTGGCTAACCATACTCCCAGGATAATGCCGAAGGCAATAATTGCCCCATACCAGGCAATGTTCAAACCTTCAATACCAAAGAGATTTTGAACTAAAAAACGATCGGTCATGTGGTGCTCACCTTTCTATGCTTCTTTAAGTCCTTCTCAAAGTGTACCACAACACTATTTGTCATACAAACAGTTGTTCAGAGGTTTTGTCCCGCAATAAAATCCCCCACTACTCTGGCAAACTCCTCGGGGCGCTCTTTCTGGGGCCAGTGCCGGCAGCCTTCCATAATATGCAGTTGGCAATTGGGGATCAGCTTGCTGGCCGTCAGGGCGTCTTTGAGAGGCACCGCCTTATCCTTGCTGCCATGGATCAGAAGGGTTGGCATGGCTATTTCCGAGAGGCGGCTATACAAATCCGTGTGCAAACCGGTCCTGGTGATTTCGCTTCTTTGAAAGGAGATAAAGGGTTTCCCGGCCTCAGGCTCCAGCATCCCATCCCGGACCTCTTCCACCAAAGCCTCGGTGACCTTTGACTTATCTCCGAATAAGTTGTAGGCCAGGGACCAACGAACAATAGCAGGGTACTTGCCGGTCCATTGGTATAAATTGTCGTTTAATTTCGAGCGGGTGTACCAATGAGTCAAACGGTGATAGGGAAGCTTGGGAAACAGCCCCCAGGCGTCGACAGGTATCAATAAGCGGATCAGCCCAGGATAGTTAAGGGCCATATTCAAACTAATGCCACCGCCCAGGGAAAGTCCCACCAGCACCACCGGCGGGCATTGGAATGCTTCGATAATCCCTTTCACTGTTTCAGTGTAGAACTCAAGGGTGTATTCACCGTCAATGGAGTCGCTGCCGCCATAACCGGGCAAATCGGGAGCAATCACCCTATAGTTTTCTCCCAAGAGCCGTATAACCTCAGCCCAGGACATCATGGCTGAATCCACTCCGGCGCCATGTAACAGGACAATCGTTGCCGCGCCATTTCCGGCATCAAAGCATTGTATGTTTATGCCCTGCACAGTGATCATCTTCTTATTAATATCAACAGCCATTATGCTCAACCCCCTCCATTCTATTCTTTCTTAATCATTCCCCTTTTATTATTAAAGAAAGCCCGGCTGTAGCTGAGCTTCTGGGGAAAGCGGCTGCCTAGCTGCCCTTATGCTTAGAAAGTATAGTGTGCAAGTTTTTTACTTTTTACATAGTGAGAAATCCCCTGCCGGTTTAATCTCCGCAGGGGATTTTGCTGCTTATTCTATATCTGCATTAACACATTACTCATAACGCAAAGCTTCAACAGGACTCATCTTAGCGGCTTTGCGGGCCGGGTAAAGGCCGAAGAAAAGCCCGATGGTCGTGGAAAAGCCAAAAGCAATCACAATCGTGAGGGGGGAGATGGCCGGCGGAATCTTCGCCAAGCCCGCGGCCAGGACACCGCCGCCGATGCCAAGCAAAGCACCGATGGCCCCGCCTATGGAACAGATGACCACTGCCTCAATGAGAAATTGGATCATAATATCCTTATATCTGGCTCCTAAAGCCTTGCGGATGCCGATCTCCCTTGTCCGCTCAGTCACTGAGACCAGCATGATATTCATGACCCCGATCCCCCCTACCAAAAGGGAGATCGCAGCGACAGAACCGATCACCAGCTGCAAAATGGTCATAATGGTGTCAATCTGTTCCACATCCTGCTGCAGGCTATAGGCATAATACCGATCCTCCGCATGATGACGGCTGTTCAGGATCTTTTTGGCCTGGTTCATAGCGCTGTCGGTTTTATCCTTGCTCACGGCACTGCCTTCCACATAAGGAACATAATCGATATTAACCATGGTCCGCAAAGCGGAGTAGGGAATATACAGGGATGAACGCTGATTCGGCCCGCCCATCAGGAAACTGTCATCCCGCTGGGTTATGCCAATGACCGTATAGGAGGCGCCAAAGATCGTGATTTGCTTTTTCAGAGCTTCTCCCCGGCCGAACAGGTCTTCTGCCAGCTTGCTGTCGATGACCGCTACCCTCCGGCCTCCCTTTTCATCTTCTTCGGACAGGAACCGGCCTTTTTCCAGCTGAATATTTCTGATCTGCTTGTACTCAGGCCAAACCCCATAAGCATAGACCTGTTTGCTCTTTCTTTCATATTGGGCAGAAAAAGACCATGAATCAGCCGGGGAAATGTATTGAATATCGGTGGCTACATTGCGGATGACCTCTAAATCCTGAACGGTCATCATATCAGCTTCGGTAAGAGAAGATTGTTCATCACTGCGGGGATAGACACAAAACAAATTGGTGCCCATCTTCTCCAGAGAAGACATAATCGCCGCCTGGCCCACCTGCCCGATGGCCACTACGGTAATGACGGCCGCTACCCCGATAATAATGCCGAGCATGGTCAGGGCCGAGCGCATTTTGTTGGCTCTGATCCCTTCGAAAGCAACCTGAATGCATTCTTTTAAATTCATACCGGCTCCTCCTCAGCAGGGAGTCCGGCCAGAATGTCTCTGGCCTGAACCGGCTCTTGCACCCCTTCATCTTCCCTGAGCAGACCATCCCGGAATTTAAGGATTCTCTGGGTATGCCGGGCGATTTCCGGTTCATGGGTGACCAGGACGATGGTAGCCCCTTGCTGATGAAGCTCCTGAAAGATCGCCATCACTTCTTCTCCCGAGCGGGTGTCGAGATTGCCGGTGGGTTCATCGGCCATGATGATGGCCGGATTATTGACCAAAGCCCGGGCAATGGCTACCCGCTGTCTCTGCCCCCCCGATATTTCTGTAGGGCGATGAGCCGCCCACTTCAGCAGCCCCACTTTTTCCAGGGCATTGTAAGCTTTCTCTTTTCTTTCCTTTTCCGCAATTCCGGCATAGATCATCGGCAGCTCAACATTGCGCAAGCAGGATATTCTCGGCAAGAGATTAAAGGTCTGGAAGACAAAGCCGATTTTAAGGTTGCGGACCTTGGCCAGATCTTGCTCCTCCATATGGGAAACATCCAGTCCATCCAGGATATACTGCCCGGCGGTGGGCGTGTCCAGGCACCCTAAAATATTCATCAATGTGGATTTCCCTGAACCTGAAGGGCCCATAATCGCCACAAAACTGCCGGCCGCGATATGGAAGGTAACCCCTTTCAAGGCCGTAACGGCAATTTTCTCCGTATGGTAGACCTTAACTAAGTCAGTTGCTTTGAGCATTAACGATCACCTGCACTCCGTCCTTGATTTGTCCATCGGGGTTCAGAATGACCTTTTCTCCCACTTGAAGACCCGCGACAATTTCCATGAACAGCTCATTGCTTAAGCCTGTCTGCACTTCTTTTTCGCTCACTATCCCATCCTGCCCCACGACATAGACCAGTTTCTGACCTTCACCCTCAATAACTGCTTCCAAGGGAACTAACAATGCTTGCTCTTTTTGCTGGAGGATGACTTTAAGATTAACATTAAAACCGGGTTTTAAGGGAGATTCTCCTTCTGTAGCCGGCACACTAATCCTGATTTTCACTTGGGTTTGCTCACCTTGAGAGGTTGCCACCACCTCGGCTGTAGGAGCAATGGTTTCAATACTGCCAAGCAGGGGTTCCTTAAGCAGGGCGCTGTTGGTTATTTCCACCTGATCTCCTACCTTAAGCAGGGCGGCGTCCACTTCATTGATCCCTGTTTCAATCAAAAGCTGAGCCGGATTACCGATTTGCGCCAGGAGGGTTCCATTCTCCACTTCCTGACCGGCCTTGACCGCCAAATTCAGGACGGTCCCATCATAAGGGCTATGTATCGTGGCTTTCTGCAATTTTTCCTGGGCTTTCTGGTAGAGCACTTCGGCTTGCTCCAGCTGAGCTTTAAGCAAAGGTAAATTAGCCTCTTGTTCTACCACTAAGTTTTCCTGGGCCTCAGTCACCTTTTGCCCGGCCTGCTCCAACTCCTTAAGGCTGGCCGCACCGCTTTCCATCAGGACTTTTGTATTGTTATAATCCTTTTGGGCCGTGTCATAGGCTTGTTGAAAAAGTCTGATGTTTGATTCACTGTTGATGATTTTGGCCCGGAGTTCCTTGCATTCCAGATCCTTTTGGGATGCTTCCACACTCAAGCTGCTGGTATCCATCACCAGGATAATCTGGCCTTTGCTTACTTTATCTCCAGCCTTGACCGGAATCTCCTGGACCGTGGTCTCGGTATCCGCCTTAAATTCAGCCAGGTCTTTAACTTCTAATTTACCGCTGGCAAAAACATTTTGTTCGAAGTCGTCCTGAACCACTTCCGCCGCAGTTACAGGGATTAAGCCGGCCTGCCGGCTCAAAACCTGGGAAGCAATCAGCACCCCGGCGAGCAAAATAAAGACGACGATTAGTTTCTTGCGGTGTCTCCGCAAAAATGAACCCCTTCCATGAACATTGTTTGCAATACTGGCATCTGGTTGCATAATCTCCTCCTGATAGATAAAATAATTTCTTTGCATAAATTACCAAGATATCAATAGGTTCATTATAACAGTAATTTCCCAGCAAACTTATAAAGAAACTATTAATTTTTCCATAAAAACTATGATTTTCCTGATGATCTGCTAAGACTTTTGACTTTTTTTAAAAATGATTTTAATACCAAGAGTATTTATCTTTGCATAGACTTTTAGTAAAATAGATAAGTATCTTTAATTGTATCTTCAATCCTAATTATTAGAATGAGCTGGGAGAAAAACATGGATATTATTATCAAAGAAAATTATGAACATATGAGTCTATATGCCGCAGACATCATTGCCGGTTATGTTCGGTCCAAGCCGGATTGTGTGCTGGGACTGGCCACGGGAAGCACTCCCATCGGCACTTACCGGGAGCTGATCAGAAAACATAAGGAAGAAGGCCTTGACTTTTCCCAAGTCAAGACCTTTAATCTGGATGAATACCTGGGAGCCGGAATGGATTTGGCGAAGCCTTATCCACTGGATCAAAGCTATGCCCGCTTCATGCACGAAGAGCTGTTAAAACATATTAATATCAAAAAAGAAAATATCCACATACCTGATGGCTTAAGCAAAGAACCAAAAAAGTTCTGCCAGTGGTATGAGGACGAAATCAAAAAGGCCGGGGGTATCGATCTGCAGCTTTTAGGACTTGGCGGCGACGGTCATTGGGGTTTCAATGAACCCGGTTCATCTCTCGGTTCCAGAACCCGGGTTGTGGTCTTGACTCAGCAGACCCTGGATGATAACTATGAAGCCTTCTACAAGAAAGCCGGCATCGAGCGCAGCCAGATGCCTCATTTTGCCATCACTATGGGCATCGGAACCATCCTGGAAGCCAGAAATATTTTAATGATCGTCAATGGCCCTAAAAAAGCCGGCATGGTCGCCCAATGCTTAGAAGGTCCCGTGACCTCTCAGGTTACCGCATCGGCTATCCAGCTGCACAGCGGCGAAATCACCGTAGTGCTTGATGAAGGAGCAGCTTCCCAATTAACAAACTCTGCTCATTACAGACATACCGAAAACATTAAATGTGCGTATGGGTTGTGAAAACTTTAAGTTTCAAAAGAACTCTTCTCTTTCATCGGTGGTATAAAAAAGCTGCCTCATTTCTTGATCGTTAATTGAATCCCTACAGGCCAGGAGCCGTTTCCTGGCCTGTTCTCTTTCCAGGGAAGCTCTGGCTTTTAGATCCTCTAACACCTCAGGTATCCCGCCCTGGACCAGCCTTCTTTTAACCTCGGCAAACAGGGCCTGGTTTCCGCACAAAAATTGCCCTTCCTCCAGAACCTTAGCCGCCACCATGGATTCAAATCCGACAAATTCCAATTGTCTCTCCACTGTGGCAAGATCCTTGATCACATAATCGATTTCCTCTTTATAACCGGGATGTTTAAGTAAATAAAATTTCCACTCATAGATGGCGGAGTCCAGCTCTTTGATCATCTCTTCAGACAAGCCTTGATAAATAACCACGATATCCAGATCAGAGCCATTGACCAATTTACCTGTGGAAAACTCAGGCCTTGGTTCAAGATGAGCCATGTCATAGGCCACATCGCCTGCTATAATAAAGCAGGTTTTTTCTTGAATACCTTGCGGATCCGGCTGAGCTGCTATGATCTTTTCCATAATATCCTTGGCCAGCGCCAATTTATCTTTACTGATCCTGATGATGGATTGATGGAGCTCTTCCGCCTTGATCCGAGCTTCCTCAGACTGTTCCTGCAAACTAAGCACCGTGTAATTGTAAAATTCTCTGATGATCGAAGGAGAAAGCCGGGCAAATCCTTCCACCTGTTTGTCCAGCCTGAGATACTTGGTGCCAATGGCTGTCGTGACAATATCAGCACATTGATTGCACTCCTCCCAAAGATCAAAAAGATTCATGACAGTTTTTTCGTGGATTTCTTTACCTGTGAGGGGTCCATGAACTTCAAGCAAATGAATAAGCTTCTCCATACGCAAAATCCTTTCAATGATAATGCAAGGCCTTCCCACCGGGTTTTTCAATGTCATTCCTCATCACAGTCCATAAATTTCCTGATTATTTGTCCTGAAATCGGGTAAATTAGAATCAGTGATTCAGCCTCAAAAAACCTAAACTACTAAACATCTTGGGAGGTAATCAATCATGGCAAAGTACAATTTACCTGTAGACAAAAACACGGTAGCAACCCAATTTAACGTCACATTAGGTCCGGATGCCACTTCCCGTCAAAACGGTTCCGTTGGTGGAGAAATGGTTCGTCGTACATTTGAAAGCTTTGGCAAACGATAAATAACTGCCGCTAAAGGCCAGCAAACGCTGGCCTTTAGTATTTTTACGCTCTATTAAAATCTTTATTCCACTTCCCCCACCCTGAAGCGGGTCCCCTATTTCAGTTTAACCCTTTTCAGCCTAGCATAACACTCTCCTGCCTTCTGAGCAACTTTCTCAGACGCTTGAAGGAACCGACCTTTGAATTGGTGCATGAACTGACACTTGACAATTCTCCCTTACTTCACTACAATAGACCCTAATTTAATATCTCCAATCAAGATTTGCAGAGCTTTCTGCATTTCGGAGTAGCAAAACAAAAGCTGTGATAAGAACAAGTAATAACCCGTACCGCAAACAGAAAGTTGCCGGCTGATGAGAGGCGCTTGGCAGGCTGGTTATGAATACCTCTTTGAGCTTCACACCGAACATCTTTCAGTAGGCTGTGACGGTTTCCTGCACACGTTATAGTGCTAGAGTATACCCATATCCATGGCGTACTCGAAGAGGCGGGCAATGGGAATTGTTCGTAAAGGTAAGGTGGTAACACGGGAGCATACTCTCGTCCTTCTGGCAATGAAGGACGGGAGTTTTTTGTTTTTATTTTAATCAAGGAGGAGTCACTATGCAAACAATAGCAGAACAATTTCAGATCATTACCAAAGGAGTCAGTATGCTGGTCAATGCTGAGGAACTGAAAAACAAACTGGCGGAATCCCATAAAAACCGCCGCCCTCTGGTCATCAAGCTGGGGCTTGATCCCAGCGCACCGGATATTCATCTGGGCCATGCCGTAGTGCTGCGCAAAATTAAGCAGCTGCAGGATCTGGGTCACGAAGCGGTGATCGTGATCGGCGATTTTACCGGCAAGATCGGTGATCCATCCGGCAAAGCCAAGGGCCGCACGGCCCTTTCCGATGAACAGGTTAAGGAAAATGCCCGCACCTATTTCGAGCAGATCTTCAAGGTGCTGGATAAGGAAAAAACCACGGTCCGTTATAATAGTGAATGGCTCAGCAAACTGAATTTCGAGGATGTTCTCAAGCTTGCCGCCACCACTACGGTGGCCCGGATGCTGGAACGGGACGATTTCCAAAAGCGGTTCAGCGGCAATGTCCCCATCGGCATCCATGAGTTCTTCTACCCTTTAATGCAGGCCTATGATTCAGTCGCTCTGCAAGCAGATATAGAGCTGGGCGGCACCGACCAGACCTTTAACATCCTCATGGGCAGGACGTTGCAAAAGGCCATGGGGCAGCCCCAACAGATCGCCATGTTTATGCCGCTTTTAGAAGGGCTGGACGGCGTGGAAAAAATGAGCAAGAGCCTGGGGAACTATATCGGAGTCTATGAGCCTGCCCCGGTGATGTTTAAAAAGGTCATGGAAGTCCCCGATCCCTTGATTCTGAAATACTTTGAACTGGCCACTGATGAACACCCGGACCGCATCGAAGCCTTCCGGGTAGAGCTGGCCCAGGGTAAAAATCCCCGGGATGTCAAATATGCTTTGGCCGAGATCATCACCCGGCTGTATCACACAGAACAGGATGTCATGACTGCCAAAGCATATTATGAGGCCGCCTTCAGCAAGAAGGCCATCCCCGCTCAGCTCCCCGTGCTGCCCATCAAGGCCCGAAGCCGGCTGATTGAGCTTGTTCCCCTCCTCGTCCAAAGCGGCTTTACCGCCAGCAATGGGGAATTCAGACGTCTGGTTCAACAAGGGGGCGTCCAGCTCAATCAGCAGAAAATCAGTGATCTGGACCGGGTCTTAGCCGATGGAGATGTCTTGAAAATCGGTAAAAAATGTTTTGTTAAAATTGTGACTGAAGGGCCCGGTAATCCGGCATCTCACAAGTAACCTCCAGATTCATGCCCTCCAGAACCCTGGCCACCTGTTGGCGCTTATCTACCACATAGGCTCCTTCCCCGATGGCATAGACATCCACATCCGGAGTCGCCGGGGGTTCCTTTCTGGTGATGGATACGCCGAGCAGTTGGCTGCCCCCTCCCGCCAGATACCACAGGGGTATATCATCATTGCTGTTGCCTGCCGCCAAACTGATCTCCAGATTGGGCAGAATCAGGCGGGCCATCGCCGTGATCAGAGCAGTATCCCAGGGTGAGCAGCGGGACCTGTCCTTATAAAGAGTTCCCGGAAAAGGCATAAAACGGGATAAACGCAGCTGATAGAGTTTTTTAAACTGCTGCAAATAGAACAAATGCTCAATTCTCTCCTGATCGGTTTCCCCCAGTCCCAGAAGCATCATGGAGCGGCTGGGCATATCCGCCTCTTCACAATGGTGCAGCAATTCACGGCGCCGTTCCAGACTATCACCGGGCTTGGCCCTGGCAAAGATCGCCGGCGTGTTGCACTCCAGGGAGCTGGTAACGCTGTCGATGCCCAGTTTCTTTAACTCCAGAACGGTTTCTTGCCGAAAAGACGGTCCCAGATTGATTTCCAGCTTTAAGCCTGAACGGGTTTTAATGGCTTGCACAAGCTCCAGCAGCTGTTCGTCATACCCTTCGTCCAGATCCGTTCCGCCGCTGATATGGAACTGCTGAATCCCCAAACTTTCAATGAGTTCCAGACCTGTCAGCAAAACATCGGTGGGAAACAGCTTTTCTGTATAATAAGTGCAATAGGAGCAACGGGGCTTGACCAGGCAAGGGAAAATACCGCCTGAGCCTGAAGACCACCATAAGCGTTTACCAAAAACTTTGTCTCTGACTTCTGCCGCCTGGGCAAATAAATCATAGGCTTTATCCGGATTCCGGGCACTTTGCAAAATGAGCAAAGCCTGCTCACTGGTTAAATTCGGATACATGTCACTCCCTCTTTTCCATAGGATTATCCGCTGTAGAATTGTCCCGCTGTATTGAATTGTAGCTCTGCGTAAACGTACAGCGTCAACGCAGAGCTACTGGGTTGCAACGGCTGCTCAGCCGGCCACAATCATTATTGGCCCATAATCTCCTTAAGCTGGTCAGCATTGAAATCGTATTTGAAGAAGTGGCTGTAGAAGTAGGAGATATCTTCCGCCAGCCGGCTGTCCGTTACGATCTCGGGATAGAGTTTGTTCATAGCCCACATAATGGTCAGGGGCTGTTCGGTGGTGCGGTTGCCCCAGACATGAGCAATGCGGGGGACGATATAGATGGCGCCGTTCTTGACAGCGGTAATCTCACCCAAACGGGCGTCAGCCAAAACGTCTTTCTTCTCGGCGGCGCTGGCTACGAACATCACATCCGGATTCCATTTCAGCAAATCCTCCAGAGTATAGGTCAGGGATTCTTTATTCGCTTTCGTCATAGCCTCGCTGGTCACGCTGATGCCGCCGGCTTTATCAATCCACCATTCAGCAATCACATGGGGTTGGGAGAATTTGCTCACGTTGCCATAAACCACGGTTTTCTTATCGGCATCCTTAATATCTTTGGTCAGGTCGGCCGCTTTGGCCAACATATCATCGAAGTATTTCAGATAATCGGCGGCAACTTCCTGCTGATTGAGCACTTCGCCCAGAAGAGTGATGCATTCTTTGACATCTTCGGTCTTCGTCCAGGAAAGCTGAACTACATTGAGGCCTTGCTTTTCCAGCTGTTCGGTCAGGTCGGCACTCATGGTCAGGCAAACATCCGGTTTGGCGGCCAGGATATTTTCCATCAGCAGTTCGTTGTCCGCACCTTGGAAAGGTTTCAGATTCTTGATATGAGGTGTGAATTGGTACTGATATTTTTCCCAGGTGGGGCTTTTGACAAAGGATGGGGAGCCTTCGTTGGCGAGTCTTTCCCCTGCGCTCAGGGTTTCCACAAAGGCGTTAAGAACGCCGATGGAGCCGAAGGTTCCTACAGTTTTAACTTCAGCAGGCAGAGTCACTGTGCGTCCGGCCATATCGGTGACTGTGCGTTCAGTTGGAGTGCCGGCCTCTGGTGCAGCCGGTGGATTGGCAGGGGCCTGGCTGGTTTGTCCGCAGCCGGCCAGGCTCACAGCAAGCAGAGCCGCCATAAGCAGGGCAAGAATTTTTCTTTTCAGTTTCATGATACCTCTCCTTTTGTTTGTTTTTTAATTATTCATAACCGGGATACACACTTTCAAAGCGGTATCTATAGCATCCAATCTGGCTTCAGCTACACAGACAGGGGTAGAATAAAGCCTGGTCAGATTCTCGGTGGTTACGACCTCATCAGGGTGTCCTTGGGCCATGATCACGCCGTCCCGCATGAGCACTGCTTTGCTGCAGGCCAGAAAGGCATGGTCCGGAAAATGGGACGTCATTAAGATGGCGTACCCCTGCTCAGCCAAGGCTTTGATCACCTTGAGCATTTTTACTTGGTTATAATAATCCAGATTGGCGGTAGGCTCATCCATGACCAGAATTTTGGCCTGTTGGGCAATGGCTCTGGCGATCAGCACCATCTGCTTTTCTCCGCCGCTCATCTCATTAAAGGGATAGCTGCTCATGTGCAGAATCCCCATCTTCTCCATGGCTTCTTCAGCCAGCTTCCGATCCCGTGCCGAGGGCCGGGCTCCCAGGGACAGATTGACGACCCGCCCCATCTGTACGATCTCCGCGGCTTCGTAAGGGAAAGCCACCGTGGTAGCCTGAGGGACATAAGCCATCATCTCCGCCCGCCTTTTGGGGGAAATTTTGCTTAACTCCAAACCATTCAGGGTAATCCGGCCGCTTTTCATTTTATTGAGGGAAAGGATGCATCTGAGCAGAGTGGTTTTGCCGGTCCCGTTAGGTCCCAGCAGGCAGAGAATCTCATGGCTGCCCAGATCAAAGGAAATATCTTTGAGGATGATTCGTTCCGGTTGGTAGTGGAAACTTAAGCTTTTAACACTGAGCATCAGGACCACCCCTTTTTCACTCTGGACAGCAGGAGGACAAAGACAGGGGTCCCCACCAAAGCTGTCAGTACGCCGAGGGGGAGTTCAACCCCTTCCACACCGCGAATGATATTATCGATCAGGAGCAGAAAAACCCCGCCGATAAAGAAGGATGTGGCCACCAGCTTAGAGTAATTGGCACCGGTAAGCATCCGGGCAATATGGGGGACGACCATGCCCACCCAGCCGATAATACCGCAGATACTGACGGAGCAAACCGTCATCAGGGTGGAGCTGCAGATGACGATCAGCTTGACCAGGGGCACATTGACCCCCATGGTGGCCGCCTCATCCTCCCCGGCAGCCAGAGCATTGATTTGATTGCGGAACAGGAAGAGCAGCGCCAGGGAAAGCACCATGGCCGGCAGCATCAGCATCACATCCTGATTGGCCCCTTTGCCCAAGCCCCCCATCAGCCAAAAGGTAATGGCCGGCAATTGGTTTTCCGTATCGGCTAAGGTCTTGATAATAGAAATCAAAGACTGAAACAAGCTGGAAACCACAACCCCGCCCAGAATCAGGATCGTAATCGTCTGCCTCCCGAAGACATAAGCGATGATATAGGCGGCTATAACGGCGATCATGCCAAAAGTAAAGGCCGTGGTCTGGATCTGCCACCATGAACCATCATTGATCATGGCCAGAGCCGCTCCGAAGCCCGCCCCCGCCGACACGCCCAGCAGATCCGGCGAGACCATAGGGTTCTTAAACAGGGTCTGGTAAGAAGCACCGGAAACGGACAGGGCCCCTCCCACCAGAATACCGAGGGCAATCCTGGGCAAGCGTACCTGCATAACCACCGTTTCCAGGGTAGAATCCCAGTATTGGGGGATGGGTAAAAATTGGGAGAGGATGATATCCATGACCGTCTGGGGGGGAATCGGATAGCGTCCCACCAGAAAGGAGCCGAAAAACAATGCCACTGTTAAAGCTACCAGGAGCAGGATCTTGACACCAAAATATTCACTGTTTCTGATCTTCAATCTTGACTCCCCTTTATTACTGAATGAAGTGTTGTTCAAAGATATTCAGGCCCGCACATGAGCTCCACTTCAACCTCTTCTCCTGCTTGATACCCGGCAACACCGATGGGCACGATCAAAATTGCGTCCATTTTCAATAGGGAATCGGGCAGATTCCGATCCCAGCCCAGGGGAGTGGCTTCATAGCCCCCGTCCTTCCCGGTCACCATCAGCCTGAAATAGAATTCGTAATCAGGCCGCTTCTCAAGAGCTTTGGTTAAGCTGACCTTGACTTTCGGCCGCTGGGGTGCCGGCAGTCCGTAATAATGATGGACCAGACCGGAGACACACCAATCCATGGCCAAAAATGTGGCAAAAGTAGGTCCGGGCATATTGATCACCGGTTTACCAGCGATGATGGCCATACCCACCGGCCGGCCGGGAATAGCCCTGACTCCGTGCCGGAAAAGATCGGCCCTTTTCCTCAGGAGAGCGGTGTTGAAATCCTCAGCGCCCTTGGAGGAGCCACCGTTGATTAAAACAAGATCAGCGGCCTGCAGGGCTTTATCCAAAGTTTCCGCCAGTTCTTCAGGCTTGTCCTTGATAATGGGATAGCAGGTCACATCCGCTCCCCATTGCTCCAGCAAGGCGGTTACCATCAGGCTGTTGCTCTCGATGGTTTGACCCCGCTCCGGTCTGATTCCGGCTGTAATCAATTCGCTTCCGGTGGGGATATAAATGACTCTGGGCTTCCGGAGCACTTCCAAATGATAAATGCCGCTCAGGGCCAGCATGCTGAGGTGCAAAGGAGTCAGCCTGACCTGAGCGTCGGCGATCAGATCCCCCTGGCGCACTGCTGTTCCTGCCGCTCCTACACAGTCTCCTGCTTTCAGAGTAAGACCCTTGGCTAGACCAAGCCGGCCGTCGCTGTCGTAATGAGTATCCTCGACGGGAATAACCGTATCGAACTCATCGGGGAAGTCATCCCCGGTATCGGCCTGAACATAGTCCACACCTTTCACCCAGCCTGAAGTATCGGGGATGCCATTCATAAAATCACTGAAGCGGACCGCAATGCCATCCACCTGGGAGATGCGGTAAACCGGCATGGTGTTTTGAGAATAAAGAGGCTTTGCCGTAACCCGCCCTAAAGCGTCTTTTAAGGAGATCCATTCCCTTTCCTGTTCCGGATTCCAGGAGCTGGACAGCAGCTCCAAAGCCTCCCCTCTGGTGATAAACAAATTCGTATCTTCACTCATGTTGTTTCTCCTTTGCTTTGTTAAATTATTCTTTAATCGCCGTCACTCCAGCTCAAAATGAGCTTTTCAAATTCTCCGCCGAGGAAAAGAGGCACATCCTGCCAGTACAGCAGGCTGGATATGGCCGGGTGCGGGAGGCTATGGCCCTTAAGCCCGGCTGCAGCGGGAATACTGAGGATCAGCGGATCGGCCATAAGCCTTGTATAAGCGCCGCTGCGCAAAAGCTTAATCAGCTGCTTTTCGCTTTTCAGCAGCAGATCGCCGGGTAAAGCCAATTCCGGTTCCAGGTCAAAGAAGCTGGCCACGGTGATGTCCTGCCTGCAATCGGCTTGCCGGAGAGCGGCCCGCAAAGAATTGGCCATTACCTGATCGCCGATTATCAGCAAAGCCCCTGTCCCTGCCGCCGGCCAAGCTCCATCTTCTCCGGCGGCCAGCCAAGCAGCACCAGTTCCCGTCTTGGCATCCTTAATGATCCGATTTTGCTTATCCGCCATGGTCTGCCCTAAAGCCTCCAGCACCATCCTGCTGTGCCTTATCCCTAAAGGAGCCGCCGCCACATAGGGAATACCGTAACTTTTATAGAGGTATTGAGCAGCCGCCCAACCGGACTGGGATACCACCAGATTGACCTCCGCGGCGGGAGCCCGCCGCAGTTGATCCAGCTCCGTCCCCATCCAGAAACTCCCGCCGACCTGAAAGCCATTATCCTCCAGCAGGCGAATTAAGTCTTTGCTGTTGTCATTGGCCGAGAAATCCAGGGGAGTCAGGCCTAAAATATTCACATGACCGGCAGCCGTCGGGATTCCGGGGACAGCGAATCGCTGAAGCAGCTGCAGGTGAGCGGCGGAAATTCCTTTGTTGTAATAGGAAAATCCGGTCGTAGCAAATCCTAAGGCCGCAAAACCGCTGCGCGCTTCAATCTCCCGGGCGATACCCTTCATATCCCTGCCGATAATCGCCGGCACAGGGCTGCCCAGCAGAGCAATGAATTCCGGCTTGAGCTTCTCTGCCGCTTCAATGGTTTGGCTGATCAGCCGTTCTTCATCCCCCAGCACTGCTTCAATGGTTCTTAGATTGGAACCAAAGGTGCTGCGCGTGCTTTCCGTCCAGCGGGGTTCGTCATAGGTGACATAATTGCGGGTACAGCATGAGGCATCATCGATAATGATCAGACAGTTCAATTCATACAGCGCAGAGCAGACTCCGGAGTAATCGCTGGCAAAAGGCGGGAGATAGACAGCTAGCCGTTCCATGATGCTCACTTCCCCTCATCCTTTTTCTCGTTCAGGTGTTCCCAGTCCGCTGACCTGGCGGCAGCTTTGCCCATCAGCCCCATCAGCTTGCGAATACCGTGGAACCCATAATGGGATTCGTCATTGAACATATTCACAAAATACCTGGCCTTCAGCAAAAAAGCGCAGTCATAGCCGATTGCCAGGCATTCCCTGTCCAGGCCATAACCGGCAACCGCTTTGACACCCTCCCGGTTGATCACGGTGACCTGGGGGTGATGATCGGCCAGCCATTGCCGCTCCTCAGCATCCTCCCGGGGAGAATGGGGGGCAAAGACCGCCTTCACTTGAAAGCCGTAGCCCAGAAGAGCCTTGGCCAAAGCAAAAGGCCGCATGGAGGCGGAAGAATCCACAACAATCGGAATATCCCCCACCATTTCTCTGGCGACTATGATGTCCAGCAGGGTCTGCCGGATCTCCCCGCCAAAATCCGGGCAGGACTTGCCCAACAGGCCGGCGAGATCTTGATAATGCTGCAGGACTTCCTTTAGATCATAGGAAACCGGGTTGTCATAATAAGGAATGCCCAGCTTTGCCGCCATGTTTTGAGCGGCAACCTGACCCATGGGCATCAGGACCAGGTTTAACCGGCTGGAGGCCATCTTCTGATAGTCCGCAAAGGTCTCACAGGTGAAAAGCTCCCGTATGGTGTCAATCCCCCACTCCTTCAGGACAGTAAACAACTCGCTCTCCGGGTCGAGGGAAACATAATTGCCGATGAAATTGAGGCTATTTTCCTTTTGCTCCGTATATTCCAGCAGCCCATACATCTGGTTATGCTTGCGCATGCCCTGGGATATTTTTTCATCAGCCGCCACGGGATTGATATGGCAAACTGTGAAATAAAGCCCGGGAAAACGGCTTTTCAGCTCCCGCAAAAGCGCTTTTTCATCAGTACCCAGAAAATCGTCGATACAGTTGAAGTACAGCACAAAGGCCTTGGGCACCGGCTCCAGCACTTCCAGGAGCTCCTCTACGGCATCGCCGATATTCTCCACATATTGCCCGGAAACCGCATCCTCTTCCCCAATATATAGAAAGGAGAGAAACTCCTTTTCCCCGTTTTGCAAAGCGCGGATAGCGTTGCGGCGGCCGCAGGCCGTGGGGCAGATATGGAGACTGTGGCTTTCCGGGATGCGCAGAATCGTTTTTGACCTGCCCCGGTTGGGAATATAATAAAGGAGATTATTTTGAACCCTTTTACTCATGTTCGCACACCTCAATATAGGAAACTTGCTTCAGGTGGAGTTTAAAACTCCACCTGAGGCTTAGTTGACTTATCCACTGTGTGGAGGAAACGCCGGGCCAGAGTGCGGTAGCATTGGGCAATCTCCGTTTGCGGAAAAATCTCCATAACCGTCTTGCCCTGCTCTTCCCCCTTCTGGATCTCGGCCGCCCGGGGAATAACGGCAATAAGCTCGCCCTGAGTTTCCGCCGCCAGCTGCTGCACCAACTCCAGCTCCCTGCCCACATTGCGCCGGTTCAGGATCAGCCCTCCGTAACGGGCATAGTCCCGGCTGCGAAAATTGGCCAAAGCTGCGGCGATATTGGAAGCTGCATACATGGACATCATCTCTCCCGAGGTAACGATAAAGACCACATCCGTATACTCCCCCCGCAGAGGCATGGCAAAGCCGCCGCAGACCACATCTCCCAGCACATCGTAAAGCACAATATCCGGCTGGTAGACTTCATAAGCCTTCATTTCCGCCAAGGTATCAAAAGCGGTGATAATTCCCCGTCCCGCACAGCCGATGCCGGGCATAGGACCCCCTGCTTCCACACAAAGCACCCCGTTATATCCCTCCTGCACAAAGTCGCTCACCTGCAGGTCATCCCGTCTGCTGCGCACCAGCTCCAATACGGTGGGAATGGCTCGGCCCCCGGTCAGCATCCGCGTGGAATCCGCCTTGGGATCGCAGCCGATCTGCATCACTTTATAGCCCATCCCGCTCAAGGCGACTGCCAAATTGGAGGTGGTGGTGGATTTGCCAATCCCTCCCTTACCGTAAATAGCTGCTCTAATCATGGTTTATGCACTCCTTACCCGGTGGGATTGTCCTGCCCAGTTTGACTGCGCTGCCTGAGCGTCTTTTCGCCGCAAAGCAGCCGCACTGCAGCTGGTTCCCCCTTTTTTAGCAAACGGTCCTCAGCTTCCTCCATCAAAATCCCCGTGGCATTGACAAAACAATCCACTGTGTCTCCCATCCGGATAGGAACAATCTCATAATCCTCCCCGGTCCAACGGAGACCTACATGAGCATGACGGCCGGAGCGGATTCCGCTTTGGTAATCCTCATGCAGCCGGGCTTTGATCTCCGGCCGCTCATAACACGGACACCCCAGAAAGCGTTCCATAATCACCGGCAGGTACTGCTCTGCCTGAGTCAGAGCCGCATGAGGAGGCGCGGGAATTCCCACGACACATTTCCCCTGGATTTCTGCCAGCAGCATGGCTTTCCCACCGGGGTTGAACCCCATGCCCTGGACCAGCACTCTGCCCAGTTTTTCAACAACCTGGACGGTATAATCCCCATACCGGGCTCCGCTGCGGCCTATGCCCCCGATCAGAATCAGAACATCACAGCGGGAGATAACCTGCAGAATAGCCTGGCCGATCAGGTCTACCCCATCCCCTGCCACCGGTTCTGTCCAGGCCTCCCCTCCGCATTCCCGAAGGATCCCTGCCAAGAGAATGCTATCCGACTCCACTACCTGTCCGGGGCCGGGCCGGCAGCCGGGTGCCACCAGGTCGTCCCCCACCGGAATGATAGCAGCTTTGGGCTTTTTCCATACGGTTACCGTTTCCACTCCGGCAAAACGCAGGATCGAGAGATGAGCCGGGTTCAGGCGGTAATTGGCCGGAACAAGCCGCTCACCCTCCCTGATGCTGCTGCCTGCCCCCTTGATCCCCTGCCCCGGTGCGGGCAGGGCCTTGATTTCCACTCTTCCATCTGTCCAATGCTTTACCTGTTCCAACGGAATCACTGTATCAAAAGGCGGTTCAATCACCGCGCCCATGGCCCGGAGACAAAATTCATGTTCAGTCAGCACCCGGCTGCCGCTCTCAAGCAGCTTTTTAGCCTGTTCCCAGTTCACCATAATTCCGTCATGCTGGGCGGTATCTGCCGAAGGCACCGAGAAGGCCGCATAGGTCGGTTCCGAAGTCACCCGGCCCAAAGCTTCATTCAGTGGTACGAATTCCTTGGCCAGTTCAAATTTGGCCTGGTCGAAAAGGATCGCCAAAGCCTCATCCCGGGAGAACGGATCATTCTGCTGCCGATGACAGCGTGTGGCACAACCGATGCAGGATGAGGAGGGGCAGCTGATGTGATCATGCTGATTGTTTGCCATGGTTTTCTCCTTATAAAAACAATGCCAACAGAAAAGGCGGCCTGCCTTTCTAAAGCAAAACCGCCTGATGACGAAAACAGCAAAAGCCAGCATCCGATCTGTCAATCCTGTATTTTCTGCTTCCTTTTCATCAGTGAAGGCCAGCTGGTTTCCTGACTGACCCCGTGAGCGGTTTGCTCAGGCTCCTCCGTCATGAGATAGTCTTTTAGACAAAGGAGCTCGGAAAACTATTCAATTTCGTTGTTTATCCATAAACATAACATAACATAAATCAACACAAAAATAAATATCCTGATTTTATTTTACATTAAATTAGGTTATATAGGTTTATATAGTTATAAAATTGGGGTATACAAAGCTATGTTTATGCTCAAAAAAGAAGTGCCTGATATCAAAGCACTTCAATCTCGGTAAATGTCAGCCCTGTGAGCTCGTGTCTTTTATAGACTTCCACAAATCGCTCGGAGCAATAAACGGTAACACCGTAGCCCTTGGCTCTGAACAGATCCGCTCCTTTGAGAGATTCTTCTCTTAAATAAAGGTAATCCCGCGCTTCAACCCGCTCCTTGTTCTCGGCACTATAGGTTTCGTAGCCGCATTCCGGACAACGATCGAGCAGAATAACATTTGATTTTTTATAAAATTCGGCACTCACAGCGACATGAAGCTTGTGATAGACCGGCGGTTCCGTGGGTATCTTATGGATTCTGATCCCCTGGCGCCGGAGCTCCTTTAGTTGCAGATCCGATAGATCACGGACGGATAGTACATGAGCTTTCTCTAAGCTGTAACCCGTAATCTTTTCTCTTTCCAGAACGTCTTTGGCCTTCCCTGAGATATGGTTGATATAAAACCAGAGAAAATCAGGATAATTATCATTAGACAAAACAATAGGGTTATCGGTTCCCCAGTCATACATTGTGCTTTTTTTCCATTCTCTTTGGCATAGTGGACAATGGATCTCTTTTCTTGGCCATTCGCCTACACTTGCTCCATAGGCGTAGGGCTCTTTTTCTCCTTCATCAATTTCCAAACAATAATAGCGCATCTCATCACCTTCCAATATATACTCTACCTTCCAGCATATACTCCGATAATAAAAAAAGAGCCGGTGTATTCGGCTCTGGCAAACGTCATGTAATAAGTAAAGATGAGCGATCATCCTACCCATAAATTTGCTACACTTATTCTCCCCCGAAAACTTGTGTTTCCGGAATGGGGCAGGTATCCTGACTTGAACTCATCCTCATCCCTTACCTTCCCGGTTTTCACCAGTGGATCCTCTAAGGGACTCGTCCTTCTTACAGTAGCGGGGCTGTCCCGGCTTCACACCGGAGTTCCCTATTAATGCATTTAAGCAACCCTATTCCGCCTGATATTCAGTTTTTTCCTAAACTTTCCCTTTAGTCAACATTATATCAAGTACCACTGTAAGTCAACAGAATATTTTGCCTACAGCAAAGAGCATCACTCAAGTTAGGAGTCATTTTGGCTCTTTCACTTCAAAGCAAAAGTCCAGGGAACTAATCACTCTGGATTTTTCTATCGTTTACTGGATACCTAATTGCTCTTTTAAAGCATTTTGTAGAACTTGAGAAAAGTTGATTCCTTCACGTTCTGCGATTGAATTAAGCCATTGAGGAATAGTAAGAGTTTTCTTTATCGCTTTGTTGTCGTGAAACTTCCTATACTCAAGAGTATCAACGCCAATCAGAGTAATAAAAGAGCCGTGCTCAAAAGGAATGTCTGCCGGATTGGAAGGTGTAGGAATAGGTTCATTAGATTCTTCCAGATCATAGAGCCGTAAGCATAAAACATCTTCAGCCATTTCATAAGCGTCTTGCACGTCATCCCCTTGGGTATAGCAGCCTTCAATATCAGGAAAATTGATTGAATAGATACCATTGGCTTCTTGCTTAAAAACTGCGGGAAATAGATATTTAGCCATAATTAAAATCTCCTTTCAAATCTGTTAAGGATACGAAATCTTATTTCAATCCCGCATCTCTTAGAATATTGTCAAGTGTACCTATTCCCCTCTTTTTGATTATAATTTTAACACGTATAAACACGTATTTAAATAGCAACTATGTATTCATACGTATTATTTCAATAAAGTTAAAACACCTCTACCAGGGTTGTACGGCTCTCGTAGCGGTGTTTTAGTGTTGCTATAGTGTGGCTTACGTTGGGTGACTGTCGCTGTAAGGGGTATCGGGGCAATAATCAATGTCTTGCGGCCATATTACCTGTCGTCGCAATGGCTAACATTCGTATTCATAACTCCCGTTCATCTTTACTTTGTTCTAAGTTGAATTCGGGAGTTGTTAAATGTTCCTTATTAATTACTGTAGAAATCTCTTTAATTAATTCTCTGACACTGTCTCTGACTTTTTTTGCTTCTTCTGTTGAAAAGATTTTGAAATCCTCATAATCTGCTTGAGCTCGCAATGCAAATACATTAGTAAAGGTTTTTGACGACTCTTTACTTATGATTTGTGTTTTAACAAATTCTTTATTGAAAAGAGACATTACCCCACTGTGTTTGGGTGAATCTAATTTATTCAACGCTAATAATGCCCGAACCGCATAAAAAGCCGCATAGTAAAATCGATTAATAGCCCCCTGATTAGATCCGATGGCTAATAATTGCTCCCCATCATTAAACGTATCCATAGCCCTCTCTAAACGCCACTCAGATAATCCGTTTGTCATAAAACAATCCCTTCTCTCTCAATAGCTTGATAAAAACTCGTTTCTTGAAATAGTGGGAATTTATATTCGGTTGCCGTCATAACCACAGGACATATAACGACATCATGTTCTACATTAACATCCACCGTGGCTTCGACTATCTCATCTCTCGTTCGTTCATCGACATCTTCCAAAAGAACCAAGATATCAATATCCGATTCTGGAGTATCTGTTCCCCTAGCGACAGAGCCAAAAAGTTTGGCAACAATTAAATTATCACCTAACTTATGAGAAAGACGTTCTTTATATTCATTAATTGCCGCTTCATGCTTCACAACGGTTCATCCTTTCTATATTCTTCACCAGAAAACCATTCTATGGAAATAGTATACCACACTCTATTGGTTTGCCCATAAGTTGTTATCGGGATTATTTCGTCTGATACAGGCTACACACCAGCATAGGTGTTTTTAATCTTCTTCCCGCTGAAAAAGGAGTTCGCCCTTGGCCGCAGCCATCTCCAGCAAGCGGGGAGGCGCTTTCAGCAGCTCAAAGGCAAATCCCCGCTTCATGTAACCTTTTACCGCTTGTGCTACCTGCGGGAACAAGTCACTTTCCGCTCCGTCAAAGTCGATCAAAAAAAGCCAGTATGGCTCGGGTTTCTCCGGTTCCTGCGCCAGCATCAGGTAGACCCGGCGGACTTCTCGCCGTTGGCGCCAAAAGTCCCTCATCCCTTCCGCAAGCCCGGAAGGCAGGCTCCCTGGACACAGCTGGCGCAATCCTTTCTCGTGCCACACCCGCACATCATCTTCAAGCTTAATTAGGACTAAATTATTGGGGTGAGAAATTTCAGTATATATTTTCACAGTACCACACACCTTTCCTATTAGTCTCTAATAAAATATAAAGAGGAGAACATTTTCCTTAAAACAGCGCTTAGGCAACACATAGGCCTGTCAATAAACAAGGAAGAACAAAAAAAGTGTCTCTATCCGAAATTCCCAAACGTTTGGGAATTTCAGATAGGAATGACTCCCCGTTCTGAAGCTTAAGGGGAGAAGCTAATGCGGCCAGCGATTTGGACTTTCGAATAGATAGGGGCAAACTCCGGGGCCTTTTCGCCCTTGGTGGTTTATATGCAGATTTAGAGGATGCTTCTGGACTATTGCATTGAGAATTAGCATAAACCCTTTTCAACTCCAGGTCTTGCAGGGTACTTAATAATACAAGAGGGCTTTTTAGGGCAGCCCACCAAAAAAGCACCACTCAAAACGAGCAGTGCTTCTCAAACGCACACCATATCAGTTCATAAGTTTCTTTATCTCATCCTCCGGTAGCCCTGTAGCCTTCACGATCTTCTCCATCTCTATCCCTAACTCCAGTAGATTTTTAGCTACTTCCAGCTTGCCTTTTTCTACACCTTTTTCCATGCCTTCCATAATCAGCTTCTCTGCTAAGGTCATCATCACTTCACCTCTTTCCAGTGAAACTTCCTTGGCTATTTCGTAAATCCTTTTCAACTCCAGGTCCTGCCGGGTACTTAAGATGTAAATGATCAAGGTTTCAAAGAATTGCTTCGCCTTTTCCTTGTCTTCCACCTTCTCCAAATTGAAAACTAATTCATGCAGGATGGTATAGGAATTTTTTCCATCTTTGATAAGGATGGCCCGCATCGCCCTCAATACAATCAGGAGCAACATATTGCCGACCAGTTCTTGATCAGTGTATGTGGAGAGGTTGTAGAGGATGTATCTGTATTCCGGGATATATTGGGTTACCGTATCAGGCAGCTGTTCATAATGGTCGATCATCCCGGATAGTTTCAGCGGACCGTTCCATTGCTCCTGACCGTGATAAATCACCAAAGGTTTCTTTACTTTTAGTCACATCCGCCGCCATAACCCTTCCAGTGAATGTACCCCAAATTCCCAAGCGCTTGGGAATTCGTATATTTTGAACAGCATAGGTGTTTTTAATCTTCTTCCCGCTGAAAAAGGGGTTCGCCCCGGGCCACAGCCATCTCCAGCAAGCGGGGAGGCGCTTTCAGCAGCTCAAAGGCAAATCCCCGCTTCATGTAACCTTTTACCGCTTGTGCTACCTGCGGGAATAAGTCACTTTCCGCTCCGTCAAAGTCGATCAAAAATAGCCAGTGTGGTTCAGGTTTCTCCGGTTCCTGCGCCAGTATCAGGTAGACCCGGCGGACTTCTCGCCGTTGGTGCCAAAAGTCCTTCATCCCTTCCGCAAGCCCGGAAGGCAGGCTCCCGGGGTGCAGCAAGCGCAATCCCTTCTCGTGCCATACCCGCCGTACGGACATGCCCTGCACGGCCCTGTCGATTTGCTCAATCTGACTTGGCCTGAGCACCATCGCTTTACCAAAGGGATTAATCACAATGCCTGCCAAATTTTGCGGGTCCGCCAGCATTGTATGTTTTAGATCGTCAAAGGAATATATGGATACTCTTCCCTGCTCCAACGGCCGTTTGTCAAGTTCCCCACGGGCAGAAAAAGCGGGGAGAAACTTCTCACCGTCCGGGGTGTTGAGTGTGGTGGGATACATTCTCTCCCCTGTCTCAGTGCGTTTAAGTGTGCAGGGTACCAAAAAGCGGGCATTTTTTATCGCCGTAAAAAAACGGAGCTCTCTTTCCTGCTCTGACTCCCCCTGCCGCCGTTTCAAGCTCTCCTCCGGCTGGAAATCAGCCTGAAACGAAAGAGTATTATCCTCTCTGGCTGCATCTTTCATATTTTTTCTCCCTTCCTATCATCAAGTCCCTCAGCAGCAAAACTGCTCAGCCCTTCCCACAATAAATAGGAATCACCATGATGGGTATCAACTCTGCCAATTTTTGAACCAGTCCAAAAAAGAAGTTATCGTCAATACCTGCCGCTACACCATCAGTACACAACCGTATTTACGTGTAGAAATGAATCGTTTTCCAATCATTTACCCTACCATTGGGCATTCAGATGCAGGACTTTGGATTCCGGATGATAAAAGACAAATAAATGTCCATAGTCTCCAAAAATCAAGTAATCGTCAGGACGGCACCTCTTTCCTGATTGACCACTTTGATCGAATCATCGGAATTAATCGTGCAGACAAAGCGCATGACGTCACCGGTCTTTGGACAGCACGGCACTTCCGGCATCTGATACCATAGCGGAACCCCACATATCAGATAGTCGTCGAATTCCTCAAATTGGGCTGCTGTCAGCCTTTCAGTATGATCCTTGCTCTCGAAATGTACCTCCGTAAACTGGATTCCTTCAGGTATCTCCCCGGTATCCCAGTCATCGGAAAAGGTCTCCGGGTTAAGGATCTGCGGCTGCTGTGGATCGCTGTAGTCCAGAAAAATACCAAAATTACATTCGTACAGTGGATAGACTAGATCCAGCTTCGGAATCCCCAGCCACTGAAAATGAGGATCGCTGCCATCGATAGTTCCAAGATACTGAAACGGGGTTCTCATGTCTTCGCTGGACGGGAGCACTAACCCAGCCGGCTTGTCCCCTCCCAGTTTATGAGGCCCTGTTTTTTTCTTGGTCAGATAAAACCGGATGCTCTTCCCAGCTGGCAAGGGGCAGATCTACATTTTCCGCAATTAATGTTTTACCCTCTCCACTGCATACAAAAGCTTGGTGCAACCTGTTCCCGCTGATCTGAAATTCCAGTGCACTCTGTACTTTTTTGAAAAAATTGAACCCCTTTTTATCTGTTCCGTGGACCAGGAGAAAGGAACGCAGCCTTGCTTCCTCCTCAAAATCCACTTCCCGGCCGCCAAAATACTTCTTTTCCATCATCATTCATCTCCCCATCATAAGGTCTTAACGATTGACCCGGGTGTATTGGGTTACCTTGCTTTTGATGAATTCCAATAAATCTTGCTGACCTTCCAGCATTCTCTTCGGTATCCAATGGGCTTGCATGGAGGAGATATAAAAGGCCAGATAATCTTTGCTTTCTTTTACTTCCCTAAAGTCATTCCAGGTATATCGGCTCATGCCGTTTTGTCCGCTAATGACGACGCCTGATTCATAAAAGTGGTAATCATAGGGCTTTTGGGCAAATTTATTCTCTCTCAGCTTTTTCTTGAGCGCTTTTTTAACAATCCATGGGTGAATAAACCAAGGGTAAAAGAACAGCATTAACAGCATAGAGAAAATGCCCGCCAAGCTTCTCAATGCATCAAGATCAAAAAGATCCATTGCGCTATAGTCTACTGGTTTTTCGCCTATTAAAGCCAGACCCAGGACAACGATAGCAAAATAAAAAGCTCCAAATATCCGCCAGCCTTTCATGATTTTATTAGTCGGGTTGTTTTTAGAAAATCGTTCAAAGTCCTCAAATTCGAGGACCACATCCTTTATTGCAAATACGGCTTTCTCGTCTTGCATTATCCAGCCCCTCTTTCTTTGCCGCGCTCTTCTCCGGGCCACATATGGGGACTCGCCTTAGTCATAGACTTCTGGCTCATTAAGTCTGAACTCATCGGTAACCGGCACCAGACTTTCCCACGAGGTCCCTTTCAGCTTTTCTTGCACTTCGGCCACGATATCCTGAATCATGATCCAAAAGGCATCTGTTTGTTCTTCATTCAAACCATTCTGGCCATAATGGCGGTACAGATGATTAAAGTCATATTCGATATCCGGGTGCTGTAAAAGCTGGAAGCGCAGTTCTTCAAAGTCATACTCTTCATTATTGGATACCGCGATCACTCTTAACCCGATATCCGTAGATGTCCCATCGAAGAAGTATTCCAATCCCACTTCATCAATGGCTCCCTGCTGAGAAGCTTCCCGGATAAACTGTATAGCAGCGGAATAGACATTGCTTTTGATTTTAACCAGCAAGGCTTCGGCTTCCTGGTCGGTAAGTTCTGGATAGACATACTCCACGTTGGGTTGAACGGCCTCCGACGCCGCCGGTATAATAGGTTCGAGTTCTGTTTGGCTCTTCCCAGGCGCTTTTTCCCCTGCCTCAGGGGCGATGGGTTCTGTGCTGACCTCGGAGTCCCAAACTTCTATGAATTCGAAGCCGGCTAGTTTATGCTCTAAGACTCGGCTTCTGAATTCATCGGAAACAAAGACCTCGGATTTGGGATGTTCCACCAGTTTAAAAATGGGCTGACTTTTAACTTTTTCTTCGATAAAGGCATACTTTGTAAATCTGTATACTCTTCCATCATCAAATGTCAAATATTCAGCTTTGGTGTAATCGATAGCGTCTAATACATTAAGCACATTGATCACGTAATAGTTCTCTTTGCTATACTTAAGCGGCAAGATTTCAACCTTGTCATCCAAGATATCTCTCAATGTTTCCACCGCCCGCTCACTCAGAACTGGACCCGCAATAAATGATGGCGTATCACCTCTTTTGGCCTTTTTATAAATCCCTACTTCCATTGGTTCCCAGACATCAGATATTTTTCTCCCATCAAATTCATAAAAATCAATTAGCTTATCAACATCCTCAAGGGGTAACGTTAAGTTTTCATATTTATTCGAATCCGGTTTCCACAACCAAACTTTCAATGGAATTCCTCCTTCTGCTAATATGGGAATGTCCCATTTAATAACTGTTGTCGGATATCATTTAATATTCTTATGGCATCATTTCTGTCTTTTGCACCTTTCAATAAACTATAGACGTTCTCATAATAACGATTAGTGTGCAATCCTGGATGATAGGCTGCGCTACCCGCTCCTCTTACAGTAGGTAAAAATACTCCGTTCTCTGCAGCATCAATATCAATATTGTATTTTTTTAATATTGCACGTGACAATACAGCTTCTAATTTTTTAGCTCCATGGGCCACAATATGATGGGCAGCATGGTTGGGTCCAGGATCCGACTGCCCCTTTAGCAAATTGTTCTTCAGCTTCAATGAATGATTCGTTGCCGTACTCGCTGCATTCTTCGAGGCGTGCAGAAATCCTTCCGACTTAATAGCCGCCTTGGTGGCCACTCCCGCAATAATCCCGCACCCGGCGGAACCTGCCAAGGAACCCAGTGAGCCGACTTCAACAACAAACCCCACCGGGACGGTTATGCCTCCGGTTAAGGCTACCGTAGCAATCGTAGCCGTTACCTCGGCCTGAGCAAACAGATAAGCTCCTACAGCAGTCGAACCACCGGCGAGATCTGTATAAAAGCCATGATGGTAGCATTAAATAATAGATTGCCAGGAAATCCGATCTAGTTACCTGCAGTTGGAGTAGACCGTTTCCCCTTAAGAGTCACTTTTATCAACGAATAAGAAGCTGGTTAAAGCTATTAAGCTTCAACACAGCCCCTTTTATTTATTAGAGAACCTCAACTTCATCAAATTCCAACCCAGTAAGGCCATTGCTATGATACACGTCAGCAAACCGTTCAGTGCAGAAGATATGAAGTCCATATCCTTTGCATAAAAAGAGATCTTTTCCGTTCCACGAATCTTTTCTTATGAATATCCCTTTTTCTGAATCGACCCAATCCTTCCCTAGGGTAATATAGTCTTCATATCCACACTCTGAGCAATTTTCCCTTAAAATGATTTGAGCTTTTTCATGGAATTCAGCTCCCAGCTCTACATGAAGTTTATAGTACGCCGGAGGATCAGCAGCAATCCTATTAATCTTTATTCCGTCATGCCTAAGTTCTTTTTTCTGCTGTTCGGTTAAGTCACGAACGGATACAATATGGGCCCTTTCTAATCCGTACCCTGTAATCCTTTCACTTTCCATCACGATTTTCGCTTTTTCAGAAATATGTCTGATGTAATACCATAGAAAATCGGGATAATAATCGTTGGAAAGTGCCAAGGGAATATACTGTCCCTTTTCATGCATCAGGCTTTTCTTCCATTCCCGTTTACATAATGGACAGAAGATGAGCTGCCGCGGCCACTCTTCCAACCCCAGCCCATATGCAAAGCGTTTCCGCTTACCCTCATCCGTCGATAATCGATAATATCGCATAGTCCTTCCTCCATTCAAGATCGTAAAAGTCAGAAATGGATTACATATCCATATTTTGCTGCTAATTCTCTAGCCTTGTCAAGAACTTGCTGCAAAGTAGCATTTGGCCTTTCTACTATCCAATTCTCCCAGTCTTTGTTAAATGCCCTTGCTTCACTTAAATGCTTCCTTGCTTCAACCCAGGAACCATACCTGGGATCATGAATATTTAGCCCCTGACTTTTAAATTGATTAAAAAACTTACGGAATTTCTGCGGCAGATTATGATGGGCATGCGAGTCTGCAGGAGTCGTACCCGTTAGATGGGATAAGCCTTTTCTGAAATTACCGGCATTTTGAGCAGGCAAATTACTAGCAAAGTTCTTAGAAGCCTGAAGGAATCCTTCCGACTTAATTGCCGCCTTGGTCGCTAATCCCGCGACAATCCCGCACCCAGCGGAGCCTGCCAGAGAACCCAGTGATCCCACTTCGATAACGACCCCTGCCGGAGCAGTGACACCTCCGGCCATAGCGAGGCCACCAGCTGCCGCCGTTACCTCAGCTTGAGCAAACAGATATGCTCCCGCCGCTGCCGAGCCTCCGGCAAGATCTATATAAAAAGCCAGGAAGGTAGCATCGGTTATGACTTTACCGGATACAAAGAAATATTCGTCATAAGCTGTCTCCAGGAAACCACGACTTTGCAAAAAGCCGAATGTGAGGTTATCATCTATTCCTACTCCTATTCCCTGGATGAAATAGTCTATATCATCCGGTTCGAAGTTATCCGCGGTCACTCCCGCTTTTTCGAAAACCTTATCCATAATATTGTATTTCAGGCTTTCGAGGCTTAAATCTTTAATCGACGGGAAACCGCTAAGGCTGTAGGAACCCATGCCTTCTTCCATCCCGGCCCTGGCCGTACCGGCCCCGCCCCCTCCCGGCAAGGTGGCCACGGCTCCTGAATCGATCCAGTTGCTGCCTGTTAAGGCATAGACTCTACCCATGATTTCGTTAATACCCAGGGATTCGTTGTATCTGGCGACCAAGGCTTTAACGTTCTTAATTGTTTACATTGAATTATCCAAATGATCCAAGTCAATATCAATCTTCTTCAATTGCGCTCTTAAACCCAATCATGAGGTTTCAAGGATTCATCGAACCACTTAGCACCTTCTGAAAGCCACCTTTCACGATGCCTTGTTATGGCTATGAGAGTTGCGTCGGAATATCCAAACTGTACTCCGCAGCAAGGACAATACTCAAATAATGGTGTTTTTCCATCTTCACCTAAATGTGTCTCATCCAAATTCGGATAACCACACACATGACATGTATATCTTTTCATGTATCTTCCTCCGGTTGAGCGTGATACAGGTCAACCTGCCAGCATCACAAGCTGACAGGCTGACCGCTTATGGTTTATCGCTTCGGCATTTTTCTCTTATAGTGGGTGTTCTCTTGGATAGTGATATCAAGCCCCTGAATCCTCTTCAATTGTGCTCCTAAATTCCAGTTTGAAGGTTTTAAATTCGGCTCTCTCCAATTTGCACCCTTTAATAGCCATTCTTTCCTATACTCTTCAAAACGAATTCCACTATTATAATCTGTGAATCCATATTGAAAACCACAACAAACACATATTTCCCAAGATGGGTAACAATCTTCCTCATCATAAGCCATCTCTTCCAATCCATCATAACCACAAATAGGGCAAATGTTTTCCATAAACCCACCTCCCACTCATTTACTGCCATTGAAATAGTCAATACCATCCCAAGGTTTGAAATAAGTTCTAATGATATTATCTTTGGTCACCACCCCAATTTCATTGGTAGATTGCTTATAAAAGATCTTGTCACCGTTTCTGGCCCGTATTTTCATCAGAACATCTCCTCCGGGTATTGACCTGACTAAATCCTGAGCTTTTCTCAGGTATTCAGCTTTTGAAATATTGCCGAAACTCCCATCTCTTATGACATGCTTTCCATAGTGTTCCTCCAGCAAACCTCCAGATTCAAACTGCGGACTGCTCGGCGTTCCTCCACTTCCTGGTAAACTCCCTAATTTACTGTTATTAGAATGAGTATATCTGTAAACTGTGCTGTTGCATCCATGGCTGCAACAGCACAGTTTTTATCTATTACGCTGGTAAATTTTCGACTCTGTTAGCAAAAGAACTTAATTAGTTTTAATATTACTCCTCCTCAATTGCTCTTCTAAATTCCAATTATCTGGTTTTAACGATGGAGTGAACCATTTTGCCCCCTTTTTGATCCAGTTATTGCGATATGCTATTAAAGCAATATCTTGGGAATCCTCATATCCAAATTCAACACCACAACAAGGACATATATTATACGACGGAGATTTTTCATCATCTCCCCAAGGGGCTTCGTCCAAGTCTGGATACCCACATACATGACATGTATAGTTTTTCATATATTTTCCTCCTATTGTGCATTAAAATAATCTAAATTTGTTGGATAGCCATGGTCTGATGGATTTGGTTTAAAGTACGTCCTTATTGTCCCGTCTACTGTAACCGTACCGAATTCATTAGAAGATTGCTTATAATATATTTTATCTCCATTTGAAGCACGAATTTTTATAAGTATATCCCCATTAGAGGTGGACGTAAGAAGTTCTCGTGCCTTCCGCAAATATTCACTTTTAGATATATTCCCAAACTCACCTTTTCTTTGGACATGTTTTTCATAATGCCCGTCTAACAAGCTCTGCGATTTAAACTGTGGACTGCTCGGCGTTCCTCCACTTCCCGGCAAACTCCCCAATTTACCGTTATCAGCATAGAGAATACTGGCAGACCGCCCCGAAGCAGCTGAGGCCGCAGCAGCAACGATTTTACCTCCTACACCGGCAATCACATGTACTATTGCCCCACCTTCTTCGACAACAGCTACAGGCGCCCCTACTCCAGTCAGTGCGGTCAGACCTCCCGCCGCTGCCGTCGCCGCCGCTCTGGCAAAGGCGGCATCTGCGGCGGCATTCGCCGTACCTGCGCGCCCGGCAAAGTATACAACTGCCCCGGCATCTACCACGATCTTGCCCGTAAGAAAATAGGCATCATCATAGTGAGTATCGGCTCTGCTAAATTTCTGAATCAAGCCGAAAAAGAAATTATCGTCAATACCAGTGGCTACACCATCGGTAATCATCTGTATTTCTTCCTCGTAGAGATCGAATATATCAACCCCTATTTTCTCCAAAAATTTATTGCGGAGATCTATTTTTAAACCCTCAAAATCAATAAATTCAATACTCGGCAGAGATATCCTGCTGGTTTTGCTTTCCTCCAACCCTGCCCTGGCCGTACCGGTCCCGCCCCCTCCTGGCAAGGTTGCCACAGCCCCTGAATCAATCCAGTTGCTGCCTGTTAAGGCATAGACTCTGCCCATGATTTCATTAATACCCAGGGATTCGTTATATCTGGCGACCAAGGCTTTAACGTTCTTATTGTTTTCATCGGCAACCGCCCCGATATCCGATAGGTAGATTTTATAGATGCCGCCGCTGCCGTCGGATACTTCCGTGTAGTACCAGGGGGAGGTGGTAAAGGAAACCTCGTTGCCATAGACAGTTCCTTTGGAGGTCACAGCATAAGCTTTGACATAATAAGTGGTTCCGCTTTCCAGGCCCGTTTGCCTTTTGCTAAAGTAACCGTTGCCCTGCCCCGTCACCACCTTCTTCCCTGATGCGGTTGTCGGGTCGGGGGAGGTTCCATAGACATAACCGATTTCGCTAATAGAACCTTCGGTAATAGCTGCTCTGCCGCTTATTATTGCGGAATCAGGCGCAATCCCGGAGACCGGATTGGTGGTAACAGCACGTGAGGGATTAAAATCGACATACACACCCAAAGGATCAAGGGGGGCAATGCCCACAGGACCATCGGGAAGTCCAGCCGCCAGAATGTAGCTGTCGCTGCCGATGGTAACATTATAGGCCTTATTCACCAGATCGACGTCGGTCGCGGTACGGGTAGTCGTCCCGGAGCCGCTGAAGGTCATACCCGGAGTACCGGAGCTTACAGCGGTACCTGCACTTACAAGATTAACCACGACCGTTGCGTGCTTAAGGTCATACTCTGTCGAACCCGGCCACAACACAGCACGGATAAATTTATCCGATACGTTGTTATCCTGCTCATACACAACAGCCTTTCCGCCAATCGTAATTGAAGTCACTCCACTGGGCGTGGGAAGTGGCGTGCTTGAGGTCGGCGGCTCCAGCGCCGACGCAGGAGCAAACATAGGGACGGCGCTCAGAAGCAGCGCCATGATTAGTAGCAACGCTGTCCAGATCGTTTTCTTGGAGCGCTTGGCAAATAGACTCATTAATTTCGACTCCCTTCCTAAATCCTACTTTCACCTTCCAAATTCCTTGTACCGGATTTCCCCAATTCTTCATTCTCTCTCCCCGAGCCCTCCTCATTCAGCCCATACTTCAGCTTCACCTGCTCCAGCTTCCTGGACCGTGGAATTGCCTGTATCCCCTCACTCTACCAGCCCGTATTTGACCTTAATCCGGTCGAGCTTTTCCAGCATAGGCTCTGCGGCGAACCAGAGGAAGAACACGGTGGCCGCGGCACGCACCAAATCCACAGGGAATCCGGTGATATAGTAGGTCAGGAGGATCTTCCAGTCCAGGGTATGGGTCCACATCAGGGCAGCAGCTGGGTTCATGATACCACCGTAAATAAGGACACTGGCAAGGGCGCCAAAGACGCAGAGAGAGGCGCGGCTGCGGCGCAGCCATCCCTTGCGGAACAGCACACCCGCCAGAAAGCCGATGATGCCCATAGCGAACATCTGCCACGGCGTCCAGGGCCCTTGGGAGAACATGACATTAGAAACCAGCATCGTCATGGCTCCCACCAGGAAGCCTGCTTCACCGCCGAGGGCCACCCCGGAGATAATGACAAGGGCCACCACAGGCTTAAACTCCGGCAGCATGAAAAAGGCCGCCCGTCCCGCAACGCCCAGAGTGCATAGAACGGCGATAACCACCAGCTCCCGGGCCTGGGGCTTTCGCCCCTCAAACACCATAGCGAAGGGCAGCATGGTTTCCAGCAGGATCAGCAAAGCAATGAAATAATACTTCCGTGCCCCCAAATAATACACACCCACAAAGATGGTTAGGGGAATGAGCAGCAGGATCATAATTGCCGCAGCCAGGGTGCGTTTTCCAAGCTTGCGCTTTTCCCGGGGCACCTGCACAGGATGTATGGACGGCGGGGACTTGCGGCTGACCGACAGAGCCAAGACAAACAGCGCCGCGATCAGGACGGCATAGATAAGAGTGTAATCACCGGCTAAACCGCTCATGCCTGACGGCGTTAAAAGGGCCGCAAGGTCGGTGACACCGATGGATTTTATAAACGTGACCAGGGCGATTAGTCCGGATACAGCGGCAATGACCTTGCGCCACAGGGGAAGTTTGGCCGGCTTCCCGTCCCTTGCCTCCGACCCAGGTTTGGGCAGGGGCGGAGCATCCTCATCAAGCTCCGGCACCGGGGGAACCTGGCCGCCGCAGGCCCCAATCACATGGTCGGCAGTAATGGCCTCAGGCAGAAGGCCCCGGGCCATGCGGTTGGCAGAGGTGGTGTAAAAGCTGTTGCCGGAGAAGAAGGCGCGGGGTGTGCCTTCCGTGACAATCCTGCCATCGAAGAATAATGCGCAGCGCTGGGTGTACTCGGCACAGAATTCCACATCGTGACTGACCATGAAGATCGTTACGCCCCCGCGTTGCAGGGTCTTGAGAATCACAGCGAAAACCTGCTTAAACTCAGCGTCCAGCCCCTTTGTGGGCTCATCCAACAAGAGAATCTCCGGGTCGAGGAGCAGGACCTTGGCCAGCGCCGCCCGTTGCTGTTCACCCCCGGACAGATCATAGGGATGGCGGTCAAGGAGCTGCTCAAGGCGGCAGAGTTTTACTGCCCGGGCCACCTTATCGTCCTTTTCCTGATTGGAAAGACGCTTTCCCTTGAATATCTCGTACAAATCCTCACGGACGGTCTTTTTGACAAACAGGGCTTGGGGGCTCTGAGGCAGAATGCCCAGGCTGCCGGAGACGGTAACCTCCCCCCGATACGCCCTACGCAGCCCGCCGATAATGGAAAGAGTCGTGGTCTTGCCCGTGCCGTTACCGCCGAGGACAGCGAAGAATTCCCCTTTCCTCACGGTGAGAGACAGACCCTTGACAACATCGGGCAGGTCCTTTTCGTATTTGAACCAGATATCCTCAAGGGAGATGGCCACTTCTCCTGCCAGAGAGGCCGTTTCTGGCCATGCCCCTGTTATAAGGGAATGACTCGCCGCAAAATCCGCCAGCCAGTCCCGCCCGTCCCGGACGGTGATGGGGCAGGCCCTATGATTGGGCACCGCCGCCCAAACCCGCATAGCCGTGGGCATGGCCAGGAACATGGTGTGGCCCGTATCCTTAAGCTGATGGCCCACCTGTCGGGGCGGGCCGTCCGCGATGAGGCGGCCCTCATCCATGACCAGCACCCGGTCGGACATGGGGAAGACTTCTTCAAGCCGGTGCTCCGTCATGATCACCGTCGTGCCCAGTTCCCGGTTGATCTTCCCCACAGTGGCGAGAAAGTCCGCTGCTGCGATAGGGTCTAATTGGCTCGTTGGCTCGTCTAAGATAAGTACGGAGGGCTGCATGGCCATGATGGAAGCGAGATTGAGAAGCTGTTTCTGGCCCCCGGAAAGCTCCGTAACCTTTTTATAAAACCATGTCTGGATACCGAAAAAGCTGGCCATCTCCGCTACACGGCCCCGGATGGTAGGTGTATCATAGCCCAGGCTTTCCAGACCAAAGGCCAGCTCGTGCCATACCTTGTCCGTGACGATCTGGTTTTCCGGCGATTGCTGGACAAAACCGATCCGGGCGGATTGCTCCCTTTGGTCAATAGAATCCAGGGGCCTTCCCTCAAACAGTATTTCCCCCGTCTTCACACCGTGGGGCGCGAGGACGGTTTTCAGTTGGCGCAGCAACGTGGATTTTCCACAGCCGGAAGGGCCTACAAGGGTCACAAACTGTCCCGGCTCCAGGGCAAAACTTACATCTTGCAGCGTCTCTTTTTCCTGTTCGGGGTAGTAGAAAGTCAGATTCCGTATGGTATAGCTGGATCTTGGATTCCTCATACGTCTTCTCCCTTCCCGAGCCGGGCCCATGCCCAATCCTCTTGCAGATTCAAAATTACCGGTGTCAGACAAAGGGCAAAATACACCACCATGAAGCTGATGGGGAAGGGTGACAGAAGGACACCCCTCAGCGTGGGGTAGTATCGCCAGTACATACCGCCGGCAAGCCAGCCGGAGATGATATACCCACCGCAGAACAGCAGCCACAAAAGGGCATTTTTATCCCGGCTGTTGAAGCGGTAGATGGAAAATGCCGTGCGCCCGGGCAGACCGTAGCCCCGGCTTTTCATGCTGTCGGCGGTTTCGATGGCATTCTCCAGGCTCCAGGTGATCATGATAGAGAGGATGGTCAGGCCGTTTTTGGCCCTTTGGATAAGACTCCCCTCAGACACATCCCGCCCGATACAGCGTTGGGCCTCGGATACCACTTTAATCTGACTCGTAAACCTGGGCACAAAGCGCAAGGTCATGGAGAGCACCAGAGAAAGGGCCGGAATGATCCGCCCGAACAAGTAAACAAATTTATCCGAGGTCATCACCTCGTTGTAACAGGTAAACCAGATAACGACAGAAGCCAGCATCACCGCCGCGGCGATGCCGTAAATGATGCTTTCCAAGGTTAGGGGATTATCTGAGGGCAGATAGATCAGGATGGTCGCCCCCTCATGGTTGAAGGCGGGATTGATAAGGGCGGCCAACAGCAGCATAGGCAGCATAAATAAAAGGGAAAACCGCACAGCCTTTCTCCCCCGCAAATAGATGCTGTAGGTCACCGCAGTCATCAGGGACACGGCAAGGTAAACCGGGTGCATGAAAAACATGGTAAAGACCAGCACCAGGCCGAAGTACAGAAAGTTGATAATAGGATGACAGCCGGAAAAGGCGTCTTTGTTTTGCATTTGCATCAGTCCATTTCAAGAGGGTGCGGCAGTTTTTTGCCGCACCCCTGTCCTATTTCTTTTCAGAAAATTATTCACCCATGGCATAGCCGCCACCTACATCAAAGCCCAGGTCACAGGTATAGACCCATTCAATCACATCCCCGGCTTGAACCTGATAACGGGAGCAGCCGTAGTTGGGGAACCAATCGTTCACCTTATACATCCAGCCGGACAACTCTCCCACATCGAATTCATAGAGGTTATGGATGCCCTCGATATAAGCCGAGTTATAGACGGGGGTATTCATATACTCCAGATGAATTTTATGCTCCTTGCAGGTGCGCCGGAGAACATCGAAGACGCTCTCCCCCTCGTTGAAAGTCACCACAATGGGCTCCAGGATCCAACCCTCCTCGGGTACCAATTCCACCTTCTCCGGATTGCAGAGATCCATATTGTCCAATATGGTCGCGCAGGAGATGGAGATTGTGCAGGTGTGTGCTGTAACGGCGACTTTCACCTCCTGAGGCTCCACAGGCAGGGGCTTGCCCTCCGGTACCGGGTCGGTCAGATAGTTATCCTTGCCGGTTTCGGGATTGATTTCCTGCGTAGACTCCGCGGGCCCGGCCTTCTCCTCCAGGTCAGGGGTCTGTTCCTGGCCATCCGTTGGCGGAGCCGATTCCTCCGGCGAGGATGTCTCGGTCGATTCCTTCTCCCCATCCTGCACAGGCTCATCTGCTGCTGTGTCTGGTGTTTCCGTAACCCTTGCCGTCATCCCAGCGGAGGACGCCGGAGTATCAGCGACACTCCAGCCCCGGGAACCGGGGGCGTTGCCCCCGTAGTAAAACACACCGGCCAATACGGCTGCCATGAGCACCGGGATAATAACCTTCCATTTATGCTTTTTCCACCACATGGTCCACTCCTATCGTTATTTTCCCAGGACTTCCAGGGCATCCCTCAGAATTCTGCCGGAGACAGCCCCTTCACCGCCCAACACATAAAGCTCCGTGACTGTATCCTTTACCCCTTCCAGCATCTCCTTCTGTTCGGCACTTAATCCCTCCTGATCGGTCAGGAGGATCCAGCTATTGGCTTGCGCCGCTACAGCCCCTCCGGCCAGGGCATCGGCAAAGTTTGAACCTGTGGCCAAGTATATCTTTGTAGGCTGAGGCTGAAGCCGGTTCAAGACCTGACGATTCGTCTCGTAAATATCCTTTCCGCTATAGCGCTGAACTCCCGGCAGCAAGCTCTCCAGGGAAGCCGGCAAAGCCCCCTCCTCCCCCACCAGGAAGGTTTCCTCCACATTCAGCTCTTGGATAGCCTTAGCCGTCGCCTCCGGTAAATTACCGGCTCCATCCAGGAAAAGAATGGGCACGCCCTGATAACCGGCCCAGGGAGAAATCGATAAAGCATCAGGGAAGCTGACCTCGGTATTGCCCTTGATCAAAACCGCCTTGCCTTGATTGTTCAAGCTTTTAGCAATCAAGTAAGCAGTCTCGTACCGATCCTTACCGGCCAGACGCTCAACCTTCAATCCTTTTGCCTTAAGCTCTCCTTCAATCTCTTTGGCAACGACTCCCTCTCCGCCGATGATCAGGACATTTTTAGCCTTTAAATTTTGTATTCCCGTCAGAATTTTATCCGGCAGCTTCTGTGAGGGTGTTAAAAGGATGGGGGCCTGGTGTTTATGAGCCAGGGGTACCGCCGCCAGAGCATCTGCCGCCAGCTCTCCCCCGGTCAGCAGCACCGTTTCCGCACCATCGGGAAAACTCCCCCGGACGATCTCCCATGCCGTCTCATAGCGGTCGGCACCGGCCAGACGCTGGCCCGGCTCACTCTGATTCCCCACAATATCGGAATAATCATAGAGGGAAGTCTTGCCATCCTTGAATCTTACATAAGAAGCTAAAGCAATCAAGGCCTGCTCGGAAGCCATGGCATCTGTGCCTTGATCCAAAACATGTTTGAACCCTCCGTCCTCAGCCCTGAATTGAAGCAGATTCACCGGCAAAGTCCGGCCGTTTTTAATGAAGCGAGGATCTGTATCAGGATCGATCCCCAGTGAGCACAGAGCAATAATCACCTGAGCAGTACTCTCACTGTTGACATCTCCCCAGGAGATATAGTGCCCATCCTGATCCTGCAGCTTGGACAAGGTAGCCAAGGCCTCATCCACAACGGTCCTTACCTCAGCCCGGCCTTCCCGGTAATAAGGTGCCAGGGCCTGGAGAGCCATGGCGGTTATATCAGGATCACTGCTTCCGGTGCTCCTTAAGTTGAAGCCGCCATCGGGGAGCTGTTTGCTGAGAATGATCGCCAGCAAGTCCTCCCGGCTCCATTTCGCCTCAGCGGCAACCAGATAATTGCCGCTGTCCAGAGCTAAAAGAGCAAAGATCGGTCCGTTCAGACCCTGGGCCTGAATATTAGGGAAGTTATAGATCTCGGCGATGAGATCCTTACCGGCGAAGTTCCGGGGATCTCCCTGAGCCGCCCCTATGGCCAGGGCGATTCTCTCCAGATCGGTTACTTTGCGAGAAATAGACTGCCAGTTCTGAGCGGCATAGTATTCCGTTTCAGTCAGGTATTTTTCCAGGCCATCATAGTAGCCCAATCTGGCCAAACCCAGGGTCGGCCAGTTATAAACAGTCGGTTCAACAATGTTCTCCGGTGACTGTTCCGCAAAAGCTTTCTCTAAATAAGCTTCTTCCCATTGCACCAGATCCGTAATAACCTGATCAATCTGCGCTCTGGTCGTGCCTTGTTCCTGAGCAAAAGCCGCCCCCGGCAGCCCCCCCAGGAATATCAAGCTGAACATCAGGATTATGGCTATAAAACGATTAAACCGAGCAATTTTACTTATACCCTCATTATTGGTGATCATTTTCTACAGCTCCTTTCACAAGGAATTAATATCAAACTCTCAGTATTTTGGGCTCCTGCTGAAAACAAAAGAGCCAGAGCCAACCCAAATGGGGCTGACTCTGCAAAAAAGGGGTCAGTGTAGGATGCTATATTAAAGTGTCAACTTTGGCGATTAATGCTCACTAAGAGCGAAAATTAGAAATGATTGAAATAATCGGTGGTATAGAACCAGGTAATAGTTCCATCTGCAGTCAACGCATAATCGGCCGCGCCCACCCAAGGAACACTGCAATTCAAGGTATAAGGAACATCTGTATACATCCAGCCGGAAAGAGACCCGCCGTCAAATTCGCCCAGCCCGTTCAATCTGGACAGATAGGTGCCGCTGTTGATGGTTGGATAAGGGAAGTAGTCGATGGATAACGGATTATCTCCATTCGCCCAATCGGTAAAGTCGAGCAGGACATCCATCACCGTGGTCCCGGAAGCAACGGTAATGGGCTGTCCGCCGGTATATTCATTGATGGCAGTCAGGATTTGATCAGCCTTGGCCCGCAGTTCCGGACCGTTACCCTCATAGTAAGGGAAGTCTTCGTTATAGATATCTTCGCCCAGTTCCGTAAAGTCGAAGAGATAATCAACCTCCACAGTCGCCGGATCGGAGACAAACAGGCGATAAAGTCTTACATCGCCGCCGGCACTTGCTGTAATACTCGGCACGGCCTGGCTAAGGTCGAAACTGTAGCTGCTTCCGCTGATCTGGGTCGCATCACCGGCGATGGTGGCGCTCGTGGTTACTGTTCCAGCCACATCCGACCGATCCGCAGGTGTAGAGCTTAAAGCATCCTTAATGAAGTAATTGACGAAGGTCCAACCGTCTGTATAATACGGGTTACCCATATAAGGATTTTGCTCGTTGAATCCGTAGACATTAGCGGCTGCACTCTGTCCGCTGAAAGTAACATCAACAGCCAAAGGATCAAGGGCGGCAATGCCCACAGAACCATCGGGAAGACCAGCCGCCAGGATGTAGCTGTTGCTGCCGATAGTAACGTTATAAGCCTTATTCACCAGATCGACATTGGTGGCGGTACGGGTGGTTGTCCCGGAACCGCTGAAGGTCAGACCCGGAGTACTGGAGCTTACAGCGGTACCTGAGTTGACCAGATTAACCACTACCGTTGCGTGCTTAAGGTCATACTCTGTCGAACCTGGGTTCAGCACAGCGCGAATAAATTTAGCCGATCCATTGTCATCCGCCTCATACACAACAGCCTTTCCGCCAATCGTAATCGAAGTCACTTCACTGGGAGTCGAAAATGGCGTGCTTGAGGTCGGCGCGTCCAGCGCGAAGGCAGGAACGGCGGTGAGCAACAGCATCATGACGAGCAGCAACGCTGTAAAGACGCCTTTGGTTGATCTTCTTGTCATTAAACGCATTTCAATAATCCCCCTTTAAATCTTTTGGTTTTGATACCGGAAACTTTTTGCGGAATAATTTTCCGCTTTCTTATCTGGCTTTGATAACCCCCCCCTTTCCGACCGCACTTCTCACCAGCTTTTTGCGCCATCCTATTTACTGATCGTTTCTGTTCCTTCTGAACCGGCCCGCTCCTCCCAGCAAAATGACAGCCAGGATCATCCCCCCTGCTGCAACGCTGAGCCAGGGATTTTCCTCTACGGTTTTCCTGACCACTTCAAATACCGTCGCTGCCTTCGCTGTTTCCTTTGCTGTATTGTCTTCATCCTTTTCCCCGGAAGCTTCGGTACTGCTCTGCGCAGTCTCCGCTATCGCCGCGGTCCTATTTTGAACCGGGACGGGGAAGGTTCCGTAATTGATTTCATTGATTACCGGTTGGTAGGACTTTCCTCCGGTATCACTATGAGATGTTAAGGGAATAAAACCATCCAATCTGATCCCGCCCCCGGGAATTCTGACTCCGGTCCTGACCGCATTGTTAAAAAGTCCGCCCCAGTCATTGCCGTCATCGGGGTGCAGGATCACCAGATCCTTGCTCTCCCGATAATCGAATTTGATGTGTTTGTTGTCAATCCCCCGAACAAAATCGATATTAAGGGCCGCGAAGGGGTTATAGTTTTCGACAATGCCGGTTTCCTGTCTCAGCAGGTAACCCTGCAGCTCCACCGTCTTCAGATTGCTGCAGCCGCTGAAATCATACATGTTCAAGGCCTGCAGGGTGGAAGGAAGGGTGATGGATTCCAATGAGGTGCAGCCGGCAAAGGTGTAGCCGCCGGTTGCAGTGATGCCTTCGGCCAAGGTCACTTCCTTTAAATTTTGACCATCCCTAAACACGCCGATGCCCAGCGGATATTCCAGATTGCCTGACTTGATGGTCGCCGATTGCAGTTCCTGGCAGTCGGCAAAGGCAGCGTCCTGAATCCGGGTGACGCTTTGCGGTACAACAAGCTCCCGAAGGCCGGTTCCGGCGAAAGCGTTGACCCCGATATCCCTGATCCCTTCCTCCAGGATGACCTCCCGGAGCAGGGCGCAGTAATAAAAAGCGTTATTGCCAATGGTCTGCACGGTGCCCGGTATTCTGACACTTCTGATGGAGGGGTTTTTGGCAAAGGCATGGCTGCGAATGGCTCCCACAGTATAGCCCCCAAGGCTCCGGGGGATTTCCAGCTCGGTCATTTCCTGCTCGCTGATTCCTTCCCGGAAGCCGTTAATAATAACTGTCCCGTCTCTCTGCACACTCCAGTCCAAAGGAGATTCCAGGCCTATTGCATTAACCTCCGCTTCCCCTGTATAAAGGGTCCCCTTATAGACAAGGGACGCGGTAATTGTACTTACTCCCATTTGGAGCGCAGTCACCCTGCCGGAATCATCCACGGCGGCGACACTGGGGTCGGAAGAGCTCCAGAGGATGGGTCCCGCCTCCGCCGGCAGTCCGGCTCGGATCACGCCAAGAGCTTCTGCGGTACTGCCTGTTTCCAGATGGGCAAAGGACTCGGGGGCGTGAAGAATCAAACGGGGATTGTCCTGCTCTGCTTCTTCCTCCAGCGTGTAATACTCCACCGGATAAACAAAAGGTATTCTGCTTGTCGCTCCCGACCCGTCCGCAAAATCTTTGAAGGAGTCTCCCCAGCCCCGGGCCCCAGTGAGCACATAGATTTTTAACTTCTTGGCTACTGCCAGAGGCAACCCGCTGAAAGAGTCGTTTTCCCGAGTCCAGACTCCATTAGGGACACTGGTCCCGAACCCATCACCCCTGTGAGGCATATTGCCTTCAAAATAAACTGCCTCCAGGGCTGTGCACTCCGCAAATACGCCGCTGCCCATGCTCTTCAGGGAATAGGGAAACGTGATGCTTTCCAGTTCGGCGCAACCGGTAAAGCTGGTTTTTAGCTGCCGCAATTGGGCGGGCAGGGTGATCTCCCTGAAGGTGCAGTTGCGGAAGGCGGAATCTTCAATCACCTTAATCTTGTCCCCCAAGGTAATATCCTGCAAGCCTACACAGTCCCAGAAGGTCCCATAGGGCAGGGTCTCCAGCCCGGACCCGGCAAGATCCGCTTTTTCCAGTCCGGAACCCTTAAACGCACTTTGTCCCAAAGAGGCCAGGCCGGCCGGCAGGACGATTTCCTTCAAGTCGGCTGTTCCTTCGAAAGCATTGTCGCCGATGCTTTCCAGTCCCTCGTTGAAGATTATTCCACCGAGGCGAAGGCAGCCCTGAAAAGCCTTGTCGCCGATGCTTTTCAGCCCTTCATTCAAATTGACCTCTTCCAGCTGCAGGCAGCCGCTGAAAGCCTCCGGGCCGATGGCTTTCACCTCCGGCCCCAGGGTAATTGAGGTGAGCGGGTGGTGAAAAAAGGCGCCGGCGCTGATCTCCGTCACTGAGTCCGGCACCACAAAACTGTCGCTGCCGATGATGCCTGCCCGAACCAGGGTCTTGCCGTCTTTGGTATAGATGACTCCGTCCCGGCAGGTATACACCGGGTTATCCTCCGCAACGGCAAAGCGGATATCCCCCTTACCGGCAAAGGTATTCAGGCTGAACTTTTTCAGACTGGCCGGTATCTTGACTTCCCGGAGGGAGTCGCAATACCAGAAAGCATGCTCTCCCACCTGTTCCAGGCCCTCCGGAAGATCGATCCCGGTCAGGCTTTTACAACCTGCGAAGGCGGCGTAGCCGATTGTTCTGAGCATACCCGGCAGCCTGATTTCCGTCAGCTCCCGGCAGCCGCTGAAGGCTTCCCTGGCAATGTTGGTGACCGGTTTGCCCTCAATATAGTCCGGGATATTGATCCGTGTTGCCCCTTGATCACAAGCGACAATGGTGACGCCCGCGGCTCCGGCTTTATACTTCAGAAAACTGCCGTTATCGTAAAAAACACCGGTCAGATTCTCCCCCGCGGAGGCAGGGGGTTCCTGGGCCACTGCCGCGCCGGGGGCGTCCTGGAGTTCGCCGGCCCCAGCACCTGCCGGCAGGAAAAAGGGGAGCAGTAGGGCCGCCGGAAAGACTGCGGCCAGTATAAATGGCAGCAGCCTCCTGGCCAGGTTCAGTTTCCTTTGCTTTTTAATGAACAGCGGCTTATCCTGCATCCTAATTATCTCCTCTATGCCTCTTATACCGACGCCAGCCGGCAGCGGCCAGGATACCCAGAATTCCGGTTGAGACAAGGGCGGCGGCCAGCGGATTCTCCTTCACCACATCCCTGACGATCTCAAATACGGTTAACTTATCCTCATCTTCATCGTCCTTATCTTCGTCCCCGGCTCCGCCGGTCGGAGAACCGCCCTGCTCCTGATCCTCTTCCTGATTGCCGGCATCCTTTTCGACCATCGTCAGTTCATCCTGCTGAGCCATCACCGAGGAAGTCATGGTCTCTTCCCCATCGGCCGAGGGTGCTTTGCTGTCGGCTGAAGCCGTCCGGTCGGCAGCGCCGCCCAGTCCGTCGCTGCTGCCGTCGCCTATGCCCCCGCCGCTTCCGGTGCCAATACCGCCGTTACCGGTGCCATCTCCCTCTCCCGATCCCTCTCCGTTCCCGGTACCTTCAGGGGGAGCCGGCGTTGGATCCACCGGGGGCACCGGCATCAAACCACCGGGAGGCGGCGGAACAACGACTCCTCCTCCGCCAGGGGGAATTACCGGCTTTGTTATTTCCTCGAATTCAGCCAGTATTGCTGCATCCGCATCGAGCTTAAACTCCTTTGCATCTTTAATATTTCTTTCTTCGCTGCCTACTTTAACCACAAGCCGTTTGAGGCTGTAACTGTATGTTATCCCGTCCTTGGTCGCAGAAGCTTTGGGGGCTGCAGTCACTTGAATTGTGGAGCCTTTCCCGGCATAAACCGGCGTCTCAGGATCACCTTGAGCATAGTCTGCACCTTTGTCGGTTCGTTTTGGTTCCATTACGGTAAATGAGACAGTACCGGAGTCACTCCCCTCTACTTCCGCAGTTATTTGATAATAGGTTGGGGACCCCAATTCCGGGCGGCCTATACTGTCATCCTGAGTCCAGGCTTTCGGCCGGTTTGTGGAAACATCATTGCCGGTATCCAGCCGATAAGCCACCTCGCCGCTGGCGAATTGCTCCGATGTCATCGCCGTTGAGCCCTGGCCATCATTGGCATCCTTAATACCCGGATTGTCCGCCGATGTCGCTGCATACCCTCCCAGGCCTTGGCCGGCGCTTTCGTTTGCGGAGTCGCTGAAGTAGTAATTATTTTGGTTATACTGTGATGTTCGATTGCTGATGCCATTAACCACCCCGTCTTCGGCTGTGGCCGTGAGAGCCGGACCATACCAGAAGCTGTTGAGAATGCCACTGGTAGCTGAATCAGAGGCTGATCCGAATAACCCGCCGACATTGGTGGAACCGGTGACCGAGCCGGTGCTGTAACAGTTCAGTGCTGCATACCCATCTTCAACAAGCTGAGAGGAAAGTGGGTTAGCAAGGCCCACCAGGCCTCCGGCATTTCCGCTGAATGCTTTGATCTCACCGGTATTATAGCAGCGCGTCAGTTCGCTGCCGCCGGACCCCAGCAGCCCGCCGACATATTGATTGCCGGTTACTGTGCCTGTGTTAAATGAATCCGAACCATATACTCCGTAATTGACTCTGCCAACCAAGCCGCCTACAGAACTGGTATTTTCAGCCTCAATCGTCCCTGAATTGGAGCTTCCCTGCGGAAAAATACGGCCTCCGAAGCCGATCAGGCCGCCGACGCCGCCATCCCCGCTTCCTGGAACAGTGATCTTACCCTCGTTCTTGCTGTCAATGATTTTTAATTCCTTAGATACACCTGAATCACTGTCCCGACCAACGATACCGCCAATCCCACCGCCAGCGCTGCCTGTTACGGTTATTGAACCATAATTCTCCAATCTTTTTAATGATGAATATTGACTTCCAAGAATATCCCCAACAATGCCGCCAATGCCTTGAATACGCTCCCCGGCAGCTGCCTGTCCGGTAATTTTCCCGTGATTTTGGCAATTCTCCAGGATGGAGGAACTGTTCTGATAACCGATAATCCCTCCCACATTCTGCCGTCCATAAACTGCGCCATGATTTTCACATTGGGCGACATTCCCACTGTTGATGCCGACGATTCCGCCGATATTGCTCCGGGTATTCGGCGTAAAGTCAACATGGGAAGTTACCCCGCTGATCGTACCGGAATTGTAAGCGGCAACGGTCCCCAGATTGTCGCCGGCAACCTCAAATGTTCCTTCCAGGGTCAGGGTCCCCGCAGGGTCATCTTCTTGGTTTACATGGCCGGATTGACCCACATAGCCGAATAAGGGGGCCCGGGTGCCGTTCATCACAATGGTATGTCCCCGGCCGTAAAAATGGCCCTGGAAGGCAAGACCTTCACTGCTGCCGATGCTGACCCATGTATCGTCAAGCTGGATATCCCCGCCCAGCGCAAAATACTTGCCGGCATAGTTCTCACCGTTATTGACGCTGTCCGCCAGTTCTTTCAGGACCGCCCCGCTCTTGACCTCATAAGGAGCTGCCGCAGTGCCGGTGGCAAACCCGTCTGCTTTGCTCCAGCGGGCATAAAGGTTCAGGTCATCACCGGCTGAATCGGCAAAATTCCATTTATCCCCGCCGCTGCGCTGGGTAAACCACCCTTCAAAGGTGCAGATGATAGGCGTGCCGTCATCCCATCTGGGCTCCGCTGGTTCCGGCACCGGACTTCCGGCAGGGATAGTCCGCTCATAAACCGGCTTTCCTTCCACCAGCCCGCCGTTGGCGTCAAAGGTGACGATGACTGTACCTGCCTCTTTCCAGTGGGCATAAAGAGGGAAGGATTCAGTCACGGAAACGGTAAAATCGTATTTTTCACCGCCTGAAGCTTCCGTGAACCAGCCCAGAAACACTTTGTCCGTCCTGGTCGGCTTATCCGGCTGTGTCACAGCCTTGCCCGCCGTCATCCTTACTTCTTTAAGCTCCGCACTGTCCGGAAATTTTCCGCCGTTGGCATGAAAAGCAACTGTAAACTCTTCTGACGAGCCGGGCACAAACAAGGCTGAAATAAGCACATCGGCTTCCGGCATGGTAAAGGCAAAGTCAATACTGCCGTCTGCCTTATCCGCTCTGACTCCGTCAACCTTATAAGCACCGCCGCTGACGCTGATCTGCTTCAGCATATATCCGGGGGCCGGGATCGGGGTGACCGTGACCGTCTCTCCCGCATTAAAGTATTCATAAGCCGGGTTCAAAACCAGGCTGCCCTGGGAATTTCCGGCAACCGTCGCCTTAAAGATTACTCCGTGGGCGGCATCCGCCAAAACCGGATAGCCATCTCCGCCTGCCGCCCGTTCCTGGCTCCATATTCCTTTGCGGACCAGCTCCTTGCCGCCGTCCAAAAGCCAGGCCACTTCCCCGCCGGCAAAGGCTCCTTGGCCCTTATCGATGACATAGCTTTTGTCGGCCGGGGTTCCCTTCCACTGCTCACTGGAGTAGTAGCAATTGGTGTTATTAATAAATCCACCCGAACCGGTGATCGCTCCCACGAAAGTTGCCGTACCAGAGAAAGTGCCGTAATTATAGCAGTATTTCACCATCGCTTTAGGTTGATTTGAACCGGTAATACCGCCTGCTCCAGAATAACCAGTGGTACTGGATTCGATCTGACCGCGATTATAGCTGTGGGCAACTGTCCCTTGATTATCCCCGGCTATGCCGCCGACAGTGTAATCTGACGTAATAGCAGCGATATTACCGGTATGGGTCACCGTACCGGAGAGTCTGCCGACGATACCGCCGGTCAATAATCCCCCTACGGAGCTGACCGTCTCCTGGTTAAGGGAATCTCTGATCTCACCCGATATGTAACCAGCAATACCCCCAACTCCGGCAGAAGCTATGGAAGAACTCTTGCCGGTAACAGAGCCTTCGTTCGTGCACTGCGCAATTATCCCTGTCAGGCTGCCGGCGATGCCGCCTGTGTCGGGGCCGCCGCTGATTTCACCGGTATTGGCGCATTCACTGAGCTTCGATCCGTTTGCTCCCTGACCGATGATTCCCCCAACGGAGGAATTCCCGAGGACCTTGGCCGTATTGTGGACACCGTTGATGACGGATCCCGTCACATAGCCGGCAATACCGCCGACATAATTTCGGCCTTCGACCCGGCCGTCCCCGGTTTCAGGAGCGGCGAGACGGCAATCGTCAATCTTGCTATTTTCCGCATAGCCTGCGATGCCGCCGACATAATCACCACCGCTTTTAATATTGCCGTCCGAGGTTACATTTTTGATTTCCCCGCCGCGAACATATCCGAACAGCCCCTGATAACTGTCCTGGGTGGCGATAACCAACCCGGAAATGGTCCGGCCCGCGCCGTCGAAGATCCCGGTAAAGGGCTTTCCTGCAGTGCCGATGGGTGCATAGCCGGAGGTAATGTTAATATCACCCTTTAGGCTAATGGTCCTGTTGGTGAAATCCACCGCCGGAACCGGTGTCCCGTCCAGCTTCTTGCCGTTGACCAGCTCGGCTAGACCCAGCAGCTCAGGATATGTTCCTATGGTGAAGGTATTCTTATTCGGATCAGCATCATACCAGGTAGTATCGCCGGCTACCGGCAGAGTGAATTGCCAGTAAACAACGGTATCGTCTTCCGGCATGGTGGCCTGATAGATGATCTTATCATTTCCCTCAGTAACCCAGGACACGAGGTCTTTTGGGGTAAATTCCAGCCAGTAATCCTCGTAGCCCGGATTCCGGACAGCATTCAGTTGAATATCCGTGCCGACCGGTACATAAGCATAGGGTGGATCGTCTTCCGGAGTAAATATTTTATAGTTGCTGCCCTCCGCAGGCTTGGCTAATTCCACTGTTCCCGCTTCGTTAACGCTGCCTGACATTTTTTCCAGCGTTAGTTTATAGACCGGCCCAGTCGTGTCTTTACTCTTCAGCACCGGATGACCGTCACCCTGGGTCCAGGCCTTAGCGGCAGCCGCCTTGCCGGAGTCCAAAAGCCTGGCCACCTCGCCGTATTGGAAAGCTTCCGCATTTTTGGCAGATGAAGATGGATCGCCGCTGTCCATACTTAAATAATAGGAAGTGGATTGGTTAGCGGATCCGCTGCCACTGAGTTTGTTATATAAAGAGAAACAATAACTAATTGCATACGAAGTTTTTCCGGCAATACCACCTACAGTAGCTCTCCCGCTGATCTCACCCAGGTTGTAGCAATTTTCTATGTTCTGTTCGGCCTCGCCGACAATACCTCCCACATTATTGCCTGAGCCGGTAACGTTGTTCTGGTTATAGCTTTTCTTAATCGTTGCAGTTGCAGTTCTAGATTTACCGGCAATACCACCTACAGTGGAGCCTCCGCTAATTTCGCCCAGGTTGTAGCAGTTTTCTATGTTCCGGCCGCCCTCGCCGACGATACCTCCCACAATGTCACCGCCGGTTATAGTACCCGCATTGTAGCTGGTCTTGATTTCTCCGCTGTTTCCGCTAACTTTATGCTGCCCGGTAATACCACCCACATATTGAGTAGTTCCTGTCACATTTCCTGTATTACTGCATTCAATGACCGTACCCGCAATATAACCTGCTAGACCACCGACATTGCTGCGCCCTGTTACTATGCTTAGCTCTGTTTCCGATACATTGAGAAAATGGCAATTGGTTAAATTCGTATTAAGGGCATAACCGACTATGCCGCCGATAGAATCCCCTTCACTGGAAACCTTTCCGCTCACTTTGAGATCTTTGATCGCTCCGCCTGAGGTGTAACCGAATAAGCCCTGATAGCTATCGGCACTGATTATATCCAGTCCGCTGATGGTGTGATTATTTCCGGCAAAGGTTCCTTTAAACGATTTAGTGGAGGTTGTTCCGATGGCGCTCCATCTATTACTCAGAGCAATATCCGCCCCCAACTCTACTGTTTTTCCCGGGAATAAGTCCGTAATCAGCTTCTCTCCTTTGCTGTCGGATGCCGTGCCGGCAACCAACTTAGCCAGGTACCTCAGGTCATCTTCGGTTTCCACGATAAATTTCCCCTCGGCATTGCCTGCGCCGTCGTTATACCATGCCCCCCCGACAGGACCTTTGTTGCTATTAACAAACTCATAGGACAAATCGATATTGCTATCGACCTTTACCGTATAGCTTGGGTCGGTCTCACCATCCTTAGCGACCTTATTCGCAGGGATAAAGATAAGCTTACTCTCGCCAGGGGTACCGGTGCTTTGTATATCCACATTCAGAGCAACAGTTAGACCTTTGGGCAGGTAATAACTATGGCCGGACTCCTCCGCGATTAATGGCCAATCCGTGTATTGGGAATCCTCAGACTGAACCGTGCCCAGTGTCACTGCTCCTTCCTGATAGGGCTCCCCAGGCTGAAGCAGAATCAGCCTGAACACCGAGCCGGTGCCTAAAACAGGATATTCCTCCCCCTGGGTCCAGACATTGCTGTGAGTTGCTGTCCCGCCGTCCAACAACCAAGCTGCCTTGCCGTATTTGAAATCGGACACAGAAAGGCCATCGCCGCTGGTTTGTTCCGACAAATAATAGCTGTTAGTGGTAGTCACGCCTTCCCCATTTAACGGTAAACTTGTCTCCGGAATGGTATAGGAAAAGCAATTTACTACTCTGGCAACTGTTCCCCCGCCTAGAATGCTCCCCACATTCTCTGCGCCTACTATATTATCCTCAATATTATAATTATAGCTGGAGCTAATACTACTGAATTTGCTTCCCGAACCGGTTGCCTTGCCGGCTATGCCGCCTATATAAGTACCGGTTCCCGCGACCGCTCCTTTATTCACGCTTGTGCTTACGGCAACATTCGAAGCATGATTATATGTAGTAGAGCCGACGATCCCTCCCACAGCGTTGTTTCCTGCCACAGATCCTTCATTGCTGCTGCCGGTTATCAATAATACAGAGAGGCCAACGATCCCTCCAACGTTATCAGCCGTTCCTGCAACGCTTCCGATATTCGTATTGCCGGAGACTCTTGACAGGGAAGTGTTACTAACATAGCCAATTACCCCTCCCACATTATTGCCCTCTCCCATGATTTCTCCCCGATTTTCACAATTATCAATATACACATTTGAAGCCGCAGCACCAAGAATTCCACCCAGCCCGCCCTTGTCAGAGGTAATCTGGCCATTCAACACACCCTGAAAGGAGCAATTATCAATCGCACTTGATTGAGCGTACCCCACGATTCCCCCTACATACTGACCTTCAGCATAAACTTTCCCGCTAACATGAAGATTCTTTATTATTGTTTTTAATGAGCTCGTGCCAACATAGTTGCCAAATAAGCCCAGGTAAGTACCTTCCACAGGAACAGCTTCATCACCCAATTCGTATTCGATTTTAAAATTTTTACCATCAAAAACCCCTTTGAACTGTTTTCCGGCCATGTTGCCGATTGGTGTCCACTTACCGGTTACCGATATGTCTTTTGTCAGTTCTATGGTCCTATCGGCAAAATCCACCGGATCAATTGTAGCTCCTCCATTCTTTGCCGTGCCGTTGACCAGCTCAGCCAGACCCAACAGTTCTCCTTCAGTACCAATCTGGTAAGGATCAGATGGCCCGTTAAGATACCAATCTATATCACTGGGCACCTGCTTCCAAAAGTGATAGGTGAGATATACATCCTGATCCAACCCCCTGGCCAGATACTTGTCTGGCTCTCCTCCCTCGCCTACCTGCTTTTCCACAGCTCTGTCCGGATAAAAGGACGGCTGATAATTCGCAAACTCAGGATCGCTATCGCGCTCCACTTTCAACTCAAGTGCAGCCTCGTCGAACAAATAAACATATTCCCGTCCATCAGCGTCAATCAATATCTTATAATCACCGTCTGCCGCCAATTTGGCAAAGCTCATCGTTCCCTGTTCATAAGGAGTTTCCGGCTGCACCAAAGTCAGCTTGTGTACCGAACCCTCTCCCAAAACAGGGTATTCTTCCCCCTGGGTCCAGATATAATTGTGTGTTTCCGCCCCCCCATCCAGAAGATAGGCAACCTCTCCATATTTAAATGCCTCTTCGCTCTTAGCCTGTTCACTGTCGTCCTCATCATCGCTCAGATAATAACTATTAATTATTCCTGCTGTGCCGCTACATAGGGGAGGAATATTTTCCCCCGCCCCGCCTTCCCAATATGAAAAGCTGTTCACGATCGATACCTTTTCTCCAGCGCCCCCTGCCAGACTGCCTGTTGTCCCATCCTCACCTTCGACCTTCGCCAGATTAGCGCAGTTCCGGATAACCCCTGTTTCAATACTATCTCCACCCGATACTCCTCCGGCAATACCGCCGATATTGCCATTTCCCACCACTTCCGCTTTATTTACACACTGATCCAGCTCACCTCCGGCGAGAAAGCCGACGATGCCTCCCACAAAATCGCCGCCGGTCACTGCTCCCCCTACGGCTACGTTTTTGATGACGGCATCTTTGGCATAGCCAAAGAGCCCCTGATAATCCTCGCCAGCTTTGTCAATTTCAAGTCCGCTGATCGTATGTCCATCGCCATCAAAGGTCCCGCTAAAAGAATTCTCCTCTGTGCCGATAGGAATCCATTCTCCATCAGCCAACTCTATATCCTCAGCCAATTTAATCGTCTTTCCGGTAAAGCTGATCGCGCTCGGAGTCGAACTTGTCGCAAAACTCATCGCACTCGGTGTCGTACTCGCGCCAAAACCCATCCCACCCGGAGTTGTACTCACCGCAAAACCCATCGCCCCAGGTGTCGTACTTTCGACGAAACCTATAGCACCCGGCGTCGTTCCTCTGGCGGCACCCATCCCACTCAAGAGAGCCCTGTCTTCTGCTCCTGCCGTACCGTTAACCAACTGCGCCAAATAGCGAAGTTCCGCTTCATTTTTTATAGTGAATGTTTCGGCATCCGGAGCATTAATATACCAGGAAGTAATCCCATCATCCCCAGCCGCCGTCCCTTCCCCCGTCAGAAGCACCGGCTCAGAAACTATCTCCCCGCCTGCCGCGCCTTCCTCCGCCATCACTTCCCCAGGTCCCGCACCGGACAGATCATCTCCATAGACAAATCCGCTCATCGGCTGCAACACCAGGACAAAGCATAATAGCATACTTAATAAAGAATGAAGCCATTTGTTTTGCTTTTTCACCTGAATCTCCTCCTAAAAGAACCTACAAAAGTTATTCGGAAATGATATACATCCTGCCGGTTTTTGGATCTTCATACACCATGCCTTTGGAAGTGAAGCCCTCAGCAAAGGAGCCATCCTTAATGGCTTCCTCCAGGTCTTCAACCTCCACCAGATCGTCGGTGGAGATCACATCCTTCACCTGGCTCAAATCCACACCCCAATAGATAACAATGGACAGCATCAGGCCGCAGGCAAAGACCAGCATGGCGTCCACAAGATTAACGATGCCGTCCAAAGGATTGATTTCTTCCCTATATAACCGTGATCTGCGCCCGCCCCTTAGGGCTCTGTTCCTGAGCATGGGCAGCCACCTCCTCCAGAACGCATTCCATGATCAGCTCAAAGTTGGTCAGGTAATCGTCATACCAGCGTTTGCGGATGTTGGATATCACATAGCTGACCGCGGCTGAACTGACACCGGCAATGGCCGTATCGAAAGCAATCGCCAGGGAAGCGGATAGGGTGGCCGTATCCCCCATTCCCAAAGCCACGATTCCGGGACCCAGGGGAATCAAAGTACCGAGCAGTCCGAACATAGGACCCAGCTTCGCCACCAGATCGGTAACCGCCGTGGTCCTTTCGTACTTACCCTCTTCCGTGGCCAGAAGTCGCTGGGCCATGGCGACTAAGGATGGTTGCGGCAAGCCTTTTGATTCCGCCACCAACTGCTGGAGAGCCTCCCGCTGCCGGCGGATCAGCCCGCTGCCCTCTATGGTCTTGCGCAAGCCTTCCGGACCGGCTCCGTGAATTTCCTTAATGAGGGCATAGATATCGACTTTCATCCGGCGTCTTTCCATAAACAGTTCCACCAGCAAGTCCCCTACCTGCCACACAGAGGTTATAATCAGAGCAACCAAGACGATCAGACAGGGCACCAGAATTCCCTGCCCGATTAAGTGCAATGTTTCGCTAAGCCAATGTTCCATCTTCTTTTATCTCCTGTCTCTTCTTAAAATGAAAAGGAGCCGATACATCCGGCTCCGAAAATAAATGACTTAGCTGTTAAAATGACTCTTCCTCATTCAACAGCAAAGTTGCTCACATACTTCCCCCCCGAAAGATTCGTGATTTTTGAACAGGGCAAGTCTCCTGACTCGAAATCATCCTCATCCCTTGCCTTCCCGGCTCCAGCCAGTGGATCTTTTAAGGGACTCGTCCTTCATACAGTAGCGGGGCTGTTCCGGCTTCCCACCGGATTCCTTATTAATGCATCTGCAACCCTATTCAGTATTCAATTTTTGCATCCTATTAAGATCTTTCTTCGTTACATCCCTCCAAGGCTTGTCCACTTTGAACTCATTTCTGTGACAGGGTTCTTTTATAATGTAAAGTAAAAAAGAGCCTGCTTTCGGCTCCGGTAAACATCATGCAACAAACAAAGATGTATGATACATCCTGACTTAGACTTGTCACATATGTTTCCCTCCGAAAACTTGTGAGTCATCTTATTCCTTAACTTTATATCAATTATCCATTCTCTTTGATCTTTTTCACGGGAATATAAATATTGGCAACGGCACTCATGCTGTCCATACCGCCATTCTCATTGGTGTAGAACTCAAAGGCCAGCTTTTCCTGGTCAAAAATATAATCGCTTTCTTCAAACCATTCCTCAAAAATATATTTCCAGGTCTTTTGAACCTCTTGGCCAAAAGCAAATCTGTCATGGGCCAAATCCGCCGGACAGGTCGTGAACACTGCGTAGTCGGCCCCGGGAACCTCCAGAGTGACCATTTCCCGGGGAACGTAAGCAAAATCTTCCACCACAGGTCCAAAAAAATAATTTAAATTGTCGCTTTCCTGGTCGGGTTGAAACCACAGACCAATTTCATCGGCGATCTCCCCTTTGGCCAATTTGGCATAATCCTCTTTGCTGACGGAAGAAAAATCGGCATGGAGCCAGTAGGCTCCCAAATCGGAGACTTTTGATTCCCTGCTCTTGCGTTCACCCTGAGGGGATATAGAATATCCCACCGCTTTGAAACCTTCCTTCCGCGCCATCTTTACCTGCATGCCCATTCTTCCTTTCTCTGCATGCTCATTGTGCTGAAGCAGCATTTTTTTATGGGCCCGGGCACTCATGCCAAATTCTTTTTGAAACGCTTTGGCAAAACCAGCGGACGTCTCAAAACCGGATTTCAAAGCGATATCGGTGATCCGCCCTCCCTGTCCCAGGGATTCCCGCGCCCGCTGCAAGCGCCGGCGCCGCAGGTATTCGCCAATCGACAGGCTGTTGCAGATGCGAAACACATGGCAGAAGTGATAAAAGGAATATCCTAAGAATTCCGCCAAATCCTGCGCTGTAATGTTCTCATCGAGATGGGCCTCGATATAATCGCGGCAGCGCTCCATATCCCTCTTATAAGGCATACTTATGCCTCCTTGTCTCTTCAGTATAGCAGGTTAAAATATAAAAACTTTTCCAAACTTGCGAAATTTTAACAAGATTACTCTATTTCTTACTGTTTTCCCCGGGAATAAAAAAGAACCGACACATTCGGCTCTGAAATAAATATAACCAAGCTTTTTAAATAACGAGAAAATCAAACAGCTAGAATACAGCTCTCCGTTCTTCTCAGCCAACAGCAAAGTTGCTCACTTACTTCCCCCCGAAAGACTTGTGACTCTGAATAGGGCAAGTCTCCTGACTCGAAATCATCCTTATCCCTTGCCTTCCCGACTCTAACCAGTGGCTCTTCAAGGGACTCGTCCTTCATACAGTAGCGGGGCTGTTCCAGCTTCTCACCGGATTCCTTATTAATGCATCGGCTTAATGCCTTTGCAACCCTATTCAGTATTCAATTTTTATATTTCTTTTTATATTTTCATTGAGAGCCTTTTTCGCCACACCCCTTTAATGCTTGTCCGTTTACTTCATTCTTCAATAGCTCTTCATAGGTAAAGTGAAATAAAAAAAGAGCCTGCTTTCGGCTCCGGTAGACATCATGCAACAAAGCAGAGATGTATAAATACACCCCAACTTAGATTTGTCACACTCGTCTCCCCCCGAAAACTTGTGTTCCTGAACAGGGCAGGTATCCTGACTTGAAATCATCCTCATCCCTTGCCTTCCCGGTCTTAGCCAGTGGTCTTTTAAGGGATTCGTCCTTCATACAGTAGCGGGGCTGTCCTGGTTTCTCACCAGAGTTCCCATATTAATGCCTTGAAGCAACCCTATTCACGAAAATATCCTATTTTTTATCTGTAACTCTCTTCTATAACCAACATTATAACAATCCTCAATTGTAGTCAACAGAATACTTTGACAATTAAACAGGCATTTTGTCATATTATGCTGAATTAATTCACTCTTGACAGATCCCCTAGGCAGGGACATAATGAAGAAAATTTTCATTATTGCGAAGATTGGGCAACACGCCCACATAAAGATTTAACATGGAAAGTGAGAAAAATCATGAGAGAAATCGCTGTTTACGGCAAGGGCGGTATCGGCAAATCGACCCTTAGCGCGAACCTCTCCGCAGCCCTCGCCCTCGCCGGGCGAAAGGTGCTGCAGATAGGCTGCGACCCTAAGCACGACTCCACAAGGCTCCTGACCCACGGGCGGGAGATGCCCACCGTGCTCGACTATATGCGCGTTACAAATCCGCTGGACTACAGGCTCGAAGAGGTTTTAGCCCACGGCTTCAGCGGGGTAGGCTGTGTAGAGGCCGGCGGGCCGAACCCGGGTGTCGGCTGCGCGGGGCGGGGCATCATCAGCACCTTTGAATTCCTGGATCGGTTCCGGCTCAAGGAGCGTTACGACACCGTCGTCTATGACGTACTCGGAGACGTGGTCTGCGGCGGCTTCGCCGTGCCCATTCGCAAGGAGTACGCGGACACGATCTTCATCGTGACCTCCGGAGAGTTCATGGCCCTTTACGCCGCCAACAACATCCTGCGGGGCGTCCGCAACTATGATAACGAGGAGAAACGCATCGCAGGCATCCTGTACAACCGGCGCAATATTGAGGGCGAGGATGACCGGGTGGCACGCTTTGCCGGGGCCGTCGGGCTGTCTGTCTGCGCCGTCATCCCCCGCAGCGACTCCTTTACCCGGGCGGAACGGGGGAAGATGACCGTTATGGAGCAGGGTAGTGACAAGGCTATTATGAGTATTTTTTCCGGGCTCGCCCAAGCCCTCATCAGCGGATGCGCACTCCATGAAGCAAAGCCCCTTACTGACAACGAACTGGAAGCGATAGTCCTCGGCAGCATCAGCAGCACCGGCGGCCCCCTTTCCGGGCCGGACTCTTTGCCTGCCTCTGTGACGGAAGAGCCTTCAGCAGCCGGGCCGCCGCCAGAGATAGGCCTCACCGATCCGAACAGGTATCTGTCCAAAAATATCCTGCGCAGCGAACCGCTCCACGGCTGCGCTTTTAACGGTGCCATGTCCGTGGGTGCGCAAATCAGCGATGCCGTGATTTTAGCCCACTCACCGAAAAGCTGTACCCATATCATGTATCAAACCATCAGCTCCGCCGGGCGCAGAACCCTTTTCGAGCGCGGTGCACTGCTGCCGGTCTCCCTCGCACCGAACCTGGAGTCCACAGATATGGGCGAAGCTGAGATGATCTTCGGGGGTATGGAAAAGCTCGAAGAGAAGATTCTCGAGCTCAAAGCCCGGCAGCCGCGGGCAATTGTCGTTGTCAGCGCCTGCCCAGCTGGGATCATCGGGGACGATATCGGCAGGACCCGCCGCTTCTCCGAGCCGGGGCTGCCCGTGGTCACCCTCAAAACCGACGGCAACCTCGCCGGTGACTACCTTCAGGGGATGCTGATGGCCTACACCTCACTGGCGAGGCAGGTTATAAGAAAAGATGTCCCCACCCTGCCGGACACGGTCAACATCGTCTTTGAAAAGTTCATCGTTACCAACACCAACGACAATTTCCAAACCATCGGCAGCCTTCTCAGCCGTCTGGGAGTCAGGGTAAACTGCCGGTTCCTTTGCGAGACGACTTTTGACAGCCTTGAAACTTTCTGCACGGCCCAACTCAACCTCTTGGCATACAAGGATTATACCGGAAAGCTGCTCGAGGATTTTTTTACCCGGGAATACGGCTCTGTTTTTTTGGATCGGGCCTTTCCTGTGGGCTTTGCCGAGACGGAGGACTGGCTGCGGGACGTGGCCGCTTTTTTCGGCAGACCCGCTGCTGCAGAGGGGATCATTGAAGAGCACAAAGAGCTGTACGCCCGGGAAGTCGAGGCCCTGAAGGCCGACCTTGCCGGCAAAAGACTGATGATCATCACTTATAACCATGAACTTGACTGGATACTTAAGACAGCACTTGATGTCGGGATCGACATCGTAAAGATCGGCGTGTTCAATTTCTCTCAGGATGAGGGCTTCCGCACCAGGCTTGACGCTGCATTCAACGTCGTTGAAAATTACGACAGGGGCGAACGTGACCAGGATATCGCCGCATACAAACCTGATATCCTGCTGACCAATTACGCCTCTTCCCTGGCGGATGAGCCCTTTGTGGCCGATACCATCCCCATGTGCCCCGATGTGGGCTTTCACTCCGGCCTCGTCCTGGCCAGGCGCTGGGCGCGGCTCCTCAAACTTAACCTGAAGGGAGAGTGGAGACAGGATGAGCTGTTATTCAGACAGTATTACGCCGGATAGCTTCTCGGGAATCGTCTTCGCCCTGGAGGGCGTCTCCCGGTCCATCGTTCTCATCAACGGCCCCTCGGGATGCAAGTATTATCACTCCGCCGTCTCCGATAACCAGACCCTCAGGCAGTATGAATTCGATCCCTTCAATTATTCGGAAAAATGGTATTTCGGTCAGCCCCGGGTCCCCTGCACCTATCTGGACAGTGACGATTATATTTACGGCAGCACGGACAAACTGACCGAAGCCCTGGAATTTCTGCGGGACAACGCCCCTTTCGACCTTTTGTGCATTGTCAACTCACCAGGTGCCGCCCTCATCGGCGACGATCTCAGGGGTATCGCCGGACGGATCATCAAAGAAAAATCCGTCGTCATCATCGAGACTCCGGATTTTTCAAGGGATATCTGCACGGGATATGAAACAGCGGCGGCAGCACTGCTGGATAGCCTGCCCCTGAATTCCGCCGCCCGCTCACAGCCAAATACTGTAAATATTCTGGGACTTTCCATCTTCCATAAATACTTTGCCGGCGATATTCTGGAACTTAGACGCCTCCTGGAACTTTGCGGAGTGACCGTGAACTGCTTCCTCTGTGCCGATTGCGATATAGACACCATACGGAGGATCCCCGAGGCGGCACTTAATATTGTCATTCATCCTGAATACGGGATGAAAACGGCCCGGTGTCTCAAGGAGCGCTACGGAACGCCCTTTTATCTCTGCGATGGTCCCCCGATCGGTTTTTCCGCAACGGAAAAATTCATTGGCGGGATCTGCACCGCCCTGGGCTGCGACTCCTCCCTCTTCAGACGCGAGAGTGAACGCGCCCGCGCCAGAGCCTATGCATATATCTCGCAGGTCAATTCCCTGACAGGGCTTCCCAAGGGAGTTCATTTCGCTGTGGAAGGGACCTACTCGGAGCTTTACGCTTATACCAGCTTTCTCGTCCGCTATTTCGGGATGATCCCGGAAGCCTTAAGTGTGCTGAACGAGGGCAGCGACTGCTGCAAAGAGCGGCTTCAAGCCTTGCTGAACGGCCTCGCCCTGCCCCAGGCTCTGGACCGGGATCTAACCGAAACCGACAGCGAACTCGTTTTCGCTTCCGGAAATACCATCGCGAAGCTGAAGCTCAGGCGGCATATGTTCTCCGGTATTGAGATATCCCTGCCCTCCCTTGGCTACATTGACGTCATACCCAAAACCCATATCGGCCTACAAGGGGCGCTGATGCTCACTGAGCAGGTCCTGAACGGGCTGGCCTTTTAGGACAGCCCGCAAAAAAAGCATCGCTCAAAACGAGTGATGCTCTTGAGGCTATCTAATGCAACTGCAACCGCCATAACCTTTCATCAAAAATTCCCAAGCGCATGGGAATTTCTAAGCAGGAAACTGGATTATAATCTTTGAGGTTCGGGTAGATATCTTTTGAAAAACGGCATATACTATTGGTAAGAAAGTAAGAAAATAAGAAAGTTATAATACTTTAATAGGAGATGATAAGTATGTTAGCAGAACTTCGGGCCAAATCACAAATTACTATCCCCAAAGAGCTTGTGGATAAATTGGGCCTCTCCGAAGGGGACAAAATGGAGATTTACGAACGGGACGGTATAATCTGCATCGTGCCGGTGGCTGTATATCCTAAGAAATATCTGGATGAACTTCGGGAAGAAATCAATGATACGAAAGCGAAAATTGCCTCCGGAGAACAGCCCGTTTTTGATAATGTAGACGCGCTGTTTGCAAAGCTGGAGGGAAACTGATGGCTTACCGGTTTACCTTTACTCCTCGTTTTCAGAAGCATTTCAAATCGTTGACCGCGCAGGAAAAGCAGCGGCTTATGAACAAACTGGAATTACTGTCGAAAAATCCGATGCACCCTTCCTTACGGACTAAGCGCATTCAAGGGACAGCGGATTTATTCGAGTGCAGCGTCAATATGGATATTCGTATCATTTGGTATTACGAGGGCGACACTATGATTATCCTCGTTGACGTGGGACATCACGACATTTTGAAGCAGTATTAGCGTTCTTGCAGTGCCCTACTTTCCTGGACAGTCGCAGAGAGCGCTAACTCTCACTGAGCAGATCCTGAACAGACTGGCTTTTTAGGACAGCCCGCAAAAAAAGCATCACTCAAAACGAGCAAATGCTTCTCAAAAGCACATTATTAGTTCTTGCCCCAAATTTCCAAGCGCTTAGAAATTTGGGGCATTTCGCATGGTTTCGTTCTCCAGCTTAGGACCAGATCCCCTTTAGAGCTCCGAAATTCCCAAACGTTTGGGAATTTCAAATGATGTTAACCCCTTAACCGACTTTAATCGCCCTCTCATGGCAGTTATTTTGACACAGTTTACACCTTGTACAAGCAGCTTCATTGCTGACATAGGCTCTCGAATTACCCTTGACCCTGATCTTTAGTTTGCCAATCATATTAAGCCGATCATAATCGGCCTGCTTCACTTCTTTTAATTCCAATACCTTAGCCGGACATTTACTGACACATAACCCGCAGCCATCACACCGATTCAGATTAACATTTACACTCATAAATCAACACTCCTAAATTAAATTTTACGGATTAAACCGATAACCGGTTCCCCAGACGGTCTCTATATATTCCGGGTTGGCCGGGTCTCTTTCGATTTTCTTTCTGATCTTTTGAATATGAACCGGGACGGTTGCCAGATCCCCATAGTACTCTGCGCCCCAGAGCAGATCAAAGATGCGCTCTTTGCTGAAAAGTATATTCGGGTTGGAAGCAAAGAAGAGCAGGAGTTCGTATTCCTTGGCAGTGAACTGAACTTCCTTGCCATTGACAGAGACTTTGTGGGAGGCGGTATTGATTTCCAGTCCCCGGTGATTGATCACCTCTGGACTTTGGTTTTTACCGGTCAGACGTTCGTACCGTTTCAAATGGGATCTGATGCGGGCCATCAGTTCCGCGGGGCTGAAAGGTTTCGTCAGATAATCGTCGGCACCGTAATCCAGTCCCCTGATTTTATCAATATCTTCACTGCGGGCCGACAGGACGATAATGGGAATCTCCAACTTCTTGCGAACTTCTTTGATGATCTCAAAACCATCCAGCTGGGGCAGCATTAAATCGACGATCAGAATATCATAAGCCCCGGAGACTGCTTTCTTCAGCCCCGTTGCTCCATCCAAAACGATATCGACTTGGTAACCATTAAGCTGCAGGTAATCCCGTTCCAGTTCGGCAATATTGACATCATCTTCAATGATCAGGATATTTTTCATTACTATCCTTCCTCCATCCATATTGACACACAATTGGGCTATCCTACCCGTACCAATCAGGACGATTTATCACTGGACTAATCTTTAACGGGAATCGAATTTTTCCCGCTGGAAAAGTCTCGTTCAATAATAGGCAGCTTTATGGTAAAGCGGGAGCCGTTCCCGCCTGTACTGGCAACTGAGATGGTGCCTCCCTGAGCTTCAATCAGCTCTTTGGCTATGGCCAAACCCAATCCTGTACTTACGAAATCTTTGGAGCGTTCCGTGTCAATCCGGTAAAAGCGGTTAAAAATATGAGACAGCTGCTCTTCCGGAATCCCCGGACCATTGTCGGCAATATCGATACAGATATCATCTTTCTGAGCATATAACTCCATCATTACGTTTAAACCCTGCTCCGGCCCATATTTCATGGCATTATCGATGATATTGCGGATCCCTTGATACACCCGCTTCCCATCAATATTGACCGTATAATCCCGGTCCGTTCTGTTCTGATAGGAAAATTTGAATTGTCTTTCTTCAAACTCAAACTTTAGCTCGGCAGCCAAATCGTCCAGATAAGCGCCTATGCTCAGGACTTCATAATTCATCGCCAATTTGTCCATATCCAGCTTGGAAAACAAAAACAAATCATCAATCAGCTTATTCATATACGCCGTATTGCTGTAAATCGTCTCCAGGTAACGCTTTATTTTCTCCGGTTCGCTGACGCACCCCTCAAGAATTACTTCCAGATAGCCCTGGATCGAGGTAATCGGCGTTTTTAGATCATGGGAGATGTTGGCCACCAGCATCTTGCGGTTTTTCTCATACTCCTGATTGCTTCTTTCGCTTGCCTGCAGTTTGGAAGCCATTTCATTAAAGGCATAAATCAGCTGCGTGAATTCATTTTCGACTTCCGGCTCAATTGACACCTGATAATTTCCTTTGGCGATTTCATCAAAACCCTGCTTCAATTGTTCCATCGGTTTAAAGACCCTTTTCTCCAGCCGCCGGAAAAAACCGAGCTGGATTATTTCCCGGGTGATGAGGATCAAGGCAAAAAACACAGCGATGGCTTTGAGCCCAATCCATTGAAAAAGCAGGTATAAAAGAAGCACATTCAAAACGACGCCGACCGGGCGCAGAAACTTCATGGACCTGTGCAATTTCCGAAATTCTCCGTGTTGCCTGCTTTTATGAAACTCCTCACGATACACTTTATGAAATCTCTGATTTGGTCTCAACCCCCATCACCCTCTTCCTGAAATCCTTACCGAAAGTAATCCTTAACACCAATTCTACCTGTTTTAATTTTACTTCATTATTTTAAATATCTTTTAAACCAATCATAAAAACTTTATAAAAATCAAGAGGATTTTTTGCTTTTTCGCTTCTGCCTGCAAAAAAGCTGACTGCCACAATTTTCGCGGCAGCCAGCTTTTTGCTTTATTCCTTTACTATATCTCTAAACCCGGCTCCTTATTTCCCTGCGACAGCTTCCTTGATCGTCATCCCATACTGGGCCTTAAAGTAATCCTCCAGGGATTTTACCTCATCCTGGGTCTTCTCATTGGCACCGTCCCAGCGTTTGTTGTCCTTCAAGCTTTGGGTGGAGTCCTTATGATCTCCGTCTTCAACCTTTACCAGGGCATCCCCTGCCAAATCATAGTAGTAATAATAGGCAGTGCCCATAGCCGATACATAGTAGTATTTTTCCATAACATTCTTGGCATAGTCAAAGGTGTAATAATCCACAGTTTCTTTCCCGGTCAGATCGGTTTTGACAAACTTGGCATAGCCGTCTTCACCTTTTTGGATGGTGATCTTCAGCCCGCTGTTTTCAAAGGGGCTCTTCTGCAAATCTGTGTAAATCGTCAAACCATCTTTTTCCTCAACGGTTACCCCTTCCGGTGCGGAGGCCGGTGAGGCTTCCGGTTCCATAGGTGCCTCAGGCTTAGAGGCCGGTTCGGTGCCCGCTGTCTCTCCTGCCGCAGGTTTGTCGCCGCCGGCCGGTGCTCCTTGGCTGCAGCCGGTAACCAAAACCAAAGCCATAACCATCCCTAATACTAAAATCCCTACTTTTTTCATTCTTCTTCTCTCTCCTTTTACTTATTGATGAATGACCTATCTGAAAAGGCAACACCAGGTTTGGTTTACCTTAACCCTTTTAATCGCTTAATACGCTTAACACTCTAAGTCCCTTTAAGCACATTTTTTACAGTACTTTCAATCTCTGTTCTGGTTATATTCTGCAGTTTTAGATAAACACTGCCCATAGCATCAGCCAGTTCTTTGGCAAAGCCAAATTGAATATAGCTGTTTTCCGTATCCAGAACCATACTTCTGATGCCCTCATGGCGGATTTTTTTCCCGACGATTAGAGCATCCTTTAAGGCCTGATCACTGAACAGAGGCAGATTAGCCTTGCCGTCGGACACCAGAATAATATATTGCAGAGCTTCCGGGTTCTTGATTCTATCAACTTTTAGCAGCTCATAAGCCTTGGCCAAACCTGCCGCCAGAGGGGTCTTTCCTCCTGTAGGCAAAGTCTCCAAACACTTTTGAGCCAGATCAACACTCCGGGTAATATTGAGCAGGACCTCCGCCCCGTCTTTTCTGAAGGCGATCATACCGATGCTGTCCCGTTTCTGATAAGCATCGTTCAGCAAGGACAGGATGGCTCCCTTAACGGCTCCCATGCGCCTCTTGGCCCCCATGGAACCGCTGGCATCCACCACAAACAGCAGCGTGGCTCCGGTCCGCTTCTCTCTGACCTTTTCCCTCAGATCCTCGGACCTGACGGCCAGGGCCAGCTCTCCCTTGTCCCGATAGGCCTGCTTGACGGCTGCCGCCCTGAAAGTTGCATCAAAGGCAATATCCTGGAGGGGGCCGTGCAAAAACCTGTATCTGATATAGCGTCCCTGGCGGCTGTCCGTCCTGACCTTGTTTCTTTTGCCGCTGCCTTGGGGTGCCAATTTATTTTCCGGAAGGATCTGAATGGATAGGGTCTCCCCATTCTTTTCTATCCCTTCGATTTTTTCGTTTTCATCACTAATCCGGCTGGAGTCTTCAATCGCCCTGTCCTCTGCTTTTTCCGGTTCAGGGTCTCTTCCCTCTTCCGGTTCTTCCCTATCCTGCTCCGGCTCTCTTTCACACCCTTCCGGAGCCCTTTCATCCTTTTCCGGAGTCTTTTCACCCTCTGCCGGGGAATCTGCTTCCTCCTTGTCCATCTCCTGTTCCTCTGTCATCACTTCCTCAATGGCCAGGGATTCCCGCAAGCGGTGAGGGAGCACGTAAGTCGCGGCCTCCCGGATATCCCCGGCCGTCAGTTCGGTTCGCTGAGCCAGCGCCGCTAAGGCTCTGGCCGTCTCCACCAGGATAATTTCCGCTCTGTGTCCGGCGCAGCGGCCTGCTTTAGCCAGCTCCGCCGCCAACTTATATCCCTCTTCCGGCACTTGGACCTCTTTAAGCATGCTTTTGCTGCTTTTGATCCGCCGGGCCAGGACCTGACCGGCCTCCTGCCACTGAGTGCAGAACCCCTCGGGATCCTGCTCATAAGCCAGTCTTCTTTGCATAATCTCTGTCCTGACAGCTTTCTCCTTCTCCCCTTTAGCTTCCATATAAAGTCCAAAGCGGTCCAGGAATTGGGGGCTTAGAATACCCTCCTCCGGATTCATGGAACCCACCAGGACGAACCGGGCCGGATGGCTGTGGGAGATCCCCTCCCGCTCAATGATATTGACTCCAGTGGCGGCCACTTCCAAAAGAATGCCGGCGATATGAGGGCTTAAGAGATTGACTTCATCCACATAGAGGAACTGCCCATGGGCTTTTTTAAGTAGTCCTTCCTCCAGTTCCTTTTGCCCATATTGAATGGCTTTCCCCATGTCGATACTGCCCACCAGCCGGTCTTCCGTAATATTTAGGGGCAGATTGATCAGGTCGGTATCTTCCATGATCTGGGCAAGCCCCCTGACCAGGGTGGATTTGGCCGTTCCCTTTTCACCGCTGATCAGGACCCCTCCGATCCTGGGGTTGATGGCAGCGAGGATCAGGGCCTTTTTTACTTTTTCCTGACCGCAGACAGCGGCAAAAGGAAAGCAGTTATAAGTTTTCATCTGATTTCAGGCTCCTTTTCCTTGTTAAAGGGCAGATTTTTCGATCAGATCGTAAACCCTCTCAAAATCCAGGGAGCTCTCCTCAAAAGGCCTTCTTCGCATGCGATGGGGCAAAGCCAGTTTGGCGGCGATCAGCATATCTTCCTTGGCCACCCGCTCACTGCCCCGGAAGGCGGCATGGGTTATGGCTGCTTTAATGAAGGTAATATCCGCCCGGTGGCCGTCCACCCCCAGGGTGATCCCGATCTCCGCCACCAGCCCCAGGCACTCCGGGGAGTAGGTGACTTGGGACAGGAGCTCCTTGGCTGCGGCGATTCTGCCGGTCAACCTTTGCTCAGCATCCTCATAGTCCTTGCTAAAGAGAGTGGGATTGTTTTCAAAAGCCAGCCTGCGTTTGATGATCTCCACTCTTTCCTTGGTATCCTCTTCTCCTTTTACATCCACCACCAGACCAAAGCGGTCGATGAGCTGAGGACGCAAATCCCCTTCCTCCGGATTCATGGTCCCCACCAGGACAAAGCGGGAGGGATGGCTGTAAGAGACCCCTTCCCGTTCGATGGAGTTGACTCCCATGGCAGCGGCATCCAGCAGCACATCCACTACATGGTCATCCAAAAGGTTGACCTCATCCACATAGAGAATGTTCCGGTTCGCCTCGGCCAGAATCCCCGGTTCAAAGCGTTTTTCCCCCTTCTTGATGGCATGCTCGATATCCAGTGTTCCCACCACCCGGTCTTCTGTGGCACTGACCGGTAGATTGATCACTCTCATTCTGCCCTGACTGCTCCTGATTCCTTCCTGCTGGAAAGCCTCCCGGCAATTCCCGCACCAAAAGCTGTCGTCGGCAGGATCACAATGAAAAGGGCAGCCCTCCACCTGCTCCCGGAGCGGAAGGATCTGAGCCAAAGCCCGCACTGCCGTGGACTTAGCGGTGCCTTTTTCTCCGCGGATCAAAACTCCTCCTAAAAGGGGATTGATGCTGTTCAACAAAAGGCCTTTCTTCATATCCTCCTGCCCGACAATGGCGCTGAAGGGATAGAGTTGTTTTGCTTTTTCCATTTCTTGAAATACTCCTTTAGAGTACTACACTCTTTCTTCAATACTGTCTTCCACTTCCAGATAGATCTGCCGCAGCTTATCCAGCTGTTCCGGGGTGGCTTGCCAATAGCCCCGGTTGCTGTATTCCATCATCTGCTCGATGATGTTCAGATAGGCAAAGGGGTTGTTTTCCTGCATTTTTTGCCGTAGCTCTGCATCCTCCGCATAGGAATTGTGCAAATCATTGAATATCCACTGGTCCACACTGTTGGTAGTGGCGGCCAGCCCCATAATATTTTCAAAGCGCTCGGCGATTTTTTGCCCGCCGTGATAGGCGTGCTCCAGCATGCCGTCGATCCATTTGGGGTTCAGCACCCTGGTCCGGATTCCCCGGGCAATGGCTTTTTCCGCTTTTTCAGTGCTCACTCTTTCCCCGGTGGTATCGGAAATATACAGTTTAACCTTTCTGCCCTTGACCAGTTCGGCTGACTTGGCCAGGCCACCGAAGAATTCATAGTAATGATCCAGATCCGTGATTTCATACTCATGGCTGCTTCTGATCTGAGAGACGATGTCGATGGCTTTCAGGTTTTCTTCATAAAGCCCCTCCACTTTTTTGCCATGCCAGTGTCTTGTGTAGATATGCTGGGAATTGCTGATAAACATATTGCCCAGCTGCTCTTCACTTTCCCAGTTTTTCGTCTCCAGCAGCTTGGTAAGGCCCGTTCCGTATCCCCCTTCCTGGGGACCGAACACCCTGGCCAGGGAAAGCTCTTTAGCTTCCTGAGAGCTGTATCCTTCCTCCATGAGCTTACGATAAAGCTTCCGGGAATTGGCCTTGAAGTAATTCTCCTCATCCTTCTCCTCCAGTTCATCAAGTCTGGCCAGCAGATCCGACAAACTCTCGATCAGATTAGGGAACATATCCCTGAAGAAACCGCAGATATTGATGGTCACATCAATGCGGGGCCGTCCCAATTCCTCCAGAGGGATGATTTCATAGCGGGGATCCCATTCATTCCCTTGATCCGAGACCCGGACACCCAGGTAGGCCAGAATCTGAGCAAAGGTCTCCCCCTGGGTGCGGGAGGTTTCGATCCCCCACAGGATCACCCCTGTAGACAGGGGATAGGTGTCTGTTTCCTGATGATAGGCTGCCAGAGTATCCGCGCAGATTTTAGCTCCTCTGGCGTAAGCCGTGGGAGTAGGAATCAGCCTGGGATCAAATTGATACAGATTATAACCGGAGGGCAGAATCTCCGGATGCCTGTAAATATCCCCGGCCAGCTTGGCCGGATTATACTCTCCTGCCAAAGTGCGGCTCAAACCTTGAAGCTCATGGTTTTCCTGGGCAGCTTCATGTATCCGGCGGCCATAATCCAGGGTTTTTCTGAATTCAGCCTGATTGTGGCCATTGACGGTAGCACAAGCCAGGAGTTCGCCTGTCCTCAGGTAATGCTGGAAAACCTCCCGGGCAGCCTGATCCAATTCCCTGAGCCGCTCATAGTCCCTTTGTTCCCAGAGTTCCCCGGCATCCCAACCCCGGGCCTCCGCCATCAGCTTCCGCAAAGGGGTGGCTTCCTGCCGGCTGTAACGCAAAAGACCGTTGACATACTCTGCCGCCTCTTCCCCGCTGAAGCCTTGACCGAACACATGGAGCCCTTTCGGGATCAGGCTCCTGTTCATCCTGTAGAGTTCACTCTCCAGCTCCTCCAGGTCTATCGGCAGATTCAGCTCTGCCGCTGTTTTCCCGATTTCCTCCAGAATCCCGGCGCTGCCCCGGGGAGCCAGGGCCAAAGACTGGCGGTAATTATCGATCATGGTCATCAGCTTGGAGTAGTCCCCATACAGTTCCCCCTGCACAAAAACCGGGGGCTGGTAGCTCACCAGATTAGCGTGGGATCTTCTTTTGGCAATGGTGGCCTCCGAGGGATTGCCGCAGTAATACAGATAGATATGAGGAAGATCGGCAAGAAGCTGGTCGGGATAGCAGCGACCGCTCATCCCGGATTCTTTGCCTTTTAAAAATTCCAAAGTGCCGTGAGTTCCCACATGGATCACGGCATCGGCCTGGAATTCCTCTTTAAGCCATTGATAAAAAGCCAGATACTGATGATGGGGAAGGAGGTTTTTGTCATGGTATGCCTTTTCCTCCTCCTCATGGATTCCCCGGGAGGGCTGAAGCCCGATAAACACTTTCCCTTGGATGGTGCCGGGAATCAGGAATTCATGGCGCTCCGTGCTCATAATCCGGCCCGGTACAGGCCCCCACTGCTCCAGCATCTCCTGATAGTCAGGGTTTTGCTTCAGCTGCTTATGATAGCTGCCATCGGGATACTTGATCATCTCCGCCCATTCTCCGCCATACTTCCCGGAGTTGACCCCTTTTCCCGCCGTAAAGATCTCCATAAGCTGTTCTTTGCTCAAAGCCTCCGTCGCATAGCCCTCCCCTTTGAGATGGCTCAAGATGGTTGCCACAGAGGCAAAGGTATCCAAAAACGCACCGCCAAAGAGATTGCTTTCTCCGGGAGGATAGTTATAGCAGATCACAGCGATCTTCTTATCCTTGTTTTCCTTGTCCCTTAAGTCCAGATGTTTTTTAACCCGGGCCGCCAGTTTCTCCACCCGCTCCGGGATAGGTTCCAATTCGGTGGTCACAATATCAAACTCGGGGTTATACTTCGGCTCGGACATGGCGCCGACCGGATAGCTTTCCAGACAGCCGTCCAGCTCAGGAAGCATCACCGAGATCATGATCTCGGAAGTGCTGCAGCCTTGAACGGATTCCTCCCATTCCTTAACCGTCCGCCTACTCATAAAATAAGGATGGAGATAAGGGACATTGACCTCTTTCAGCAGGTCGACCCCCGCCTGGTGATCTCCGCCCATGGGTCCTGCCCCTAAGCGGAAGGACATAAAATTCAGGATCAGATCCACAGGCCTGGGCGTACAGTTCAGGAGCACCTCCCGCAGTTTTTCCCGGTTCTCCTCAAAGCTGCCGGAAACGGCGATGGTCAGCACATTGGCGAATTCCTCCAGCCGGTTCTTAATAACCGCCACACACCCTGAGGTATCGGTAGGATAGGTATGCCCGTAAAACAGCATCCCCACCGTAGGTCGATCTTCCGCAAAAGGAAAATCCCGGCTATAATCCTGGAAGCTGTCATAGAACCGCATGGTTTTCGGATCACAAAGCCCTGTTCCCCCGGCTTCCCGGGGCTCCTGAGGCTTGGGGATATCTTTGATCCCGCTGTATTCTCTGAGGAGCAGATAGAGCATATTCCGGATATTGAACAAATCGGCCGCTTTAAAATATTTCATGAGCAGAGAGTAATTTCTCATATCACTCATTTTCCCAGGGATCACTTTGCCCATTTTCTCGGCCATGGTTCTCATTTTAGCCATAGCCGCCATATCCGGTTTTTTATCCTCTCCCCCGGATTTCATGGCCTCCATGGTGAATTTGCCCAGGCGCATATGTTCCCGGGGGGAATTGCCGTAAGGCACGATATGCCCCGGACATTTCTCCAGACCGGCGGACACGGCTTTGCTGACAGCCGGAGAACTCCCCATCAGATCGATGAAGACCAGATCGCTTTGGCTGATGGTCTCCGTCATCTCCGCCAGCTTTTCCTCAGCTGGTTCAGAAGCCCCGTAGTAGAGCTTAAGTTCCAAAGCCTGGGGATATTGGGCCTCGATCTCCTTACCGATGGCAATCAGGTTTTTGACAGCCGGGGGGGATACGGTCACAAAGGTTAGTTTCACTCAGATTTGCCTCCTCTTCTAAAGAAAACCCGGCTTCGCCCAGCTTTATATTTTCACACCCTACAAAAGGCGAAGTCGCTGGTTGCACTTATGCTATCTTCCGATATAGGCTTTGATACTTGCTGATAGTGCAAAAAAGATGACCCGTTCTAAATGGTTTTCCGGGCATAAAAGATCGGCTTGTCTATATCCTGATCCTGAAGAATCTGGGCTTCCACTCTGAACACCTGCTCCAGAACATGATTCGCCAAGACGGCCCATGGATCTCCCTTGATGAAAATCCGGCGGTCCTTGAGAACAATGATCTCATCGGAATATCTGGCCGCATGGTTCAGATCATGGAGCACCATCAGGATGGTGATTCCCTCTTCCTGATTCAATTTTGCGACCAGTTCCATGATCTCCAGTTGATGACAGATATCCAAATGGGTGGTGGGCTCGTCCAGGAGCAGAATCTCCGGCTTTTGGGCAATGGCCATGGCGATCCAGGCCCTTTGCCGTTCTCCCCCGGATAAGGCGTTGATTTTCCGCTCCGCCAAGCCGGTCATGCCCGTTTTCTCCAGGGCCCACGCCACGATTCCTGTGTCTTCCGCAGTGGAACCCTTCCACCAGGTTTTATGGGCGAAGCGGCCGAAGCGGACAAGTTCTCTGACCGTGGCATCACTCATAGTCGTATTGCTTTGGGATAAAACCGCCATCTTCCGGGCTACATTTTTGGTCCCCATGGTGAAGATGTTGCTACCGGCGAGAAGAATCTCCCCTTTTTGCGGTTTAAGGTTCCTGCTCATGGTCCGCATCAGGGTGGTCTTGCCGCAGCCATTGGGACCGATGATGGAATAGATCTTCCCTTTTTCGATAACCAGATCCAGGTCTTCGATGATCTTGCGGCCTTTATAGCCCACCGTCAGTCCTCTGATCTCCAGTATGTAATCTTTGTTCATCTCCAACCTACCTTCTCAGCAAATATAAAAAGAAGGGAGCCCCCAGCACAGCCATGACGATGCCTACAGGAATCTCCGTCGGGCTGAAGATCGTTCTGGCAAACGTATCGCTGAACATCACCAAAACGGCTCCGAACAAGGCGGAGGCCGGCAGCATATATTTGTAATCATTGCCGATAATCAGCCTGACACTATGAGGGACGATCAGGCCCACGAAGCCCAACAGGCCCACGACACTTACGGCGCTGGCGGCCAGCAAAGCCGCTAAAGCGGTGAAACCCAGACGGGTGGCCTCCACATGCAATCCCAAACCCCGTGCCGCATCATCACCTAAAAGGAGAAGGTTGAGCTTTTCGGACAGGATAAAGACCAGTAAGGCACAAATGATGGTATAGGGCAGGATCGTCTGCACCTCCGGCCAGCTTCGGGCAGAAAGGCTGCCGTTCATAAAGGTCAACGCACCGTGAACCCGGTCGCTGTAGAAAACCAAAGTAGCCGAAATCCCTGCTCCAAACAGAGCGGATACGGCAACCCCGGCCAAAATGATGCGGATCGGCTGAATCCCGCCTTTCCAGGCCAGGATGTAGATGATAAAAGCGGCGAGCATAGCCCCGCAAAAAGCGGCCAGAGGAACAAACTGCTGGTATTCGGGAAAGATCACCAGGATGATGATCCCAAAAAGCCCGGCCCCGCTGCTGATGCCGATGATTCCCGGATCGGCCAGGGGATTGCTCATGACCCCCTGGAGAATGGCCCCCGCCAGAGCCAGGTTGATCCCCACCAGGGCGGCCAGAATCATGCGGGGCAGACGGATATTCCAGATGACCATCCGCTCCATGCTGCCATCATCATGGAGGATCACATCAATGATCCTGCTCACACCGACCTCAACGGTGCCTTTGCTGTTGCCCAAGGCAAAGGCGATGACTGCCAGGCCGGCCAGGATCGCGATAAAGACCAGGCGGAAGCTCTTCCGTTCCTTCCACTGCACCCTATTTTCCATACCAGTCGCCGACCTCACCGTACACTTCCGGGTAAATGCTTCTGGCTGCATATTCTATGGCCTCACCGTAGTACGGGCCAGCATTATAGAGGAAGTATTCCTGGGGCAGATAAATGATCCGCCCTTCCGCCACCGCTTTGACCCCTTTCCAGGCCGGACTGGCGGCAAACTGCTCCTGCATGGACGCCCTGGCGGTTTCGTTATCCGCGATCATACTGGTTACCAGGACATAGTCCGGGTTTTGCTGTACGATATATTCGATATCCAAGGGTGTGGTTTCTGAACCGATGGTATCCGGAGGCAAGCCTGCCGCAATGTTCTTCAGGCTTAGCATATTGGCGATATCCCCGGCGATGCTGTTGTCCAGCTTGACTGCCAGAGCTTGGGAAGTGATATAGAGGATGACCACAGAGGTCTCCTGGTCAGGGAGTTTGGCCAGCAGCTCCTGTCTTTTTTCTTCAAGTTCAGCGATCCGCTGCTTGGCCGCTGTTTCCGAATTCAAAATCTTGCCGAAGGTCTCATAAGAAGCCAGGACATCTTCATAGCTTTTAATACTGGTGATGATGACCTTAAAGCCCATTTCCCTCAGCTTTTTAGCATAGCCCCCCTGAGTCCCCTGCTGAATAATAATCAAATCCGGCTGCTGAGCGACGACCATTTCCAAATCGATGGCATAGACCGGCCCAATGGAGGGAAGCTTTAAGATCTCTTCCTTATAGGCTTCCACCACCTTGAGATTACCGGAGATCTCAGAAGTACAGATGGATTTGCCACCCAGGTCATACCAGATGTTCAGAGGAGTACCGGACAATACGGCGGCTTTTTCCGGCTTTTTATCCAATACTGTTTCATAATTGGTGTTGTCCTTAATGGTTAAGGGGTAGCCTTCCCCCCTGGCTTCGATAAGATTTTCATTTTTACTCTTTTCAGTCCCGCCTGTTGGTACAGCGGTGAGGCCGCCTACCCCATTGCTGTTGCTGCAGGCTGCCGTCCCCAGGGTCAGGATGAGAATCAGCATCATGCTGAGGGCCCTCTTTAACTTCATTAGCTCCATTCCTTTCCTTCTCTCTTTCTTTGTCTGAACTGATCCATTGATAATAAATGAAGCCCCTCTTCCGCGACTCTCCTGCGAAAAAGGGGCCAAGATAATCAATAATTCTTCCGACAAATGTCCGAAGGATTATAACACCATTGAGATAAGCTAATCCCTAACACCCTCTATCGCTCGTAGAGTCATAGGCATAAAACAGGCAGGTTTTCTGACTTGAGCATCCTCATCTTTTCCCGTCTTCCCAGTTTCCCAGTGACCTATAGGAAAAGACTCCTCTCTTACAGCGGCGGGACCGTGCGGGCCTTGCACCCGGCTTCCCCTTACTCGGAAGATCGATATCGCTCCATCTTCCGAAACCTGTTTTGACATAATTTAGTTTTATGACCATTATAGCATAGGGTAGGTGGGGTAAACACCCACAAATTTTTAGAATCTACAATATATTACTCCAATTAGGTCCCTGTTGAATATAAGCCAAATGATGCAGCGCTGCAACATTTGGCCGCCATCCAAACAGAAATACCAACCTGCTTCCTGCTCACTTTCTGTTCGGATTACTCGGAAACCAGCCTTTTTTCACCCGTTTTTCCTGCTCAAAGATTTCATGGATGCTCCAAAGACAGGAAAAGCCTATGACACTGACGATGGCCGAAAGCATATTATTCGTGATGAACAGCGAAGCTCCTATCAGCACTACCCCCGCGACCACGAATAATGGCCAGATCTTTTTTCCGAAGTAGTACTCTCCTTTTATGACAATGGGGTGGAAAACACCGATGATAATAAAAGCCATTGCCCCTATGATAACACCTTGAAAACTCATCTGAATGCCTCCTCTAAGATCCCAGCTCAATTAACGCCTTTAAGATTATTCTATTCGCTCTGTCGTAAAAACCTCATCCAGTATACTTACACTAGAAGTTTATTGTAATCTTATTGCACTATTTTGTCACTAATATCTTGCCTAAGCTGTGTGGAATAAGAACGCAGGCATCTGCCAGCTTATAAATTGAACTTCGAGTTTTATCATGATATAGTCTAGACATGCTCATAGCCTCCCCCGGATATTCATCACGGCCATGTGCATTAAAAATGAACTGACGAAAAATAATGTAGAGGAATCGAAATGACATTACAGCAACTAAAATATATAATTGAAGTCGTCAACTGCGGCTCCATTAATGAAGCCGCTAAGAAGCTTTTTGTCTCCCAGCCCAGTTTGTCCAATGCCATCAGGGAACTGGAAAATGAGATTGGGATCGAGATCTTCTTAAGGAGTGCCAAAGGAATAACCCTATCTGTAGACGGCTCCGAATTTCTCAGCTATGCCAGACAGGTTGTGGAACAGGCAAGTCTTTTAGAGCAGCGTTATCTGTATGAGAAACCATCCAGGCAGCTTTGTTCCATTTCCACTCAGCACTATGCCTTCGCTGTGAACGCTTTTGTCAATCTGATCAAGCAAAGCGGCGCGGAGGAATATGAATTCACCCTTCGGGAAACCCGCAAATCATTGAAGACGTGAAAAACCTGCGCAGTGAAATCGGCATTTTATATCTGAGCCCCTTTAACCGCAAAGTGATTGAAAAGCTGTTGCGGGAAAACCGTTTGGATTTTCACCCGCTCTTTACGGCGAAGCCTCATATTTTTATCAGCACGCAAAATCCTCTGGCGGGAAAAGCATCCGTAACCCTGGATGATTTGCAGGAATATCCATACCTGTCTTTTGAACAAGGGACCTACAATTCTTTCTACTTTTCCGAAGAAATATTAAGCACGGTGTTTCATAAGAAAAGTATCCATGTTAGCGACCGGGCCACCCTATTCAACCTGTTGATTGGGCTTAATGGCTACACCATTTCCACCGGAATTGTCAGCGCAGTTTTAAACGGCAACAACATTATCTCGGTTCCGCTGCAGGTAGACGACCAAATTCAGGTTGGCTGGATTGCCAATCATCAGATGCAGCTGGGTCGTCAGGCCAAGGTTTATATTGAGGAACTCCGGAATGTGATCCGGGAATATGGCTTGCCTTTGCAGGAATAAAGCCCAGTATAAACTATGGGTGAAGGCTGGTATAGGCATAGGCTATAACCCGATATAAAATTTAGATGTTACCCTATAGAATTGTCTTCATGCTATATTGATAATCACTTTAAGACAGTAAAGGAGATTGATCAATGAGCACAAATTTTGTTAACACATCCCCAAGAACAATTCCCCCTTTCCGCTATGATATCGTGGGCAGCTTTCTCCGTCCTCAGGCCCTTAAAGAGGCGCGGGAAAAATTTGCCGCCGGGGCAATCAACCAGACGGATCTTACCGGGGTAGAAAATGAGGAAATCGTCAAGCTTGTGGCCAAACAAAAAGAACTTGGGCTGAAGGCTGTGACCGACGGAGAATTCCGCCGCAGCTACTGGCATCTTGATTTTTTTGGGGCTTTGAGGGCGTGGAACATGTAATGATGGATCACGGTTATTTCTTTCATGGAGAAGAAACCCGGGCGGATTCAGCCCGGCTTTCCGGTAAAATCGCTTTTTCCAACCATCCCTTTCTGAGCCACTACCGCTTCTTGAAGGAAATTACCGATGATGAGGTGGTTGCCAGACAGTGCCTTCCCGCTCCTGCTCAGTTCTTTGCTGAACTGGTCCGGGGAGTGAACGAAAAAGAAATCGCAACGTATTATCCTGACCGGGAAGAGCTCTACAGCGACATTTCGGCAGCTTATCGCCAAGCAATTCTGGCCTTTTACGACCTGGGCTGCCGCAATATCCAGCTGGATGACTGCACCTGGGGCATGCTCTGCGATAAAAATTTCTGGACGGCCATGGCGGGGGAAGGCTATGACATCAAGGAACTTCTGAATCTCTATCTCCGCCTGAACAACGATGCCATCGCCAATCTTCCGAATGACCTGACGATAACCACTCATGTCTGCCGGGGTAATTATCATTCAACCTGGGCCACCAGCGGCGGATATGCACCCGTTGCGGACACCTTGTTCAGCAGTGCTAATGTGCAGGCCTATTACTTGGAATTCGATGATGACCGCTCCGGAGATTTTGCCCCGCTGACCGCAGTTTCCGGCGACAAGCTGGTGGTGCTCGGTCTGATTACCTCCAAGCAACCGCAGCTTGAAGATAAGGCACAAATCATTGCCCGTATCCAGGAAGCCAGCGCCTACGTCCCCTTAGACCGGCTTTGCCTCAGCCCCCAGTGCGGATTTGCTTCCACGGAAGAAGGAAATATCCTCACCGAAGCGGAGCAGTGGGCAAAAATCAGGCTGGTTAAGGAAATCGCAGAGGAAGTTTGGGGATAACTTTCCCGTAAATCCACAGCCTATGAATACGGTTAAGTGTTACCCCTAAAGAATAGAAGCACTCCCATTTAGGGGTGCTTCTATTCTTTAGATTCATTTCAAATCCAACTATACTCAGGCTTTGCTCCTTCTGGGTATCCTGAAAGAAGAGCTGGCATGACCAGAAGACCAAAGCGATGGAATCGGAGATGGCCAAGCAGGGGCTAGCAGGATGCAGTAAAAAGCAGGGAGGATAATATCCATACCCTCCCTGTATAAAGAAGAGGTAATCCGGTTACTGCCAAGAAAACCGGAAAAATATCATAAAGCTTCCTCAGATGATTCAAAATTCAATTCCTTTCTGGGCTTTTACCCCTTTCCGGAATGGATGCCTGATTTCTCTCATCTCGGTAACCAGATCGGCTTTCTCGGTAATTTTCGGCTTGGCGCCGATACCGGTAAGGACGAGATGTGTTTCGGAAGGTTTGTTGTCGATCAAGGCCAGAACCGCTTCCTCGGAGATTAGCCTGCAGATTACCGCGCAGTTGATTTCATCCAGAATAATCATATCCCACTTGCCGGAGTTGATTTCTATCTCTGCAGTCTGCAAGGCTCTTTCTGCTGCAAGCTTAGGCCCGGAAAAGGCTTTTTCATCGTAATCTCTGACAAAGCCTTCACCCATTTGGTAGACGGTGAAAGAGGGTTCCAGCTTTTCCGCGGCCCGCAGTTCACCGCTGTCCTGCCCTTTAATGAACTGAATGACCAATACCTTTAAACCCTGGCCCCAGGCCCTCATTCCCAGGCCGAACGCCGCGGTGGTTTTTCCTTTACCGTCTCCGGTATGAACAATGACCAACCCTTTTTGCTTCTCCGTTTTAATCCCTCCAATATTCCACAAAAATAAAAAAACCCTTCGCTAAGGAAGGGCGGACTTATGCTCTATACTGCGGGCTGAGCCGCATAGACCAAATTACCTCCTAACATCCCGTAGGCAGTTTACGTAGTTTGGCAAGAGCAGGTCTCCTGGCTTAAGTTCCTCATCACCCCACGTCTTCCCGGAAATAATTCCAGTGACAAAATTGTGGGCTGATTCCCTTTACAGTGGCGGGCACCGCGTCAGCTTCTACTGACTTCCCTTTTCAATTCTTACCTGAGTAAGAATCACTCTTCAGCCAATTATTTGATTTTGATTAATCATAACACAACGTCTAACTGAATACAATTCCAAAGTCTGGCCGTATATAATAAGACCGAAGCTGAGCCTCGGTCTTTTCACACACCCTTTGGGGTTTACTTGGCAACCTGACTTATTAGCGAATCTTCCTTATTTCCAAGTCGAATAGGCTGTCTGTCAAAGATAGGCACGAGTAAAAACGTCACTAAACAAGCAATCCACTCCAAATAAATCACATGAGGGAACACCCGTACCGCCGGGATAAACTGCCACAAAACAATGACGGCAATCCCCACGAGATTCGTATAAAAAGCGGAGTTCCTTCGGGCAAGCCCCGGGGCAAAAACCGTGAATAAAAACACGATGGTAAAGGCCGTGGTCAGACTGAGCCCGATCATAATCGTCTTCAAAATTCCACTGACCGTTAAAGCTAAGATAAAGGTCAGAGCACCTAAAGCGATCACCGAAAACTTCGTCACCCACATTAAATGTTTCTCATCGCTGCCCGGGCGTAAAAAGCGCTTATAGATATCTTGTGAGAACAGTGTCGCAGAGCCTAACAATAAGCTTCCCGCTGTGGAAACGTCCGCTGCCCAAAGAGCAGCCAGAGTAATTCCGGCCAGAACCGGCGGCAAGGACATAATCATCTGGGGCAGCGCCAAAGTCGCGCTCATATCCGGATACATTCCCTTGGCGGCAATCCCCATCAAGGCGGCCAGGAAACCGATGGGCAGCATCAGGAGTCCCCCAATGACAAACCCATTCCGTGCAGTTTTGGCATCCTTAGCACTTAAGGAAATCTGCACTGTACCCTGCAGGGACATGGTTTGGGTCATCATCACCGCAAACCAGCTGGCAATGGCAATCCACCCCAGACCACCCACCCAATGAAAATAAGGCACCTCCTGGGGAAGCTTGACGGCGATTTGGGCTATCCCTCCCTGATTGATGAGGGTAGCAATGGTCGCTGCGGCTATGCCCAGATAGATTAAAACCACATTCAGGATATTCGAAATGCCGGCAGACCACATTCCTCCGACAAAAGTAATGCCAATGAAAACGATGGCACTGGTAATAATTCCCGACTGCAGAGTAAACACGGAAGGGAGCAAGGAAGCCAGGATCGCTCCCCCTGCCAGGTATTGCAGGGATGTTATGACCAGTTGAATGGTAATTTGACTCAGTACACAGATCACCCGGCCCTTGACATCATAGAACTTCTCAAACATTTCGGGAACTGTAGTGATATTCATACTACGGTATTTGGCGGCCGCCAAAATTCCCATACAAATTGCCCCTGCCCCCCAGGCCACATTATACCAGCCGGCAGCAAGACCTACATTATAGGCCTGTTCCGCCACACCGATGGTGGAAGCTCCGCCGATAGCTAAACCTGTAATCAACACGGCAATGAGGGGAGTCGTCATCTGACGGCCGGCAAGGAGGAACCCTTCCGTTCCCTTGGCCCGTTTTGAGGCATAAAAGCTTATTCCAAATAAGGCAAAAATATAAAGAATCACAATCAGCAAAGGAATATTGAACATTTCCGCCACCATCCTACTAAATTATTAAAAATCACCCTATTAAATTTTCATAAGTTTCCTACTGAACTTCTGTACTTCACCTTTTATAACTACACATTACTTTTCCCTTATCTCTTTTGATACAGCGGTATGGTTGCTCCCCCATAGGGCATTAAAATCACATCCTGATTTTCCTGATCAACCCCAGCCAATTCTATCGCCTCTGCGAAGGAGTTGGCCCCGATCATTCCCATAGGTTTGACCAATTCAGACTCTATCTCCGAGTAGAGAATGACTTTTGCCTTAGCGGCCGATTCCACGGCAGCATAGAAGATGTAGCCGGGAATGGTAAAATTTTTACGCAGCTCCGGATCAAGGGTTTTCTCTTTAAGGGGTTCACTCCATCCGAAAAACTCATCCGCTCCGGCGCCTTCCCGGCACTCAGCCAGAAGAAGAATCGTACCGCCGGGTTTGACGGCAAGTGCCGCATTAAATAAGGTCTTGGTACTCTGATAGAGGGAGATATCCTTAGGGAAGCCTCCGCAGCTGGCAATGACGAGGTCGGCCTGCTTATCAATCGGCACGCCATAGTTCTCATCAGCCCATGCGCAGCCCTCTTCCCAAGCCTTTAGCCAGTGTCCGGCCACAAATTTAGCAATCCGGCCATCAGTATGCATAATGGTATTAATGAGAAAATCAGGATTCACAAGACCTGTCCCATCCACCATATCTTCATGTAAAGGGTTATTGATAAGTGCTCCTACCCCAATCAGTGGATTAGACTGCTCAGCGTTGGGGTCTAAGGAATGCAGATGATTCTGAGCAATGGTCTTCCGGCTTGCTACTCCGGGGATAATGGACTTGCGCCCGCCACCGAAGCCTGCCATCAGGTGATGAACGATTCCTCCGGTGAGAATAACCTTCCGGTCCACAACTAAGCGGTTAACAACGACTTCCGTTCCCCGCGGGGTTGTTCCCACATACACCATCTCCGAATGATCGCAGTCATGATCCACCACCTCAATTCGAGCATACACCTCCTCTCCGACAATCTTCTTTTTCTCCTCAGGAGTTTGTCCCCGGTGAGTTCCGGTAGCCGTCAGGATCAGCATATCCTCATCCGGGATGCCTAAACCATTCAAGCGATTCACAATCGTGGGCAGATAGTCAGGGAGCTTTAACAGACGTGTGATATCACTGACCACAATCGTCACCTTATCCCCTGCTTTAAAAAGGGTATTGAAAGGCGCAGAAGCGATGGGGTCATCAAGAATTCTCCCGATTTCCTTAACCACATCCTCTACAGGTTGAATCGCTTTGGCATGGAGCTCTTGAATAACATATTGCGGATTGAGCAGAAAACTCTGATAACCTTCACCATATTTGAACTGATATTCCTTCTTCACACATTTTCCCTCCTTCTCAAAGTCTCAGATTCCTTTGCACCCTGTCATTGAGCACTGAATCATCCTAAGATAAGGGAAAGGCCCCTTATCTCAGGCAGAGATAGGGGAACCTTTCCTCTTGGCCTATGGGCGGAGCGTATCGAGAGTTTTCTTAATTTCTTCGAGGAAATCCTTGGTGTTGACGGTTTTGATATTGGGCAGTTCCGAGATCAAAGCCAGATCCTTGGTCATAATTCCGGCTTCGATGGTCTTTAATGAGGCTTCCTCCAACTGAGCGGCAAAGTCGGCTAAATCCGGCAAACCATCCAGCTCTCCCCGTTTCTTAAGGGCGCCTGTCCAGGCAAAAATCGTCGCAATGGGGTTGGTGGATGTCTCTTCACCCTTAAGATGTTGATAATAGTGACGGGTTACCGTACCATGGGCCGCCTCATATTCGAAATTCCCTTCGGGCGAAACCAATACCGAAGTCATCATCGCCAAGCTTCCGAAAGCAGTCGCTACCATGTCCGACATGACATCCCCGTCATAGTTCTTACAAGCCCAGATATAGCCTCCTTCAGAGCGAATAACCCGAGCCACAGCATCGTCAATAAGAGTATAGAAGTATTCAAGCTGAGCCGCTGCAAAGCGTTCCTTATATTCCTTGTCATAAACTTCCTGGAAAATATCTTTAAAGGTATGATCATATTGCTTGGAGACCGTGTCCTTGGTAGCAAACCACACGTCTTGTTTTACATCGAGGGCATAATTAAAGCACGCCCGGGCAAAGCTCTCGATGGAGCTATCAAGGTTATGCATGCCCATGAGAATTCCCTTGCCTTCAAAGTTACAGATGGTTTGACGGGATTCCTCCCCATGTTCACCTGAGAAAACCAGCTCCGCCTTGCCGGGACCACCCACCCGATACTCCACATTTTTATAGATATCGCCATAGGCATGACGAGCGATGGTAATCGGTTTCTTCCAGGTGGTGACCAAAGGCTTGATCCCTTCTACCAAGACGGGAGCGCGAAAGACCGTTCCGTCGAGCAAGGCCCGAATCGTTCCATTGGGGCTTTTCCACATTTGCTTCAGATTGTATTCCTCAACACGCTGGGCATTGGGTGTAATCGTCGCACATTTAACCGCTACCCCATATTTTTTGGTGGCCAAGGCTGCATCAACGGTGATCTGGTCATCGGTTTCATCCCGTTTCTGCAGACCCAGATCATAATACTCGGTCTTCAATTCAATATAGGGATAAAGCAGGATTTCCTTGATATAGTCCCAGATAATCCGGGTCATTTCATCTCCGTCCATTTCCACCAGGGGGACATTCATTTGAATTTTAGTCATAGCTTCCTCCTCGTATAATTGATTTAGTTCCTGCCCCACGAGTCCCAAAAACTAATGG